>Ga0335081_10009474_pt1 | contig 15687 bp, 10 predicted proteins | sample Lox_Sample_35_FD_206713 | JGI IMG/M metagenome (GOLD analysis project Ga0335081, IMG submission 206713) | Soil microbial communities from Loxahatchee National Wildlife Refuge, Florida, United States - Lox_Sample_3.5 | ecosystem: Environmental > Terrestrial > Soil > Wetlands | place: USA... | reverse complement strand
CGAAATACCCGGTCGTGCAGGTGATCGGGCTCTGCACGGGCTCGGGCCTTCTCTCCCTCAATCTCGGCCAGTCGCTCAATACGCCCTGGGAAGTCCAGGCGGTGGGCTTCGCATTGCTGCTGGGTCTTCCCTTCCTATCGTGGTGGCTCTCGAACCGCGTTCGCGCGAGCAATGCCGTGGTGCAGGTCGCGGAGACCCAGGTCTCGTCGGAGATACTGAACTCGCTCACGCTCCCCGGCGACATCCAGGCGATCGGCGCGGTACCGCAGCGCTCCCAGCGCATGGCCGAGCGGCTGCGGAGCGCCGCGCAGGCGCGCTTCGTCATGTCCGTCAATACGGAGATGCCGAACCAGCTTTCGCAGGCGTTGCCGACGCTGCTGCAGGCGCTCTTCCTGGTCTACGCGGTGCTCGCCGTCGCGACCGCCTCCAAGGTCGACAGCAACGCCATCGGCGCGATCGTCGCGGTCTATTTCCTCGTGCCGATGGTCGTAAATCCGCTGATCTCGCTCATCAACTTCTTCACCGGCCTCAACGCGCAATGGCCGATGATCCGGATGTTCGGAGAGGTGCTCGACGCGAAGCCCGCGACCGTCGACCGCCCCGATGCCCGCCCTTGGCCGGCGACCGGCGCGCAAGTGAGCTTCACGGGCGTGCAATTCTCCTACGCCCCCGGCGCCGCCAAAATCCTCGACGGCGTCGATCATCGCTTCGAGCCGGGTAAGCTCACTGCGATCGTCGGCCGCTCGGGCTCCGGCAAGAGCACGATCATCCGGTTGCTGACGCGGCTCCGCGAGCCCACGGGCGGCACGATCCGCATGGGCGACGTCCCGCTCGACGACATCAAGCTCGACGATCTCCATCGCAACGTCGCGATCGTCGGGCAGAAGGCGCTCTTCATCTCCGATAGCGTGCGCTCGAATTTCAAGCTCGCCGATCCCGGCGTGAACGACGCTGCGATCGAGGAGATCTGCCGCAAGACCAAATTCTGGGACGTGCTCGTGAAGCACGAGAAGGATGCGGGGCATCCGCTGGCATCGCCGCTGGATCTGCCGATGTCGCGCGATGGCGATCCCTTCTCCGGCGGCGAATGCCGGATCTTCGCGGTGACGCGCGCGCTGCTGCGCCGCCCCGCGATCATGCTCCTCGACGAGCCCACGACCGGCGTCAACGCCTTGCAGCTCGAGGAGCTCGCGGAGCAGCTCCGGGAGGCCTGCCGCGGCATCACCACAATCGTCGTGGAGCACAATTGCGACTTCATTCTCGGACTTGCCGATCAGGTCTGCGCGCTCGACACCGGCCGCTTTGCGCAGGTCGGCGATCCCCGCCAACTTGCGGCGGCACCGGGGGTCTTCCACGAGATGCTGGAGGCGCGCCAGCGCCTCGCGTCTGGCGCCGCGGGCATGAAGATGGAATCCTTCCCTGCCCCGACGATCGGCGGGCGGCCGCCGCCCGTACCGAAGGGCGCCGCGGGCGCAGATATGATGGTTGCCGCGGGTTCACCCATGAAGAGAATGCCCACATGACCCAAGACGCATCTCCGCTCCGCTACTTCGGCGTCGAGGCGGAATCGAGGGAAGCTAAGCTGCTGCGCTTCGTCCTGGAGACGGCGGTCGCGTCCATCGGCGGCGAGGAAGGGTCGCTCCTGGTCTACGATCCCAAGGCGAACGACCTCACCTGGGCGATGACCGTCGGAAGCGAGGAGGCCGAGAAGAAGCTTCTGGGCACGCGCCTTCCTCTGGGCGCGGGGATCACAGGGCTCGCCGCCGCGACGCACGAAGTTCAGGTGGGCGCGCCCATCTATCACGATATCGAGCAGACCAAGCGCAAAAGCTCGGACCCCGAGGCCGTCGTGGCAGCACCCATGCTGACCGACGACAAGCTGATCGGCGTCATCACCACCGTGAGCTTCGAGAAGGGCCGGCGTTTCAGCGCCAAGGAGGCGAACATCTGCGGCCGCTTCGCGAAGATCGCGGCGGTCATCGTGGAGCAGCATCAGAAGATCACCGGCGCCGACGACCGCGCGCTGCTCGCCACCAGCGGCAAGGACGCCGAGACCAACACGCGGCTGCAGGAGATCGACGCTTCTCTCAAGAACATCGTGGAGCATCACCCGGCAGCCCTCGCGCAGGTCTCGGCGATCGTCGCGAGCGTCGAACTGGCGCTCGGCCGGCCGAGGCGGTAGGCGCCCAGTGCCGACAAGCCCATTGCTGGAGGCGCTGACGACGCCGCTCGAGGAGTGGTGGAAGCGCCCGCTCGCCCCGGTCGAGGTCGCGATCCTCGACAGCGGCATCGATGCCACACACAAGGATCTCGAGGGACGCGTCGCCGCCTCCTTCGCCGTCGAGCCCGCCGAGGGCGGGCCGAAACTCCGCGAGGTGCCGCTCGGCACCAACAACGACGTCTTCGGCCACGGCACCGCCGTCGGCAGCATCATCGCGAAGGTCGCGCCCAACGCGCGCCTCGTCGACGTTCGCGTCCTGGGCACCGACAATTCCGGGACCGCCGAGTGCTTCGTCTACGGGCTCAAGGAGGGCGTGCAGCGGAAGTGGCCGATCCTCAACCTGAGCCTCGCGCTCTCCGCGAAGTTTGGGAGCGACGCACGCCCGTTCTGCGAGACCGCATGGCACCAGGGCCAGCTCGTGGTGAGCGCCAAGCGCAATATGCCCGTGATGGATCTGGGTCTCCCCGCGGAGTTCGCGACATCGATCAGCGTCGACACGGACGTGCTCCCGGACACGCACCACATTCGCTTCCAGCCCGGCGAGATCATCGAGTTCGTGGCGCTCGGCGAGAACGTCACCGTCGCAGCGCGCGGCGGCGGCTACACGACCTTGAGCGGGACCAGCTTCGCCACCCCCGTGATCTCCGGCCTCTGCGCGGTGCTCCTCGGCGCCTTTCCGGGGCTGCTGCCCTTCGAGGTCCGCACCATCCTCAAGTACCACGCGGAGATCGTGCGGCCAGCGAGCACGGTTGACAGCCCCGCCCCGGCCTGAGCGGAATCCGAAGACAGCGGAATTTCATCAGGAGGGATCGATGCGCGCGAACCGGGTGCGGGAGCTCTGGCGCGAGGACAAGGCGGTCGTCAACGGCTGGTGCGGCATCCCCAGCGGCTTTGCCGCGGAGGTGATGGCGCATATGGGCTGGGATTCCCTCGTCGTCGACATGCAGCACGGCGTCGTCGACTACCAGGCCATGGTGTCGATGCTGCAGGGCATCTCCACGACCCCGGTCGTGCCAATGGTGCGGGTGCCTTGGAACGATCCCGCCGCCATCATGAAGTCGCTCGACGCCGGGGCCTACGGCGTCATCTGCCCGATGATCAACAGCCGCGCGGAGTGCGAGACCTTCGTCCGCGCCTGCCGCTATCCGCCCCGGGGCTATCGGAGCTCGGGCCCGATCCGCGCCTCGCTCTACGGCGGCGCCGATTATCACGAGAAGGCGAACGACACGATCGTCGCGATGGCAATGATCGAGACCGCGGAGGCCGTGGAGCAGCTCGACGGGATCCTCTCGACGCCGGGCCTCGACGGGATCTACGTCGGCCCCTCCGACCTCTCGCTCTCCTACGGGCTAGCACCGGGCCTCGACAAGTCCGACGACCGCATGGTCGGTGCGCTTACGAAGATCGTCGAGGGCTGCAAGCGCCACAAGGTCGTGCCGGGCATCCACACCGGCAGCAGTGCCTATGCGAAGCGAGCGATCGCGATGGGCTTCCGCTTCGTGACGCTCCTCGGCGACGCGCGGCTCCTCACCATGGCGGGACAGCAGATCGTCCGCGAGATGCGCGAGGGCGCGCCCGCTCCCGCGAAGCCCTCCGGCCCCTACTGAGAAGCCCTCAGTCCAGCACTTCTTTATTGATGACGTTCTCGCGGATCGGCTTGCCGTCGAGCATGCTCAGGATGTTCTGGACGGTGGTGATCGCCATGCGGTCGCGGGATTCGACCGTGACCCCCGCGACGTGCGGCGCCACCACGACGTTCGGGAGCTTGAGGAGCGGGTGATCGACGGCGGCGGGCTCCTTCGCGAAGACGTCGATCCCCGCGCCCGCGATCTGCCCCGTCTTGAGGGCCGCCTCAAGCGCTGGCTCGTCGACGATGCCGCCGCGGGCCGTGTTGACGAGGATCGCCGTCGGTTTCATGCGCTGGAGACGCGCGGCATTGATCAAGCCCACGGTCTCTTTCGTCTTGGGGCAATGGATCGTCACGAAATCCGCGCGCGCGAGCGCCGCATCGAGATCGCTCGCGGGCTCGCAGCCGGCGGCACGGATCGCATCGGCGGAGACGTAGGGATCGTAGACGACGACCTTCATCTCCATGCCGAGGCAGCGCTTTGCGGTCCGCGTGCCGATGCGGCCGAAGCCCACGACGAGCACGGTCTTCTGCCAGAGATCGACGGGCACGTCCTTGAACTTGTCCCACCAGCGGCCCTCGCGGACGAGCGCATCCATCATGGCGCCGCGCTTGGCGAGGGTGAGCATCAGGAACATCGCCTTCTCCGCGACGGAGACGGAGTTGGCGGTGCCGGAGACGAAGAGCGGCACGCGCCTTCGCGTGAGCGCGGGCACCTCGACGGCGTCATATCCCACGCCGACGCGCGCGACCACCTCGAGCTTCGGCGCCGCATCGAGCTCGGCCGCGGTGAAGGGCGTCGCGCTCAGCGCGATACCGACGGCGTCGCCCAGAGCGGCCCGCAGCTCCTCAGGCTTGATCGTGTTCGAGAACGACACCGCCTCGATGTCGTCGCGGCCCTGGAGTTGGTCCCATCCCGCGCGGGCGAGGTTGTTGGGCAGCAAAATCTTCTTTCGGTTCGTGGTCATCCCCTGAGGTCTCCGATGAATTGCCGGCGGGATGCTAGCGCATACCTGGCGGGCCTGGACAGCCGCCTCCCCTTATAATACCTATCCGCCGCCTTTCATTCCCTTTCAGGCGCAATAGCCGATGTCCGTCACGCCCCTTTTGACCGAGCCGGGCGCCCCCGAGGCGCGGAGACTGTTCCGCCGCCGCATGGTCTACGCCGCGCTCACGCTCGCGACCTCCGCGGGGCTGCTGGTGATGATGGCTTTGGCCCTCGGGAAGCCCTTCGGCGTCCTCGACGGTATCATGCTCGCATGCTTCGCGGTGACGGTGCCGTGGACCGTGATCGGGTTCTGGAACGCCTTCATCGGCCTCACACTGATGACCTTCTCGCGCGATCCCGTGACGGCGGTCGCACCCTTCGCGCGGAGCGGGGACGCCGAGGGCCCGATCGCCTCGCGCGTGGCGTTCCTCGCATGCATCCGAAACGAGGATCCCGCACCGCTCGCCGGCCGCATCGCCGCCATGCTCGACGATCTCATCGCCAGCGGCTCCGCGGATCGTTTCCATCTCTACATCCTCAGCGACAGCAGCTTCCCCGAAGTCGTGCGCGCGGAGGCGGAGATGGCCGAGCGTCTCACGCGCGCCTACGCCGGCCGCCTCCCGGTCACCTACCGCCGGCGGGAGAAGAACACGGGCTACAAGGCCGGGAACGTCCGCGATTTTTGCGAGCGCTGGGGCCGCGAGCACGATTTGGCGCTCATCGTCGATGCCGACAGCCTGATGTCTGCGCCCGCGATGCTGCGCGTGCTTCGCATCATGGAACGCAATCCCGGGATCGGCGTCCTGCAGACGCTGGTGACGGGTATGCCCACGGGAAGCGCCTTTGCGCGCATCTTCCAGTTCGGCATGCGCCTGGGCATGCGCTCCTATACCCTCGGCAGCGCCTGGTGGCAGGGCGATTGCGGCCCTTATTGGGGTCACAACGCCGTGCTCCGCCTCGCCCCCTTCATCGAGCACTGCCACCTGCCGCTGCTGCCGGGGAAGCCGCCGCTCGGCGGCCACATCCTCAGCCACGACCAGGTGGAAGCGGTGCTGATGCGCCGCGCGGGCTACGAAGTTCGCGTGCTGCCGGCGGAAGGCGACAGCTTCGAGCAGAATCCGCCGACCCTCCTCGAGTTCCTCCGCAGGGATCTCCGCTGGTGCCAGGGCAACATGCAGTACTGGCGGCTCCTCGCGCTGCCGGGCTTGCGTCCCATGAGCCGGATCCAGCTCGCCCTTGCCATACAAATGTACCTGGGCTCGCCGGCCTGGATGGGATTCCTTCTGCTGGGCGTCGCGCGCGCGACGCTGCCATTCCTGCCTCCCATGCATTTCGATCCCGAGATCGGCCCTGCGATGTTCTTCGTCGTGCTCTTCATGACCTTCGCGCCGAAGATCGCGACCGCCATCGACGTGTTCCTGCGCACGGGGCTGCGGCGCGGTTTCGGTGGGGGCTTCCGCTTTGCCGCCAATCTCGTCTCGGAGATCCTGTTCTCGGCACTGCTCGCGCCGGTCGTGGCCCTTGCCAATACCATCTTCATGACTGGCCTCGTCTTCGGCCGAACCATCGGCTGGACGGCCCAGCGTCGCGACGACCACGCCGTGAGCCTCCTAGACGCGACGCGCCGGCTCTGGCCGCAGACCGCGCTCGGTATTCTCCTTGGCGTCATCGCCTGGCGCGGCGGCTATTTCCTGATCTCGCTCCCGATGACTCTGGGCTTTGCGATCGCCATCCCCTTCGCAATCGCGACCTCGCTGCCGAGTCTCGGCCGGGTGTTCATTCTCTTAGGCCTCGGGCGAATCCCCGAAGAGACGCATGCGCCGCCGATCCTGCACTCTCTCGGCCTGCCCGCGCTCGCGGGACGGCTGCGCCCGGCCGGGACGCGCGATCCCGCGCTCGACGCCGCAGACTGACATGCTGCGGCTCCTCGTGCTGCTGGCGGCGGTGGCGGGACTTTCCGCCGCTGCACACGCCGGCGACCTCGTGCAGGTCGAGAATGTCCCGCGCGCGACTCAATGCGCGGAGGAGGACAACGTCTACGTCAAGTTCTCGCGGCGTGGCGTCGTGCATTTCGCGATCGAGGCTCTGCCGCCTCCCTATCTCGCGACGCTCCGCAAGGACAACACCGCGCCGAATTTCGCGAACTGCGACATGTCACACGACGTGACCTATCCCTTCAAGCGCCGCGACCTCCTGCTCTACGAGGATCGGAACTATCGCTTGATGGGCCACATCTTCGACCGCTTCTGGCGGCCCGAGCGCGTGCCGTTTCGCGTGGGAAAGGCGGTGGTGAGCGGGCTTCACCTCGTGCAGCTCTTCCGCCGCACCGAGGGACACTGGATCGAGGTGCTCGTTGTCTATCCTTCCGATGGATACTGGCGCGCGAAGCCGCTGCCGCCGCCGCAATTCGCGGATACTGGTTATGGCAGCTCCTTCCTCATCGGCCCGATCGAGGACGAGGACCGCCCCTTCGTGCCGATCAAGTCGATCGAATTCGTGCCGGACAAGGTGGAGTTCCACCTCATCTTCGAGTCCGGCGAAGCCACGCTCCGTGTCGCCGAGGCGTCGCGCGCCCGCACGCGGCTCGAGGTCTCCCTCTCGCCCGCAGCCGGCGCGGCGCCCTTTGCCGCGCTCCGCTCGATGTTCGTCTCGCCGGTCGAGTCGGACACGGCAGAGGCGGTGATCGCCTCGCCGGGATTCGCGCCCGTGACGATCCCAATACCCAATCTTGCGCTCGCGGAGACCGGCGACATCACTTTCGCCCGCTCCGGTCCCTCCGAGCACAACACGAGCGCGCCCGACATGCGCTTCAGCGATTTCGAGCGTGCCCCGGGATCTTTCGGCCCCTGATCTTTCGATTGATTTGCGCCGTGGGCGCGCGATATTTCTCCCGAGAATTCGCAGCGGGTGTCGTAGTGGCCGTTCGGACGGGCGAGCCGGGAATGCCCGGCTTTTACAGCGCCGGCGAGTTGAGGAGCGATCGCGTGGTGCACGCGATCGGAATACTTTCAGCGCCGATTGCGGTAGCGGCTCTGCTGGCAATCGCCGTTCATCGCAGCGGCGCCGAGCGGCTTCCGGTGATCCTCATTTACTCGGTGGGCCTCCTGGCCATGCTTTGGTTCTCGGCGGCCTACAATCTCTCGCGCCGGCCGGAGCGGCGGGAGGTGCTGCGGCGCTTCGATCACGCCGCGATCTTCCTGATGATCGCCGGCACCTACACGCCCTTCGTCGCGAACGTCGCCGATCCCGTCTGGCGCTGGGGCTTGATGATCGCCGTCTGGCTCATCGCCTCCGCGGGAATCGTGATCGAGCTCGTGCTGCCGCGGCGACTCGACGGGTTCTCCGTGCTCATCTACCTCGGTCTCGGCTGGATTGTGGTGATGGCGCCGGGCCCGCTGCTCGGCCCGCTCACGACGCCGGTCATCGTGCTCCTCTCGGTCGGGGGTGCGCTCTATACGGTCGGTGTGGGATTCCATCTCTGGCAAAGTCTCCGCTTTCACAACACGATCTGGCATGCAGCCGTAGTGACCGCAGCAGGCCTCCACTACTCCGCGATCCTCCTCGGCGTCGCCCTGGTACCCTTGAGCTGATCTCCGGCGAGGGACTTGCCGCTCCGCATCAGACCTCGGCAGAATGGACGGAAGGAGACCCCGCCCATGGCCGAGCGCTACGATCCCATTGCCTTCGAGCTCTTCAAGAACGCGATCTTCTCGATCGCCGACGAGATGGCATTGACGGTCTTCCGAACGACCTATTCGGGCGTGCTCAAGGACAACATGGACTATTCGACGGGCTTCGCCGACGCCGAAGGCAAGCTCGTCGCGCAGGGTCTGACGCTCCCGGGACATCTGGGCTCGATCCCGACGGCGATGGAGGCGGTGCTGCGGCACTACCGCGCGGACATGCGGCCCGGCGACGTCTTCATCATGAACGACCCCTTCGACGGCGGGATGCATCTTCCCGACATCTTCGTCTTCAAGCCGCTCTATCACGGCGAGGAGCGGATGGGCTTCGCAGCGACCGTCTGCCATCACACCGACGTCGGCGGCCGCGTTGCCGGCTCGAACGCCTCGGATTCGACGGAGATCTACGCCGAGGGCCTGCGCATCGCGCCGCTCAAGCTCTACGAGGCCGGCAAGCTCAACCAGACCATCATGACCTTCATCGAGAAGAACGTACGTCTTCCCGTGCAGGTCTTCGGCGATCTCCGCGCGCAGCTCGCGGCTTGCCACATCGCGGAACGGCAATTCGCGGAACTCGTCGCGAAGTACGGCGCGGCGCAGACCAAATTCTTCATGCAGGAGACGATCGACTACGCGGAGCGCTTGACGCGCGCAGCGCTTCGCAAGCTGCCGGACGGCGAATGGAGCTTCGAAGACTGGATCGACGATGACGGCATCGACTACGGAAAGCCGATCCGCCTCTTCGTCACCGTCAAGAAACGCGGCGACGGCATGGTCGTGGACTGGACCGGCACGGCGCCGCAGGTGAAGGGCGCCATCAACAACACGCTCTCCTACACCAAGGCTGCCTCCTATACCGGCATCCGCTCGGTGCTGCCGCTGGGCATTCCCAACAACGAGGGCGTCTTCCGCGCGATCGAGGTTATCTGCCCGCCCGGAACGGTCGGCAATGGCGTGCTGCCCGCGGCCTGCGCCGCGCGCGGTCTCACGGGCTTCCGCATGACCGACTGCATGTTCGGCGCACTCGCGATGATGCTGCCGCAGAAGGTGAAAGCCGCGGGCGACGGCGGCAACTCCGGCGTCTCCATCGGCGGCTATTACGGCGACCGGCGCCCCTTCATCTTCGTCGATTTCATTTGCGGCGCATGGGGCGCGCGTCCTTTCGCGGACGGGCTCGACGGCAACTCCCACATGTTCGCGAACATGGCCTCGCCATCGGTCGAGGTCCTGGAGGCCGAGCATCCGATCCAGCTCCTCGCCTACGAATATGTCGCGGACAGGGCCGGCCCCGGCAAATTCCGCGGTGGGGTCCCCTTCCGGAGGGACTACCGTTTTCTGGAGGAGGAGGCGACGCTGCAGGTCCGCACCGACCGCAGGGATCATCGCCCCTTCGGCCTTTATGGCGGAAGCCCCGGCCAACCCTCGGAGAACTATCTCAATCCCGAAGGCGAGAACCGTGTGCTCCCGAGCAAGCCCACGATGACCATCCGCCGCGGCGACGTGTTCCGACACGTGCTCGCGGGCGGCGGCGGCTGGGGCGACCCGCTGGAGCGCGATCCCGCGGCCGTGCTGAAGGACGTTCGCAACGAGCTGCTCTCGCCTGCGAAGGCGCTCGCGGACTACGGCGTCGCGATCGATCCGGCGGCATTGACGGTCGATCTCGCACAGACCCAGCGCCGACGGGAGGAAATGCGCCGCGCCCGCGGCTGGCGCGAGGTGCCGAAGGTGCAATGGCACGATCCGCCAACGCTCGCGCGCGCGGCGGAGTGAGGGCATGACCGACTACCGTGTCGGCGTCGACATCGGCGGCACCTTCACCGACATCGTGCTTCTGGGCTCCGACGGCAAGATTCACACCAAGAAGATCTCCTCGAGCGTCGACGACTACGCGCGCGCGATCGTGGAGGGCCTGCGCGAGGTCTTCGCGGAGACCGGGATTGAGGCGCGAGCGCTTTCGGAGATCCGACATGGCACCACCGTCGCCTCGAATGCGATCCTCGAGCACAAGGGCGCGCGCGTGGGGCTCATCACAACCAAAGGCTTCCGCGACGTACTGGAGATCCGCACACTGCGCATGCCGCGGCTCTACGACATCGGCTGGATGAAGCCGCCGCCGCTGGTCGAGCGCTACCTTCGCCGAGTGGTGGACGAGCGCGTCGACGCAGCGGGGCGGATCGAGCGCGCCCTCGATCCCGAGGACGCCGAGCGCGCGGTCGAAGCGCTGCTCCGCGAGAAGGTCGAGGCGATCGCGGTCTGCCTCCTCAATTCCTACGCCAATCCTGAGCATGAGCGCACGATCGCCGAGATCATCAGGTGCAAGGCTCCGACCATGACCCTCAGCGTCTCCTCCGAGGTCCTGCCGGAAATCCGGGAGTACGAGCGGACCTCGACGACCGTGATCAATGCCTATGTCATGCCCATCGTCGCGACATATCTGCGCGCGCTGCGCGCCGATCTCGATCGGGCCGGCGTGTCCGCACGTCTGCTGCTGATGCAGTCGAATGGCGGGCTTACGACGGATGGCGCGGCGGCGGCGCGCCCCATGCACATCATCGAATCCGGTCCTGCCGCGGGGGTGATCGGCGCGCAGGCGCTCGCGCGCGCAAAGCAGCTCCCGAAGATCATCACCTTCGACATGGGCGGCACCACCGCTAAGGCCGCGATCGTCGAGGGCGGCGAGGTCGCCCGCGCCGCGGAATACGCGGTTGGTGCCGGCATCGTCGTCGGCTCACGTCTGCTCACGGGCGCGGGCTATACGCTCAAGGTGCCCGCGATCGACTTGGCGGAAGTAGGCGCAGGCGGCGGATCGCTCGTCTGGATCGATGCCGGCGGCTCGCTTCAGATCGGGCCCGAGAGCGCCGGCGCCTCGCCGGGGCCCGTCTGCTACGCCCTCGGGGGCGAGACGCCCACGGTCACCGATGCCAATCTCGTCCTGGGATATCTCAACCCGCGCTATCTCGTGGGCGGCGCGCTCGCGCTCGACGCAGAGAAGGCGAAGCGCGCCTTCGAGGAGAAAATCGCGCGACCCCTGGGGATGACGGTCGAGGCGGCTGCCTTGGGCGCGCACGAGATCGCGGCCTCCAACATGATCCGTGCGATCCGCGCGGTCTCGACCGAGCGCGGGCGCGATCCGCGGGAGTTTGCCCTCTTCGCCTTCGGCGGCAACGGGCCGCTTTTTGCTTGCGGCATGGCCCGCGCGCTCGGCGTTGACCGCATCGTGGTGCCGCCGGCGGCGGGCCTCTTCTCGTCCTTCGGCCTGCTCTATGCGGGGGTGGAGCATCACCTCTCGCGCACCTTCCGCCGTCTCCTGCGCGGTGCCGATCTCAGGGAGATCGACCGCGCCTGGATTGCGCTTGCCGAGGAGGCGCGAGGGCAACTTGCGAGCGAGGGTTTTTCCGCCGCCCGAATGCGCCTCAGCCGCTCGGCGGCGCTGCACTACCGCGGCCAGAGCTACGAGTTGACAGTGCCGGTCCCCGACGGGTCCATCGACGCCGCGATGGTCGCGCATCTCGAGGCGGCTTTCGCTGCCGAGCACGAGCGGACCTATGGCCATCGCGCCGGCCCCGACGAGCCCGTCGAACTCGTCTCGATTCAGGTTGTCGGCCACGGGCTGCGAGAAGGCGTGAGCGTCCCCGAGCTCGTGCGCTCGAGCCGCCCCGAGCCCGAGGCCCCGCCGCCGCGCTCCGCCTATTTCGGACGCGAGCACGGTTGGATCGAGACGGCCGTGCTCCGCCGCTCCGACCTGCAAAGGCCCAGGCGTGGCCCCCTCATCGTCGAGGAGTACGACTCGACCTGCCTCATTGCCCCGGGGGCCACGGCGAGCCTCGATTCCGGTGGCAACATCGCGATCGAGCTGGGCCGAGGGGGTTGACGGGATGGTTGCCAGGGCCCTTCGGCGGCGGTATGTGCTGAGGGTCTCAGGGTACGGTTCCTAAGGGATCTTCCATGGCCGTCGAGTATTCGCAGCAGGGCTCCGTTGCCATCCTCACCGTCAACAACCCGCCGGTGAATGCGCTCAGCACCGCCGTCCGACAAGGGCTGGTGGACGGCATCGCGCGGGCGATCGCCGATCCCGCGATTGCCGCCGTTGTCCTCGTCGGCAAAGGCAAGACCTTCATTGCCGGCGCCGACATCCGCGAGTTCGGGAAACCACCGCAACCGCCGCGACTGACCTCGGTGATCGCGGCACTCGAGTCGAGCCCCAAGCCCGTGGTTGCCGCGATCGACGGCGTGGCGCTGGGCGGCGGACTCGAAGTGGCGCTGGGCTGCCATTTCCGGGTCTCGACACCGAGGGCGCAGATGGGCCTGCCGGAGGTCCGGATCGGCATCATCCCCGGTGCTGGCGGCGTCGAGCGGTTACCGCGCCTCATCGGCATCGCTGCAGCGCTCAAGATGATCGTCTCGGGCGACCCCGTGCGCGCGCCGCGAGCGGCGGAGCTCGGCATCGTCGATGCCGTGGTCGAGGGCGATCTCCTCAAGGAGGCTGTGGACTTCGCGGACCGCGCCGTGCGCAAGCAATTGCCGCTGCGGCGCCTCAGCCAGGTGCCGATCAACACGAGCGCCGGCGATTGGAAGAAGCTTCTCGCCGACGCCCGCGCGACGGCAGCAAGGCAGAACCGCGGCCAGATCTCGCCGCAGAGGGCGATCGACGCCGTCGAGACCGCGATCACCCATTCCTTCGACGACGCGCTCGCGGCGACCGTCAAAAGCATCGGCGAGCTCATCCCCTCGGATCAGGCGAAGGCACTCCGCTACGCCTTCTTCTCCGAGCGCGAGGCCGCAAAGATTCCGGATATCGACCAGAGCATCGCCGCGCGCCCCATCGCGAGCGCCGCCGTCATCGGCGCGGGCACCATGGGCGCGGGCATCGCCATGTGCTTCGCCGATGTCGGCATACCCGTGCGAGTTCTGGAGAACTCGCTCGATGCGCTCGACAAGGGCCTCGCGCGCATCGATGCGCTCTACGAAGAGATGGTGCAGAAGGGCCGGATCGACGCCGAGACCAAGGCGAAGCGACTTTCCTTCATCGGCAAGGCGCCGGACTACTCGATCCTCGCAGAGGCCGACATCGTGGTCGAGGCGGCCTTCGAGGAAATGGGTGTGAAGCGCGACGTCTTCGCGAAGCTCGACGCGCATTGCAAGCCCGAGGCGATCCTCGCGACCAACACCTCCTCGCTCGACGTCGACGAGATCGCGCAGGCGACCAAGCGGCCCGAAAGCGTGATCGGCCTCCATTTCTTCAGCCCCGCCAACGTGATGCGGCTTCTGGAGATCGTCCGCGGCAAGGAAAGTGCCAAGGACGTGGTTGCGACCTCGCAATGGCTTGCAAAGCGCATCGGCAAGGTCGGCGTCGTCTGCGGCGTCTGCCACGGCTTCGTCGCCAACCGGAGCCGCGGCGCGATGACGCGCGAGGCTTCGTTCCTGGTTGACGAGGGTGCGACGCCGCAGCAAGTCGACAAGGTGCTCTACGACTTCGGCATGCCCATGGGTCCCTTCGCGGTCGCGGACCTCGCGGGGATCGATGTGGGCTGGCGCGTCAGGCGCTCGCTCGACGCGACGCGGCCCAAGGACCAGCGCTATTCCCCGACGGCCGACCGACTCTACGAACTCGGCCGATATGGGCAGAAGACCGGGAAGGGCTGGTATCGATATGAGCCGGGAAGCCGCACGCCGCTGCCGGATCCCGAGGTCGAAGCGGTGATCCTGCAATCCGCCCGCGGTCAAGGGATCACGCGCCGCCCTGTCTCCGACGAGGAGATCCTCGAGCGCTGCCTCTACGCCGCCGTCAATGAGGGCGCCAAGATCCTCGAGGAGGGGATCGCGCTTCGCGCGAGCGACATCGACGTGATGTGGCTCTACGGCTTCGGCTTCCCACGCTGGCGCGGCGGGCCGATGCACTATGCCGAGAGCGTGGGGCTTCCCAAGGTCTATGCGGCCGTGCAGGGATTCCACAAGCAACACGGCGCGCTCTGGACGCCGGCGCCGCTGCTGCAGCGCCTCGCCCAGAGCGGCGGCAGCTTCACCGGCCGCTGAACGGCCGCTACGGACTACGGGAGGACCCCCGATGGATCTTCGCTTCACGCCGGAGGAGAGTGCCTTCCGCTCGGAGATGCGCGCCTTCTTCCGCTCGGCGCTCCCGGAGCCGATCCGACGCAAGATGGTCGAGGGCCGGCACCTTTCGAAATCCGATATCGTGACCTGGCAACGCATCCTCAACGCCAAGGGCTGGGCGGTGCCACATTGGCCCGTCGAGTGGGGCGGTAGGGGCTGGACGCCGGTGCAGCACTACATCTTCGGCGAGGAGATGCAGCAGGCGCCCGCGCCGCAGCCGCTCGCCTTCGGGACGCATATGGTGGGTCCCGTGATCATCGCCTTCGGGAACGAGGAGCAGAAGCGGCACTACCTCCCGCGCATCCGAAACATCGAGGACTGGTGGTGCCAGGGCTTCTCGGAGCCGGGCTCCGGCTCCGACCTCGCTTCGCTCAAGACCAGCGCCAAGCGCCAAGGCGAGCACTATGTCGTCAATGGACAGAAGACCTGGACGACCCTCGCGCAGCATGCGGACATGATGTTCTGCCTCGTGCGCACCGATCCCGCCGCGAAGAAGCAGGAGGGGATCTCCTTCCTGCTCATCGACATGAAGAGCCCCGGCATCACCGTCCGCCCCATCACCACGATCGACGGGAGCGCCGAGGTGAACGAGGTCTTCCTCGACGAGGTCAAGGTGCCGGTCGCCAATCGCATCGGCGAGGAGAACAAGGGCTGGGATTACGCGAAATACCTGCTGGGCCACGAGCGTACGAGCATCGCGCGCGTCGGCGTCTCCAAGGAGCGCATCCGGCGCCTCAAAGAGCTCGCGGCGCTGGAGCCTGCGGGCGGCGGCGGCCGAATGATCGACAATGCGCGCTTCCGCGAGCGCATCGCAGAGGTCGAGATCGAGCTCAAGGCACTGGAGATGACCCAGCTCCGCGTGGTCGCGGCGGAACGGCACGGCCGCTCGAAAAAGCCCGATCCCGCCTCCTCGATCCTCAAGATCAAGGGCTCGGAGATCCAGCAGGCGATCTCGCTGCTCCTGATGGAGGTCGTCGGCCCCTATGCCATGCCCTATCGTGCGGACATCGAGGGCGTGAACGAGCCGCCGGTGGGGCCGGACTACGCGGGGCCGCTC
>Ga0335081_10009473_pt1 | contig 15688 bp, 17 predicted proteins | sample Lox_Sample_35_FD_206713 | JGI IMG/M metagenome (GOLD analysis project Ga0335081, IMG submission 206713) | Soil microbial communities from Loxahatchee National Wildlife Refuge, Florida, United States - Lox_Sample_3.5 | ecosystem: Environmental > Terrestrial > Soil > Wetlands | place: USA... | reverse complement strand
CGTATTGTCCGATACCCGTAATGTCCATGTCAGATCTCCAGTGAGTCCTTGGCCATATTCTTGGCGGCGTCGATCGCAACCGTGTTCGCCTCGAATTCGCGAGACGCCGTCATCATACCGACCATCTCTGTGACGATGTTCACGTTGGGCATGTTGACGTACCCGTCCGGGTTCGCATCGGGATTGCCCGGATCGTAGACGACGCGCGGGGGGGACTGGTCCTCCGTTTCCGTGGCCGACACGACCTGGTCGACTTCGTCGGTGCCGCCGGAGACGACGGGGACACCGCTCAGATGGGCCCCGTTGGTCGTCGTCATTGTCAGCCCCGCCTGCCGGAGCGCCGCGCCGAAGAGGTGCTCCCCTTTCGCCTTGAGCTGGACGATCTTCCGGCGGTAGGCGCCCCCCTTCTCCGTCTTCGTGGTCTCCGCGTTCGCCAGGTTGCTCGCGATCGCGTTCATCCGCTTTCGCTGCGCGGTGAGCCCCGCCGCGCTGATATCCAGGCCCCCGAACATCCTGTCTATTTTCACTGCGACCCCCTGATGCTTTCCTGGATGTCCTTGAACGTCCCCGCCAGGAGCCTGGCCGCAAACCGGAACCGGAGCTGGTTTGTGGCGAGAGCCGCCATCTCGGCGTCGATATCAACGTCATTCGTGCCGCTTGCATTGGGGCCGGCCGCGCTCCCGCTCCCCGGGGAGACATCCTCGAGCCGCGGGGTGACGTCCGCGGGATTGTCCGATCCCGTCGCGATGTGGCGCGGATCCGTGACGGCAACGGTCACGCCTCCCCCGGAACGGCTGGCGGCGAGCTGGTCTTCAAACGAGACGGCCTGCGCCCTGTAGCCCGCGGAGGAGATATTGGCAATGTTCGACGAGATCGCCTTGTGGCGGAGGGTGTACGCGTCCAGCGCCTTGCTGAGAAGGGGGATATTGGTGCTTGCGAAGAGTTTCACAGTCCGGGTCTGACCGTTGAGTTGCCGCCCGCGCACACTGCGCGCGCGGCGCACACGTTCCGCCTCATGCGGTTGCTTGTACAGGCAGGAAACCTCCGTGTTCCGGCCCCTGAGCGGGCGTCAGACGCCCAGCATATCGTCAAATTCACCTGCGACCGGCGTCAGTCCGTGCCCGGCGTTGTTCTTCCGTTTCGCAACGACGATTGCGGCGACGAGCGCCGTGAAAAACCCCGCGACAAATGCCGCACCGCCTACGCGAACAGTTCTGGAGATCGTCATGTGCTGCTCCCTGGTATCTGATGGCCGGTCGTGAGGCCCGGCAGATCCTCAGTATCAATCGCGGTGCCAACGGCCGGACGATCGAAAACCCTGCCGGAGCGGGGGATTTTCACTCGGCAGATCGGTCCCGCCTCCCTGCGTGGCTACATTGAGCCAGGTGTCTGAGGACGTCACGCAGATCTCCCGTCATTGCTTCGGGGCGTAGGCGCCTACGGCGCCACCGTTGGCCTGCGGCGCCCCTGCAATGACTGGGGGAATTCGCTCGCATGACGGGGCTATTCATAGTCAAACTCCACGGTCGAGGTGCGCCCGCAGCGGCACGTGAATTCGATCTTCACGATCTTCTCTCCGTCGCGGTGGACCAGCACGTCGGGGTCGCCGTCCTCGACGGGGCTGACCGTCCCTCCGCGCTTCACGGAGACGAGCGACGCCTTGATGACGTTTCCCCCCGCCTTCGGGCGGGCCGTACACTCGCCACGGTAGGCGGCGAGGGGGGTAAATTCTGATGGAGTGCTCATAGGAATTTTCGTGAGATTGCCACGCCAAAGAACGGCGCCTGCGGCGCCGCAGGCGGCGTGGTCCAAAAAACGGCTCCCGCCTGCGGCGGGACGCAAAGAGCGCGCTTCGCTCGCAATGACGGCTAATTGAACAAACGCGTCATGCCGCCGGGGATGGCGTCGAGCGGCAGGATCGCGTCCGCGATCCCGTCATCCACGGCCGCCCGGGGCATGCCGTAGACCACGCAGGATTCCTCGTCCTGTGCGAAGACCACGCCCCCCTTCGCCTTGAGGCGCCTCAGGCCTTCGAGACCGTCTTTTCCCATCCCCGTCATGATGATCCCCAGGAGGGGGGCGTTGAAGACATCCACCGCCGAGGAGATCATGATGTCGGCCGAGGGCCGGTAGAGCGTGTTTGATGGCTCCTCCGTGACGCACACGGCCACGTCCCCCCCCTTCCGCCGGAACGTCATGTGGCGGCCGCCGGGAGCGATGAGCACGACGCCGGGCACCAGCACGTCCCCGTCGCCGGCCTCCTGCACGTGCAGCGCGCTCAGGCCGTCGAGGCGGTCGGCGAGCGATTTCGTGAACCGCGGCGGCATGTGCTGCACGATGGCGATCCCCAGGGGATAGTCGGCCGGGAGCTTCGGTATCGTCTGCAGGAGCGCAAACGGCCCTCCCGTGGAGATGCCGAGCACCGCCGCCTTCAGGCTCTTCCCCGCACCGGTCGCGACGTTCCAGAGCCTTCCCGCGTGCGCGACCGGCGCACGCGGCTGGATCTTCGGTCCTGCCGGCCGGAGGCGGCGCGCCCTGCTCCGGACGATCGAGCGGACCTTGGCGATCAGGTCTTCCTTGATCTTCTTGATGTCGACGGAGACGTAGGAGAGCTCCTTGGGGATGAAATCGACCGCGCCGATATTGAGCGCGTCGAGCGTCGCCTGCGCTCCCTCGCTGGTGAGCGAGCTGATCATGATCACCGGGAGGGGCATCTCCTTCATGATGACGCGCAGCGCCGTCAGGCCGTCCATCACCGGCATCTCGACGTCGAGCGTGGCGATATCGGGATGGAATTCACGGATCTTGTTGATCCCGTCCTGGCCATCCCTGGCCGTGGCGACCACCTTGATCCCGGGATCGGACTCGAGCATCATGGAGATCGATTTCCGCATGAACGCGGAATCGTCGATGACCACGACGCTGATCGCGCGCTCCGCCTGCACTCCGGCAACAGCATCCATTGCGTTCACCTGCGGTATCAGTTCATCGAAGCGAAAAGATTCATGAACTCCGCGATATCGAGTATCATGATCACTTTGCCGTCCCCCAGGATCGTGGAGCCGGCAATGCCGTCAACTTCGCGCAGGTACGCGCCGAGCGACTTGATCACGACCTCCTTCTGGCCGGTCAGGCCGTCCACGATGATGCCGAGCTTCCGTTCCGCCACGCCGACCACGACCACGTAGATCCACTCTCCGCGCTCACCGGCGCCGGCGACGCTCAGCACGCGCTCCAGACGCGCGATCGGCAGGACCGAATCGCGGAGCCGGATGACCTCCCGGCCGTGGATCGTGGTGATGTCCGAGGCGCGGACGCGGACCACCTCGAGGACGGAACCGAGCGGCACGGAGAACGTCTCCTTCCCCGACTGCACAAGAAGGGCCTGTATGATGGCGAGCGTCAGGGGGAGCTTGATCGTGAACGTGCTTCCCTTCCCCACCGCCGAGCCGATCTCGATGATCCCCTTCAGGCGCCCGATGTTCGTCCGCACCACGTCCATCCCCACGCCGCGGCCCGAGATGTTCGTCACCGATGCGGCCATGCTGAACCCGGGAATGAATATCAGGTTGAGCGCGTCCTGGTCGCTCATCTCGCGGGCCTGAGCCTCGGTCAGGATCCCTTTCTCCTGGGCGCGCGCCCTGAGCTTCGCCGGGTCCATCCCCTTCCCGTCATCCGTGATCCGTATGACGATGTGGTTCCCCTCGTGCTCGGCCGAAACGCTGACGGCGCCCATGGCAGGCTTTCCGGCCCCCTGCCGCACGTCGGGAGTCTCGATGCCGTGGTCGACCGCGTTCCGGATGATGTGAATCAGGGGGTCGGTCAGCTCCTCGATAATCGTCTTGTCGAGCTCCGTTTCCTCGCCGCTCATCTGCAGGTCCACCTGCTTGCCGGTCTCCTTCATGAGATCGCGGACGAGCCGCGGGAGCCTGTTGAACACCTTGGCCACGGGAATCATGCGCGTCTTCATGACCGCCATCTGGAGCTCGGTGGTCACGAAATCGATCGCGGCGCTCGTCGTGGCCAGCTCCCGCGTCAGCGCGTGCCCCTCGTTCTCCTGCGAGAGCTCGAAGGCGATCTGGGCGAGCCGGTTGCGGCCCAGGACGAGCTCTCCCACCAGGTTCATGAGCGCGTCCAGCCGGGCCACGTCCACGCGTATCGTCGTGTCCGCTTTCGGTTCCAGTCCCGCTTTTGCGGCCGCCTGCTGTGCCTCCCTGGGCGCCGCCCCGGGCGCCGGCTCCCGTTCCGTTTTCGGCGCTGGCGGGGCCTGTTCCGGGGCTTCCGCAGAGGACGCCCCGGGCACATTCCCCCCGGCCGTGCCTGAGGAGGATCCCGCCGTCCCGAACGCCGGGTCCGCCGCCGCCTTCAATTTCCCCAGAATCGGGTCAAGGTCGATCGGGTCCGTCCGGCGCGCCTCGATCTTCTCCAGGAGCACGCGGAGGAGGTCGTATGCCTCCAGCATCACGTCCATGCGTGCGGGGGTCGCGAGGAGCTCCCCACGGCGAAGCTTGTTCAGGACGTCCTCGAACCGGTGCGCGAGCGACGTCATCTGATCCAGGCCGAGGAACGAGGAAGTCCCCTTGACCGTGTGCACGGCCCGAAATATGGTGTTGAGGAGTTCCCGATCCTCAGAGCCCTTCTCCAGCACCAGGAGGTCCTGCCCGAGCCGTTCCAGGATCTCGCGCGTCTCGACGATGAAGCTCTCCAGGATCTCGGCCATCTCCTCTTCGAATGCGGCGGGGGTGTCAGCCATGATGTCCTCGCTTCCATCGCTCCACGATTTCGTCCGTGTGCTCCTGCCGGTCGGGCGAGCGGCTGTACTGCGCCTCCGCGTTGAAATGGTCCCCCGCGGGGAGCGCGTCGCCCTGGCCCGCCGGGATCGTCTCGCCGTCCACGAGCGACTGCAGGACATCCGCCAGGTTCATCCGCACCGCCTCGATCACGTGGGCGACGCCGGCGATCTGCTGCGTCGTGATGTCCTGCACCTGGAGGGCCATGCCGATGCTCATCGCGTCTGCGCTGATCGAGCCGCACTGCGCCTCCATGTCCGCCGGTATCGCGGCCCCGCCCCCTGCCGCGCGGTGCTCCCGCCACAGGGCGGCGATGTCCGGCCGGGCCGCCGCGAGCGACGCCATCAGGCCGTCCATCGCCTGCAGGCGCGATGCCTCAGCTTCCGCGGCCGACCGCAGACGGGCCGCGGTGTCGCCGAGCGAGGCGGCACGCGCCGACAGGCGCTCCAGGAGATCGAGGATCTCCACGGTCGCCGACTCGGTCGCCTTCGTGACATTATCGAGCTGCTGGGAGACCTTCGGGATGGACCCGGTACTCTCCTCCAGCGAGTGCCGGATGGAATCCAGCAGCGGGATCACGCCCGAGACCACCTTGATGAACTTGTCCAGCGAGTCACGCGTCGGCCACGCTCCCTGTCCCGCCGGCAAGCTCCCGTTGTTCCTTTTTTTCCCCATGACGAGCCTCGAACCCTTGTGTGTGTGGTGTGCGGGCCGCTCAGGCGGCGCCGGTGCCGACGGTCTTCAGTATCTGGTCGATCTTCTCCTTCAGCCCGGGCGCGGTGAATGGCTTGACGATGTAGTTGTTGACCCGCATCTTCATCGCCTCGATGACGTCCTCCTTGTTGCCGCGCGTTGTGATCATGAGGATCGGGATTTCCGCGAACTGCTGGTTCGCGCGGACCCACTTCGTCAGGTCCAGGCCGCTCATTTCCGGCATGTTCCAGTCCGTGATCAGGAAATCCGCCCCCTCGCTCATCAGCTTGGCGACGGCGTCCTTCCCGTCCGCCGCCTCGATGATGTTCTCGAACCCGATGCTCTTGAGCGTGTTGATGACGATGCGGCGCATCGTCAGCGAGTCGTCAACCACAAGAAACTTCGTTGTTGCCATGCTGTTCATCCCTCCTGTGCAAGAATCACCCCGCGGGCGGCGTCAGTCCGCCCAGCTTATGTATTTCGACACTTCGTACTGTATCTTCTCCAGGCTGAACGGCTTCATCAGGTAGGACTGCACCCCCAGCTCGCGCCCCCGCGCCATGCTGTCGAGGTCACCCAGCGACGAGAGAATAATGACGGGCACGTCGCGGGTGATCGGGTTTTCGCGAAGCGAGCGGATGAACTCGAACCCGTCCATGTTGGGCATGTTCAGGTCCGTGATCACGAGATCGAACGTCCCCGACGGTAGCTTCTCCAGCGCGTCCATGCCGTCGCACGCCGCCACGACGGTAAAGCCCTGCATCGTGAGGGACGCGGCAACGAACTTCCGGACTGTCGCGGAGTCATCGACAACCATGATGAGCCTGCCCATCGTGCGCTATTCCTTCTTGTAAGCGACGGTTTTCGGGAAATTGATCAGCTTGAACGCCGAGGAGATCCCGTGCAGCGATTCCGCGTACCCGATGAACAGGTATCCCCCCTTGTTCAGCGAGTCGTAAAGATTGGACACGACCTGGATCTTCGACTGCATGTCGAAGTAGATCAGCACGTTGCAGCAGAAGATGATGTCAAAGCCCATCATCTGCCGCATCTGGCGCTGGTCGAACAGGTTCACGTGCTCGAACCGGGCCAGACGGCGCACATCCTCCCTGACGGCGTAGCGCCCGTCGGCGCTCTCGAAGTACCTGTCCATATAGGGCTTCGGCGTGTTGCGGACGGAGTATTCCCTGTACACCCCGCGCCGCGCCGTCTCAAGCACGGTGGGACTGATGTCGGTGCCCACGATTTCCAGCTCCAGCGCAGGGAACCGCGGCTTCAGGCGTTCCAGGTAGATCATGGCAAGCGAGTACGCTTCCTCGCCGCTCGAGGAGGCGGCGCTCCAGACGCGCAGGCGCGACCGCCCGTTGGTCCTGCGGGAGGCCACAATCTCGGGCACGAGCGTCTTTTCGAACGCCTCGCACTGGGGCTCGCTCCGGAAAAAGAACGTCTCGTTGATCGTGATCGCATCGTAGAAGGACTTCATCTCCTCCGCCCGCCCGTTCCCGTAGCGGAGGAGCTGGAAGTACTGCGCGAAATCAGCCATCCCGAGGATCTGCAGGCGTTTGCCGAGGCGCCCCTCCAGGAGGTATTTCTTGGAATCCTGGAAGTAGATCCCGGTGAGCCTGTAGATGAAATCGCGGATCTCCCGGAAGAGGTCGTCGGTCATCTTCGGCCCCGCGGCCGCGCCCGGCACCACAATCGGCTGGCGGAAATCGACCAGCGGGGCCCCGCCCGGGGTGTGCGTCTCGCGCTCAGGGCTCATCGGCCACGAATCCCTTCGCCCGGAGCAGGTTGTCCGCAAGCTCGCGCACCATCTCGTCCTCGTCGTCCAGGAACCTGGCGATGTACACGGGGGCACGGCTGTCCGCGATGGCGGCAATCACTTCAATGACGTGCATGCGCAGCCACGGATCGGGCTGCTCCATCACCGCGTCCAGGAACTGGACAGCGCGGTCCCCGTCGAGCCGGAACATCGCGTCGATCAGCGAGGAGCGCGTGTCCTGGTCGGCGCGGTCCCACGCCCGGGCGATCGCTTCGAACCCCCGGGGGATGAGTCCCTCGTCCCCCGCCGACCGGCCGCGCCGCATGATGGAACGGATCCTGGCCAGCACGAGCTGCGAGAGGAGCGCGGCCTTGGCGCGTGCGCCCGACCCGGAGTCTCCCTCCAGCGCGCTCACCATGCAGGAGAGCGCATCGGGGCGGTCGCGGAGGGCCGGCCCCAGCACCGCGTCAAGCTCGGCAGAGGACCCGTACGCGCCGGCGAGGGCCGCGGTGACATCCTCCCCGTCCAGCGTCTTCAGCCAGGCGGCGGCGCTGGACGCGGCCTCGCTGCCGGCGTCAGCGAGCATCGCGACGAGCGTCTCCCGCACGCCCGCCAGCGGCGGCAGCGGGGAGTCGTACCGCACGGCGATGCGGACGATGGCGTGGAGCGCTGCGCCGCGGAGTCCCGAGGGGAGGGCCCCGTAGTGCCCGGCGATGAGGGGGAGGGCGTCGGTCCCGCACACGGCGCCGGCAGCTTCGAGGAGTCCCAGGAGCGCGAGGGGATCCACATCGGCCCCGGCCAACGCTTCCGCGAGCCTCCCGCGCACGAAGAAGGCAGAGGCCGGCGCGGCGATTTTCCCGAGCGCCTCGGCCACCGCGGGGCGCGCCCAGGCGTGGCGCGCGTAGGCTTCCTCAAGCGCGGCAACCGCGTCGGGGTTTCTCATGTTGCCAAGGGCTTCGACGGCGGAGACGACCACGTTCTGGTCCCCGTCGGCGAGCAAGTCTCTCACCGGCACCACCGGGACGGACGGGCCGATCAGCCCGAGCACGTCGACGACCGACTTGCGCACGTCGTGGTTCACGTCGCTCAGGTAGGGAAGGAGGGCCGGCACGCCCGGCTCGCCGATCTTCACCAGGAGGTCGGTCGCCAGGTTCCGCGTGACGATCTCCCTGCTCGCAACGTACTCCACCACCGCCCGCGCCGCTTCGGGTCCCCCGATAGCCAGCAGCGAGCGACAGGCAGTGTCGCGCACCCCCTTGTTCGCGTCCTGGATCGCCGCGGCGAGCGCGGCGATCGCCGCGAGTCCCCGCTCGGAGGCAAGGTCTTCCGCCGCGTGCCTGCGCTCGTCGGAGTCCTCGTCCGTGATCAGCGTCGCGATATTTCTCCGCGTCTCATCGTTCATGAATCGCCCTGTCTCATCGACCAGATCAGGAGTCGGCGCTCGCTTCGATGGCGCCCGCGTGTTCCCGGAATATCACCCCTTCCAGGGCGGCATCCATCATCTTCCTGCACCCGTTGATCTCCACTATCGTGTTTTCGAAGACCGTCTCCCGGACGGTGATCGTCACCGCCTGGTTGATTTTCAGCTCCTCCTTCAGTGACTGCTGCTCCGCCCGCAGCGCGGCCACCTGCTGCGGCAGCTGCTTCTGCGCTTCCTGGAGCCGCGCGAGCGCCTGCCGCTTCGCGTCGTCGAGCCCCCCGGCGTCGAGCTGCATCCTGACCAGCCGGTAGACCGTGTCTTTCACTTCGGCCATACGCGCCTCGGCCTGCTTCAGCTCCCGCTCGGAGGCCGCGATCCTCTCCACGATCCTCCCCCGCCTCCCCGCCCGCACTTTTGCCCCGGCGCCGTCGGACGACCCGATCGTCCCAACCACCACGTCGCCGTCCGCGTGGATCGTACCCCCGGCGATGACCGCCCGGGGAGCCTGGACGCGGCCCCCCGCGGAGACAATGCCGTTGACGGATTCCTTCCCGATGCGGACGTCTTTCGCGGCGGTGATCGACTGGTTGAGGACATGCAGCACGCTCACGGAGCCGCCCGCAACGATCCGCCCTTTCCCCCGGCCGACGAACCCCTTGTCCACCACCACGTCTCCCCGCGCGTCGATATCGGCGTCGTCCACGTTCCCGTGGACCGTGAGCGAGCCCCCCGCGCGCACGGTCACCTCTCCCGCGATATCGCCCCGCACGACGATGGAGCCGACGAATTCGATCTTCCCCGCCGTGTAGTCAAGCCCGGACCCGAGCGTGAGAAGGGGCTGGACTTCGATATGACCGTCCGCAACCACGATATTGCCCGCGGCCGTCGCGACCACCGCCCGCGGATCTGCCGCGTCGGGCGCGGTGTTCGCACCCGGACGCAGGCTGGCGGTCTTCCCGGGCCGCGGCGCGAGCGGAGTCCCGAGGACTGAGACGCCGGGCGTCCCGGGGGCCGCTTCGTGCACGACGGCGAGCCTCTGGCCCGGCACGGCGTTCCGGTAGAGGGCTTTCGCGCCGGGCTCGGGGCTGAAGCACCATTCGATGCGACCGTCGGTCCCGGGCACGGGGGCTTTCCCCGCGGCAACCGTGACCGTCGTGCCGGCTCCCTCCCCCGACGCAATCTTCGCAACGGCATCGTCGGACACCCCGAACGTCACGCCGGATGCAGCCAGCGCACGCACGAGATCGGCCGCGCACGGGGCGGGGGCCGACGCCTCCAGCACGACTGCCGCGGAGAGCCCGTCCGCGGCCACCATGATCCTGGGAGCATATGTCGTCGTTGCGGAATCCATGCGCACCTCCTCGAGCGCTCAGCCAGCCGCGTTCACTTCGCGGCCTTCTGGCGCTTCAGCTCTTCCATCTCCGGTTTCACGATCGTTGCGTAGCACTCGGGACAGATGCCGTGCGACAGGTGGGCGTCCGTGCGCTCGGTGAAGAACTCCTCCACCGAGTGCCACTCCCCCCGGTCGTCCCTGATCCGCTTGCACTGCGGGCAGATCGAGAGGAGCCCCTGGAGCTGTTCGACCTCGGTCTGGAGCGAGAGAATCCTCTCCGCCACGCGGAGCCGCATGTTCAGATCGACGATGTCGCACGGCTTCGTGACGAAGTCGTCCGCCCCGGCGCTCATCCCCTCGAAGTATCCCACCCTGGCGTCGAGGGCGGTCAGTATGACGACATAGGTGTATCCCGGGCGCGGCACGCCGCGGATCCTCCGGGTCAGCTCGAGGCCGTCCATCACCGGCATCATCCAGTCGGTGATCACGACCTGCGGCGGGGAAGCCAGGAACGCCTCCCAGGCATCCTTCCCGTTCACGCTCGCAGTGACGTCGTGCCCGAGCTTGCGCAGGCGCTCGATGAGCACCAGGCGCGATGTCTCGTCGTCTTCAGCGATGAGGATCTTCATCAGGACCTGACCTTCCCGAGATATGTGTCCTCCAGCGCAGACTTCACCCCGCGGAATTCCTGCTCCAGGCCGTCGAGGCAGGGAGAAGCGCCGGCGAGTGACCCCGCGGCGCTCATCGTCTGCAGCTTCTCACAGAGCCTGAGCATGGACGTCATTCCCAGATTTCCGGAGAGCCCCTTGAGCGAATGCGCCGCGTGGAAAAACGCCTCCGCGTCGCTTCGCCCGAGGGCATCGCGCATCGTCGCGATCCGGGCCGGGGCGTCCTTGACGAACCCCCGCACGAGATCGGTGAACATCGACGGATCGCGCCGCGCGCCGAGATCCTGAAGATAGCGGAGCCGCTCCCAGTCGATTCCCGGCACTTCGGGGAGGAAGCCCGGAGCCTCAAGGGGGGTCGGGTCAGACCCAGGTCTCGCCTCCGGCGGGACAGGCCCCGCTTGCAGCGGGGCAGGCCTCGCCTCCGGCGTGACGGCATGCCGGTCCGGGGCCGGCGTCCAGCGCGAGAGCGATTCCTCCAGGGCGCGGAGCATGATCGGCTTGGTGATGTAATCGTCCATCCCGGCCGCGATGCATTTCTCCTTCTCCCCCTGCATGGCGTTGGCGGTCATCGCGACGACGGGGATCCGGCGGGCCTTCCCTTCCGCCTCGCGGATCTCGCGCACGGCTTCCAGCCCGTCCATGACGGGCATGTGGCAATCCATGAAGACGACGTCGTAGTCGCCGCTCCCCACCGCCGCGACCCCCTCCCGCCCGTTGGCGGCGATCGCCACCGTGCATCCGAGTTTCTCCAGCATCAACCGGGCGACCGTCTGATTCCCCTCGTTGTCCTCCACGACGAGGACCTTCGTCCCCTTCCGGACCGCGGGCGCGGGCGCCGCGGCGGGACGGGCGCCGTTCCCCTTTCTCACGGCCGCGGCGTCGACGTTTCGCACCGTGACGGTGAACCAGAACTTGCTCCCGCGCCCGGGCGTGCTGGAGAAGCCGATGGCTCCCCCCATCAGCTCCGCGAGCTGCCGGGAGATCACCAGTCCCAGCCCCGTGCCCCCGTACTTCCTCGTCGCCGACCCGTCCCCCTGCGAGAAGGGCTGGAAGAGCGAGGGCTGGATTTCCGGGGGGATGCCGATCCCGGTGTCCGTGACGGTGAACCGGAGGATCGAGGCCGCCCCCGTGTCCTTCTCCCGCTCGGCGTCGATCGTGACGCTCCCCCGTTCCGTGAACTTGAGCGCGTTGCCGACGAGGTTCGTGAGGATCTGCATGAGCCGCACCTGGTCGCCGGAGACGAGCAGGGGGACGTCGGGCGCGACCCGGCCCAGGAGGTCGATTCCCTTCTCGGTCGCCTTCACGTTCAGCAGGCGTTCCGCCTGCTCCACCGCGTCGCGCGGGGAGAAGGGGATGTCCTCCAGGACCATCTTGCCCGCTTCGATCTTCGAAAAGTCGAGTATGTCGTTAATGACGGCCAGCAGGGCCCTGCTGCTCGTCTCGATGATCGTCAGGTATTTCTTCTGCTCTGCGCCGAGCGGCGTATCCAGCAGGAGTCCCACCAGCCCCATGATGCCGTTCATCGGGGTCCGGATCTCGTGGCTCATGTTCGCCACGAACTGCCGCTTGGCGTCGTTCGCCACCTCAGCCCTCTGGAGCGCCCGCTCCAGGTCGGCCGTGCGCTCCTTCACCGTCTGCTCGAGCATCCTGTTCTGGTCGTTGATCCGCCTGTAGAGCGCGGCGCTCTCCAGGGCGTTCGCGCAGTTCAGCAGGATGATCGAGAGGAGGTTGAGCGAGGCGTCCGTCACCTGGAGCGCCTCCTCCGGCAGCACGCCCACGAACATCCCCAGGACCTTCGAGCGCGTGGCCAGCGTGTGCAGGACGAGCGTGTTGCCGTAGTTCTTCGCCGGCACCAGCACCGAGCGGTTCTGGTTCAGCGCCCAGGCGAACGTCCCCTCCCCCACCTGCAGGTCGACTTCCTCCTGCAGGAGCGGGGCGTCGGAGGCCGGCTCGCAGTCGATCATCGCAAAGTCGAAGTCGGTCTCGCTCACCGTCAAGAACGCGACGGCGCGGAAGGCGAGGAGCCGGTTCAGATGCGTCCGCGTGGCCGTCAGGATCCCCGCGTCGTCCTGCTCGCCGTTGACGCGGCTGTGGAATTCCCCCAGCGACGCGACGAGGTCGAGAGAATCCAGCACCCAGCGATTGACCTCCTCCAGCCGCTTGACGCGGGTCTCGGTCTCCCGCAGGTGCTCCACCAGTTCCAGGAATTCGCTCATGACCGGTTGTGCACTCCCATTGAGTCAATGGCATCGTCGTACTGCTGCTCGACGGTTTTCATCGTCGCACGGAGTATCCCCTCGGTGAACCCCAGGAGGTTCCAGGCGGACTTCTCCAGCGGGGGGACGTAGTGTTCGCCGCTGCTCCCGAGCTGCATCACGTGCGCGACGATGTCCGCCACGTGGATGATGGCCGCCTCGACGGGATAGTGGACCGCCGTCCCCGGATCGTGGTGGCAGCGGACGACCTCTTCCAGGCTGATCGGCAGCTTCCAGAGCTCCATCAGCGATCCCCCGATCGCCGCGTGGGAGTACCCGATGACCTCCCGCTCGGCGTCGTAGAGCATCATGTTCTCCTGCGTGCAGCGGGCGATGGTCTCCTGGGAGAGATCCTCGGCCTTGGTAAACATGACCAGCCGTCCAATGTCGTGCATCATGCCCGCCACGAATAAGCGCTCCACGTTCGGCTCCCGGCGGAACGTGGCCAGCGTGCGCGCCGCAAGCCCGCACCCGACGCTGTGGCGCCAGAACGACTCCATCGTCACGAACTCCTTCGGAATCCCCTTGAAGAGATCGATCACGGACGTCGCCAGCGCCAGGGCCCCGAGCTGCTGCGTCCCCACGATCGTGACGGCGTGCGTGATCGTCTCCACCTTCGAGGGGAAGCTGTAAAACACGCTGTTCACGATCCTGAGCAGTCGCGCGCTCAGGCCCGCGTCCTCCCGGATGATCTTCGCGATGTCCGCCATCGACTTGCGCGGGTTGTTGATCGCCTCGTCCAGCCGGGCGTGGATTTTGGGAAGCGACGAGATCTCGACGTATCCGCGCAGCAAATCACGAGGGCTCGTCAGCATGGTCATTCTCCGCGGTATGTTCCACGATATAGTGGTGTTTAAAAAGCCGGATGAGCTCCCGGACCACCGGGTCGTCCGCGTCGGCGTGGCGGAATTTGTCCCGCGCCACGCGCTCCGCGGCCTCCAGGAGCGCCGGGTCGATCTCCTCGGCGGCGCGTGCCTCGATCACCGCCTGGTCGACGCCCCGGATGTCCAGGTCCGTGACTCCCCACATCTTGAATATCTTCAGGTGCTTCTCCGTGATCGCCTCTCCCTCCTTCAGGAGGACGCGTCCCTGGCGGTCCTTCACGTCCGCGGCCAGCACCATGTCGGCCCTGATGTCTGCGATATTGATCACTCCCATACGGCCTTCCGCATTAGGATGGTGGATTCAGTGACTCTGTTCCGCACACTCAGCGGCGCACGCGGGACAGAGCTCTCCCGCAACCGGCGCCCCGGCACGCCCGGCGACATACTCGTCGAGGGGGCGCCAGGCGCTTGCGCCGTCCCGGATCTGCTTGCAGTACGAGCAGATGGGGAGGAACCCCTCGAGCGTGTGCACCTCCGCCTGGAGCCGCAGCAGGCGGTCCGCCACACGCAGGCGGACCCGCAGGTCCTCCCGCGCGCACGGCTTGGGGAGGAAATCGTCCGCCCCCGCCTCCATCGCGGCCCGGTACTGGGCGTGGCCCCCCATGGAGGTCAGCACGATGATGTAGGCATACCGCGTCCGCCGCGCGGCGCGTATCCTCCGGCACAGGTCCACGCCGTTTTCCGCCGGCATGGCCAGGTCCGTGATCACGACTGCGGGCATCACCGTCTCATACGCGCGCCATCCCGCCATGCCGTCGGCGGCGGTTGTCACGTCGTGGCCCAGCGCGCCCAGCTCCGCTGCGACCGTTGTGCGGATCGCCGGCTCGTCGTCCACCAGGAGCACGTTCACCGGGCCCCGTCCTTTCCAAAGAGAGCCCGTTCCAGGCGGGGCTCGGCTTCGGCCATCGCGCGTTCCAGGTCAGCGATCAGCGGCGCCGCCCCGGCGAGGCTCCCGGCGCGGCCCATTGCTTGTAGCCGCTCGGCGATCGCCCGCATCGGGGTGACGCCCAGCGTCGCGCAGCTCCCCTTGAGCGCGTGCGCGACCTCCTCGAACGCCCGCGCGTCGCCCCCGGCGAGGGCCTCGCGGAGCTTGCCGACACGCCCCGACGCGTCGAGCATGAAGTGCTCGAGCAGAGATTCGAGCCAGCCCGGACCGCTGTCTCCCCCGAGCTCCCGGAGCTCGGCAACTTTCTCCGGGTCGAGCCCCTCCTCGGAGGAGCGCGCTTCCCCTTCATCGGGCGAGTGTTCGCCCGTCCCCGACAGAGCGAGATCCCACTTCGCCAGGAGCCGCTCGAGCGATTCCTGCGTGACGGGCTTGGGGAGGTAGTCGTTCATCCCGGCCTTCATGCAACGCTCCCTGTCCCCCTGGAGCGCACTTGCCGTCAACGCGACGACGAGCGTCTCTGCCGCACGGCCGTTCAGTTTTCTGATTGTGGCTGTCGCCTCGAACCCATCCATCACGGGCATCTGGCAGTCCATCAGGATGAGATCATAGGGAAGTCGGGCGACGGCCTCAACGGCCTCCTTCCCGTTAGCCACCACGTCCGCCCTGCACCCCAGCTTTTCCAGCATTCTGAGCGCGACGCGCTGGTTCACCTGGTTGTCCTCCGCCACGAGGACGCGCCTGAGGCGCTCGGGCCTGCCCGACTTTTTTATCGCAGCGACATCCGCCGGTGGTATCGCTTGCGGGGCAGACTGCGCGAGGAGCCGGACGGTAAACCAGAACTCGCTCCCCTTTCCCTTCTCGCTCCTCACGCCGATCTCTCCCCCCATCATCTCCACGAGCTGCTTGGCGATGACCAGTCCCAGTCCTGTCCCGCCGTGCTTGCGCGTCGTGGAGCCGTCCGCCTGGGAGAACGACTTAAACAGCCGCGGCAGCTCCT
>Ga0335081_10009472_pt1 | contig 15688 bp, 14 predicted proteins | sample Lox_Sample_35_FD_206713 | JGI IMG/M metagenome (GOLD analysis project Ga0335081, IMG submission 206713) | Soil microbial communities from Loxahatchee National Wildlife Refuge, Florida, United States - Lox_Sample_3.5 | ecosystem: Environmental > Terrestrial > Soil > Wetlands | place: USA... | reverse complement strand
ACATCGGCTACACCCAGCACTACGACACCACGGAAGAATACGTCCAGATGGCGAAGAGCGGTATGACGTGGCGCGATATTCTGGCGTCGCTGACGAAGAATCCCGCGACCTTCTTTAAGGCCGGTGCGGGGATCATGCTCGAACGTGATGTCGCTGATCTGGTGGTACTCGACGGCGACCCGGCAACCGACGTGCGCAACTTCGCGAAGGTGGACTACACGATTCGCGATGGCAAAATTATCTACAAGAAATAGCTGTCAGCGCACTCAGCACTCTCAGCATTCAGCCGTCAGCCATTAGGCGTCAGGAGTCGGGACTTAACCGGGAATCGTTGCGCAGGCTGGCCCATGACTGAATGCTGAGTGCCGACTGCTGAGTGCTTGACTGCTATTTTGCTTTGATCTTCTCCCGCTCCTTCGCCGCCTCCAGTGGCGACACGGGCTCGGTCATGCGCGCCGGATCGAGGATTTCCTTGATCTGCTCTTCCGTTAACTCGCCGCGCTCGCGCGCGATGTCGATGATCGACCTGCCGGTCTTCACCGACTCCTTCGCAATCTCCGCCGCCTTCGCGTATCCGATGTAGGGATTCAGCGCGGTGGCAAGCGAGACCGTACTCTGCACGTAATAGTCGGTGCGCTTCTGGTTCACCGTGATGCCCTTGATGCAGAACTCCGTGAGCTGCCGCAGCATGTTGGTCATGATGGTGGTCGACATGAGCACGCTGTAAGCCATGGTCGGCATCATGACGTTGAGCTCGAGCTGGCCCGCCTGCACTGCCAGCGCGACCGCGGTGTCGTAGCCAACAACCTGGAACGAGACCATCGCCGCCAGCTCCGGCATCACGGGATTGATCTTGCCCGGCATGATCGACGAGCCCGGCTGCAGCGCCGGCAGATTGATCTCCGCCAGTCCCGTGTTCGGGCCCGACGAAAGCAGGCGCAGGTCGTTGGAGATGCGGATCACTTCCAGCGCCAGGTTGCGCATCGCCGAGCTCACGCTCGACATGGCGAGGTTCGACTGCATGGCGTAGCGCATGTCATCGACGGCGTGCAGCTTCTGTCCCGCAATGTGGGATAGCTCAGCCACGGCTTTGTGCCGGTAGTCGGGGTGCGTGTTGATGCCCGTGCCCACGGCCGAGCCGCCCAGTCCGATCTCGCGCAACAATTCCGACTGCTCCTGGATAGATTTTCTTGCGCGCTTGATGGCGCCGGCGTAGGCGGTGAACTCCTGCCCCAGCCGCATGGGCACCGCGTCCTGCATGTGCGTGCGGCCGGACTTCAGGATGGGATGGAACTCCTTGCCCTTCTCATCGAGCGCGGCGATCATGCCGTCGAGCGCGGCGTACAGCTTCTCCAGCTCCAGCAGCGCTGCCAGTCGCATGGCGGTGGGAAAGACGTCGTTGGTCGACTGGCCGTAGTTGACGTGGTCATTGGGATGAACGTGCTTGTACTCGCCGCGCGTGCCGCCCACGATCTCCGCCGCGCGGTTGGCGATGACCTCGTTCGCGTTCATGTGAAAGCTGACGCCCGCGCCCGCCTGGAAGACGTCGACCACGAAGTGATCGTGCAGCTTGCCCTGCTGGACTTCCTTCGCCGCTTCGATAATGGCGTTGGCGGTCTTCGCATCGATGAGCCCGAGCTCGCGATTGGCCAGCGCCGCCGCCTCTTTCACCATCGCGATGGCGCGGATGAGCGTGGGATGCGCGCGCAGGCCGCTGATGGGATAGTTCTCCACCGCGCGCGCTGTCTGAATGCCATAGTAGGCGTGCGCCGGAACTTCCTTGTGGCCGAGAGAATCCTTTTCGAGGCGAGTGGACTTCGCGCTGTCGCTGGGCATGATCAGCTCCTACAGATAGAGATGATCCTGCTGGTATGCCGATTCTGTCGAGTGCCTGCCCGAATTACGAGATTGTCATCACGAACGAAGTGAGGAATCTGCTGTTTGCTCGAAGTGGCAGAAAAGCAGATCCCTCGCTTCGCTCGTGACGACAATTCTGTGGTTCGCGGCGGTTTCGGAATAGTCGAGAATGATAAACTACGCCCCAGGAGCGCCCGCGATGGCAACCACGCAACTCTCGCTGGAAGAGTATCTCAGGACCGACTATGAGCCGGACTGTGACTACGTCGACGGTGAGCTGGAGGAGCGCAACGTGGGCGAAAAAGAGCACTCGGCGGTGCAGGCGTTCTTTATTAAGTTTTTGGCAGCTCACGAGGACGCGTGGCAACTGGAAGCCTACCCTGAGATTCGCATGCGTATCGCGCCCAGGCGTGTTCGCGTTGCTGACATCGCTATTCTCCCGATCAAGACTCCCTTTGAAGCGGTATTGCGTACGCCGCCGGTAGCTATCGTTGAAGTGCTCTCGCCTGAGGACCGCGTTTCACGCTATCAGCAGCGGCTGGATGACTATCGCGCGATGGGCGTCGCCAATGTGTGGGTGATTGACCCGATGCGTCACAAGGCGTTCGATTGCAGCCAGGGCGGCTGGCAACCCGCAGAAAAGCTCGTCATCGCCAACTCGAACGTCGAAATTCCCCTCGATCCGCTGTGGAAGAAGCTCGAGGAATTGCACTCCTAAATCGAGCCCTGAATTTAGGAAATCAATGCGTCATAGGCCTTGTGGTCACCGATCCAGAACCACAGATATCCGCTCTCGCGCTTGAGGGCGAGAGCGCGATAATTCAGGCTGATCCGCGCTGACCGAACTTACTGCCGTGCCTTTCACCCACTTTCTTCAATTGCAATGACGGGTGTTGCGGGTTGGCCTTTAGCAAGGCGAACTGCTTGTCAGCGCGAGCGCGGATTTCTTCCGGCAATGCGGAATATTGCTGCCAAAACTCGCCGGCAGCATGGTGCTTCATAGGTTAGAGCGGACGAATACGGCCCTGTTGTTCGTCATTCAGGGCCCGCTGAATGGCCTTGTCAAGGCGACCATCGGCGAGATCGCCCGCCAAGCGAGCATCGATGACCTGGGGGTGGTGCCGATCCAGCCACGCGTAAAGGTCCTGCAGTTGTTGCGGCGTGAGCGCGTCGATTGCGCTTTCGATCTCTTCGACTGTCTCTAAAGCCATATGGCTCCCCAATTCAGTCTAGCAGTGACATTGCCAGGTTAGCGACAGGATAAGCAGTGGGCCCAGGGTACGAACCCGTGCGAGCAGCACCGCACTTAAGTGAATACCCTCACCTTTCGCTAACCTACCCAATCTCCACCAGCTCCGCAATCCTCGCCTGCCACTCTCTCGGCCCGCTCTCGTGTACGGAGTTGCCGTTCACATCCACAGCCACCATCACCGGCATGTCTTCGACTTCGAATTCGTAGATCGCTTCCATGCCAAGATCGTGGAAGGCCATGACGCGCGACTTCTTGATTGCCTTCGACACGAGATAAGCCGCGCCACCGACGGCCATCAAGTAGACGGCCTTATGGTCGCGGATGGCTTCGATCGCCGCTGGGCCGCGCTCCGACTTGCCGACCATGCCGAGCAGGTTCGTCTCCTTCAGCATCTGGCGGGTGAATTTGTCCATGCGCGTCGCGGTGGTGGGGCCGGCCGGGCCGACTACTTCCTCGCGCACCGGATCCACCGGCCCAACGTAGTAGATGAAGCGGTTGTTGAAGTCGACCGGCAGCTTCTCTTTCTTACTGAGCATCTCGGTCATGCGCTTGTGGGCGGCGTCGCGGCCAGTGAGCAGCTTACCGCTCAGCAGCAGCACATCGCCCGGCTTCCAGGTGGCAACTTCTTCGCGTGTCACGGTATCGAGGTTCACGCGCCGCGCGCCGACCGGGTCGTATGTGAGCTTTGGCCAATCTTCCAGTGACGGCGGCTTCAGCGCCACCGGCCCCGTGCCATCGAGCACAAAATGCGCGTGGCGGGTGGCGGCGCAGTTGGGAATCATCGCAATCGGAAGATTGGCGGCGTGCGTGGGATAGTCCTTCACCTTCACATCGAGCACGGTGGTCAGGCCGCCGAGTCCCTGGGCGCCGATGCCCAGTGCGTTGATCTTCTTGAACAACTCCACGCGCAGTTGCTCAGCGGTGGTTTGAGGGCCGCGTGCGATCAATTCCTGGATGTCGATAGGCTCCATCAGCGACTCTTTCGCCAGCAGCATGGCTTTCTCAGAGGTGCCGCCGATGCCGATGCCGATGATTCCCGGCGGGCACCAGCCCGCGCCCATGGTCGGAACGGTCTTGAGCACCCACTCGACGATGGAGTCGGACGGATTCAGCATGGCGAACTTCGACTTGGCTTCCGAGCCGCCGCCCTTGGCCGCCACCAGGACCTCCAATTTATCGCCGGGAACGAGGGTCATGTTGATGACGGCGGGCGTGTTGTCCCCGGTGTTCTTGCGCTTGCCGGCAGGGTCGGCAAGGATGCTGGCGCGCAGCACGTTGTGCTCATGCTTGTAGGCGCGGCGCACGCCTTCGTTGATCATCTCCTCCAAGCTCATCTTGGCGTCCCAGCGCACGTCCATTCCGACTTTAAGAAACACGGTGACGATGCCCGTGTCCTGGCAGATGGGACGATGGCCTTCGGCGCACATGCGCGAGTTGATCAGGATCTGCGCGATGGCGTCGCGCGCGGCAGGCGACTGCTCCTTCTCGTAGGCGCGCGTCATGCTCTGGATGAAGTCGACGGGATGATAGTAGGAGATGAATTGCAGCGCGTCGGCCACGCTTTGGATGAGATCTTCTTGTTTGATGATGGTCATAACGAACCTGCCCTAGGAGTGTTTGCACGACACAGACACAGAGGCACAGAGGAATCAGGAGTGGACGGGCGATCCCGCTGAATCACACCGCTCAAGTATCTTGCGGCAACCGACGATTATACCCGGCGGACGACCACCGGCTGGTGACGCATGAACATTGGCGATGTTTACGGTGCGGGGCGGACCTCGGAGACGTGCAGCGCGGAAACGCGCCATTGCTTGTCCTGGCGGGCAAATACCACCGTAGCGATGGCAAGCAGGTCGTCGGGACTCGCCTCGTCGCCGTTGGTGACCACGTCGACCTGGGTGATGGCGACGCCGGGAACCAGCAGACGGAAGCGGCGAGTGGAAAGCTGCAGCCGCGTGTTATGCAGCCAGCCGGCGAAGGCCTCGGCATGAATTCTCGCCACCTCGGTCCGTCCCTCGAGCAGCACGCCGGAGCGATTCACGTATCCCACATCTTCGGCGTACAGGTGAGAGTAGGACTCCACATCGGCGCGATTCCAGGCCTGCTCCATCAGCGAGAAGAGGAGATCGATCGCGTTGCGAGCTTCGGCTTCCGCGGCATCGGTGCTCATGCGGAGGAGTATGCCACAAGTTCGTGCCGCCGGAGCTAGTACTTCCAGCTGGTAGCGTCGGCGCCGGCTGGCGCCGCATAGCAACGAAGCGGGTCCGAACGTCAACCAGCCTCAGACCCATTCGAATGCAGCACAACGCCGGCCTACGCGGCCGGCGTTTGCTATTGCGAGGGTCTGCGTTAGTGGAAGGTGACCGTCGCGTGTACGCGCTCCAGATAAGCCGCGACTCGCACGTTTCCCGAGGTGAGCACAACCGTGCGCTGCCAGGTGGCGAAGTCCTGCTTGCGAATCGTGACCGTGTGCTGGCCCGGTGGCAAAGCGATCATCGAGAACGTGTTGCCGACGTACTGTCCATCCACTTCGACATCGGCGCCGGTGGGATTCGACCAGAACTCGACCATCACCTGCGGTATGGTGACCGGTGTGGCCGCGGGGGCTGGAACCGCTGATGGTTGCGCGCTGCCGCCGCCCGGCTGAAGATTGCCGGTCTCCGGTGCGGTCGCTTGAGGGTTGAGCGGGGCCGCCGGCTTGGGCGCGAGCACAGCCGAGGCGACGTTCTGTGGAGACGCCAGCGCGTTCACCGCGGCTTCCGGCGCAGCGGCAGGCGGCGTTTGTACAGGACGCGAGGACGAAGTCATCGCCGCCGATGCGGCGTCAACCGGCTGCGGCTTCTTCACGACCGGAGGATCGACCGGCCGATTCATCGCGCTCTGCGCAGGGTGGGGAGGATTCGGCGACGGTGCGAACTTGGCGCGACTGCGGTCGCCGCCGCCGAAAACATAGACGATGCCCACCCCCAAGCGGAAGTTATTCTGATCGACGCCCGGGCCTCCGAAGATGTTGTGATGGGTGAGCACGTAATCGGCCGAGGTCCGCACCGCCCAGTGGTGGCCGATGGGAATCTGCACGCCGCCGCCGAACGCCGTGGCGAAGGAGTTCTGCGAGGCCGAATCGCCGGCGTAACTGCCGGTCAGACGATCGACCCCCAGCAGCACATGGACGAACGCGGGACGAAAGTTGAAGCGCGGCCCGGCGACATAGCCGTAGTCGCGTGCGTTCACCCCCAAGCCAAGAACGTCGTTTTCGTAGTAGCCGCTGACGTCGCCCTCCGCCGCCAGCCACTTCCACACGCTGACGGATGCGGACGATTCCCAGCCGTTCATGCTCTGCCGCGAGGAGAGGCCGTTGGTGTCGACGTTCAGATAGCTGTAGCCGGCGAAGAGGTCGGCGCGCGGCATGTCTTGCGCCGCCGCGACTGCACGGATCGCCAACAGGAGCACGAGAATAGAGAAGATCTTCTTCATGCGAAACTCCCCCGACTGCGAGGTCTGCCGGGCGGCCCGCCGCGGCAAACATCACTTAGCTTGCCGGATGGGCACGTAAGAAGGATAAATAGGGAAACTTTCGTGCTATTCCATGTTCTTGCAGCCGCTTCCAGAATCTTCACTCGATCTGGGGGTGGCGGACATGGGCAATCAGTTAGAGTATTGGCAACGAGAGGGGTGAGGAATGGCTAAGACCCGCGCGCATGCGACCTCCGATGGAGTGAATCTGCCGCTCTTGCCGCTGGCATCCTGGAAGGACACGCAGGCGACACTGCACATGTGGACGCAGATTGTGGGCAAGGTCCGCCTGGAACTGACTCCGCTGGTGAATCACTGGTGGAACGTTCCGCTGTATGTCGACACTCGCGGCCTGACGACCTCGCTAATACCGTACGGCAACGGCGCCATCGAGATTGCCTTCGACTTCATCGATCACAAGCTGCGAATGGAAAGCTGCGATGCCGGCATGTGCGAGCTGGCGCTGAAGCCGCAGAGCGTAGCCGCGCTCTATCGCGAGCTGATGACGGCGCTGCGTGACCTCGGCGTCGCGGTGAAGATCTGGACGATGCCGCAGGAGGTACCCGATCCCATTCGCTTCGAAAAGGACGAGGTGCACGCGTCGTACGACGCCGAGGCAGCGCATAGGTTCTGGCGCATCCTTACGTGGGTGGATGGCGTCCTCAAAGACTTTCGCGCTCCGTTCCTGGGCAAAGTCAGCCCGGTGCACTTTTTCTGGGGAAGCTTCGACCTGGCGGTGACGCGCTTCTCGGGTCGGCCGGCGCCGCCGCGACCGGGGGCCGACCGGGTTACGGCGGAGGCGTATTCGCATGAAGTCAGCAGCGCAGGATTCTGGCCCGGCGGGGGAGACATCGCGGGGCCGGCGTTTTATTGCTACGCGGCGCCGGAGCCGGAAGGATTTGCCAGCCAACCAGTGCGTCCTCGCGCCGCTTCCTATCATCCAGCGATGAAGGAGTTTCTGCTGATGTATGACGACGTGCGCACAGCAGAGTCTCCTAAGGCTGCGTTGCTGGAATTTCTACAAAGCACCTATGTAGCCGCCGCGAATCAGGGGCGATGGGACCGCAAAGCTCTGGAACGCTAAGTGAAGGAGAGTAGCAATGGCAAGCGACTGCACTCATGTGAATTCCATTAAAGTAACTACCACCGACATCCGGGTTTGTGAAGAATGCGTGAAGCTAGGCGATCGCTGGGTACATCTGCGGCTCTGCCTGGAGTGCGGCCAGGTAGGCTGTTGCGATTCCTCCAAGAACAAGCATGCTACCAAGCATTTCCACAAGGTAAAGCATCCTTTGATTCGTTCCATTGAACCGGGTGAGCGCTGGATATGGTGCTATGTGGATGAAGTCTCGCCGGGAGAATTACCTGCCTGATTCTGCAAGAAGTATCGAAGGATTGCCGTTATGGGCAGAAATAGTCCTGCGAGCTAGATTGGTAAGGTAATTTTCGTTGCTCTGCTCTGGAATTGTGGTGTAGCGTTCGGCTATGAAGCGCGCCATAGGCTCCAGATTATTCGCCTTCGTCTTCGTTCTGCTTGGCCTGCTAACTCCCGCTCTACTGAAGGCTGATAAGAAGCCCGATACCATGTCGTCTCTACAACGGGACCAGGCCTTGCAGATGTTGCAGGACACTGCCGCCAAGGTGCGCCAGGAATATTACGATCCGACCTTTCACGCCGTCGATTTCGAAGCACGCTATAAAGACGCGCAGCTGAAGATCCGAAATGCTCAGACTCTCAGCGAGGCCTTCGGAGTCATTGCCTGGATGCTGGACGGACTCAATGACTCCCACACCATGTTCCTACCTCCGAGCCGACCATACCTGGTGGAGGATGGATGGGAAGCCAGGTTCGTGGGCGATGCCTGCATGATTACGGCTGTCAAAGAAAAATCGGATGCTGCGACGAAAGGTTTGAAGCCAGGCGACCAGATTCTGGCCATCGAAGGCTACCGTCCCACGCGCGATAACTGGTGGAAGCTGAACTATGCCTTCCATACCCTGGCGCCGCGCGCCGGGCTAAAGCTGGCCGTGGTCAGTCCGGGGGCGCAACCGCGGGAGGTGACGGTCATGTCGGCAGTACGGAATCTTCCCAAGAACTACGACTTCACCCGCGGCGCCGACATCTGGGAGGTGATTCGGCTGGAACAGAGTGAACAGGAGCGATTCCGGACGGTCACGGTGGAACTCAACGGCGATGTGATGATCTGGAAGCTGCCGATCTTCATGTTGACCGACGACCAGATCGACAGCTTCTTGAAGAAAGCGAATAATCACAAAGCCGTCATCATCGACTTGCGCGGGAATCCGGGCGGAGCGGAAGAGAACCTGTCGCGCCTGCTGGGAGGAGTGCTGGACCACGAGGTCAAGGTCGGCGACCGGGTGGAACGGAAGGCGGCCAAGCCGTTTACGGCGAAGTCGCGGGGAAGCCACGCCTACTCCGGCAAGCTGATAGTCCTGATCGACAGCGGCTCGGCATCGTCGTCTGAAATTTTCGCACGCGTCATCCAGCTGGAAAAACGCGGCAAGGTGATTGGCGATCAATCGGCCGGCGCCGTCATGGAGGCGCGCCGCTTTGAATTTTCCCAGGACAAGGCTTTTGGCGAGTATCTGCCGTATGGCGTGCAGGTGACGATTGCCGACTTGAAGATGACGGACGGAAAAAGCCTGGAACACCACGGAGTCGTGCCCGATGAACTTCTGCTGCCCAGCCCGGAAGAGTTGGCGGCGGGCGCCGATCCGCAATTGGCGCGCGCCCTGCAACTGGCAGGGCTTAACCTCTCCTCATCGGCTGCCGGACAGCTGATTCCCGTTCGCTGGCGGTAAGAAAACCCAATATCCTCGTAAGGTTGTCATCCCGACCAAGCCGCGCCTGTTCGCCAGAACAGGCGCGGCGAGTGGAGGGACCTGCTGTCTGACCGAAGAGCTAATCCTCTGCGCACGAACAGCAGGTCCCTCGACTACGTGAGTCCACGCTACGCGATGGACTCACTCCGCTCGGGATGACAACCGTCAACACAGCATCCGAAAACCACACGACTAATTTATCTATGTTCCCGGGACCACGCCGCCGTCCACTGACAACACCGTTCCCGTGATAAACGATGCGCCGTCGGAGGCGAGCCAGCAATAGGCCTCGGCGATCTCTTCCGGCTTGCCCAGCCGTCCCAGCGGCGTGTGCGAGACCATGGCGTCCAGAATTTTTTCCGGCATCTGCTTCACCATCTCGGTGCCGATGTAGCCGGGCGCGACGGCGTTGACGCGGATGTGGTGCCGTCCCAGCTCGCGCGCCCAGGTCTTGGTCATGCCGATGACGGCAGCTTTGGTGGCGATGTAGTTGGTCTGGCCAAAATTGCCGTAGAGTCCGACGACGGAAGAGGCGTTGAGCACCACCCCTCCGCCGCCGCTGATCATGTGCGGCGTCACGGCGCGGGTGCAGACGAACACACCCTTCAGGTTGACGCTGATGACGGCGTCGAACTGCTCGTCGCTCAGGCTGGAGACGACGGCGCCATCCTTCACCTTGACCAGCAGACCGTCGCGCAGGATGCCGGCGTTGTTCACCAGCACGTCGATGCGCTGCCAGCGCGAGATGACTTCGTCGACGCCCCCCTGAACTGATTGCGCGTCGGTGACATTGACCTCGCGAAACAGAGCTTCGGAAGCGCCGGCGGCTTTCAGTTCGCTCAGCACGGCGGCGGCGGCGCTCTCGTTTACGTCCCAAGCCGCGACGCGCGCGCCCTCCTGCGCAAAGCGAATCGCGGTGGCGCGGCCAATGCCGCTCGAGCCGCCGGTGACGATCACCACTTTATTGCGAAGACCCGACTCTTTCATGAATCCTCCAGGATGAATGCATTTCAAGCCGACAAATGAATTTGCGATAAGCCTCGTAAGGGGGCACGTCTTCAGACGTGCCATCCGCCTCCGCCGTCTTAATGGTTGTCATCCCGAGCGGAGTGAGTCCGTCGCGCAGCGATGGACTCACACAGTCGAGAAACCTGCTGTTGGCGCGCAGCGAATTGGCCTTCGGTCAAGCAGCAGGTCCCTCCACTCGCCGCAGGCGCGGCTCGGTCGGGATGACAACCTCACGACGGGCCGATGGGAGCTTCGCCCAAGAGTACGAGCCCGACCGAGATTGTTTTTGCGACGTAACAGATTACCAGCTTCCGTCGCCGCCCTCCGTCACATCCACCTGTGACATTCCCGTGACCGGCTTCGGAGAATCGCCTGCCTTGCTTTATCCTTGATGCTTATGCCCGCACTCGTCGAATGTGTACCGAACTTTTCGGAGGGGCGCGACAAGTCGCGTGTCGACGCCATCCTCGAAGCCATGAAGATGGAGGGCGTCTACCTCCTGGATCGCGAGATGGACGCCGACCACAACCGTTGCGTGATCACCCTGGTCGGCGATCCGGTGAATGTCGCGGAAGCTGCCATCCGCGGCGTCGGCAAGGCCGCCGAGCTCATCGATCTCACCAAGCACACCGGCGCGCATCCCCGTCTGGGCGCGGCCGACGTGATTCCGTTTATTCCGATCGAAGGCGTGACTCTCGAGGATTGCGTGGCCATCGCGCGCCGCGCCGGCGAGGAGATCTGGAAGCGCTGGAAGGTCCCGGTCTATTTGTACGAAGCGGCGGCGCAGACGCCGGAGCGTCAGAACCTGGAAAACGTCCGCCGCGGACAATTTGAAGGCATTCGCGAAGAGGTGAAAACCAATCCCGCGCGCAAACCGGATTTCGGCGAGGCGGCGCTGCATCCCACCGCGGGCGCGACCATCGTCGGCGCGCGAAAATTTCTGGTCGCCTACAACGTCTACCTCAACACGCCGGAGGTCGAGATCGCGAAGAAAGTCGCCAAGAGCGTGCGCTTCTCCAACGGCGGGCTGCGCTACGTCAAGGGCATGGGCGTACCGGTGCGCGGGCTGGCGCAGGTTTCTATGAACCTGACCGACACCGACCAGACCCCGATCGCGCGCGTCTTCGAATACGTGAAGCGCGAAGCGGCGCGCTACGGCGTGCTGCCGCTCTCGAGCGAGATCGTCGGGCTCATTCCCAAGAAGGCGCTGGAAGATGCGGCGGAGTGGTTTCTGCAAGTCGAGAATTTCGATTCGTCGCTGATCCTGGAGAACCGGCTGGCGGCGGTGATGAGCGGCAAGATGGCCGTCGGCGGAATTCGTGCCGGGGTCGAGCCGTTTGTCGAGCAGCTGGCCGCACCGACCGCCGCGCCCGGCGGCGGCTGCGCTTCCGCCGCGACGGCAGCCATGGCAGCGGCGCTGGGCGGCATGGTGGCGGGAATGTCGCGCGGCAAGAAAGCTTACCTGCAATATGAGCGGGAGCTCAGTGATGCGCTGGCGCGATTGGCCGAATTGCGCGAGCAGTTCAAGGCCGCGATCGATGCCGACGCCGAATCGTTCAACCAGGTGATGGCGGCCTTCAAGAAGGCGAAGGAGCATCCGGAAGCGCAAGCCGAAGTGGAAGCGGCCACCCGGAAAGCGACGCTCGTTCCTCTGCTGGTGGCGGAGCGCGCGCAGCAGACAGGCGCCATCCTCGAGCGGCTGCGGCCGATGACGAATCCGCGCATGGCATCGGATCTGGCGGTGGCAGCGTCGCTGGCGCGCGCGGCAATCGAAGGTGCGCTGGCGAATGTGGAGATCAATCTCGGCGACATCAAGGACGCGGCGTTTCTCGCGGACGTACGACACCGAGTGGAGATCGTGCGCCGTTCGTGACCGCATGTTGATACTTTGGGTAATGTTCCACGTGGAACATTTTGTCCCAGACAGGGAGTCACCTGCACAAATATCGGCTGCTGTCCTTGACAATGTCTGCTGTGGCTGATCTGGCCGCTGGCCAGCGACCACCGGCGACTCTTCTTATGATCAAAGCTGTGCGCGGAACTCGTGACCTTCTCCCGCCCGATACCGACCTCTGGGACCGGGTGGAAACGTCCGCGCGCGAAGTCTTCGCCCGCTACAACTATCACGAGATCCGCACCCCCATCTTCGAGGACACGCAGCTCTTCTCCCGCAGCGTGGGCGAAGACACCGACATCGTCTCCAAAGAGATGTTCACGTGGGAAGACAAGGCGCGCGCGCAGAGCGAAAAAGCGCAGTCCCTCACCCTCCGTCCCGAGAACACCGCGGGCGTGGTGCGCGCCTACATCGAGCACCGCCTGGGCGACACCGGCACGCTGCACAAGCTCTATTACATCGGCCCGCAGTTTCGCCGTGAGCGCCCGCAAAAAGGCCGCTATCGCCAGTTCTATCAGATTGGCGCCGAGATCATCGGCCCCCCCAGCGCCGCCAGCGAGTCGCCCGTCCGCGACGCCGAAGTGCTGGAGATGCTGGCTACTCTGCTGGATGAGGTCGGCCTGCGCGACTGGAAGCTGCAATTGAACTCCGTGGGCTGCGCCGCAGATCGCGCGCGCTACAACCAGGCACTGCGCGAGGCTTTGCAGCCGGTCGTGCATCGCATGGATCCCGACTGCCAGCGCCGCGCCGAGACCAATCCGCTGCGCGTTCTCGACTGCAAGGTCCCGGAAGACCAGCCGATCATCGAGAAGCTGCCCAAGATCAGCGAATATCTCGACGAGCCATGCCGACTGCACTTTGCACAGGTGCGTGCGATGCTCGACGAAGTTGGTGTTCCTTATTCGATCAACGAACGCATGGTGCGCGGGCTGGACTATTACACCCGCACCACCTTCGAGTTCACCCATGGCGGATTGGGCGCGCAAAGCGCTGTCCTCGGCGGCGGACGATACGATGGGCTGTCGGAATCACTCGAGGGTCCGAAGGCGCCCGGCATCGGCTTCGCCATCGGAGAAGATCGCCTGGTTCTGGCGCTGCAATCGCAGGGCGCGCAGCCCGAAAAGCAGCTGCAGGCGTTTGTCGCCCCGTTAGGGGCGGGGATGAATCGTCCTGCGCTGAAGCTGGCGCGCGAATTGCGGCGCAGCCGCGTCACCGCCGATCTGGGCGACGAAAATTTCCGCCTCAAGAAATCGTTTGAGCTGGCCGAAAAAGCCGGCGCGCGATTCATTGTGATCGTCGGCGAGAATGAGGTCGCCTCGGGACAATTCGCGGTGAAGAATCTCGCCAGCGGCGAACAGGTCCAGGTCGCCCGCCGCGAGCTTGCCGAATACCTTCGAAAGTGAATCAGAAACGCGGGAGTGTAGCCCTGCGTTCTGAAGGGACGCAGCTTGTGCTGCGCGCTTGCAACATCTCATCCAGCAATCGGACATCATAGCGATCGTGGGTGCTGGAGTTCAGCTCTTCGAGGCAGGTCTCGCCGGTCAGTGCGCGCACACTTCGCGGAAGGATGCGGTCGCGCTCGCCGAACCACATCTTCATCCACGGCACCAGCGTCAACAGCATCTCGTGCCGCTTGCGACGGCGGCTCGCATCGGCCAGCGCGCGGCGGCGAAGTGTCTCCATGTCCACTTCCAGCCACAGGACATGGTCCACGAACCCGATCTGTTGCTGCTCCAGCGCCTGCCGGTAGAGTTGGGATTCAATCTCGAACAACCTGGCATCGACTGCGCCCGACCTCCACAGCGCCCACGAGTAGTAGAGATGAAAGGGATCGCCATCGCACACCGCGAGGCTGTGCTCACCCTCCAGTGCCAGTGCGCGCTGCCAGCTTTCGAGGTTGTAGTTGACCCAGAAGCGCGCCACCTCGGCCGGGTCGGCAAACAGATCGGGAGCGGTGGCGTTGTCGGGCGGCTCCAGCACGCTGTGGGAGGGATATCGCGATCGGCACCACGTCGTCTTGCCGGCGGCGCTCGGCCCCTCGATCGCCACGATCATGGGAGCTTCTCGCTTACTGTGTCGGGGGGACGTATTCTTTCGGCTTCTCGGCGCCCTCGCCGAAGAAGTACGCTTCCATCTGCTGCACGATGAATTCCTGGTGGTCCTTCTTCCACGGCTGCAGGCGATATTCGTTGAGCAGCATCTTCATGTGCTCCTGCCACTGCTCCCACGCCAGCTTGGAAACGTTGTTGTAGATCTTCTCGCCCAGCTCGCCGTCGAAGGGCGGCTCGTCCAGCCCCTCGGCTTCGCGCCCCAGCTTCACGCATTTCACCATGTGTGCCATGTATTTCTCCGAAGGACGATTTTAGCGGAAGTCGAAGTTTTCCGCTGTTCGCGCCCAGGGTCTGGAAAAGCTGGGATCCGATGAATGTGTCCAGGTCTCGCGGGGTTCGAGACCTGGGGCACCCGCACCCGCTCAGGATGACACGGCTTGCAATTTCTGGCGAATGGCGAATGGCGAATGGCGAAGAGAGGCTACTCGCCCAGCCACGCTCCGTATGGCCGCAGCCGTTCGATGTGGTCGCAGATGATCTTTACAGCGCCGGTGATGGGCACCGCAAGAATCAATCCCATCGCGCCCCACAACCATCCCCAGAACAGCAACGCCAGCGTTACCGCCAGAGGATTGAGTTGCAGCCGCTTGCCCAGGATCTTGGGATAGAGGACGTTCATCGCGATCAGATGCAGGCCCAACACAATGCCAACGACCAGCAAGAACACCGCCGTGGTGAGGTGTCCCAGGTCGACGATTAAAGGCGGCAGAATCGCCAGCATCACACCCAGGTAAGGAATCAGGCTGAGGAAGCCGCTCATCGTGCCCAGGAAGTAGAAGTACGGCAGCCCCATCAGACCGAACAGCGCAATGCTGCAGAGGCTAAGGAAGACGCCGATGATGAAGTTGCCCACGATGAACGAGCGGATCATACGGGCAATCAAGCCCAGCATGACGTAGGCACTGTTCCGGTTTTCCATGCTGAACAGCATCACCGTTGACGAGCGCACGTGGTCCTGCCAACTCAGCATGAAAAACACCAGGAACGGAATGAACGTGAGCGCTAGCACCAACTCGGAGACAGAGCTGGCGTTGCGGCTGACCAGGTCGGTCCAACTGCTGGACTGTTTCACCGTCACCGTATTCTTGTCGCTTGCCGAGGAAGGTAACACCGTCTCGGTGGTTTGCTGAATCTCCTCGGCTTGCTCGCGGATTTTGGCTCCCAGAGCCTGAATCTGCGCCTTGTACTTGGGAACGTCCTGCATGA
>Ga0335081_10009471_pt1 | contig 15688 bp, 11 predicted proteins | sample Lox_Sample_35_FD_206713 | JGI IMG/M metagenome (GOLD analysis project Ga0335081, IMG submission 206713) | Soil microbial communities from Loxahatchee National Wildlife Refuge, Florida, United States - Lox_Sample_3.5 | ecosystem: Environmental > Terrestrial > Soil > Wetlands | place: USA... | reverse complement strand
TTTGCCGTTCCGTGTCGAGGTCGGAAGCGTGACATCGCCGCCTTCCCCGCGGCAAAGCAGTGCCGACCAATACAAGAAGGTGGACGCGGAACCGAAATACATGTAAAGCGGTGCTGGGATGAGTGGAAACACAAGGTAGATCGTCCCCATGATGGTGCCCGACAATACTTTCCGCATCACGAACTGCATGATCCCCGTTCCCGCCAGACTCATCAGGGCCGGATACACCAAGACCAGGAATGCCGGTGGACCGATCTGCCGAGCCATAACTCCCGTCACAGCGCCGCCGGATACGCTGCGGCATAATTGCCGGGAACGCTCGATTCCATCCCTTCCCGAGCGTCCCTCAATCGCCCAAACCACCGGCCAGAGCACGTTTTCACGGAATGACCGCGGCCTCAAGTCGGCCAGGCTGCGAAGCTGCGTGCCCAACAAAGCCGGCATGGCTCGAATAATCGCCGAGACCACCTCGCCCAACGCGGGCTGGAATTGACGGTTGGCCGCGGCCCGCCGCAGCACCAGTGAGCACCCAGCCTTGTACAACTGTGTTGCGAACACTATCCCTGCGAACGTGGCGATTGACAGGAGGGCGATCAGAAGCGGTGCCTGGCCCGGGTACGCCTGATAAGCCAGGTGAGCTGCGGCCCAAGCCGCCGCGACGAGTACTGCTGCCGAAGCCATACAGACTTCCAGCAAGGGGAGAAAGCAATTCCCATGCGCAATGACTACATCTCTGGATTTCCGGATCGGCGTGAGGTCTCCTTCCATGACGGAGCGCAATCGCGCCGCAAAGGTCGCGGCAGAAGGCGGGCGCAAGGCAGGATCTTTCGCCAGTCCGCACATAACCGCGTCCGACACGGCAGCCGGCACCGAAGGATCCCGCTCGCTCGGTGGACGCGGCGCCTCGTGAAGCTGCATCTGTACCAGTTGACGGAAATCTTCGGCCTGGAAGGGGAGCCGGCTGCACAGCATCTCGTAAACGATGGTCGCCAGGCTGTATATGTCGGCGCGATAATCGACTTCCAGTCCCTGGCACTGTTCCGGAGCCATATAGGCCGGTGTTCCGAGCAGCGTCCCCACGGTCGTTTCCAGATGCGACGGGGATGCCATCAGAGAGGGCACCGCCACGGTTTCCTCGGAAACCGCCACTGCGGCCGCAGTGCGCATCATGACGATGGTCTCTTCCTCGGTGGCGGCCGGCCGTGATGGCTTTTCCGCGGCCTGGCCCGTAACCTTGGCGATGCCAAAATCCAGCACCTTCACGTTGTATCCGCCGCGGTGATTGGGCTCGAGCCAGATGTTGCTCGGTTTCAAGTCGCGGTGTACGATGCCCGCCTCGTGCGCCGCGTCCAGTGCCAGTGCGGTCTGATCCACCACGTCCACTATGAAGTTGAAGGAGGGCCGAGGATCGCTTTTCAAATGGGCCGCGAGCGTCTGGCCGTCAAGGTACTCCATCACCATGTAGGCCAGTCCGCCGTCATCCACGTGCGTCACGCCGAAGTCCGTCACGTTGACGACATTGGGGTGGCGTAATCGGCCGGCAGCCTCGGCTTCGCGCTTGAAGCGCTGCGAAAACTCGGCCTCGGCCGCCAGCTTGGGCATAATCACCTTCAGGGCGACGGCCCGCATGGTCCCGAGATGGGTGGCCTGAAAGACAGCACCCATCGCGCCTTTCCCGAGTTGCTTTTCGATCTTATATTTCTGGTCGAGCACCGAGCCCGTCAAGGATTCGAGCTGCATAGCTTCACAGTTTACTGCCGATCTACCGTGCGTTTTTCGGCAGCCTCTGGCGGTCCGCGACGCTCTCAGCCGTCGAACCGATATCCCAGACCACGGAGGTTGCGCAGATACCGCGGGTTGGCGGGGTCGGGCTCGATCTTCCGCCGCAAATTGGCAATGTGGTTATCGACAATCCGCTCGGACGCGAACGTCTCCGGCCCCCAAGCCCCCTCCAGCAGGCGCTCGCGACTCAACACTCGCCCCCGCCCGCGAATGAACAGTGCCAGCAGTTTGAATTCGATGGGAGTCAGCTCCACCACCGCCCCGCCCTTGCGCATCTCGCCGCGCTCGAAATCCACTTCGACGTCTCCGAATCGATAGCGTTCGATCGCCGGCTCGCCTCCCGCGCGGCGCAGCAGAGCCTTGATGCGTGCTCGCAGCTCGCGGGTGCCGAACGGCTTGGTGACGTAATCGTCGGCGCCCAACTCGAATCCCAATACCTTTTCCGCTTCCTGGGTCTTGGCCGTGAGCATCAGGATCGGTGTCCTCAGACCGGACCGGCGGAGTTCCCGGCAGACCTCGAACCCGTCCTTTCCGGTTAGCATGACATCCAACAGAATGAGGTCGAACGATGACTCGCGGGCGCGGCGTGATGCAACCGTGCCATCACCCACCACCTCGACGTCGTATCCTCCATCTTGAGGTCGTCTTCGAGGCCGAGCGCGATTCCCGGCTCATCCTCCACTACCAGGATCCGTGTCATGCCGAAGCTCCGTTACACGGCAGCAGCATCGTAAACGTGCTGCCCGTTCCCGGCCCGCTCTCCACCGTGATGTCTCCTCCGTGGGCGTCCACGATGTGCCGGACCATAGCCAAGCCCACACCCGAACCTTTTACGCTGCCGCCTGCGGCGGCGGTGCCGCGCACGAATTTGCGGAAGATCGCCTTCCGTTCGCCAACTGCGATGCCCGGTCCGCGGTCGCGCACCCGGATCGCTACGTGGTGGCCTTCCACGCCCCACTCCACCCACACGGTGGGAAAGTTCGGCGAGTACTTCAAGGCATTGTCCACCAGGTTCCGCAGCGCCACCGAGATCGCCTCCGGGTCGGCTTCGATACGGCAAGGCGCGGCCGTGCCACTGGTTTCGATGTGCCTGGCGCTGCCCGCGACTTGGGATTCGAACTCGCCCACCACCTGGCGCACCAGGGCGCCGGCCTCCAGCTCCTCGAACCGGTATTGCCGCGCTCCCGCTTCCATTCTGCCGAAGTTTAGAAGCCCTTCCACCAGGCGCTGCAGGCGCGCTGTCTCGCGCACCAGCGTTTCGTAATAGACCTGGCGCCTCTCCTCGCTGGGGACCCTTCCCAAGGCGAGGATCTCGGACAGTTGACGGATCGAAGTCAGGGGCGAGCGGAACTCGTGAGAGACGCCGGAGACAAAGTCCGATTGCATCCGCGAGACCTCCATCTCCCTGCGGATGGCGCGCCCGATGAAATACGTGCCGCTGATGAGGAACAGGACCATCACTGTGGTTCCGAGCAGGAGGTATCGCTGGCGGGCGATAATCCCGGCCTTCGTGAGGCTCTGCACCCCGGTGACATACAAAGTCCAGGGCAACCCGGTCTCGTCGGGCGTGCGGACGGCGGCGCGGTTGTGACCATCCTTGTGCCCGGCCAGAATGCGGCCCTGGCTGTCCACCACGGCGGGCAGAACATCTTTGGCAGCGAAGATCTGCTTCAGATAGGATTCCGGGCGGGTCACCAGCACCGCCCGCCGCTCAGCGCCGCCTCGCCAGATCACGAAGAAAGGCTTGCCATCCGGCCACACGGTGCTCTGTCCGCGAGATCCGGATTCCAGCTTCCGCTGTTCCCATGCCATGGCCGCCGCGTCGGAAAGCGCGATCGAGTCCGCCGGCGGCGATTCCCGCAGGCCGGCGAGCCGGGACGCCTCGCGCCAGTAAAACTCGAACTGTGCCCGGCTCAACTGCCACCGGCCGGCGAGCAGATCCCCCAGGAGCGCGGCCATGCGCGTTTGGATTTCGGCGGCCTGCCGAGGTGTGTCCGCGGCTTCCAACTCGCACTCCGCGTGCCGGCCCACGAGATCGGCCGGAGCGCCTGCTACGCGAACGCCCGTGATGCTCGCCAGTCGTACATACGCGGCACGGCTGTCCTGGCTTCGTCCGGCGTTCCGCAAGACGCGGCTGTAGCGCAACAGGGCGCCGGCTCGGGTGGCCGGGTCTTTCGATTCGGCCAGCCGCCGATACGATTCGGCAGCCTGAAGGAGGTTCCTCTACTGGAATTCGAGGGCTTCGCCTTCGGCGAAGAGGGCCGCCGGTGCTTCGGGCTCGGAGGATGGAAACGGCCGGTAAAGCAGGCGACCGGCCGGTTCGGCGGAGATTCCGTCTTCCGTGAGAAGGAGCAGCAGGCCATCCTCGGGCGCTTCCTCGGGGGACGGGCCGGCTACCGACGCACCCAGGCGGTCGCCGGTCTCGGCCAAGGTGCGCTTCAAGGTGGCTGCGGTCTGGTCGGCGGCTTGTTCCAACCGGTCCTGGGCCTGCTTGGCTTCCACAATCCGCTCCTGGTCGAGCAGCTTGAACCCCGACCACGCGACTGCCGAAACGGATACCACGGTGAGCAGAACCAGAATGAGTAGCAAACTGCGAGGCGGTTTGAGCCACGCTTTCATAGGTGGCGAAAAGTGGTAGGCACGGGCAGATTCGAACTGCCGACCTGTCGCTTAGGAGGCGACCGCTCTATCCATCTGAGCTACGTGCCCACGTCGATGATTCCCATTGTATAACGCGCCGGTGGCCGTCCCGGTTCACGGCAGGCGTTCGGCATCGTAAAGAGCCCGCGTGTGCCGAACCGAAGACCAGATCAACATCAGGCCCATTCCTACGATCCCCACTGTCCCTCCAACATCGAACAACAGGAATTTCCGCCCGAAGATCGCCACCACCGGCCGCCAGAAAAGCGCCAGGTTACCGACGCACAGCAGCAGCCGCAGTTCGGTGGGGCCGAAACTCCAGAACGACAGGTGGAAAGAACCGATCGTGTAGGTGGTCAGGTACACCTCGATGGAAAGCAGAAAATAGGCGATCAGCAGGCCCAGAGCGATGTAAGGGCTCATATAGCTGGATAGGGCCAGGCCGCCCATCAGGAAGAACGTGCCGATGGCATCGGTGATGTGATCCACGTAGAAGCCATAGCGCGGCCGCAGGCGGTTTCGCACCCGGGCCAGAGTGCCGTCCAGGCTGTCCCCGAACCAGTTCACCGCCAAAGCTACGATTACTCCCAGGAGAGCATTGCGGTTTTGGCTCGCCGCCCAGTAGCACGCGCCCGCTGCGAACATCGCCACGAAGCCCAGAAGAGTCAGGTGGTCGGAATTTACCCACGCGGGCATGCGGCAGGCCAGCCAGATGAGGGTCTTCTTCTCGATCGACGCCAAGAAGCTGAGTTGTTTCCGCTCAGCCTCGCGGAATGCTTCGGCAGGCACGCGCCTACTCCACCATCTGCGGATGCGAGAACAGGAAATGATCGAAGTAATAGTGCATTAACAGCACGCTGAGCACGACCACGAAGTAGCTCTGGTCGGACGAGAGCGGGGTCAACGCCCGCACCGCCAGCGTCAACAGGACGATGACGCCGGTGGCGCCCAGGAAGCAGGCATAGTAGGCCGTCATACTGTTACGGCGCACCAGGCGGCGTACCAGCCCGTTTTCGATCTCGCCGCGCTCCTCGCGCAACCGGTTGATCAGCCACAACAGGAACAGATATTGGAACGAGTGCCAGGTGTTGTAGCCCTGGAACAGGACGTCCAGATTCGAGCCCAGCGGCAGGCAGAAGGAGACCACGGTCGTAATCCCGATGAGAAGCGTCTTTGGAACGCTCACCCTGCCGACCCGAAACTCGGCTGCCGTTTTAACGATCCAGGCCACCAGAAAGAAGGCGAAGATCACGCCCGCAACCCACGGCAGCGGCAGACGTCGGGCGAACTCGGGATACGGCAGAACCACGCCGCCCACCCGGAACTGCATCAGCGAGAGCTTATATAAACCGATCGGGTAGAGGCCCGTCAGAATCAGCCCATAGTCCACGAACCGCGACCATTGCTGCTCCGCGTACGACGTGCGCGCGCGGTAACAATCGGTCAGGTACATGATCTGGTGCAGGACATGCAACGATGCCCACGAGAAGAAGAACGTGATCAGAAATCGATAGTGGTAGACACCGAGATACAGCACGATGGCGGGGAGCACGAACGCCGCCGAAGCATACCACCGGTGACGCGAGCGGAACTTACCGTCCAGGAAGGTGAAGGTGATGGTGGAAAACAGGTGCGGTCCGCCGATGAGCAGGGCCACGGTGATGTTGATCAGGTCGATGGCCTGCTGCGGTCGCATCAGGCCGGTAATCTGCGCGATCCACGCCACCAGGAAGGGCAGCGGCACGAGCGCCGCGCTGAGGATGATGAGAGGCAGGTCCCAGGACGGCTTGTAAATCCACCCGGGCACCCTGCGGGAAACCAGCATCGGGGCTTGAGCAATTGCCGCCATAGCGAAATCATACGCTACCCGGCGCGGGGGAGCAACGGATCGGGGCTCGCTCCGCTCACCCGCTCGGGTTTGGGGGTTGCGGATTGGGGCTTGGGGACTAGCGGGGGAACTGGCACGCGACTGACCGTATCAGGGCGAAACAGCCTTCCCGCCATCTCTAGCCGAGGGACGCGGCCCATGTCCCAAATCAAAACCCCAACCCCAGTCCCTACCCCCCAAACCCGCGAGCGCAGCGAGCCCGTTTTCTTGCTTGAATTTGTTCCGTAATCGACATAGCATGAAAGTCAAAGGATCAGCTTTTCAGATGAGACTGTCTTTTGCCATTTCAATTCTCGTAGCCGCCAGCTTCGTGGCATACGCCGAGTCCCCCCGCATCACGGCGGTCGATCCGCAGAACGGAAAGGTTGGGGACGTCATCACGATCACTGGGGAAAACCTGCAAAAGGACTCGGTTGCCAAGGTCTACCTGACTGATGGCACGAACGACATTCAGGTCGATGCCATCACCGAGCAGACGGCTACTTCGATCAAATTCAAGATTCCAGACAAGGCCAAGCCGGGGAGGCTGGCCCTGATGTTTCTGACGGCTGGAAAGGCCGGCCAGTTGATGGAGCAGCCTTACAAAATAACTATCGACGAACCTTAGGCGACTCGCAGCCAGTCGCCGCCCCAGTCGTGATACCATCACCCCATCGGGTGATGCGACGCGTCGTTTCAATCCTACGGCCAGCCTGCTTTCTGACGTTTGCCCTGCCCGCGATTAGCGCCACGCCCGTCACCTTCAGCCAGCAGATAGGTCCACTCGTCTATCAGAACTGCTCCCCGTGCCACAGGCCGGGCGAGGCCGCGCCCTTCTCTCTCCTCAGCTACGAAGACGTCAAAAAACACGCCGCCCAAATCGCCGAAGTGACCAAACGACGGTACATGCCACCCTGGCTTCCCGAGCCCGGCCACGGCGAGTTTGCCGACGAGCGACGTTTGAGCGACGCTCAAATCCAGCTAATCCAGGACTGGGTGAAACAAGGCACGCCCCTGGGGCCGAGCGACAAAACGCCGCAGCCTCCTACGTTCCGCGACGAATGGCAGCTTGGCACCCCTGACCTGGTGTTGCGCGTCACACAGCCCTACCAACTCGCCGCCGACGGCCAGGAGATCTTCTGGAATTTCATTCTCCCTGTCCCCATCACCACCACACGTTGGGTGAAAGCCATCGAGGTGCGGCCGGGGAATCCGCGGGTTTTTCATCATGCCAATGTGATCCTGGATCGCTCGCGCTCTTCGCGGCGCCAGGAAGCCGTCCCGGGCGCCGGCTTCCCAGGGATGGATCTGGCCGTCGAAGAGGAGACCTTCGATCCGGACGGCCACTTTCTCTCGTGGAAGCCCGGGAGCCCACCCGTGGTCGAGCCCGAAGGCATGGCTTGGCGCGCCGACCCTGGAATGGACCTTCTGCTGAACGTGCATCTCCGGCCCACGGGCAAGCCGGAGACGGTCACCCCGATGATCGGTCTCTATTTCACCAGCCAGCCGCAGCGGAAGTTTCCGATGCTGCTACAGTTGGAGCACGACTCCACGATCGATATTCCGCCCGGCGCCACGGACTTTCAGGTCTCGGACGACGTTCGCCTGCCCCTGAGCGTGAACTTGCTGGCCGTTTATCCCCACGCACACTACCTCGGCAAGTTGCTGGAAGGCTACGCGACGCTGCCCGACGGCACGCGGAAATGGCTCATCCGAATTCCCGATTGGGACCTCAACTGGCAAGGTGTCTACCGCCTGAAAGAACCTCTGCTCCTGCCCAAGGACACTGTGGTCTCCATGCGTTACCACTATGACAACTCCACGGATAATGTGCGCAACCCCAACGCCCCCCCTCGAGAGGTGAAGGGCGGCAACCAGGCCACCGACGAGATGGGCCACCTCTGGCTGCAGGTGCTGCCGGTGGGCGATGGCGATCAACGCGCCGTGTTGCAGGAAGCCTTCATGCGGCAGCGGCTCGAAAAGGACCCGGCCGATTTCAATGCCAATTATGGCCTGGGAGACTCGCTGCTCACAAAGGGAGACGCGGCAGGCGCGATCCCCTATTTCCAGACGGCGTTTCAAGCTAATCCCCGGAGCGTGGTGGCCGCTACCGAACTGGGAGTGGCGTTGTTTGCCGCGTCCAAGCTGGCCGAAGCCGAGGAACAGTTCAAATCGGCGCTGGCGATCGCTCCGGATTATGCGGACGCGCGCTTCGACCTCGCCAGCGTACACGCTGCCCGGGGCCAATACGAGGACGCCGTGAACGAATTCCAGCAGGTGCTCGAGGAGCGTCCCGACGACAGTAAGACCAGAGAGCACCTGAGCGACGCGCTGTATCTGTGGGGAGACGATTTCGCGAAAGCCGGTAACCCGGAGCAAGCGCTCGCGCGATACCGTGCCGTCCTGCAATATCGCCCGCCGGGCGCCGAGTTACTCACCAAGACGGCCCTCATGCTCGCCCGCCTCGGGCGGCTTTCCGAAGCGCAGAGCGAACTGGAGGCAGCCCTGAAAATCGCCCCGGACTTCCAGCCGGCGAAACAGATGCTGCAGGATGTGCTGCGTCACAAGTAGCGGCCGGGCGGCCCTTACTTCTCTGCGATCGTCACCAGGCGGTCCGCTCTTACATCATTCAACACCTGCACGGTCCCGCTGGGCCATCGGATCTCGATCTTCGGGACCGTTTCCAGGCTTCCCAATCCGAAGTGCAAGGGCGCGTCCACCGATGAAGCATAGCCTGCCGTCGTGCTCATCTCCGCGAACTGGTTGCCGGCACGCACCCGCGCGCCGATGCCGTCTCGATTCGATTTCGTGCCGGTGAGCCGCAGGTCGATCCAGTGCTGAGGCTGAGGACTCGTATTCCGCCACAATTCCGCGGCGCTGCCCAAAGCCGACACAACCGCATCGATGCGGCCGTCGCCGTCAAAATCGGCAAACGCCGCGCCGCGATGCGCTTTTACCGACGCCAAACCGGCCTCCTCGGAAACATCGCGAAAAACACCCCCGGCGTTGACGAAAACGCTGTCCTTTTCCAGATACACTGCCGGCTCGAACTGGTCCACGCGGTCGTTTACGTGCGAGTTGGCGGTGAACAGATCCTTCCATCCGTCATTGTTGAAATCAAAAAGTCCCAGGCCCCATCCACTGTGCCTCACCACCAACTGTCCCAGCTGCGATGAGTGGGTAGCATCGGCGAAGTTCCCTTTGCCGATGTTCCGGAAGACGGGGAAAGTCTCGCCGGCCAAGGCGGTGACAAAGAGATCGGGCAGGCCGTCGTTGTCGTAGTCTTTGAACTCCACCCCCATACTCGCGACCGCCTTACCGTCATCCCGCAATGCCGTTCCAGCGAGCAGTGCCGCCTCGCCGAAGGTTCCGTTCCCGAGGTTATGGAACAGGAAATTCGGCATGTTGTCGTTGGTGACGAAGACGTCGGGGAAACCATCCTGGTCGTAATCGGCGAACGCCACGCTCATGCCCCGGCCGGCGTACTTCGCCAGGCCGGCGCGCGCCGTCACATCTTCGAAAATGCCGTCGCCGCGGTTGCGATATAGCGTGGAAGCCAGACCTTCGAAATACTTCGGGTGGCAATAGATGCGAATTCCGCGCGCGGCATCGCCGCAGAAACGGTCATAAGCCGGCGACCACCTGGCATAGTGAACAACCCACAGATCCAGTTTGCCGTCGCGGTCGTAATCGAACCATCCTGCGGCGACCGCCCATTCACCGCTCTTGATTCCGGCCTTCTCCGTCACATCCTCGAATCGCCCGCCGCCCAGATTGTGGTACAGAGTGTTGCGATTTACGCCCGCCACAAAGAGGTCCGGGCGGCCGTCGTTGTCGTAGTCGGCGGCGGCCGCTCCCATCGAATAACCTGCGCCCATCACTCCGGCCTGCCCGGTCACGTCGGTGAACTTCCAGCCGCCATCATTGTGATACAGGCGGTTCCAATACTTGGGCGACGACTTTTCGAGGGAGGGCAGCTCGGCGCCATTGGTGAAGTAGATGTCCGGGCGCCCGTCGCCATCGTAATCGAAGACCGCGATTCCCCCCGGCATGGTCTCGATCAGGTGTTTGCGATCGGTCGGGCTGTTCTCCAGAACAAATGAGATGCCGGCTTCGGCGGCGATCTCACGAAAGCGGATGGGAGGCGGCGGAGCGGACGGTGCGGCCGCCAGCAGGAACGCAGTCAGGAGGCAGATCCAACGGTGTTTATTTCCCCGGTGGACTGATCTGAGCATCACGCGCCGCCTCATCCTTTTGTTCCTGGTTCCGCTTTACGATCTCCTGATATTCTTGCATCGCGGCGCGCGCTTTTTCCGCCTGCCCGGCGGCACGATAGGCCGAGGACAACTGGTAATGCAAGCTGCCGTCGTCATCCAGATCCAACGCCTTTTGAAGATGCGGGATGGCTTCCGCGCTCTTTCCCAAACGTGAGAGTGCCAGGCCAATGGAGGCATCGGCGGCGCGCAGAGTGGGATCGGCCGCCAGCGCCGCGCGCAGGTAGGGAATCGCTGCTTCGGGCTGTTCCAACCGTACCAGGCAGTCTCCGGCGATGAAGTTCAGCTCGGCGGATCGCGGATCTGTCTGGAGCAGGGCCGAGGCTTCATCGAGCGCCGATTTGTAATCCGCGGCCATGAACAGCGACACGGCAATCTCACGCTTGATCCCCGGGTTGCCAGGCGCCAGCGCCAGCGCGCTGCGCCACTCCTGCAAAGACTCCAGATGACGTCTCTGGGCGCGCGCGATTTCAGCCTTTAACCGGTGCTGTTCAACGGATTCCGGCAACTGGCCCAGGCGGAAGAACGCCTGCAGCGCCAGTTCATTGGCTGCCTTGGCCTGCCAGAAAAGAGCCTCTGCCGAGGGAGCCGCCGAGTGTGCGGACGCGGTCAGCGCTACATCATGCCCCGCGAGAAACTCACACTCGGCGGGATGGGCATGACAGTCGGCGGCGGGCAATGCGGCTTCGCGTGCGTCTTCGTCGGCGGCCCACTCCGCGTGGCCGGTCTTACGATAGATCTCGGCCAGAGCGGTGTGAATCCCGTGTAGCTTCGGCAACTGCTTCAGGACCTCGCGATAGAGCAGGAACGCGCTCGCGTACTGCCGGCGCTGCACGCGAGTGTCGGCCAACAGTGCTGACACGAACGGCGAAGCTTGAGCGGTTTTCTGAAGGCGCTCGAAGGCGCTGCCGGCGAGTCCCTGATAGCTCGTCCCAAGGCCATACCAAGCCTGTGGGTCGTCCGGCGCCAGAGCCGAAAGCTCGCGAAACTGCGCGGCTGCCTGTTCGAACCGTCCGGCATCCAGAAACACACTGGCCAGCATGCCACGCGCATCGCGATTCTGAGGATCGAGCGCTACCACTTTTTCGAGCGGCGCCTGCGCCGGCTTGGGGTCGTGCAGCGCCAGCCGCGCTTCCGCCAGCGAAAGCAGCGCCGGCACCAGGTTCGGCTGCGCCTTCAGCACGGCTTCGAAGTGCGGAATCGACTCGTTCTCGCGCCCCGCCATATGTTCGGCGAGCGCCAGATTCATCAGCATTCCGGTGTTGCCGGGGAGTCCCTGCACCAACTTCTGGTACAGGGGGATGGCCTCTTCGTACTTGCCGGCTGCCATCAATTCCTTGGCACGCTGCGACTCCTGTGCCTGCTCTTCGGTTTGCGCCACGAGTGCCGCGGCCCCAAAAACTGCCGCCGCCAAATAAAAAAGGGCGAGCCGCAGTGCGGTCCGCCCTCCGAATCGAATTGGCCCGGCTACCATTGCAATCGTAAAGCGAAGCGTATCTGACGCTCGCCGAACGAACTGCGTACGCTCAGGAAATTGGCGCCTCCGCTGCCCACGTTGGTACTCGCAAAACCGCTGAAATGCGAGGTGTTGGGGAAGTTGTAGAATTCCGCGCGGAATTGCAGCTTCACCTGTTCCTTGATGGGAAACTCCCGGGTGATATTCAAATCGGTATTCCACACGCCGGGATTGCGCAGAATGTCGCGTCCCGTACTGCCGAAGGTATTGATCGTTGGCACCGAAGCGAATGCGCTGATGTCGTAGTAGCGCGTCCCCGGACCGACGGCCCCGATCTTGTTGACCGGGCCAACCTGGTTGGCCGTCTGCGTGTTATCCGGCGCGTTCAACGCCTGCGTATCGGTGACCGTGGTTGGAGTGCCGGTGTAGGCGGACAGAATACCGTTGACCTGCCAGCCGCCGACGATCTTGGCAGGCACTCCCGACTTCGCCAACATCTTGCCCTTCCCAACGGGTAATTCATAGACCCAGCCGATATTCAAGACGTGCGCACGATCGAAGCCCGCTGTGGCGCGATTGCGCTGGAAGACCGGCGCCCAGTTCCAACCCACGCTCGCCCAGCCGTCGTCGTCGGTGTAGTCGATGCTGTGAGAGTAGGTATAAGCCGCCTTGATGAGCAGGCCGTTCGCGAACGAGCGATTCGCCGCCACCTGCAGCGAATGATAGTTGGAACTCAGATAGCCGTCCCACATCTGCGTCGCAACCGTACGGCCGTATTTCAGGTTGTACGGAAGGTTGGCGACAGTGGAACCCGGATATCCGGCGTTGATGTCGTAGTCGGCGAGCAGGTGCGTGGACTTGGAGCCGACATATCCCACTGACATGATCACGCTTTGCGGGAGTTTACGCTCCACCGTGAAGTTCCACGACTGCTCGTACCCGCGGTGGATCAGCCCGCCGTACGGGCTGCGCTCGGCCACCGTACCCGGCAGCGTAACCACGCCGGTCGAGAGATCGGGGCCGACGGTGTTAGGCACGCCCTTCTCGATCGTGCCGGGGCCGAATGGAGTCGATACCGGCGCGAAATTGTTTGGCGCCACGTAGGAGGTATCCACCACGATCGGATACCAGCCGCGCAACGGGCGAGAGAACGGAATCGGGTCGTAGTTGATGCCGTAGCCGGTGCGGATGACCATTTTTTCGCCGAGCCGGTATGCGAGCCCGACACGCGGCGCGAACAGCTTTTTGCTGGTCGTGATGCCGACGTTGTCCGGGTTGCCGCCGCGCCCGCCGAGGTATACAAGGTTGGTATTGTAGTCGTACCGCTCGATGCCTTTGCCCGCGCGCGTCATCAGGGGATAGTACTCGTAGCGAAGGCCGATGTTGATGGTGAGATTCCGGCTGACCTGCCAGCGGTCCCGCGCGTACCAGCCGAACTGCCACTCGCGCCCGGTTGCCAGAATATACTCGAGGCTCTTGTCGGACGAGGTGTCCAACCCCAGCAGGAAGGTCGCGTAACCGTTGTACTGGTTCGACGCCGGGCCGCCATTCAGCGCTGTGGGCCCGCCGCCGAATCCCAGATACCCGCGCGGGCCGTTGCCAATCTCAGGCTGCCAATGGTTGAGGTGATGCCGCACCAGGTCGAAGCCGAATCGAAATTCGTGAGCGCCGCGCGAGTAGGTGAGGTTGTCGCTGTGGGTGTAGCTCTCCTCCACGCGCTGCAGGGGCATCCAGTTGGGAACGCCGAAGCCGGTATAGCTGCCGGGACCGATATCGGGGAAACCGCTCTGCAGAGGGTCCGGACCGTTGGTGTTGGGGATGCCGAACTGCAAACCGTAATTCGTTCCAAAATCGTTGGGGGTAACGTGCTGGCCCTGTCGCTCGTAGCCTATGACACCATCGAGAATCAGGTGTGGCGAGAATACGTGTGTGTGGCCGATCGTCCCCACCTGGATCAAGGTGTGACCCAGACCGGGATCGGAGCCGCCCAAGCCGGGTCCGCCTGCGATTCCAAAGACCGCGGTCCCGCCGGAGGTCGCCCACATGCGGCCATAGTGGCCCCACACCGATTCCTTGTCGTTCACCGTGAAGTTGATCTTGGTGTCAAAGTAATTCTTGCTGAGGATCGGTCCGCCGCTCGCGGTGTAATTGTTCAACGTCCCGCCGCCGGCTACGTTCGGGGCCGGAAAGTACGACTGCAGCTTGAGGGCGATGGGGTCGAGCCGGTCCGACGGAATCTTGTTTCCCGGGAAGGGTGTGCGGCCGGTGCCGTCGGGGTTGCCGGTATTCGGGTCGTAGATGATTGTGGAATACGCGCTGAAGTCGCCGACGCGCTGATCCGCGGTGGGCACCGAGTAGAATCCGGGAGAGCCCTGGCGCTGGCGAGTGCCGTCGTAGCTGAGGAAGTAGAATAGCCGGTTCTTGCGAATCGGCCCGCCGACGGTGGCGCCGAAATTGTTATAGATGCTCAGGGGTTTGAGAGTGCCGGCGGCCTGGAAAAAGTTGCGGGCCTTCAGGTGCTGATCGTCGTGGAACTCGAAGGCGCTCCCGTGGATCTGGTTCGTCCCCGACTTGGTGATCAGAGTAATCGCCGCCGTGCCTGCCATGCCTTGCTCCGCGTCGGCGGCGCTGGTTGTGACATTGACCTCTTCCACGGTTTCCGCGGGAGAAACATAGCCAACGTGGTGCGGCAGCCAGACGTTGACGCTGGCGGCGCCATCGATGCGGGTGACGATGTTATTCCGATTGCCGCCGTTGATGTTGGTCGTCAGGGCGCGCTGCGGCGTGTCGGTAATCGAATTCTGAAAGGCGGTGGGCATCGCGCCCGGAACCAGGTTCAGAAGGGTCTGATAGTTGCGATATCCGGACTCGGGCAGGCCGACCACCTCCTTCGAGTTGATCTCGGCGTGCGTGTCCGACTTGTCGGTTTGCAGAAGCGCGGCGGTTGCCTCCACGGAAACCGATTCGCTGAGTTGGCCGACTTCCATTTTCATGTCCACGCGGCCCACGGTATTGGGCGTGACCTCAAAATCCGTTTGCGCATAGGTCCGGAAACCCTTGGCCACGACTTTCAGGTCATATCGGCCGGGCAACACATTCACAAACGAAAAACGCCCGCCAACGTCCGTTGTCGCTTCCCTCGATGTGCCGGTCTCCCGGCTGGTCAGAGTTATCGTAGCGTCAGGTACGACCGCGTCCGATTGGTCCGTAATCGTGCCGACCACGGATCCATACAAGACCTGCGCATTGATCGGGGGAGTAGCAATCCCACAAAACAGCGCGATCAGAAGCGCGGCCAGCAAACACGAAACTATGGCGTTGAACTTCAGTTCTGAAGGCATCTTTCCCCTCTCACCCTTCGGAACGGCAGAGTTAGACGAGCTTGATAGATTAGAGTCTTTATAAGGTGTTCGCGATCGAAAGTCAAGGAAAAAGGGCCGACTGCCGTTCAATTAACCAGATTGCAATCGATCCCCCGTCAAACGGCAGGCCGGGCCTTCCCACCGGCCCGCGCCCGATCGCCCAGCGCCGTCACAATTCGGGCCTCATTTGGGTGTGCCTACTTTTCGACGACGGCCCATTTGTGAGCCGAATAAAGTCGATCCTGCTCTTTTCGAACGTGGATGGGCCAGTATTGATCGAGATCCCCGCTCAGATAGATGGCTCTGA
>Ga0335081_10009470_pt1 | contig 15690 bp, 13 predicted proteins | sample Lox_Sample_35_FD_206713 | JGI IMG/M metagenome (GOLD analysis project Ga0335081, IMG submission 206713) | Soil microbial communities from Loxahatchee National Wildlife Refuge, Florida, United States - Lox_Sample_3.5 | ecosystem: Environmental > Terrestrial > Soil > Wetlands | place: USA... | reverse complement strand
CGGTCGGTGCCACCGCGGCCGTCGCGCCGAGCGCGCTGGTCGGCGCGGGCTGCGCCGCGAGCACCGGCTGCGCGACCGGCGCGAGCCAGCTCGGCATCGGCATGCGAGCCGCGGCCAGCGCGCGCTGCGCGGCGGGCGACATCGCCGCGGCGCCGCCGGCCGCGCCCGCGAGCTGCGGGTAGGCGAGCTCGATCGCGCCGCGTCGCGCCGGGGCCGGGATCGACGCGCCGCGCGGCGCGTCGAGCGCACCGGCGACGGGCTCGCGACCGACAGCGGCGGCGGCGGCGATCGGATCGATCGCGGCGCGGCCGGCCTGCGGCGCGACCGCGGTGGCGCGCTCGAGGGTCGACACCAGCCCGCCGAGGCCGGCCGGCAGCATCAACCGCGGGCCGCGCGTCGGCTCGATCGTGCCGCCGGTCTCGCTCGCCCGCGCGAGCAGCTCGACCGTGCGCAGGGCGTCGCCGAGCTCGGCGATCGCATCGACCGCGCGCTCGGGCCGCCGCGCGATATAGCCGGCGAGCTGCGGCGGCAGCGCGGCCATCGCGGCCACGATCTCCGCCGGGACCCGGCGCGGCTGCGGGTCGGCCGGCGCGGCGATCGCGCCGGGGGTCGCCGGCTCGCGCTGCGCGGCCTCGCGCGCGTCGCGTGCGGCCGCGTCGCGCGCCTGCGCGTGCAGCGCGCGCGCGCCCGCCGCGCGGTCCTTCTGCTCGGCGACGCGCGCCTGCTCGGCCTGGACGCGCTGCGCCGCCTGCTCGATGTGGACGCGCTGCGCCGCCTGCTCGGCGAGCGCCTGCGCGGTCTGCGCGCGCTGCGCGGCTTGCTCGGCCTGCGCGAGCTCGGCCGCGCGGTCGTCCTGCGCGACCTCGAGCGTGCCGGCGTCGCCGCCCCGCGCGCGCTCGGCGAGCCGCTCGGCGACGCGCTGCTCCAGCCGCTGCCGCTCGGCGGCCTCGCTGGTGCTCGGCGGCGTGACCGCGCGCGCCTGCTCGGCGCGGGCGCGCACCTCGGCGATCCGCGCCTGCTCCTCGCGCGCACGCTCGCTGGCCTGCGCCGCTTCGCGCGCCACGAGCTCGCGCTGCGCGGCGATCCGCGCGACGCGCTGGACCTCCGCGATCCGCGCCTGGTGCGCGGCGACCTCGGCGAGCGCGCGCTCGGCGGCGCTCGCGGCCGGAGCCACCGGGGACTCGCCGCCTTCCGCCGCGCCCGCACCGCCCAGCGCCTCGCCGCGCGGCGTCGGCGGCGTGACCAGCTCGGGCGCCTGACCCGCCAGCCGGGTCGGGACGTGCTCGGCCATCGCGCTCGCCCGCGCGGTGCGGTCGAGCATCGCCGACAGCACGGCGCGCAGCCCCGGGCCGAGCGCCGCAGCAGGTGAGGTCGCGCCCGCGACGAGCGGCGCGATCGCGCGCGACATCACGTGCGCGGCGTGCGCGGCGGGCAGCGACACCAGCGGGGAGTACGCCTCGCTCGCGAGCGACGGCGCATCCGGCCGCGCGACCGACAGCGACGGCGCGACGAACTCGTAGAGCGACGCGGGCAGCGCGATCTGCGACGCGCGGGCCGGTTCCGGCGCGCGCGCCTGTTGCGCCGGCGCGACGTAGGTGCCCCGCGTGGTGAGCATGCTCGGCACCGGCGCGCCCTGCGCGACCTGCGCGTGCGCGCCGGTCTCGCGCGCCGCGGCCATCCAGTCGAGCTCGTCCTGGTACCACGGCCGCGGGAACACCCACGACACCGCGTTGCCCTGGCGCTCGCCCATGCCGTTCGCGATGTACTGGCTGAACAGGCGCAGCGACGCCGAGCGCTGCGCGGCCTCGATCCACGGCGCGACCAGCCGATCCACGAACCCGAGGTTCCTGAGCGGACGCTGGCGCTCCGCACCGGCCTCGGGCGCCCAGCGCTCGACGTGGCGCGAGGCGGCGTGCATCGCGAGCCCGCCACCCTTGGTGACGAACGCCGGCGCGGCCAGCGCCGCGGACAATGCACGAGGTTCGGTGGTCTCGGCCATGGTCGATCAGCCAAGCTTGGTGAACTTGAGTCCCTCGATCGCGAGCTCCAGCGTCTCGATCGCGAGCTCGCTCTTGCTCGCATCGAACTCCGAGATCTCCCACTTGCAGGGCCAGCCGTTCTTGAAGTCCCAGCTCGCCTTGGCGTTGAGCGCGGTGTCGAGCTGCGTGATCGTGCCGGACTGCCGCGAGAACTGACCGGCGATCCACTTCTCCCGCCAGTCGAGCAGGATCGACGAGCTGGTGAAGCCCTGCTTGAGCACCAGGTTCGCCCACTTGGTCGCGCCCGGAAGCTGGAACGTGGTGTCGTTGGCGCCGCCCTCGCGAACCGGCACGACCTCGGTCTCGTACTTCAGGCCGCTCACGCTCTTGAAGAACGCCTCGCCACCGCCCATCAGCTTCACCTTGAAGCAGAATACCGGCAGGGGATCGTTGCGGGTTCCTGGGTTGGCCATGTCGAGGGCTCCTACGTCGAGCTGCTGGGACTACTCATCGTTTGTACGAGCGAAATCATGATGAACTCGGCCGGGGCCAGCGGGGCCACGCCGATGTCACAGATCATCAGGCCTGAATCGACCTGTTCGGGAGGGTTGTTCTCACCATCGCATTTTACGAAGAACGCTTCTTCGAGATTCCCTCCGGCCAGCATGCGCTTGTTGTGGAGGCTCGCGAGGAAGTCGCGCACCCGATCTCTCACGGTATTCCAGGTGTTCTGGTTGTTCGGCTCGAACGTGATCCACGCGAATCCGGCCTCGATGGAGCGCCGTAACATGATGAAAAGACGTCGGACCGAGATGTAGCGCCACTCGGGATCGGATGACGCGGTGCGTGCCCCCCACGGCCGGACCCCGCGCTGCAGGCGGAAGGTGTTCACCGAGTCGCTGTTGAGCACGCCGATGTGGTCCTCGGTCACCCGCAGCGACACGTCCTGCGCGCCCTCGATCTCGAGGTTGGCCGGAGGGTGGTGCACGCCGTCGAGGTCGCGGCGCGCGTAGCAGCCGGCGAGGTAGCCCGACGGCGGCACGACGCGGAGCTTGTCGTCCGCGCCGACCGTGCGCAGCCACGGCCAGTAGTACGCGCAGTACGAGCTGTCGGTGCGGCGGCGCCAGCGCCGGACCCACTCGATGTCCTTGCTCTGCGGGATGTCGAGGATCGCGAACCGGTCCTTCTGGTTCTCGCAGATCGCGATCATCTGGTCCTGGACGCGCTGGGCCTTGAGCTCGCCCGCCGGGCCGGGCTCGCGATCGTAGAACCGCATCGCGTCGGGGATCGCGAGCAGCGCGACCTCCTCGTTGACCGCGAGCGCGAGCAGGCCGGAGCGCTCGCCCGGCCCGAAGTCGTGGCCGATGAAGTCCTCCGGCGTGATCGCGTCGACGCCGTCGCGCCCGCCCGACAGCCGCGTCATCGGCAGCGCCTCGGGCAGGTTGTGCGGCACCGGCGACCTCGTGTTCATGTCCTCGAGGCGGACCAGCCGGCTGCGCTGCGACACCACGCGCGGCGCGTAGTTTCGCGACGACGGATGCATCTGCAGGCCCTTGAAGACCTCGCGGCGATCGCGCATCGCGACGTGGATCTCGAACGTCATCACCTCGAGGTAGCTCGGCGCGGCCGCGCGATGCCGGCGATTGACCGGCGTCTCGACGCCCCACTTGATCAGCTTGTCGCCGACCTCGGTGATCACGACGTAGTCGGAGTTCTCGCGATCGTAGATCTTGACCAGCGAGCCGACCTCGAAGCCGCGGATCGAGTTGACGTGGGCCTCGCCCGCGCCGATGTCGAGGTCCCGGGTGAGCAGCGCCTGCGCGCCCGGCGCGTGAACGCAGCGGAACCAGATCGTGTTGCCCCAGCTGCCCTCGTTGAGCGCGCGGATCTTGAGCGATGGCTTGTTCCAGTCGTCGACCTGGACGTGCTCGGCGCACGACGCGTGATCGAGCCCGGGCAGCTCGCCGGCGGGCGCGCAGTGCGCGACGCGCACGACCCAGCAATCGGTGCCGCCGTTGCGGAAGAAGCCGTACACCGACGCGGCGGTGTACGAGTCGCTGGCGCCGCCGAAGACCTCGACGAACTCGTCCCACTGCTGGAGCCGGGTCGGCTCGTTCATCGGCCCCTTCTGGGTCAGGCCGACGAAGCCGGTGATCCGCGTGTTCGCGATCGACAGCGGCGGCGGCGCGATCGTGTCGAAGCTCTGGTAGATGCCCGGAGCGCGGGGATCGGCGGACGGTCGCATGCGCAGTGACATCGAGGGTCTCCGGGTCGGTCAGCGCCTGCGCGCCTCGTTGATCTCGCGGTTGATCCGCGCGATCTCGCGAAGCCAGACGTGGCGCTCTTCGTGTTCCATATCGAGGACGTCGTCGACCGACCAGTGGAAGTGGTACGCGATGTAAGCAACCTCTTGGTACAGCTGCTCGCGCGGATAGGTAGCGACCGCCGCCCAGGTCACCCCGGGCCAGACTGGCCACTACCTCCCTCCTCGGTGATCAGCGCACCGGTAACCATGTCGATGTCCATCTCGTGCTGGCACTTCGGGCACGTGACGTGATGCTTCGGCGCGCCGCCCTCCTCGTTGATCTTCCGGTAGAACTCCTGGAGATACGCGAGGTCGGTCGAGAACAGATTCTCGATCATGTCGACGGTGATGTGGGTGTGCTCGCCGAGCTTGGTGATCACCCGCGACAGCAGCACGATCACGAGGTAGGCGCGGTTGGACTGCACGCGATAGTCCTGCAGCGGCAGGATCTCGTCGCGTGCGGTCGCCAGCCGCATCACGCCCTCGCGGTGGGCGTTGCCCGCCTCGTCCACGTACCCGCGCGGCAAGCGAAACTGGTATTGCGTCTTGAAAGCCATCTGCCCGATGCCTCCGAAAGAAAACAGCCTGCTCCAGGCTTCCCCGGAGCAGGCTGCATCGTAACCCAGCTGGGTTTCGGGATCAGGCGTCGTACACGCTGATCTGGAACGTCATCTTCTCGACGTACAGCTCGGCGGTGAACCGCTTGATCTTGTCCGAGTTGGCCTCGTTGTCCTCGTCGGAGAACTTCTTGAAGCCGACGTTCTGGAGGCTGATCTCGCCGAGCTCGGTGCTCATGTTCGGATCGAGGAACACGATCCGGCCGGTCATTTCATCGCTCTCGAGGTGATGACCGTCGACGAACCACTTCTTCGCCGCGTCCGCCCACGGCTGGTGGTCGGCGTACGAGATGCTGAGCTTGATATCGGGCACCGTCACCTTGGCCGGGTGCTTGGTGTACTCGCGGAAGATACCGATCTGATCCGGGGTCACCGACTGCTTCCAGGTGAACGAATCGACCGTCGCCACGCGGTTACACGGCAGGCTGCCGATCTCCACGCGGAAGTTCGAGCACAGCCAGGCCTTCTGCTTCGGGCCGAGCTTGGCGCGAATGTCCTCGCCGCCGCCCTTGCTCCAGCGCACCTGCTCCGCCTCGAACTCGACGTCGAAGTAGGCCGCGTCCTTGCTCGAGCCGTCGAGCTTGGGCACGGTCACGCTGGTGATGAGGCCGTTCATGAAGTCGAGCCGCGACGTCGCCTTGTAGTTGAAGTCGGCGGCGGTGAACGAGCCGTTCTTGGTCAGGAAGTTCATGTCGAACGACGACTTGATCCAGTCGTACATGCCCTTGCCCATGCCGATGCCGACCGTCGCCTTGCCCGGGGTCCACTTGATGTTGGCGACGTTCTTCTTCTGCATCAGGCCGCCCGTCACGCCCGGAATGTCGTGCGTGACGATGTCGGCTTCCATGGCCAGGCCGCTGAACTTCTTCAGATAGGCGACGTTGAACCCGTCGACGTCGAGGACGTAGCGTCCACCAGTAAATGAGCGTGTGTCAGCCATTGCTTGTCGATCTCCAGAGACTTCGAGTCATTTGCCGGCCCGGCACGGAGAGCATCGGCGGCCACAACGCCACCCACCATCACCGGCGAGCTGTACGCTCGCCCCACCCTTCCTTGTGGTCACCGAAGATCCCCCTGACGTTTTCTGGATGCTCCTTCTAGCCGTCGGGTCCGCCCACCGCGGTAGTGCAAATGGGCGCCCGCTTGTTTCGACCGTGTTCTACGCGAACGTCAGGAAGTTTCTTCCCGCTGCTCCTACTCCTCGACGCCGCCGCCGCTCGCCATCTGGCCGATGCGGAAGATCACGAATTCCGCGGGCTTCACCGGCGCCAGGCCGATCTCGACGACCAGCTGGCCGGCGTCGATCACCTCGGGCGGGTTGGTCTCCTCGTCGCACTTGACGTAGAACGCCTGCTCCGGGGCGGTGCCCATGAGCGCGCCGTTACGCCACAGCAGCGTGAGGAACGAGGCGATCGTCCGCTGGACGCGCTTCCACAGGCGATGGTCGTTGGGCTCGAACACGACCCACTGGGTCGCGCGCTCGATCGACGACTCGACCATGATGAACAGCCGGCGCACGTTGATGTAGCGCCACGACGGGTCGCTCGACAGCGTGCGCGCGCCCCAGATGCGGATGCCGCCGTTCATGAAGCGAATGGCGTTGATGCCCTTGGGGTTGAGCAGATCCTGCTCGCCCTTGCTCACGTTGTACTTGAGGCCGAGCGCGCCGCGCACGATCTCGTTGGCCGGCGCCTTGTGGACGCCGCGCTCGCTATCGGTGCGCGAGTACACACCCGCGATGTGCCCCGACGGCGGGACGAAGATGTTGCCCTTGTCCGGGTCGTAGACCTGGATCCACGGGAAGTAGTACGCGCCGTACTTCGAGTCGCGCGGCTTGGGCAGCTTGTCGACGCCGCCGGTGATCGTCTCCGGCGAATCGAGGATCGCGAACCGATCCTTGCGGGTCTCGCAGTGCGAGAGCAGCGCGTCCTGCACCGCAGGCGAGATGCACCCCGGCGCCGCGACGATCGCGATCTCGTCGACCTCGTCGAAGCACTTCAGGCCGGTGCGCGCACCCGGACCGCCGTCGCGACCGATGAAGAAGCCATCGCGTCCGCCGCCGCCGTGCACCGGCGCCGCCGGAGCCTTGTCGTCCTTCTTGTCGCCGACCTTGATCTCGGGCTTGGCGCCTTCGGGCGCGCCGACGTTGACCACGAAGCAGCGCGAGCCGCCGTTATTGAAGAAGCCGTAGACCGCGTGCGCGAGGTGCTCGCTGCAGTCCTTGAAATCGCCGAACGTCTTCACGAACTGCGACCAGTTCGTGATCAGCACGGCTTCGTTGTTCGGCCCTTTCGACGACTCGCCCAGAAAGCCGACGGTGTTGGTACCGACGGCCTCGATCGGCTTGCTGCCGCGATCGACTTCTTCGACATACACGCCTGGTGACAGGTAGCTGGTTGCCATTCGCGTTCTCTCCTTGATTTGCCGATGGCGGTGGTCTTCGCCCGCCTATCGGTGAGTGCCTGCGTGTTACTTCTTGCCGCCGCCGCCGCTTCCCCCGAGATCGAGCCGACGGCCGATGAACGGGTTGTTGCCGTTGGGCCCCTGCTCCGAAACTCTCGGATCGGTGATCGACTTGTACTCGAGCTGGCGGGTCTGGACCCGCTTGAACTCGTGCAGCTTCTCCGGGAGGATCGGGATCGCCGTCCACGCCTGGATCGCCGGGCGCACCGGCTGATTGAGGCTGCCCCAGAACCGCGCGAGCGTGCCCTCGTCGAGCCGGGTCGACATCAGCATGTTGAGCCGGAAGTCATCCTCGAACGACTGGCCCTTGAGCTTGTCGCGCGTGATCTCCGGGTTCTCCATGATCGTGCGGATGATCAGGCCGAGCAGCAGCTGCTCGTCCTCCGGCGTCTGCGCCCACGCGCTCATCAGATAGTCGAGCCGCACCCACAGCCGGCGCCGCCGCGCGAACTCCTTGATCGTGCCGTCGTCCTGCGGGACCTCGACGAGCTCGGAGTGCGGCGTGGCGTCGTAGCCCTCGGGGTCGATCGACAGCTGATAGAGGTAGACCGAGACCGCGGGCAGCTTGCCCTCGATCGCGTCGGGCTTGGGCGCCTGCTCGACGATGTGCACGCGCTTGTAGCCGTTGCGCTTGAACTCGTCCTGCAGCAAGCGCGACAGGGACTCGGACGTCTCCTTGATGATGTGATGCTGAGGCGTCATCCCCCGGGCCCGGACCGGGAATGTTGGCCCTGCCACCCCGTGCGCTCAAGCGGTGATGCGACTTTTCGTGCTCGACGAGCGCGGCGCTCGGTTGACACGACGCGCCAGCGGCCGAAACTGTCACGCGTGCGTCATCTCTTCGTGTGCACCAACGCCGTCGCGAGCGGCAAGCCGGCATGCGGAAAACGTGGAGGCGACGCGATCATCGCCGAGGTCCAGCGCCGGCTGATCGAGCGCGGCGCGATCGACGCGCTGGTCACGCCGTGCGGCTGCCTCGGGCCGTGCTTCGACGGGCCAAATGCGGTGGTTTACCCCGATGGCGTGTGGTATGGCGCGCTCGCGCCCGAGGACGCCGACGCGCTCGCGTCGCACCTGATCGACGGCGTGATCCTCGAGGCCAAGCGCGCGGAGCGGCCGGGGAGCTAGAGCGAGCCGCTCGCCAACATCGACTACACCCTAGTCCGCGATCGCCGCGATGAACGGCACGCGCATCGAGATGCCGGCCGACAGCTCGTTGGGTCCGAGCTCGGGCGCGATGTCGCGATGCGAGGCCTCGACGTAGACGCCGAGCGCGAACGTGCCGGCGAGCGCGGCCGCGACCCTGCGGCCGGCGGCGGCAAACGCGTGCTGGCCGAACACCTCGGTGTTGATGCGCAGCGCGTAGCCGAGCGCCGAGAACGAGTGGAGGTTGACGGTGCCCGACAGCAGCTCGCCGCGCGCCGCCAGCCACGTCCGCCAGTGCTTCTTGCTCTCGAGCGAGTACGCGAGATCGAAGTAGCCGCCGTTCAGGCGCAGCTTGTTGTCGATCGGCGTCGGCTCGGCCTCGCGCGCGACGAACCCGAACCCGGGCAGCACGCTGCGGATCGAGCCGACGTAGCCGATCCCGATGTCGACCGGCGTCGGGTGCCAGTACAGCGACGCCCAGTGGATGCCGCACAGCACGTCGGTGCTCGGGCCGGTGACCGCGTCGCCGCTGGTCGCGCCGACGCCGACGTCGACCTCGGCGGGTGGGACGAGGATCGCGCCGCCCCTGCCGGCGTGTGCGATCGAGCTCGCGAGCAGGACGGCGAGGACGGCGGCCTTGGGCATGGCCCGCTCGCGATTGCAACGGCCGCGCCGCGCGTAACCGCGAGCCGGCGCGCGCGCGATCCGGCAAGCCCCGGCACGCGCGCGTGGCAACGCCGGCACGCGTGTGGTGCCCGCGACTCAAGCGATCGCGGCGAGCCGCGCGACCTCGGTGCCGGACCACGCCTCGAGCGCGCGATCGATCGTCGCGTCGAGGTCGTCGGAGATCTCGGCGGTCGACACCCACGGGAAGCTGTCCGAGACCAGCGCCCGCAGCTCGGCGGTCGACTGGCCGAAGCTCGCGGCGAGCAGGCAGACGTGCACGCTGAACTGGGTGCGGGTCAGCAGATCGATGGCCTCGAGCGGGGTGCGCGGCGCCAGCGGCGTGAGCCCGCGCGCGGCGAGCCGGGTGACCAGCTCGACCCGGCGCGGGATGCGATCGTCGATCACCAGGATCGGCCGGCGGCGCGCGGCGCGCATCGCGATGTCGATCGCCGAGCCGATCGCGGCGCGCAGCGGCTCGTCGATCCGATCGAACGCGACCGCGATGCGCAGCCGGCGATCGACGTCGCGCGTGCGGTCGACGCGCACGGTGCGCGCGCTCACCCAGCCGCTGTCGATGCCGAGCTTGAGCTCGACGTCGAAGCTGTCGGCGGCCTCGCCGGGAAGGCCGACCACGCTGACCAGCGCGCCGCCGCTCGACAGGTTTTCGATCCGGCCGAGCACCGCGCCGTCCTCGGCATAGAACACCGCCATGCCGCGTACCGGCACTCGCAGGGCCCGTCTCCGTTCCGACCAGCTCGCGCGATCACCCATGGTCGTCCCTCCGCGCGCACGAGCATACGCGCCGCGCGTTGCATCCGATCCGACAATCTTCGCAACACGCCGCGTCAGCGACGTGCACGCGCGTGCACAATCAGTAGGTGAGCAGCGCGTCGAGGTGGCGGCGCTCCCAGGTCTTGGCCTGGTCGTAGTGCTCGTACATCGCCTCGTCGGCGAGGAACTCCTTGGAGTGGAACTCCCGGCGGCCGTTCTTGACCCGGATGTCGTGCACCTGGTGCAGCATCTCGTGAAACACGATCCAGCCGACGAAGAACCGCGGCACGAACGCGCGGTCGAGCGAGCGATGGATCCGGATCAGCCGGTCCTCGACCGAGTAGCTGCCCATCTTGATCGAGTTGCGGCGGCGCGGCCGCCCGGTGCGCGCGCCCCACGTGATCGCGGCGTCGATCTTGTTCGCGAAGTAGCGCGCGTTGAGGTCGTCGAAGATGTGGCGGAGGTCGTGGTGCTCGCCCGCGGTGAAGATCAGCTGGGTCGGCTGGCGGCGCGCGCGGCCGCGCACGTGGCCCGCGTTCTGATCGATGAACTCGCCGAGCACGCGCGACGCCTCGGCGTCGTTGTCGGCGATGTAGCGAGCGAGCGCGCGCGTGACCACCGGGTCGGCGTCGGCGAACATGTGGTGCAGGCGGACCTCGTAGCGGCGCTCCTTGGCGACCCGCCGCACCGAGATCATCGTGTAGCGATTGTCCGTCAGCGTGACGCTGACCCGGCCGCGCGACAGGTGCGCGCGGATCCGGCGCTCGAGGCTGTCCTGCGCGCTCGCGAGCTCGCTCGGCAGCTCGCTGCCGCGCCGGCGGCGCAGCGCCTCGACCAGCGCCGCGGCCTGGCTGGCGTCGTCGTTGCCGGCAGCCGAAGCAACAGCACAGGGATCGGCGTGGGCGGGTGTGGCAGGCAAGAGCGCTTCACTCAAGACGGGCGACTCCTCTTATTTAAGCAGATCGGGAACTGGGCGCGTACAGCGGTCTCGGGGCACACCTCGACCGGCGCTGCCGGGGGGTCGTCGCCCTGCCTAACCCGCCGGCACCGACGAGAAAAATGCTATCGCGCCGGCTTCCGCGGGATCAAATTCCTGACCGCCTCCGGGATCTCATCTGATCGCAACCGCTCGGGAAATCCCCGCCGCCTGTGAGCCTGTTCGCTCTCTGTTATGGTCACCGCTCCATGAGTGCGTTTCTCGCCACGCATACCCGAACGCATAGCTGCGGCGCGCTCCGCGCCGGCGACGTCGGCAAGCAGGTCGTGCTCACCGGCTGGGTGCGAACCTACCGCGATTTTCGCGGCTGCGTGTTCATCGACCTGCGCGACCGCGACGGTCTCACCCAGCTCGTGTTCGACGAATCGTTCGCGCCCGAGGCGCACGAGGTCGCGCGCGACCTGCGCAGCGAGTGGTGCATCGGCGTCACCGGCGAGGTGCGCTCCCGCGGCGACATGGTGAACCCCAAGCTCGCGACCGGCGAGATCGAGGTGTGGGTGCGCACGATCGAGGTGTTCTCGCGCGCCGACACCCCGCCGTTCGCGATCGACGACGAGCTCGACACCAACGAGAGCCTGCGGCTCAAGTACCGCTACCTCGACCTGCGCCGGCCCAAGCTGCAGAAGAACCTGATCGCGCGCTCGCAGATCACGCGGGTCACGCGCGACTACCTCGGCAAGCAAGGCTTCCTCGAGATCGAGACGCCGTTCATGGTGAAGTACACGCCGGGCGGCGCGCGCAACTTCCTCGTGCCATCCCGGCTCAACCCCGGCCAGTTCTACGCGCTCGCCGAGTCGCCGCAGATCTTCAAGCAGCTGCTGATGGTCGCGGGCTACGAGCGCTACTTCCAGATCGTGCGGTGCTTCCGCGACGAGGACCTCCGGCTCGATCGCCAGCCCGAGTTCACCCAGATCGACATCGAGATGTCGTTCGTCAACGAGCAGATCCTGCAGACCACGATGGAGGGCCTGATGGCCGCGCTGTGGCGCGACGTGCTCGGGGTCGAGCTCAAGCTGCCGCTGCGCCGCATGACCTGGGCCGAAGCGATGGCCAGCTACGGGGTCGACAAGCCCGACCTGCGCTGCGACCTCGTGCTGTGCGACGCGACCGCGCCGGCGCGGACGTGCGGGTTCCGCGTGTTCGAGGGCGTGGTCGCCGAGGGCGGCATCGTCAAGTGCCTGCGCGTGCCCGGACCGCCCGACAAGCTGCCGCGCTCGATCCTCGACGGGCTCAACGACTTCGCGAAGTCGTACCGCGCGAAGACCGCGTGGGCGCGCGTGCAGGACGGCGGCGCGTGGCAGGGCATCAAGGGCCTGACCGACGAGGCGCGTGCCGAGATCAACCGGATCGCTGGCGCGGTGCCGGGCGACACGCTGATCTTCGTCGCCGACAAGGCCAAGGTCGCCAACGCGTGCCTCGGCGCGATCCGGGTGCACTACATCGGCGAAAAGCTCGGCCTCGTCCGCGAGGGCGAGTGGCAGTTCATGTGGCTGACCGATCCGCCGCTGTTCGAGATCGAGGACGGCGAGATCGCCGCGGCGCACCATCCGTTCACGTCGCCGCGCGTCGCCGACGAGGGCCTGCTCGAGAACGACCCGGGCAAGGTGCTCGCGCGCGCCTACGACCTCGTGCTCAACGGTGTCGAGGTCGGCGGCGGCTCGATCCGTATCCACCGCAGCGAGCTGCAGGACCGCGTGTTCAAGACACTCGGGATCAGCGACGACGAGCGCCGCGCCAAGTTCGGCTTCTTGCTCGACGCGTTCAAGTATGGCCCGCCGCCGCACGGCGGGATCGCGTTCGGGCTCGACCGGCTGTCCATGCTGATGACCGGGGCCGAATCGCTGCGCGACGTGATCGCGTTCCCCAAGACCCAGAAGGGCTCGGACCTCATGACCGACTGCCCGACCGGCGTGTCGAAGAAGCAGCTCGACGAGCTGTTCATCCAGCTCAAGCCGGATCTTCCGACGAAGTAGCCGCGCGCACCGCCTCGATCGCGGCGCGCAGGTCGTCCTCGCGGAACGGCTTCTCGAGGCGCGGCTGGGTGATCGTCGCGAGGAAGTCGCGCGTCTGCTGGGTGAACGCGCCGCCGGTCAGGAACACGATGCGGCGCGCGTGGTGAGGCGCGGTGCGCGACAGCACCTGATAGAACTCGACGCCGCTCATCTCCGGCATCATCAGATCGCACAGGATCGCGTCGAACCGCTCGCCGCTGGCGAGCAGCTCGAGGCCCTCCCGCGCGCGCGTCACCGGCATGATGTCGTAGTCGGGCGACAGCAGCATCCGGGTCGAGCGACCGACCTGGACCTCGTCGTCGATCATCAGCACGCGCGATCCGACCGGCGGCGCGGCGCCCGCGGCGAGGCGCGGCTCCGGCGGCGGCACCTGCGCGGCCGGCAGCACGATGCGGAACGTCGTGCCGGTGCCCGGCGTGCTGGTCACCGTGATCGTGCCGCCCAGCGCGGTGACGATCTGGTGGCTGATCGCGAGGCCGAGGCCGACGCCCAGCCCGACCGGCTTGGTCGTGAAGAACGGATCGAAGATCCGTCCGATCACGCTGGCCGGGATGCCGACGCCGGTGTCCTCGATCTCGATCGCGGCCTGCGAGGCCGCGCCCGCCGACGCCAGCCGCACCCGGATCTCGTTGGCCTCGGCGTGCCCCTCGGGGATCGCCTGGGCGGCGTTGACCAGCAGGTTGAGGAACACCTGGCCGAGCCGCGACGCGCTGGCGCGGACCTGCGGCGCGGCGCCGTAGTGCTCGACCACGCGCGCGCGATGGCGGATCTCGTTCGAGGCCATGCGGATCGACGACGCCAGCACGCTCGCGACGTCGACCGCGGTCGGCGTCGCGTCGTCGGAGCGCGACAGCGCGCGCAGGTCGCGCACGATCGCCGAGACCCGCGACGTGCCCTCGCGCGCGTCGGCGAGCAGCTGCTCGACCGCGCGCTGGTCGAGCCGCGACCGCCGGCGCGCGTCGTCGCCGACCAGCACCGGCAGCTCGGCCGCGAGCACGGCGAGGCTCGACATCACGTACGACAGCGGGTTGTTGATCTCGTGCGCCACGCCGGCGGCGAGCGTGCCGACCGTCAGCATGCGGTCGGCGATCGCCATGCGCGCGAACATCTGGTTGCGCTCGGTGACGTCGCGGCCGAGCACGACGTTGGCGGGCTCGCCGTCGAAGTCGAGCCGGACGCCCTCGCCGTCGACCATGACGTAGCTGCCGTCGCGCCGGCGCATGCGCGCCTCCGCGCGCCTGGTGAAGCCCTCGCGGCTGGTGTGCTCGATCCGGGTGCGGATCAGGTCGCGGTCGTCGGGATGGATGAACTCGAGCAGCGCGCGGCCGATCAGCTGGTCGGCGCTGTCGTAGTCGAGCAACGCCACCGCGGCCGGATTGGCATAGAGCAGCTTGCCGTCGCGATGGACCAGGATCGCGGTCGGCGCGCGCTCGATCAGCATGCGGAAGTTTCCCTCCGAGTTGCGCATCGACTCCTCGATGCGCTTGCGCTCGGTGATGTCGATCAGGTAGCCGACGACCTCGCTGGGCTCGTCGGGCCGGGCGCGCTCGTCGCGCACGACCCGCGCGATCTCGTGGATCCAGCGGAACTGGCCGTCGCGGTGGCGGAGCCGGTACTCGAAGTCGTGGCTGCCGGTCTCGAGCAGCTGTGCCATCCCGCGCTCGATCGCGGGGCGATCGTCGACGTGGATGCTGTCGAGCCAGAACGTCGAGCCGACGAACTTCTCGGCCGGCCAGCCGAGCATGTCGCAAACGTTCGCGCTGATGAACGTGGCGCCGACGTGGCCGCTGGTGCGCGCCGAGTAGATCACGCCCGAGGCCGCGGTCATGAGGAACTCGAGCCGGCGATGCGCCTCCTGGAGCGCGCGCTCGGCCTCGACCTGCGCGGTGACGTCGCGGAAGCTCGCGACATGGCCGCGCACCTCGGGATCGTGGGTGAGGTTCGTGGTCGTCGACGCCAGCCAGCGCCACGAGCCATCGCCGTGGCGCGCGCGGTTGACGAACCGGCGCGTCTCGCCGGGCTGCGCCATCGTCATCGTCGGGCGATCGTCGGGGTGCACCCGCAGGGTCGCGTGCTTGCCGACGTGCTCGCCCGGTCGCAACCCGAGCAGGCGCTCGCCGCCCGGGCTCATGTAGCGCACCGTGCCGTCGAGATCGACCACGCTGATCCCGTCGGCCGAGTGCTCGAGGATCAGCCGGTTGCGGCGCTCGGCCTCGCGCACGCCGGTAACGTCGGTGATCACGGTGAGCGACGCGGGACGGCCGCGGTAGTCCACGCGCGTGACCTCGACCTCGACCTCCATCTCGCGGCCATCCTTGGTGCGATGGAAGCCGGTGCGCCGGAAGCTGGTCTGGACGTCGCGCACCTCCGCCTGGACGCGCTCGAACCGCGGCAGGTCCGACGGATCGCGAATGTCGCGGAGGGTCATCGCGAGGAACTCGTCGCGCGTCCAGCCGTAGAGCCGGCTCGCCGCCTGGTTGACCAGCACGAACTGCAAGGTCTCGCGATCGAACACCCACATCGGCCGCGGGTTCAGCTCGAACAGCTCGGCGTAGATATCGGTCACGACGCGGCCTCGACCGGCTCGGTGTCGTGGATCGGGCCGAGGTCGAGGAAGCGCTGGCCGCGCTCGTCGGTGCCGAGCATGTCGACGAACTTGCGGTCGAACACGATGTCGTTCCACGTCCACAGGTAGCGCGAGTGCACGGGCGTCGCGAGGCTGTCGTCGATCCCG
>Ga0335081_10009469_pt1 | contig 15690 bp, 18 predicted proteins | sample Lox_Sample_35_FD_206713 | JGI IMG/M metagenome (GOLD analysis project Ga0335081, IMG submission 206713) | Soil microbial communities from Loxahatchee National Wildlife Refuge, Florida, United States - Lox_Sample_3.5 | ecosystem: Environmental > Terrestrial > Soil > Wetlands | place: USA... | reverse complement strand
GCTCGTCCTGACCAAGACCGAAGCGCTCTTCGCCCGCGAGCAGGAGGCGAGGACCAGGGATGAAACGGACCTGGAGTGGCTCTCGGCGCAGTGGAATCCCGGTGCCTGACCGGCGTAATCCCAAAGCAACGTGCGCCCTGGGGCGTGAGAACTGCGCCCACGTCTGCTGATCTGCAGGATAGCTCTAATTTTGAGCTGCATCGCAGCACCGCCTCGGCGCGATATGCTGAAATAAATCGAAAATGGGCTTTTTTTGCAGTAGTAGCCCAGTGCTCGACGCTCAGCAGCATCGCCGGATCGCTGAGGATCAGCGGGGCCCATCACGCGTCGCCAGGCCGAAAATGCCGGTCTATCCCGGTGGCGTTATCACTGGTGAACTGGGGTCACGATCCGCTCGAGAAAGTAGCCGTCCGGTGGCCCGATCTGGACCGTTTCAGCTGTCAGCAGCACCATTGGGCAGATGGTCATGCCCGCAGGCGGCGAGCGTCAGCCGCAGGCCGTCGCGGCCCGCGGTGGGTTTCCCGCCGAAGCCGTGTCTGGCACGCCGCTCCCACGCGCGCCCGGCCCGGCGGGCAGGTAATGATGGAGGATCGGTTCGCGGACTTCTGCGAGTTCGGCGACGGCCTGGTGGACCGGCTCAAGGCCACGAAGATCCACCATCTCAAAGAGTTGCGTCCCGGCTCGAGGGGACGATCGGAGACAAGGATTATTCTTCGCCTTCGACCCCGCCCGGTCAGCGCTGCTGCTTCTGGGCGGTGACAAGGCAGGTAACTGGGCACGCTGGTACCGCGACAACATCCAGCTGGCCGAACAGCTCTACATCGACTACACCGCTGACGAAGGGGAATGACCATGCCGAAGCGGACACCGCAGGACTGGGAACCCCTGGAACAAGAACTTCATGCCGTCGGCGTCTCCGCCGAGGAGATCCAGGCGGGAGCGCGCAGGCTGCTCGCCGAGAACCGGGGGCACCAGCTCGCGGAGACCCGCAAGCAGCTCGGCCTGGCGCAGAAAGACATGGCCGCGGCGCTCGGGGTGAGCATCGCCCGCATCTCCCAGATCGAACACGGCGAGGTGACCTCCTTCGAAGTCATCGCCCGCTACGTTGAAGCGCTCGGCGGCCGCTTGGACCTGGTCGCCGACTTCGGCGACCGCACCGTGCGGCTACCGGTCAGCGACACCACAGCCACCGCCGCTTGACAGCTGGGTCAGCCTGGCCGGCCATCGTTCTCGGGGAGTCGCGATCACCACATCGCCGATCTCCAGGAACCAAGCCGTCGCCGACTCGGACCGCCATGCGCTCCTGTTCCATGTTTGAGTGAGTCCGGAAGTCAGTGACAAACCAAGTGACAACGCCCTCAGACCCGAGCAGACGGAGCCGGACCCAGCCAGACACGGCCGTTGCCCTGACGTGCCGTAACGCGACCCAGCCGGACGCGGCCCGACGAAACCAGCCTGCATGGTAAGGAGAAGGTCTACGGGTCGATTCCGTAACGGGGCTCCAGCTCAGCGAGATTTTTCGAACACCGGGTTTCAAGATTAAGTGACTAACCAAGTGATGCGGCTCCAGCTGACGGCAGCCGCAGCGCGGCTTATCCAGACACCGGTGCCCTTCTGGTGTGCGGGTAATCAGACTCAATGCGACGGCGTCAGACCTCTTGTCACTGGGAACAGCCGGATATGCCCGGATTCGGCCGCTGTCCGTATCCGTTGCCTAGAGGCGAACGGTAACGAATGTCTGGACCGCTCCGGGACGGCTAGCGAACGTCGTAGCGGCGGCCTGTCCTCAGCGTGCGACGAATGCCGCCAGCGATGCTGCCGCCAGCAGGAGGTAGCCGGCCGTGGTGATGATGTGGCGATGCTCGCGGGCGCGCAGATGTACTCCGATCGCTCCCAGGAAGAACAGGACCAGACCGGCTGCGGCCGCGCTGCCGATGTACCGGGCGCCGAGCAGTCCGAGCAGCAGGCCCGCGGCCCCGGCGATCTTGAGTGTGCCGAGTGCCGGGAGCCAGGTACTCGGCACGCCGACTCTGACCGAATTGGCCAGGGCGAAATCCGCCTGCGTGAAGTCGGCCGCGGCGGCGCCGGCGTTAGCCACGATCGCGGCGACCGTGACGAGTACGAAGAGAACGGTAACGGGCATGGCCGCCTCCGGGTAAGCAGTTAATGCATGAGGGGAAACGATCGGCTGAGGAGGGGGATCCCGGCGACGTTACCGGGATCCCCTCCCAGGCTCTGGTTATCCGGCGACCGCATGCACGGCCTGGAGGATCGAGGCCGCCACGGCTTCGGGCCGGGAGACGCTGAGCGCGTGGGATGCGCCTGGCACCTCGCGTACATCCTTCGCCCCGGCCCGGTCCGCCATGAAGCGGTGCAGGGCGACCGGGATGTTGAGGTCCTGGCCGCCGAAGACGAACCAGGACGGAATCGTCTTCCACGCCGGCGCGTCCGTCGGCAGTCCTGCGGTAAGGGCGGTCTGCGTGACCGGGCGCTGGGTCGCGCTCATCACCGCGGCCTGGGCGGAAGATGCGTCGGCGGCGAACTGGTGGTGGAAGGTGTCGGGCCGGATAACGAACTCGCTGCCGCCGGTGGTTACCGGATAGGCGGTCAGTCCCTGGCCGAGGGTGCTTCCGGGGAACTTGCCGGACAGGTCGAACGCGGACTCGCCGTGTTCGGGCGCGAACGCGCAGACGTAGACGAGGGCGGCTACCTGGTGACTGCCGGCGGCGGCCTCGGTGATCACCATGCCGCCATAGGAGTGGCCGACCAGGACCACGGGTGCCCCGATGCCGGCGAGCACGTCCCGGAGGTAGGCGGCGTCACCCGGAATGCTGCGCAGCGGATTGGCGACGGCGATCGTGCGTACGGCCTCCGCCTGCAGCTGCTCGATGACGCCGTTCCAGCTGGCGGATTCGGCGAAGGCGCCGTGCACGAGGACGACGGCCGGTTTCTGCTGAGTCATGAGTTCTGTCTTTCTGTCTCGTAATGATCAGCGGCCGAGGGCCTTGCGCAAGACGTGGATCGCCTGCTCGATGGCGCCGGTCGCGGCGGCGGTGCCGCGCAGGGGATTTGTGACTGAGCAGCGCGTTTGGCATTTGGGCAGCGAGTCTGGCATCGCTCTTCGATACGCCCTGACCGCATCCCGACTGCCAGCGTGTCCCGTGTCAGGCCCGAGCTCCAATGGGGCTCAGACGCCAACCACGCTGCCCAACGAGTGCCAACCTTCGTGCCCAGGCTCGGTGAAGCCGCCTGGTTGTGGCCGTTCGAGACGCCAAACTCCTCGGGCCCGGCGATGTCCCGGGTGCCCTGCAGCGGAGCGCCCGCGCAGACGTCGGCTACGGCCTGCGCGACGTCGGCCGCGGCCATGGGCTGAACCAGCGTGGCGGGCAGGCGCACGGTGTTCTCGTCCGCGGTCCAGGACAGCACCGCGTCGATGAACTCGAAGAACTGCGTGGCGCGGACGATCGAGTACGGTACCGGACCGGACTTGAGGATGTCCTCCTGCCGCACCTTGGCGCGGTAGTAGACCAGGCCCGGTACCAGGTCGGCGCCCACGATCGAGAGGATGACGGCGTGGCCGGCCCCGGCCGCCTCGGCCGCGGCCAGCAGGTTGTCCATGGTCTTCTCGAAGAACGCGGGTGAGGCGTCGTCGAAGGTCGGCGAGTTCGTCAGGTTGACCACCACGCCGGCTCCTGCCAGCGCCTCGGTCAGGCCCTGGCCGCTGAGCAGGTCCACGCCGGTGGACGGCGAGAGCGGCACCGCCTCGTGCCCGCTCGCGTTCAGGATCTTGACGACCTGCGATCCGATGAGCCCAGTTCCGCCGATGGCAGCGATCTTCATGTTCATGACCTTTCTTGATCTGGGACGTGAGAAGGCGCTTGGCCCTCCGCACTCGGTGAGACCGGGCAGCCTCACGGATTGTGACCGAGGACGGTCACAGGTCGCCGGGCTGCCCGGTCATAGCAGGCGTCGGACCTAGTTCACGATCGGAGAAAAATGACCATCCCCCAGGCCGGAGACCACGTCTCCCTGCCCGAACTCGAACTCAACGTCAGGGCCGAGCTGACCCAGGCCGAGACCGGGCAACCGGACGAAGAACAGTGGCCCGACCCGGATGCCGAGCGCTACGAGACCGCCCTGCGTTCCCTGCTCGGTGCCCTCGAGGCCGTGGAACAAGACGAGGAGCAAGGCCGGTGACCGGCTGCCCGGTCCTGGGGCCGCACCGGCCCATGTCAAACCAGGATTGGTGGCCGGATCAGCCGGACCTGCGGGTCCTGCGCCAGCCCTCGTCCCGGTCCAGCCCAGTGGGGGAGAACTTCGGCTACGCGGAGGAGTTCAGGACGGTCGACGTCGAGGGGCTGAAGCGGGATGTCGTCATGGTGATGACGACGTCGCAGGACTGGTGGCCGGCCGATTTCGGCCACTACGGCCCGCTGTTCATCCGGATGGCCTGGCATGCCGCCGGCACGTACCGTTTCGCGCCACTGGACAGCTGGCCCGACAACGTGAGCCTGGACAAGGCGCGCCGCCTGCTGTGGCCGGTCAAGCAAAAGTACGGCCGCACAATCTCCTGGGCTGACCTGATCCTCTTCGCCGGCAACTGCGCCTGCGAGGCCATGGGCTTCAAGACGTTGGGTTTCGGCTTCGGGCGCGAGGACATCTGGGAGCCCGAGGAGACCTGGTGGGGACCCGAGGACACCTGGCTCGGCGATGAGCGGCACAGCGGCGACGGAAACCTCGCCGGGCCTTTCGGCGCGACGCAGCTGGGCCTGATCTACGTGAACCCCGAGGGGCCAGGCGGCACCCCGGATCCGCTCGCCGCCGCCCGGGAGATCCGGGAAACCTTCCACCGTATGGCGATGAACGACGAGGAGACGCTGGCACTGATCGTCGGCGGCCACACGTTCGGCAAGGCCCATGGCGCGGCCAGCCTGGCCTGCGTCGGACCGGCGCCCGCCGCGGCTCCGGCCGACCAGCAGGGGCTGGGCTGGAAGAACACCCGTGGCACCGGCAGCGGCCCCGACACGGTCGCCAGCGGGATCGAGGGAGCCTGGACCAGCGAGCCGACGAAGTGGGACAACGAGTTCCTGGACAACCTGCTCGGATACGACTGGGAACGGGTGAAGAGCCCGGCCGGCGCGTGGCAGTGGATCCCGGCGGACCCGGCGGCCCAAGATGCGGTGCCCGACGCGCATAACCCGTCCAAGCGGCACCCTCCGATCATGCTGACTACGGACATCGCGCTGAAGACCGATCCGGTCTACGAGCCGATCGCCCGCCGCTTCCGCGCGCACCCGGAGCATCTCGCGGAGACCTTCGCCGCGGCTTGGTTCAAGCTGCTGCACCACGACATGGGACCGGTGTCCCGCTACCTGCGTCCCTGGGTTCCCGAGCCGCAGCTATTCCAGGATCCCGTCCCCCCGGTCGATCATCCGCTGCTGACGGAAGATGACATGACCGCGCTCAAGGGCCAGCTCCTGGCCTCGGGACTGACCGTTTCCCAGCTGGTCAGCACCGCGTGGGCGGCGGCGGCCAGCTTCCGCGGCACCGATCTGCGCGGCGGCGCCAACGGGGCGCGGATCCGGCTGGAGCCGCAGCGGAACTGGGAGGTCAACGACCCGCCTGAGCTAGCCAAGGTGCTGGAGGTCCTCGAGCAGCTTCAGCAGGACTTCGACGGATCGCAATCCGGCCGGACGAGGGTCTCGCTCGCCGACCTGATCGTCCTCGGCGGAGGCGCGGCCATCGAGCAGGCGGCCAGGGACGCCGGGCACGACATCTCGGTCCCGTTCGCGCCGGGCCGCACGGACACCACGCAAGAACTGACCCATGTGGTGTCGTTCGCCGTGCTGGAGCCGAAGGCGGACGGCTTCCGTAATTACCTGCAGGCCGGGCAGAAGCGGTCACCGCAGGCCCTGCTGGTGGACCGGGCCGCCATGCTGACGTTGACCGTTCCCGAGATGACAGTCCTGATCGGCGGCATGCGGGCGCTGAACGCCAACTACCGGCAGGCCCCGCACGGCGCGCTCACCACGCGGCCCGGCCAGCTCACCAACGACTTTTTCGTGAACCTGCTCGACATGCGCACCGAATGGGCCGCATCCGCCGACACCGCGGACCTCTTCGAGGGACGGGACCGCGCTACCGGCGACGTCACGTGGACCGCCACCGCCGTCGACCTCGTGTTCGGGTCCAACTCCGAGCTTCGCGCCGCCGCCGAGGTCTACGCGAGCGCCGACGCCCAGGATAAGTTCCTCTGCGACTTCGTGGCCGCATGGAACAAGGTCATGAACCTTGACCGGTTCGACCTCACCCGATGACGACGTCCAGAGTTGGCCCCGGCGCCCGTCTCAGATGGGCGACGGCCCGCGCGGAAGTATCAGGTGTCGGCGAGTGGCTGGTGAAAGACTCAGGGACGCATAAACGGTCGTAGTTCAACAGCTTCACGCCGGCCAGGGCGGAGGGCTTCGCTCCACCCTCTCCGGCCCCGGGTATTCGCGCGTATCCGGGCCGGTAAGCCATCGCGCATGGACGGGCCCGGCAATTCGGCCATCGAGCCGGCTTCATCTCGTGAACGTAAGGCGCCGGATTACCACGCCGCCTGGTCTGGCGGCGCAATGACGGTGCCGGCCGCTATCGTCCGGCTATGCAGCAGGAAGTGATCCTCGAGCTCGACCTGTCGTCGCTGCGGCAGGCCACCGGCGGCGGTAGCTACGTCCGGGGGGCCGAGTACGCGCGCCAGCAGGCGGTCAGGCACACCACGTGGGACCCGGAAGACAACGCGCTGTGCGGCGCCGTGCAAGGCCAGTACGGCCGCATCTACGACGTGGCCGCGTACTTCTCATTGCCTGCGGGGCGTCCCGCCCGGTTCTCGGCGGGGGAGTGCAGCTGCCCGGCCGGATACAACTGCAAGCATGTCGTCGCCTTGGTCCTGTCGGCGCTGGCTTCCGATACGCCGGATCCATCCGGCCCGCGGGGCCCGCAGCCGGCGGCCTGGCAGCAGTCGCTGGACTCGCTGCTCATCCCGCCCGTATCGGAGGGCGTCGGCACAGCCGCGCTGGCCATCGAGCTCGCGCTGGCGGCCGGCCTGGGCCAGGCGGCCCGGACCGGGCTGACACCGCTGAGGCTGACCGCTCGGCTGGTGCGCCCCGGCAAGAACGGCGGCTGGATCGCCGGCGACCTGAGCTGGGGCCGGCTGGACGCGCTGAGCTATGCCGGTGATCACAGCGGGCAGCAGGTGCGGCTGCTGCGGGAACTTCACGCGCTCTACCAGGCTTCCGCCGAATACGACGGGTACTACGGCTACCGCTACGGTGACGAGAAGTCGATCGAGCTCTCCTCGGTCGGGTCGCGCCAGCTCTGGCCGCTGCTGGACGAGGCCCGGGCGGCTGGCCTGCAGCTGGTATACCCGGGCAAGCGGGGCGTCCTGGACGGCTACCAGGAGGCCGGGTTCTGCCTGGACGTCACGCGTGGCCAGGCCGGCGGCCTGGAGATCGTCCCGGTGATCCGGGGCGATGGCGGGGAACCGGTCGTGCCGGTCGCGTTCATCGGGGCCGAGGGACACGGGGCGGTATATATCGACCGCGCCCAGGCGGCCGCCGGCGGCGACCCCCGGAGCTGGCGGTTCGGGCTGGCCAGGCTCGGCCGGCCGGTGCCGCCGGCGTTGCAGCGGATGGCCCTGGGCGGCAAGCGTCTTGAGGTACCCGAGGCGGGGGAGCCCAGGTTCCGGGAACAGTACTATCCGCGGTTGCGGCAGGCCGCGGATCTGATCTCCTCCGACGGATCGTTCACGCCGCCCGCGATCATCGGCCCGGATCTGGTGCTCCGCGCCGGTTACGGCGCTGGTCACGAACTCGACGTGAGCTGGGAATGGGCCTACCGGGTGGGGGAGTCGCCGCTGCGCATGCCGCTCGATGCCGCCGGGTCCGGCGACGGGTACCGGGATCTGGCCGCCGAGCGGGTACTGCTGGCCGACCTGGAGATGCTGCCCCTGGACCGTTACGGGCTGACCGGGCGGGGCGGCGGCCTGGCCGGCGCGGCGGCGCCCGCCCTGCTCCCGCGCACCCGCCTGACCGGTATCGAGACGATGCGGTTCAGCACCGAGCTGCTGCCACTGCTGGCTGATCAGCCCGGCCTGACGATTGAGGTCAGCGGCGCGCCCGCCGACTACCGGGAGGCCGGAGATACGCTGCGGATCACGGTGTCCACCGACGAGGTAGCCGGTGACACCGACTGGTTCGACCTCGGCGTGACGATTACCGTGGCTGGCTGCCCGGTCCCGTTCCTCGACGTCTTCCTGGCCCTGAGCCGGGGTGAGCCGCATCTGCTGCTACCCGAGGGCGCCTACTTCTCCCTCGACAAGCCGGAGTTGCGTGCGCTCGCCCGGCTGATCGACGAAGCCCGGGCGCTGCAGGACGTGCCGGGCGGCCCGCTGCGGATCAGCCGGTATCAGGCCGGGCTCTGGGATGAGCTGGTCGCGCTGGGAGTTATCGGGCATCAGGCGGCGGCGTGGCGGGAGCAAGTCCAGGGCCTGCTGTCGGCCGGCGCTATCGGCCGGACCGAGCCCCCGGCCGGCCTGCGGGCGCGGCTGCGCCCGTACCAGCAGGACGGGTTCGGCTGGCTGGCCTTCCTGTGGGAGCACCGGCTGGGCGGGATCCTCGCCGATGACATGGGCCTGGGCAAGACGCTGCAGTGCCTCGCCCTGGTCAGCCACGCCCGGCAGCGGGATCCGGCGGGGGACCCGTTCCTGATCGTCGCCCCGGCCAGCGTGGTGGCCAACTGGGCCGCCGAGGCCGCGCGGTTCACCCCGGACCTCACCGTGGTGACGGTATCCGGCACCACGGCCCGCAGCGGCCGCGGACTCGGCGAGCTCGCCGCGGGCGCCGACGTCGTCGTCACGTCCTACACCCTGCTGCGCATTGACTTCGCGGCCTACGCCGAGCTGGGCTGGTCCGGGCTCCTGCTCGACGAGGCCCAGCAGGCCAAGAACCGCCAGTCGAGGATCTACCAGTGCGCGCGGCGGCTGACCGCGCCGGTAAAGATCGCGATCACGGGCACGCCGCTGGAGAACAACCTTATGGAACTGTGGTCACTGCTGTCCATCACGGCGCCCGGGCTGTTCCCCGGCCCGGACCGGTTCCGCGAGTACTACGCCCGTCCGGTCGAGCGGCAAGGCGATACCGAACGGCTGGCCCAGCTCCGGCGCCGCATTAGGCCACTGGTCCTGCGCCGAACCAAGGAGCAGGTGGCCGCCGACCTGCCGCCCAAGCAGGAGCAGATCCTGGAGGTCGAGCTGCATCCCCAGCACCGCAAGGTCTACCAGACGCGGCTGCAGCGGGAACGGCAGAAGGTACTCGGGCTGATCGATGACATGAACGCCAACCGTTTCGCGGTCTTCCGCTCGCTGACCCTGCTGCGCCAGCTGAGCCTGCACGCCGGCCTGGTCGACGAGGACCACGCGGCCCTGGCCTCGGCCAAGATCGACGCCCTGCTCGCCCAGTTGCACGAGGTGGCCGACGGCGGCCACCGGGCGCTGGTCTTCAGCCAGTTCACCGGGTTCCTCGGCAAGGTCCGCGAACGGCTGGAGGCCGAGGGCCTGCCATACTGCTACCTCGACGGCAGCACCCGCGACCGGGCCGCGGTCGTGCGGCGGTTCAAGGACGGCACCGCCCCGGTCTTCCTGATCAGCCTCAAGGCAGGCGGATTCGGGCTGAACCTGGCCGAGGCCGACTACTGCTTCCTGCTCGACCCGTGGTGGAACCCCGCGACCGAGGCGCAGGCCGTCGACCGGGCCCACCGCATCGGCCAGGTCAGGAACGTCATGGTCTACCGCCTGATCGCCAAGGACACCATCGAGGAAAAGGTGATGGCCCTGAAGGCAGGCAAAGGGAGGCTGTTCTCCAGCGTCATGGACGACGGCAACGTCTTCGGCGCCCCCCTCGGCGCCGACGACATCCGCGCCCTGCTCTCCTAGCCAGCTCGGTCCGGCGCCATGGCGAATGCCGCGTCCAGCTTGGCGATGAACGATGTCTTGCGGTGATGCCGCTGCCGCAGCTCGTCCAGGTACGTAGCGAAACCCTCCGTGTCGCCCGCGCGCTGGTAGTCGTCCCGGAGCCGCCTCAGGGCTTTGATCGCCCTGGGATAGCGGTACTTGTCGCTCGTCCGCTCGATACCCATCTCGATCAGGTCCCGCAACGGGCCGATCACGTCGGCGGGATGGCCGGGTTCCCGCAGCCCGATCAGCGTAGGTACTCCAGCGCCCATTCCCGGAGCCCCGCCCACTGGCCGGCGCGTTCGGCCGTACCCCGCAGCCGGGCGTAGTCCTGGCGTAGCGTGCGTCGTTCGAACTCCGCGCGGTGAACGGACACGGCCTCTTCGCCGCGCCCGCTCGCCAGCAGCAGCCCGGCGAGCTGCTCACGCAGCCCGTCGGTCCAGTGACTCGCGGGATCCTCGGCCAGCCCGCGGCGCGCCCATCGCTCTGCGTCGGCGTCCCGCCCGGCGCCGCGGAGCACCGTGACGATCTCGCCGTACTGGCGGGCGCTGCGCAGGTTCTCGGCCAGCACGGCGACATGGGCGTCGACGTCACCGGAAAGCGCGGCCAGCTGCGTCCGCAGGAGCTTGATGCCGACGGCCACCCACGAGTCAGGATCGTCGGCGGCGCGGCGTTCCGCCACCAGCCTGGCCACCTCGTCCAGGCCGGTTGGCCCGAGCGCGTCAGCGAAGTCGGCAAGCTCGATGTCCGGCCAGCCCGGCCCGTCCAGCCGCGCCCTCACCAGCCAGGCCGCCAGCCGCTTGTGATCTGGCGGAGCGGCCCGGCAGGCACGCGCGTACAGGGCGGTCAGCATCCGCAGGTCACCGCCGAGGATGCCGGAGGAATCATCCATGTGCAGCATCGCGGCGGTGACCCGCTCCACCGCGCGCCGCGCCAGCGGCACGGCGTCCGCGGCTCCGCCGGATTCGATCATGTCCGCGATCGCGCCCGCGACATCCCGCGCGCGATCGGAATACTCGCCCCGGCCGCGATACGGATGCTGCCGCCGGTCTCGCCGCAACCCGTCGATCAGCCGCCTGACTTCGGCCACTCCCGCATCAGCCATGTACTCATCCAACCGCACGTGGCGATGGCTTCGGCTGTGCACGGGCCGTGGCGTCTCCCCAGCCCCTAGGCTTGAACGCATGCTGGAGGCGGCCGCCGGGAAGGCGGAACTCATCGTGCAGATCCGCTCATTCGTAGCTTGGGCCGGTCCGGCCCGCAAGCTCACCGCGACCGGGCGCATCGGCCTGGCGGACGCCCGCTATCTCGTGGAGCTGCCCGGCACGGGCGACACGATCGACCCGGAAATCGGCGGCCGGGTCTTCAAGACCAGGTCCAGCGAGGATCTCGCTCATCTCAACCGGATCGTGGAGTGGGCGAAAGGCCGCGCGCCTGGTCCGGGTCAGCGGCACTAAGCTGATGCCGGTCAAGAAGAACGCCGCGCTCGCGGAAAGACCACTCGACCTGGTCCTGGCCCTGCTGGAGGCATATCCACGGCTCGGCAAGTCGCTGTTCCCGCGGAATACCTGGCGCCAGTCCCTCGTCGGCGACGAGTTCACCGACATCAGCCAGGAGCTAATTACCGGGCTGCTCTGCAGCGCCGGGCCCGGCCTGCTGGACGACTTCAATGGCATAGCCAGCGACATGATCGAGGCCCGGTACGTGCTGACGGACCTCACCGAACTCCAGCACGACTCGCTGCGGCGCATGATCGCGGCAGACGTCACGATCGCGATGGCCGCACTCCACGTGCTCGGTGTCGTGGTCCTCGACCGCGAAGCCAGCTCCGTCATGCTCACCGATCTGGGCCGGTATGCGATCCGACGTGTCTGCGGTATGGCACAGCCAGGCGACCCGGTGCTCCAGCTGCGGGTCACGCTCGCCGACGTGGACGGCCCGCCCGTGTGGCGGCGGCTGGTGGTCCCCGCTAGCTACACCCTCGACCGGGTCCATGGCGTCATCCAGGCCCCGATGGGATGGCAGAACTATCATCTGCACACCTTCTGGATCGTCGGCCGGGAATACGGCCCTGCGTATCTGGACGACGAGCTCGAGACGCTCGACGAGAAGCAGTTCCGGATCGGTGACCTGGTTAAGGCCGGAGACCTGGCCGGTTACGGGTACGACTTCGGCGACGGCTGGGAACACGAGCTTGCCGTCGAGGCCGGCACCACGGCAGATGCGGTCACGGTGTACCCGGCGTGCATCGCCGGCGAGGGTGCGTGCCCGCCGGAGGACTGCGGCGGTCCTGGCGGGTTCGCCGAGCTGAAGAAGCTGCTCGCCGGGCCGCCGAGCCTCGAGCGTAAGGAGATGCGCGTGTGGGCGGGCAAGGATTACAACCCCGCGCACTTCGATCTCGCCGCTGCTAATACGGCAGCGGGATCAATCTGAAGAAATCCGCCCGCCCCTGACAGGCCCGCGCGGCCTGAGTCCGCGCCTGGAGATACCCGAGGTCTCCTGCCCCTCGGTCTCCAGCATCCGCATGTGCCGCAGCACAGTAAAGATCGCACGAGCGTGTGACGTTGCCAGCAACGCGCTAACTGCAGAGTTATAGCGTCGCCTTATCTGCTGAAGGGGAAAGGAAACCGGTGATGTTCATGGCTGGCCTGGTGGATCCAGCCATCGGTTTCCCGCGTCGGCCGACGCGGCTGGCGCTGCGTCACGTCGACTCGCTGCTACAGCCAGCATTCGCCGTTCGCGAGATCTTCATCGCCGGGATATTCGGTGAGCTTGGCCTCGAGGGCGGCGATGATCCGCCCGGTGTCTTGCTTGGTGCGACGGTAGGTGCCTGGCATGAAGATCATGCCGAAGTGTCCCGGGCCGCCCGGGGTGATCGCGTCGGCGTGGAGCGGCCGGTAGTCGCGCAGGTTGTTGGTGACCACGGCCCGGCGCTCGGTCCGGGCCAGGGTCATCACCTCGGGATCGGAGAGCGCGACCCAGCCGGGATGGTCCGCTACGGCCAGGACGTCGTGTCCTCGTTCGCGGAGTTCGCGCGCGATGGCGGGGGACAGCATCTCATCCAGCAGCAGCCTCACGGCCTGATGGCATCCTGCCCGGCGGACCAGGCGGCGTGGGCCTCGGCGGCCTGCTGCTCATTGGCCTCGATCCACTGATCGATTTCCTCCCGGTAGGCGCCGTAGTAGCTGATGGCGGCCTGGACGAGGCCGAGGGGGATCTCGAGATAGCGGGCCGTCTCGGCGGCGTCGCCGTCGTTGTCGCGGACGGCTGCGATGATTTCCCAGACGTCTTTGCCGGTTCCCACGAGCCGGGCGCGCCGGCCTGCTGGCCCGTCGGCGAACCGGATGAGCGGGTGCTCATCCATCCGCAGGCCCTCTTCCACGTACCGCTGCGCCAGCGTGCGCGGGGCTAGGTGCGCGCGCTGGGCGTGCCTGCCGAGACGCGCGATCGTGGCATCACTCAGGCGAACGCTCAGCGGATAACTCATGTAGTACATTGTAGCACGGTGCACTACGATACGGACTGTCCGGAAACTGGCATGCTGATGCGCCTGGCTACTCCAACCGCGATTCCTGCCGGGCGCAGTCAGTGCCAAACCAAGTGACAACGGCTTCAGGCAGCTATCGACGCAGCGCGACCTAGCCGGACACCGCTATCCCTCTAACTTGCAGTTACGCGACTGGGTGCGACACCGTTAGACGGTGTCGGTCTGCATAGGCCCGTGTCGGCGATGTCCCCGGCGGCGGCGCGGGCCTTGGGGAACACGCTCACTGGCCGGTCACCTCCGTGCCGGGGGCATGTCGTCGTTGTGCCTGGTGCCCCTGGGCAGACTTTGGCGGGCTTCGCCGGGTGCGGCACGGGCCGCCCGCTGGCGGGCGGCCCGTCTGCTGCCGGGGATGCCGCAGCCGGAAGGCTAGGCGGTGACGGCCTGCTTGGCGTCGCTGCTGGTGACCTGGATGGTGCGGGGCTTGGCGGCCTCGCGGACCGGGATGGTCAGGGTGAGCACCCCGGCGGCGTAGTCGGCGGCGATGTTCTCGGCGTCGAGGGTCTCGCCGAGGAAGACCTGCCGGGTGAAGGTGCCGTAGGGCCGTTCGGCGACGATCATCTGGGCGCCGTCGGCCTGGACCGGGGCGCGCTCGGTGCGGACGGTCAGGACGTTCTGCTCGACGGTCAGGTCGATGGAGTCCGGGTTGATGCCGGGCAGGTCCAGGCAGATGTGGAAGCTGTCGCCGTGGCGGTAGGCGTCCATGGGCATCGCGGCCGGGCGGGCGGGGGTGCCGAGCAGCTGCTGGGTGAGCCGGTCGAGCTCGCGGAACGGGTCGGTGCGCATGAGCATGATGGGTGCCTCCTCACCTGGTCTGGGTTGTCAGTCACGCTCACGGGATCTATATAGCACGCCGCCGTTTTACCTGACAACCCTCGACTGAGATTTCCTCCTGGGGCATACTGGAGGGTAGTAACGTGCAGCCGTGCCAGGCGGAAGGGCAGGTGACGGTCATGGCCGCTGCGGATCACGCCGGGCCGGACGGCGATCTGTACCAGCTGCTCGGGGTGCCGCGGGAAGCCTCCCGGGAGGAGATCGCGCTGGCCTGGCGGCGCCGGGCCCGGGACGAGCATCCCGATGCCCGGCCCGATGACGTTGACGCGCCAGAGCGGTTCCGTGCCCTGGCCGGGGCCTGGCAGGTGCTCGGCGACCCGGCCCGCCGGGCCGCCTATGACCGTGCCCTGGCCCGCGAGGTACAGGGCTCGGTCCGGATACCGGTGCGGCGCCCATCGGGCTCCGGCCGGGCGGGTGGTGCCACGCCGCTGGTGCGGATGGCGGGGCCGCCGCTGCGGGCGGGCCCGGTCCGGGTGGAAGGCCCCCGTCAGGCACCGTCGGCCGGAGACCGGGACGAGCAGGACGTCCGGCTCGCGGTGCTGGCCGGGCTGGCGCTGCGGTACCTGGCCCGGGACCGGGGCCGGCCGTGGTGAGCCCGGGGTGGGCGGACCTGGACCGCGGCCTGTTCCCTATCTCGGTGGCGGCCGAGCTGGCCGGGCTGCACCCGCAAACGCTGCGGATCTACGAGCGAGAAGGGCTGCTGGACCCGGCGCGCAGCGCGGGCGGCACCCGCCGCTACTCCCGCCGGGACATCGAGAAGCTGGCCGAGATCTGCGCGCTGACCGCTGACGGGCTGAACCTGGCCGGCATCCGCCGGGTCCTGGCCCTGCAGGAGGAGACCCGGCAGCTGCACGGCGAGCTGGCCCGGCTGCGGGAACTCGCCGGCGCCCAGCCCGCAGCCCGGCCGACCCGGCAGCCGCGCCCCCGCCCCGGCAGCGGCGCGTAGCCCCGCCCGCCTCTGGTCAGCTGTTCAGCTGTTCCCGTCCTGCTTTCCGAGCCGTTCGTGCAAGCGGGCGGTCAGCGCGCGCTCGGCGGCCAGGTCGTCTTCCAGGTCCAGGATCCGCCGCGCGGCAGCGAGGGTGTGGCCCTGGTCGAGCAGCTCCCGGATCCGGGCGGCGAAGGCCAGCTGGCGGCGGGAGTAGCGGCGCCGCCCGCCCGCAGACCGGGCCGGGCTGACCGCGCCGGCCGCGTCCAGCGAGCGCAGGAACGCCGGCCGGACCCCGAGGACCTCGGCGGCCCGCCCGGTGGTGTAGGCCGGGTAGTCCGGGTCGTCCAGGGCATCGAGCCGTCCGGCCACGCCGGCACCTCCAGACCGGGGACCGGA
>Ga0335081_10009468_pt1 | contig 15691 bp, 12 predicted proteins | sample Lox_Sample_35_FD_206713 | JGI IMG/M metagenome (GOLD analysis project Ga0335081, IMG submission 206713) | Soil microbial communities from Loxahatchee National Wildlife Refuge, Florida, United States - Lox_Sample_3.5 | ecosystem: Environmental > Terrestrial > Soil > Wetlands | place: USA... | reverse complement strand
GATGTGAACCCGAAATGGGGCACCTCTTTTACTGTCACTGACTTATCGCTGGGAACTAACTGGTTTACAAATTCAAGCTACAGCGAGGGAACTTTGAACGTAACTTACGACCTAACAGGAATAGGAGTGTACGGCGTCGCATATTCGATATCATCTGAACTAAGCGTACAAGTTCTACATTCGTCTTCAAACAATCAAGTTTGCTTAACAGTTACCCAAGATGGGGATCAACCCGTAGTCAGTTTGGGCACATCAAGCTTCAAATTCTATCAGTATCAAGACTCCAACCTAACATGGAATATGGTGGATCCGCCCTCCTCACCCGCGGTGTCAAGCGACGGAACATACACGATTGACATTCCAGCCAAAATTAACCCTCAATCCTTCATAATTCAAGTGCAAGATTCGCGCGGCATCATGGTGGCTGCCTCCTCCTTTAGCCACTACACTGGAACTCTGACTTTTAACAGCACATCGCAAACCGGCGGAAACTATGTAGACCAATACAACACGCGTGTTGACGGCATTTCCGACCAGGGAACTCACAGCAACTTCACGATACAACAGATACCGCCAAAAGGCACCTATGACACCTTGACAGAGGCAAACATTGCTACAAACCAACAATCTTATCATCCAACTAGCTACGGTCTCGTCGGTTCAACGACTCTTGTCTCAGGTTCGCCCAGCAACCTAGTAAGCGATGACGGATCTTACATGACATTCGGAAGCTATGCGAGTTCGACAACGTCACAGACACTCTACACTCACCAGTCAACTACCAGCATAGGCGGCTCAAGCTACTATACCTATTCAACTTCTGGCGCAACTTCTTCCGGACTAACCTTAAGCGCATCCATGTCAAGTTCCAGTGTTCTACTAGGCAAAGCAGTTTACAGCCTTCAAGGGATCGCTTCAATACCCGCAAATACTTGGACATTTAACTATAGAGCATGGAAAGACAGCGTTTCAACGGTAACTTACGATGCCGAATCATCAACGACGTCCAGCGGCAGTTCCTCATTATCTTGGAGTCACACAATAGGAAACGGCAACAATCGACTTCTGGTTGTCACCATTTCAACATCGAGAGGCGGCAGTGCATCTGTTCCCCCAACAGTCTCATCCATAACGTATAACAATATAGCAATGACCCTAGGACCAAACAACGTCTATGCTTCTACCACAAATCCCCAAGTCAGGTCGTATATTTATTACCTTGTAAATCCACCCACTGGAAGCCACACTATTCAAGTTTCCCTCTCAGGCACTTCAGGCAGCACTTACGCTGTTGGGGGAGCAGTGTCATACTCTAACGTAAACCAATCAAACCCCATACAAACCCAAAATACCTCCCAAAACTATGGGTCAACGCAGTCAGTATCAGTTTCCACGACAAGCGTTGGTCAAGCCGTCTATGCTAGTATAGGAAGCTACTCAGGGTCATCATATACTTTAACTGCGAACAGTGGTCCAAACTCAAGATGGAGCCAAACATCACATAACTATAAGGGACAAGGCGAAGACCAGATAAACCCGTCAGTTGGGTCAATCCCATCCAGCTGGCAAACTGGAGCAACAAACGTCGGCTATGTTTGCCTCGCGGCAGTAATAAACCCAGCCGCAACCGTCGCCGTTGGAAAAATTGATGTCAACATCCTCATAAGGGAAGCCAGCGGCACCGTAAGACAAACTTTGGCATCAGGGGTTGCCCTCTCAGGCGCTTTGACAACCTCCCCTTCCACGCTTTCAGCAACATACAACTTTGCTGCCTACACAGTAGCAAGCCAAACAGATTATCTTGAAATAGACTATTATGTCAGCGCATCAACCACGGATTCGACTAACGCATATTTGATGATAGACAACAGCGGTCTATCACTTTTACAGCAAACAAGCATTAGTAACATTTTGGTTCCCGCACAATACACCTGCGAAGCGTCACTTTCTGGAACCTCTAACTTGAACAACTGGAACAGCATCATGTGGGAAATAGATGCCGACTCTACTGTAGCCAATTCAGCTGCCGTCTTCCAACTTTACAATTACGCATCAAGCCAGTATCCAGGCAGCGGAAACGGGTATTTCACAGCAACTTTAGGAACAACAATAACACCGAACATCCAAACCATCACAGTGAACCCAACTCAGTTTCGAGATTCCATCGGAGACTGGACGGTACGGTTTACAGTAACAGCGTCAGCGCCGTTTAACATTAACATCGATTCTTCTACCTTTACGAGTGGGGTCGCAACTTACGGACTTAATCTCGAAGAGCAATGGACAAACCTTAACACAACGACCCTTCTTCATCCTGCACTCTGCATTTACGCCGGCACCATGGGCTCAAACCAAGTGGCCGTTGATGCTTGGAATGGGGCTTCATGGCAGACTCTCTCAACGGGACTCGTAACCGGCTGGAACAACATGTCAATTAATTCATATCTGACTTCTGGCTCGACGACTTTCACGATAAAATTCACCAAGACAGGCGACAGTTCACAAAACAGCTGGCAGGTCGCTTCCGCGCTAATAAGACCCGAATCAAACCAAGACCTATTTACTTCACTAACTAACCCGGCGGCAACAGTCGCTGTTGAACTTCTACAGAATGGAACCATGATTTGGCTAGGTCAAAACTTACAGATTACCACACAAGCAATTCCTATCCCGCCAATACCCGTGAAAGCCCTTCACGTTAACGAAACCATAAATGGCAAAAACGAACAAGTGCCCTTCCAGATTGAAGATTGGGCTTCATCCTATACCGTTCCGTTGGGTTTGACAAATAACGCGACAGTTTTCGGCAACAGACAAATGGTTGTTTTTCTCGTCAACACTCACGTTTCATCCTTCACCTTGTGGTGGAACGGCAGTAGCCAAGCAGTCCAAACCTCCTTAGCCTATGCTGATACAAATTTCAAGAATGACAACCCCAACAGCAACTTCATCAGTAACGGTCAGCTAAACATCCAATTCGGCGGCACCCCATTTACCGCGACATCAACGTTAGTTGATAGCGGAACCTCAGACACGGCTAACATCATGCCGCAAATAAACACACAAAGTAGCACTTTCGGTTCAGGAATAGACTATGTGATATACAACGGGGTAGTTCGGGACATTGTGCACCAAGAAGCTGAATGGAGTGGCGGAGTAACTAACTGCCCTAACTTTTACGCCAACTGTGTACTTTCTCTGCCCGCGAATGCCACTTACTTCACTTACCAACTCAGTCTTATGTTCCTTAGTTCAACGCCGACTCGCACAATAAGTCAGCTATGCCCACTCTCCTTAACCTCTTCAATTAGTACGTTGGAGACTGAAAACGGGACCATGCAAGGCGACCCTGTAGTAGCTAGCGGAACGCAGTTGTTCAGCTCTGCTCAAACTTGGGTTCATCACTGGAGCGAATTCATAAACGGAAACACAGGCGCCGGCATCATGTATACGGACGCGTTTAACCATGGGCTATACGTTTTCGACAGCATGTCTCCTGCAACCCCGAGAGGAGCCTTAAGCGCCAATGCCGGAACGGGAACAATCTCGCTGCTTCCAGTAACGGTCAATCCAGTTACGTTCCAAAATGCTTTGGATGTAACATGGTATGGCGCAGTAGTGACTTTTGACAGTTCTGTTCTTCCTATCTACAATGGGCCTCAACCTGGACTTTGGGTGCTGGCTGAATTACCCCCGACCATCGCCATAACATGCGGAAACTAACCGCTTTCTTTAATCCTTATTTGGGCTAAGTACTCAAAGTTCATATATCTTAAATCGCAATTGACGTTCTAGCTTTAACCGAAAGGTGACAAATTGAACTATCAAATGCTCCTAATCGGGTCACAGGTGGCAGTAACCGTTACCTTCCTTCTATACTCGTCATGGAGCGACTACAAAACCCGAGAAGTAAGCAATTGGGTTTGGGCAATATACGCACCGATAGCAATTGCCCTCAGTGTATCCGATCTTCTGCTCTTTGATCAATCCAAACTTGTCCTTTTCGGGGTAAGCGTAGGTTTTACGGTATGCTTAGCGTTTCTGCTTTTCTATTCAGGCGCATTCGGCGGTGCCGACTCGAAAGCGCTCATGTGCATCGCTTTTTCCCTGCCCTTTGCACCAGTTGTACTGTTTACGCCTATCATAGCAAACAGCCTGTCGCCTGTCTCCCAAGTTATTTATCCAATGACCATCTTCGGTAATGGAGTCTTGTTTGCGGCAGCCAGCTGCGTTTACATGATTCTTCGCAATTATGCATGGCATAAGAAAAATAAAAAAGAAATGTTTACAGGTACACTCGCCCATGAGTCACCCTGGAAAAAATTCCTAATCCTGATTACAGGCTACAAAGTGACTATTGCGAAGTTAAAAGAGAAATGGCACATTTTCCCAATGGAAGACATTGAAACTGAAGGCGAAAGCGCCCTAAACCGAAAATTAGTAGTTATTCCGAGTGAGGATGGACGAGCCGGAATCGTTGAACGTTTATCTAACGCCGCTCAAGCAGGAAAAATCGACACTTATGTTTGGGCAACCCCAGGATTGCCTATGCTCATATTCATCACAGCAGGTCTAATCTTCGCCCTAATAGGCGGGGACTTAGTTTGGATGCTAGTTCGATTTATCCTTGCCTGAAAAATCAAGAGTTTCGATATAAATACTCTTACCGCGTTTTGAATAAGATACAAAAGCAATCAAAGTGAGAACCGAACCGAAAGCAACCAACCCGAGGCTGTAACCCTGATACGGGTAAGACCCCCAGTTTAACGTCACGCTTGAGTTACCAGTTTGATATGAATAGAAGAAAGCGCTAACCACGAACAATAAAAGCGCGAGCGACAAAAGACTAACTTCAGTTTTGAACTTCAAATACCTTTACCCCAATCTCCTTTTCACTAGACAACCTTTTATTCGATAGGCGGTTTTAAGCTTTTTGGAAATACCGCTTAGGAGCAGCCTTATGTCCATAGTGGAATGCAAAAAAGAACTAGAAAACCTCGGAAAGCAAGAACTAAAAGAATGCAAAGTCACAGTTCTTCCTGATTTCTTCTTGGACCGCCTTATCAACTTGAAATGGAATCCGAAGCAATTTTCACGGTTAATCGAGGATGTTGCAAAACACAAAGGCGGCAGCATAGATCGTATCCCTCAAGCCGACATGCAAGGTGGAAACGCAATTAACGTAGCATCAGCCCTGGTAAAACTAGGCACTAAGGTTACGCCGATTGTGTGCACAAGCGAATGGGGACTGCAGCTGATAAAATACTTTTTCAGGGACACGGAAGTTGACACTTCACACGTTAAGGTATTGGGAAATGCGTCTATAACGACTGCGTTGGAGTTCAAGAACAAAGACACAAAAACAAATGTTATGATACGAGACTTAGGCGCCTTAGAAAATTTCGGACCAGACAACCTCAATGAAAGCGATTACGCTGCAATCGAAGATGCGGACTACACATGCCTTTTCAATTGGGCTGGTACACTACTAAATGGAACACAGCTTGCCCAAACAGTATTTAGCCGAACCAAAAAACGGGGAAAAGGAAAAACTTACTATGACACCGCCGACCCAACGCCAAACCTCGCTGCCGTCCCAGACTTAATCAAGAAAATCTTTCAACCCAACTTAATCGACGTTTTAAGCCTAAATGAGAATGAAGCCATCGTATACGCCCGATTGTTTGACAGCGCTTTTGTGGACAAAAAGGAACGTTTGCCTTTTGAGGAGTTGGCGATGGAGGCCGCAAGGGTTTTGGCTAAGCATCTGAAGGCGCGAATTGATTTGCACACTACAGCTTTTGCAGCTACTTTGAAGGGAAAAACCGAGATTGTTGCGCCCACTTTCAAGGTCAAGGTTCTGCGGGCAACGGGCGCTGGCGATGCTTGGACAGCTGGCAATCTTGTAGGCGACCACAATGGTCTTTCAGATATGTGCCGGTTGACCTTGGCGAATGCAGTTGCAGCCTGCTACCTGTCAGATCCCGAAGGCAAACATCCAACTTGGGAAAAAGTTGGGTCTCTCCTCAAAACATCATCTCTCAGGGATCTTTCGGTTGGTTCATAGATGTTTTGGGACGTTTCTGTAGCCCAGTACCCTTTGATTCAAATCCGATTTCAAGAAAGTAATCCAAAACACCAGGTTCGCGGGTTTTTCCAGCGCCCCAAATAGTTCTCTTAAACTTGGAAACAAGCTGAAAATAGCTGTATTATAGATGTGTTGGTTGGACTTTGGTTTTAGTCTATGAGCAGCAGGGCGAAGGATTCTGGGTTCTTCGTAAACGGAAAGTGACATTCGATCCCGGCGTTAGCCGCTGTTTTCTTCACGTTTACTCCAACGGCGTCTTCTGACCAACGCGCCAACTCGGGGTGCACACAAATCCTAGTTTGAGTGTTGCATTTGTCGCAGAGCTGACAGGTTCCTGAAACGAAAGAGACAGCAAGGCTGTAGCCTTCTTTCATTGCTGCCTTCTCCAAGTCAACAACTGTTTGCAGCATCTTTTTCTTGTCTTCTTTCCAATCAGCCCAAAACTTTGCCGCCCTTTCCTTAATTTCCTTCGGCACAGACGGATCTGACTCTGCAACATTAAGGTTCTTTAGTAACTCTGCATCCGAGGTGGCTTTCGACTTGAACTTCATGAATACTGCGTATTTGTATTCGCCAACGATTCTTCTGAACTCCTCAGCTGACGGTGTGTATGGCGGACAAGCTAAGGTTTTTCCGTAGTTATTGCAGCCGATTTTGCATTTTAGAACCACGCGATCTTCAACGACAACTTTCTTAGTTGAAATGACTTTGGCGTCGGCAGCACCTTTCTCCAAAGCTAATTCGGACAGGAACTTGAATTTCTCTTTCCCTTTTTGGGCAGACATCATTTTCACTTAGTTCTCTGGCTGAATGCTTCTTTTGATTTAAACGTTTAGCGAAGATTATAAAAAACCGTCGTCAAGGACCGGCGAGGTAACTTTGTTTGCAGTGCTTGGTTTTTTTACATGCTAGTGAGCGCAAGGATAATATACTGAATCGTTAAATCATGTTTTTGCACTGGGGGTTGTTGGTATCAAAAGTAAAATCAGCAGCATCGGGTACATCAACAAAATCCAAGAAAACATCCTAAGCATAAAGCACAGAGAGCTTTCACCCCTCTTTAACGAGTTAAAAGCTGCTGACTGCGTTATCTGCGGAGGATCAGGCAGGTCACTTTACTCGCTCAATGCTGCTTTAAGTCAAATCGCGCTAAGTCAAGCAGGCTGGCGAAACAAGGTAGTTTTAACCCCTGATGATCCAGGGTTCCCAGGCAAAAGCATGTACGACGCTGCAGCTGACTTGGCGAGGCGCTACAAGAAAACGTTGCTTCTTATTAACAGTGGCAGCGGCTACTCTGACGATCCTTTAGTGATGGCGCAGGATTTAGCCCAATACATCGAAGAAAAGAAAACAACCAAGTTCTCTATGGGTCTATTCACATCTGCCCCTGACTCGCCCTTGGGTGAGATTGTTAGCAAATATGGTAACGTCGTGGAGCTTAAGGGTCGCGGCAAATCGAAACCAGGCACCGAGTACAGCGAAACAGGCATGATGGGCGACATATTCGAACTAGGCACACTTGAACTTCTCAACAGCATGGTTGAAGCGGTCTTTCGAAACCTTGAAGTTTCGGATGTTTTCCAACTTTGCATTGACGAACTTGAAAAAATCGGCGACATCATAGATTCCAACGTTAACTCAGAAACGTACACGCAACTCGTAGACTTGCTTGAAAAACGGACAAACGTTTTCCTCGGCGGAAAAGGCACAGCTAACGAAATCGCCAAAATGACTGGCGTCAGACTATTCCACATCAAAAGCTTCCTAGGCGACAACGTTTACATCACTAGAGGCGTGAATACTCCTCATCCGAGAGCCGGCGACCTTGAAATACTAATTTCTTACTCTGGCGAAACAAGACCAGTAATCATATGGGCTGACGTCATCAAAAAATTCGCCGGAACAGTCTTCGCGATAACAAGCGCCAAAGACTCAACGCTTGCAAAGAAGGCAGACCTCAGTGTTGTCCTTCCTGAAGAAGTTAAACCGCTTACCCCAAGACGCTTCTACACACGGGCAGCCTTCGCTTTAAGTCCAGTGCCAGTTAAGCTTGCTGAACGGCTCGGTCAAAGAGGCCTAAACCTTCCCGAATACATAATCAGCTGGTACCATTCAGTAACCCAATGACTAAGCTAATCCTTGCTTTTCTTACACCATTATTCTTCCTAAGAATTTTGGAACAAAGTAGCCAGCACTTCCTATGGATAGTTCTTTTGAGTGTGCAACAGATTGTCACATAACATAATGTTAAGTTATTTGAAACATGGAAGGGTCCCCCTCCCCTTCTCTTGTGTGTACAAGCCGACCGGTCGGCCAAATGTATATACACTTTGTTGATACACTCGAGAAAAGCGTTGCCCAGCATGTGGTCATTTCGCTTTGATCTGCTATTTTAGGTCGGTTCCAGGATTAATTCTACAACAAAAGAATTGAAAGAAGTTTTTCTTGAATTGAACTGGGTAATCTTCGCCCGTAACGCAGCCAATTAAAGTCAGTCAACCTTCTATCTTTGCGCAATCAAGAAAGAATTATGGTGGATTGCTGCCTTTCTGCAACCAGAACAACTTTTTTCTAAACGCCAACAACACGATAAATAATGCACCTGCAATTGATGCAGCAGCTATAAATGAAATCTCCGAAGACGTGCTCTTGGCACTCTGAGAAGAGTCCGTCGGTTCAGCTCTTAACATGGTTGTACTCCAATTCGTATTGGTCGTCTGATTAGATGATGCTTGATTCGCGTTTTGAGTTAACGCAGGAAGCATGAGCGGGAAGCGGTCGATCATAGTTGGATCGGTTCGGATTAAGTAGGCTGTGTCGCCGATGCTTGAGTTGCCGATTTGGGTGGCGTTCGGGTACTTTGCCATGTAGTCGCTCCAGAAGTTTCCGACCGAGCCGTTATCCCATGGGGGAAGCGTTCCTGTGTCGGTTGGTCCCAAATCATCTGAATTGGTCGAGACAATTGTCGTGTTTGGGCCGATTATGAAATTGTTGTCGTAGATTAAATAGTTGAAGTCTTCATACGTTCCTATGGTGAAGCAGATGCCGTTTTCTGTGAAGTTATTCTTTGTTATTGTGTTCTTCAGAGTTGGGAATATCATTATGCCGCAGTAGCTGTCAGTGATCTGGTTTTGCGAGACAAGGTTGCTGCTGCCTTTTATGTATACGCCGTAGATGCTGTTCGCCAGGCAGTTGCCGTTGACGTTGTAGTTATCAGCGTATATTGCGATGGCGTTTTCGGTTCTGCTAATGTTGTTGTCCTCAACTGTGTTTCCATCGTAAGCTCCAGCTACTCCCGTTTCCCAGCCTGAGATCACAAAATCCTGAACGGGCACGTTGCTGCAGGTTAAATCTATTGCAGCCTTGTCTTCCAACCCTGCAACTCCCGGTGTCCCCCAGCCGCCTGCACCCTGAAGAGAGAAACCTTCACCGTCAAGCACAATGTTGCAGCACAACACTGTAATAGGTGAATCTTGGATGTTTCCCATAAATCTGTAAACGTTGCCTTGATGCTGAATCAAACTAGTTCCCGAAACCGAGCCGTCCGCGTTAATGACTATGGCTCCAGCGGACTGAGCAATAACTCCAAAGCTGGTCAAGTTTAGAAAAGACAGACAAAGCAAAACACAAATAATCGTTAACTTCCGGCTCGTTTTCATTCCAGACTCAGGCCTTGTATGTCTAAGAAAGCAACACCCATCTTTTAGCTCTCCCAAAGGAACAAACTGTTCCCTCAGAAGAACAGCCAAAAAAACGATGAAATCGCGCTAATGTTAGTTCAGCCAGAGCGGTCTGCCCGAAAGAAATTCAGTCAAGAACACTGCAAAATCAACGTTCTCAGAGTACACTCCACCTATTTCGCCGTTAACCATAACTCTGAGTTTCTTTCGAATCGATTCAGCAATCAAGTCAGCCACGCCAGCGTTTTTGCCTCCATCAGCGAGCTTGTCCAATAAAAGAGTGACGATGTCAGTCGTTTTGCGAGGCAACAATACCACCCAGCGCCCATCCTCTACGGTGGGGCCTGAAATAACTTGATCGTTTACGGTGTACTTAGCCAAAAATGATTCACACTCGACTTCCCGTTCAAGCGGCGGACCCAAATGCTTTTTGATATTTGGAAGAACTTGCTGCTCAAGCTCGAAAACGAAGACGCTGAGACTTTTTTCGTTGCTCCAAACGGATTCCCTGATGATTTTGTAGTCGCTTAGCTCTATCAGTTTATGTAGTGAACGCTTTGTTCTGTAGAGCTGACCCCAGAGAACATCGGGGACCGCTGGGACTTGATCAATAACTAGGAATAATAAGGATGACCCGCGGCTTTCAATTTCCGATTTTAGGCTTTTAAGCGGCAGGGCTGCTGTTTTAGACGGGAAAAAGAAAGCGGTACTTGGCGTTTGCAAGAATGCCCTAGAAGCAGCCATGAAATCATATAGCTTAACAGGTTGAACTGCGGAAGCGACATTTCTTCCTTTGTCAACCGGATCAACAATAACCATAGGTTCTGGGAAAAGCAGAGATATCTCATGTTGCCTCCCAGCGTAATAGTTTTTGATGTCGATTACTAACCGTCTATTGTAATGTGCAAAAGCTTCCAAGGTCTTTGTGAATGACCCATATTTCATTATCAGCAACTCGCAAAGATAGCCACTGAAACCGCCGACCTTTATTTCAGCTCCGTAGACGTCTGTTCCTTGCATGAACCTTTTCAGAAGTCTTACTTCCCCGCGCTTCTCTTCAGTCAAATGGTTCTTTATGTAGTCGGTATGGTAAGGTGTTCTGTCTGTTGCGCTTTGCCATTCGCCTGGCTTAGCATCATAACATGGGACGATGTCTACGCGGTATCCTTGAACGAATACTTCAAGGTAGGGATGCTCGGCGAACCGTTCAATCTGCTCATACTTGCCGGCTGCTTTTTTGGCTATTCTCAAACCTACTTCCCCAAGGTCTTTCCTCTGGATTGAGGTTGGCAGCCGCATGAAAATATCTATATCTGGGTTTTCCCGAAGCCACGTGTCTTTGGCAACCGAACCTTCAACACGTACAATCGCCTCAATTCCCTCATCCTTGCAAGCTGAAACTACTTTCAGCTCTAGCTCTCGGGTTATAGCCTCAACTTTGGCGATGTCACTTTTTTGTGGCGTGATTTGCAGCAGAACTTGCTTAGTAACGGCTTCGATTTTTTGCATTGCTATTATTTTTGCTCCTGTGTTGGGCAGTATTCTCTTAGTGTCGAGTAAGTTGGACCTTTAGGCGAAAGCTGACTTCGCTTGAGGCGAAGGCAATCGGCTTTTATAATGCCAATCTCGTAGTCTGCTTTCTTTGTTACCAATTCAGCTAGGTTCTGCTTGTTTACACCTGACCTTACACGCGCAATGGTCAAATGCGGACTAAAACCGTAAGCGTCTGCCGCAAACCCCAGGGCGCGAATCTGAGGTTCCAGTTGGGTGAAAATGCTTTTGAGTTGTTCCACTCCGTCAGTCATTCCGGCCCAAACAACACGGGGATAGTTGAGGCTGGGAAAAACGCCTAGACCACAGAGCTTAATGGTGAACGGAATAAACTTTACGTTCTTCATTGCTTCGTAAACTTTGTCAACCATGCCTGGGCTGATGTCGCCTAAAAACCTGGTCGTAATATGGATGTTCCGAGGGGCTACCGGTCTTAAATCTGCGCCTGTTTCAGTCAGAAGTTTCTGTGCGGCAGCAAGCCTGTTGAGCACTTGTTCGTTTTGCATATCAAACGCAATGAAGCTTCTAATCTGTTCAGACATCACTTGTCCCTTCAGGTATTTTTAACACATAACTTTCATAAATGCTTTCTAATCACAGCTTTTTGGCGAGTATTCGGTTTTCCGTTTCTTTCTTTCGCGTCCTCCGAATTCTCTTCTTTCTTCACTATTTCTTGGCTTCTACTTGTAAAAGCATTGTTCCATGAAAAATGCTACGTCTGCTTCTTGCGCAATGTTAAATTGACACTTATTCGAAGTCGATTAGAAATATCTAGTAGACTAGAATTTGGTCAACCGATTTTTGCTTTATGGATAGTTTTTAATTGAAGTTAATGTTATAGAACCAAAAAAGGGGTTAAGTTATGAGCGCTGACAAAATTGTTGTGGGTTTAGCAGGGATGCCTGGTTCGGGTAAATCCCTTGTTGTTGACGCCGCACGAGAATTAGGTTACGAAATCGTTGTTATGGGAGACGTTGTCAGAGCGGAAACAATTAAGCGAGGCTTTGATTTAACCGCGCAAAATGTGGGCAGAGTTATGCTGGAACTTCGCGCAGAAGGCGGAAATGCCGTAGTGGCCTCAAAATGCATTCCCAGAATTGAAGAGCAAAGTGGTGACAAAGTTCTTGTTGATGGATTGCGAAGCCTCTACGAGGTTGATACTTTCAAGGCAAATTTCAATAAATTCTCCGTTGCAGCAGTGCACGCTTCACCTGAAACAAGGTTTAGCCGTTTGTTCACCCGGCGCCGAAGCGACGATCCCAATGTGTGGGATGCCTTCTATGAACGTGACATGCGCGAACTTGGCGTCGGGTTAGGCAACGTTATTGCGATGGCTGAACAGTTGATAGTTAACGACAATAGCGCTGAAGAAGCTAAAGGAGCAGTTAGGAAAGCACTGGGAAGGATTGAGGCAAAATGGATCAAGTAGTAGTTCATGTGGAAACGGAGATTAACCCGACCGAAACCGAAGAAAAAGTCAAAACCGCCGTCTTAACCATACTAAGCAACGCTTCTATAACAGTCACACCCGAGGGCAAATGCAGCGTTCTGAAGGCTGATGCATCTGGGCAGGATTCTCTTTTTAAACTTCGCAACTTGCTGCGAAACGATAGAATTCGTGACGCCGCCCGAAAAGCCCTGTTTCATGGCATTCGAGGAAACTTTATCAGCTTCTGCCTAAACAAGCAGGTAGCTTTTGCGGGGCACGTTTCTTTTTCGGAAGAGACAGCCGAGTCACCTTTAGGTCCCATACGTGTAACTATTACAAGTGATAATCCAAGGCAGCTAGTCGAGTGGCTTGCTGAAAGTACAAGGTAGGCAAGGACTGGATGGCTGAAAGGGCGCAGGTAGCAAAAAACGGTGCAGTTCTGCTAGGTGAGAGCGTAGCTTGTGACGCGTTTGACGAGCATCGACCCCTCCGAGTTGTAACCCATGCGCATGCAGACCACCTTGGTGGCTTACGTAAGAGCGTCAAATGCTGCCAGAAAATTTTGATGACTAGTGCCACAAGAGACCTCGCTGAGAAGCTTGATCACACCCTTAAACTTAGAAACGATAGAATACAAACGTTAGCGTACGGCGAACCCTTGCTGTTTAGCGACGAACGCATAACATTGCTTAAAGCCGACCACATTTTGGGCGCAGCGCAAGTGTTAGTTGAGGATGCTGGCGGCATACGAATTGTCTACAGCGGCGACTTCCGCGTTGACGGAACACCAACAGTTGAGTGCGACGTACTAGTCGTTGAGGCAACATACGGTAGCCCTTCCTGCAGACGCAAATTCAACGTAGATGTACGTGAACTCTTTGTCTCCATGGTTGAAAGACGCCTGCGCGGCGGATCCGTTTACGTTTTCGGGTACCACGGAAAACTTCAGGAAGCCATGCAGCTTCTAAGAGACGCTGACGTTTCGGTGCCCTTCGTTATGCCTGAGCGGGTCCATGAAATCACAGAAGTTTGTAAACACCATGGTATGCGAATAGGCGATATGTCGCTTTCAACGGATACAGACGGACACAGTCTTTTAGAAGACAACCTTCCATGTGTCGCCTTCTACCATATGAACGCCCGAGGCTCTGTGGGGTTACGTAATGCACGCATCTGCCTCAGCGGCTGGGAATTCAACACGGCGTGCAAGCAAATCGGCGACAGGGAATATCTGGTTGCTTTGAGCGATCATTCGGATTTTGACGGGTTAATCGAGTACGTGGAACGCTCAAAAGCAAAACTAGTAATAACAGACAATTATCGTAGTCACGGCGCGGTTTTAGCTAAAGAAATCCGCAAGAGACTAGGAGTCTCCGCGTTCCCAATGCCTAGAACTCCTGGTCAAACCACATTGTAAGTCATTCATATCCTGTTGATTTTGGTTAAGCTTAAAAGCTCCAAGAGGAACTACTCTTTCAATTTACTCTCACACAAGGGAATGGAAATTGACTAAAACATCCGTAATTTCAGGTTTCTATAAGCTTCCGTTAAAGGAACGTTTAGCTATCGTTAAAGATTTTGCAGGTTTAACCGACGAAGAAATCGCGCTGCTTGAAAACACTGGGTCAGTTGCTTTTGACACAGTCAATCATATGGTGGAAAATGTAATTGGCGTATTCCCTGAACCATTAGGTCTTGCAGTTAACTTCCAAATTAACGGCAGAGATTACCTTATACCGATGGCGACTGAAGAACCAAGCGTCATAGCGGCTGCATGCTACGCGGCGAAAATGGTCCGCGACGGAGGAGGTTTCCACACAAGTAGCACAGCGCCAATAATGATTGGTCAAGTTCAAGTAGTTGATTTAAAAGACTCTTTGCAAGCGAAAAAACAAGTTCTTAACGCAAAAGCGGATATTCTAAAGAAAGCAAACGATCAAGACCCGGTTTTGAATTCTTTCGGTGGCGGAGCCAAAGATCTGGATGCGAAAATCATCGAAACCACTATGGGAAAAATGCTTATCGTTGAGTTGTATGTTGATTGCCGCGACGCAATGGGCGGGAACGCTGTAAACACAATGGCTGAAGCAATAGCTCCCCAAATTGAAGAGTTAACCGGAGGTCATGTTTACCTGCGCATTATCTCTAACCTGGCTACTAAACGAATGGCGAAAGCCTGGTGCTCAATACCTAAAGAATCCTTGGGCGGCGAAGCAGTAGTCGACGGCATCGCTTACGCTTCTGCTTTCGCAGCAGCTGACCCTTACCGTGCCGCAACACATAACAAAGGTGCTATGAATGGAATCATCGCCGTCGTTCTCGCCACAGGAAATGACCATCGTGCTATCGAGGCTGGCGCCCACGCATACGCCGCATTGAATGGACCCTACACGAGTATTTCAAAATGGACGAAAAAAGCGAACGGCGACTTGGAAGGCGTCATTGAGCTACCAATGGCTGTAGGATTAATCGGCGGCGCAGTTAAAACCCATCCTGTAGCCCGGGTCGCTATGAAAATCTTAGGGGTTAAGACGGCCAACGAATTTGCGGAAGTCTTGGCAGCCGTCGGGTTAGCCCAAAACTTAGCTGCTCTCCGAGCACTAGCAAATGAGGGTATACAGCGAGGTCATATGTCACTTCATGCAAGAAATATAGCAATCACTGCCGGAGCAAAAGATGAATTGGTTGACCTGGTGGCTCAACAGATGGTTAAGGAACGCAAAGTTCGCGTGGATAGGGCTAAAGAAATCATTGAAGAGCTTGGTAAGACGAAATAATCAACTGTTGCTTTTTTTAATTACTTAACCGGTTTTTTGCTTCCCTGCTTTCCTTGCTTGCTTCACAGTCTGACGATTTCTCCCATTCCTGCTCATGACTTGTTTTACTACGACTACTGCGGCTGCCGCAATTACTATTGCGATGATGATTGCAACTGCTATTGGG
>Ga0335081_10009467_pt1 | contig 15691 bp, 17 predicted proteins | sample Lox_Sample_35_FD_206713 | JGI IMG/M metagenome (GOLD analysis project Ga0335081, IMG submission 206713) | Soil microbial communities from Loxahatchee National Wildlife Refuge, Florida, United States - Lox_Sample_3.5 | ecosystem: Environmental > Terrestrial > Soil > Wetlands | place: USA... | reverse complement strand
GTCCCTGGTCCCGGGGTGGTTCGGTAAAGAATTTCGACCGATTGCGTGAGCGCCTCATGGCGTTCCGTCAACCGGTCGAGACGTTCGTCAATCGTCATCGAATCTCAGCCCCGGAATTACGGGTTCACCCCGTGCAGCCCCCCGCCGCGCTGCGCAATGATGCGCCTCGCATTGTCTGCCAGTTGTTTCGCCTGGGGCATCAGCTCGAGCGCCTTCACCACCTCGGGGTCGCTCTCGGCCCGCACCTTCAGGCCTTCATCCTGCCCGAAGGCGTCAATGAAGATTTCGCTCTTGATGTTCGACCGCACCCAGTCGTTGTTTTCGAGCAGATCGGCTTCGGTGTAGGGAATGTTCTCCGACTCCAGGAACTTGCGGAACTCCAGCATGGTGGCGTCATCCACTTCGAAGCTCGTCGTCGGATGGTGCGTCACCACGTAATGCTTGGCGAAGTTGAAGAATGCGTAGTGAGTGAGCAGATCGTCCTCGAAGTGGTTGCTCTTCTGCGGTGGAATCTTGATGTCAGGCGCGATGCCTCCGCCGCCATACACCGTCCGCCCGCTATCGGTCAGCTTGACCTCGTGGCTCGCCGTCGGATCGTCATCGCGGTTGAAGTAGTAGTCATACAGCGACACGTTGGAGTAATCGCGTTGAATCAACCGCCCGCTCGGCGTGTAGTATTTCGCGGTGGTCAGCGCCAGGCCGGTGTTCTCCGCCAGCGGATACACCGTCTGCACCAGCCCCTTGCCGAAAGTCGTTTCGCCGACGATCAGCCCCCGGTCATGGTCCTGAATCGCACCCGCCAGAATCTCGGCCGCCGACGCCGTCCCGCGATTCACCAGCACCACGATCGGATATTCTTTGCCACCGTTGCCATGCGTTGCCACGTAGCGCTTCTCCGACGACGCCCGCCCGTGGTGTGAAACGATCAGCTGTCCCTTGCGCAGGAACTTGTCCGCCACCCCCACCGCTTCACTCAGCAGGCCGCCCGGGTTTTGCCGCAGGTCGAGCACCAGGCCCTTCAAATCGCCCATCTCATCGAGTGCGTCGGACACTTCGTGCTCGGTGGTCTCGTTGAATCCCGAAATGTGCATGTAGCCGATGCCCGGCCGGATCATGAAGTGCAAATCCACGCTGTAGCGCGGAATCTCATCCCGCACCACGTTGAACTCGAGCGGCTTGTCCGAGCCTTCGCGCAGAATCGTGATGTGCACCGTCGTGCCCTTCGGCCCCTTCAGCAGATCGGCCACATCGCCCGTGCTCATGTTGTCGGTCGGCTTGCCATCCACCGCGATGATCACGTCGCCCGGCCGAATTCCCGCGCGATAGGCCGGCGTGCCCACAAACGGCGCAATCACAATCACTTTGTTGTTCCGCGGGCCCACCGTCATGCCCACGCCGTAATACTTGCCGCGCTGGTCTTCCTTCAAAAGCGAATAGGCTTTGGGATCAAAGAAATTCGAGTGCGGATCAAGCACATGCAGCATCCCCGGAATGGCGCCGTTGTAAATCGCCTTGTCGGGGTTCACCGGCTCGGCGTAGTTCTGCTCCACCAAGTCGTAAACCTGCGTAAACTCATGCAGGCTGTCGCGCACGTCCGAGTCGCTGCCGGGGGCAACCGAGGGGTTCTTCTGCGCAAACAGCATGCCCAGGAAACCGCAGGTTGCCAGGAAGAAAAGAATGACGAAAAGAGTGCGGCGTGAACTACTGACCATCTGTTTGGTTCCTCAACTGGGGGTGCAAGACGCGCCAAAACCCGCTATCGGGCAGTATAGCACGCTCTCCCAACCACTCTTTCCGGCCTCATGCCGGAAGTAACTATGCCCGCGCGATTTGCGGCCTTCATCAAGTTGGATGCGTTCCGTATGGCCGAAGTCTTGAAATCGGAGAAATTCGGCCCCCGATTTCCCGATCTGGAACTCCTGCGCCACCCGACCGCTCATTGCCACTGCTTCTCCCCGGCAGTATCATGAACTTATGAACTTGGGCTTTTCCGAAATGGCTTTCATCTTTCTGCTGGCCCTGATCATCTTCGGGCCCAAGAAGCTGCCCGAAATCGGCCGCCAGATCGGCAAGGCACTCAACGAGTTCAAGCGCGCCTCGAACGAATTCCGCTCCCAGATCGAGCATGAGATCAATAATTTGGAAATTGAGACTCCCAGCCAGACCATCCTGCCGCCGGTGCAGCAGCCGGCAGGGTCCGTAGCGGCCTGGTCGCGGCCCGAGCCCGCCACGGTTCCGGCAACCGAAATTCTTCCGGAACCTGTCCCTGCGCCGGCGCTTCCGGAGCCTGATTCCCTGAGTAAGGCGCCCAATGCCTGAGTTGGCCGCAGAGCTTCCTCCCACCGACGGACCGCACCAGGAATCGCGCGAGGCCCTGACTTCCATGAGCTTCCTCGATCATCTCGAGGAACTGCGCCGCCGGCTCATTTACTCGATCATTGCCGTCGCGGTGGGCTTTTTCGCCTGCTGGGCCTACGCCGAGCGGATTTACGAGATCGTTCAGAAGCCGGTCATCGAGGCCCTCAAGCACAATGGCGTCGCCGAGCGGCTCACGTTCCTCAATCCTACCGAGCCTTTCAATCTCTACCTCAAGACCGCCTTTCTGGCGGGACTGTTCGTGGCCTCGCCCTTCGTCCTGTATCAGGTCTGGATGTTCATCTCGCCGGGGCTCTATCGCCATGAAAAGCGCTACGTGCTGCCCTTCATGTCGTCCACGATTTTTCTTTTTCTCGCCGGCGGATATTTCGGCTACAAGCTGGTCTTCCCTGCCGCGCTCGACTTCCTGATCGGCTATGGCAAGCAGTTTCAGCCGATGATCACTATCAGCGAGTACAGTGACCTGTTTCTCACCGTGATCATCGGCCTGGGCGTGGTGTTTGAATTGCCCATCCTGGTTTTCTTTCTTTCGCTGATGGGCGTGGTCACGGCCGGCTGGATGTGGCGCAACGTGCGCTATTCGATTCTGGTGATTTTCATCATCGCCGCCATCCTCACGCCAACGACCGACATTCTGAACATGTGCATCTTCGCCGCTCCCATGGTGGCGCTGTATCTGCTGAGCATTGGCATTGCCTATTTTGTCCACCCCAAGCAGCGCCGCGCCCGCCAGGCGCGCAAGGCGCAATGAACTTGGCAGCCCGACCGCGAAAGCGCGACATCCTGCCGGCCTTGTGTTGGATTCTTCTGTTAAGCCTCGCCGCCTGCGCCCGGCAAAAGCCGGCTGAGAACTCCGCGGAAGCGGCCAGCGAAACTGCAGCTGCGGTTCCGGCAAGCGCTCCGCCCGTTTCTGATCCTGCGGCGGATTCCGGGCCTTTGCCCAGAATTGACGCGGCCCGCGCCATGCAATACACGCGCGAGGTCACGGCATTCGGCGCGCGCCCCGTGGGCAGCGAAAATCACCGCAAGCTCGAGCAATACATCTACGCTCATCTGAAGGGCGATCTGGTGCAAGACGATTACTTCATGGCCGATACTCCCGCCGGCAAGCTGCCCGTCCGTAACATCATCGCCAAGTTCCCCGGAACGAAAGACGGCATCATCGTGATCGCCGGCCACTACGACACGAACTATCCGCTGCGCGATACCGGTTACGTCGGCGCCAATGACGGCGGCACCTCCACCGCGATCCTGCTCGAATTTGCCAATCATCTGCGGGGCAAGAAGCGTGACGGCTACAACGTGTGGCTGCTGTGGACCGACGGGGAAGAAGCGATCAAAGACTGGAGCGCGAACGATAGCGACTACGGCACGCGCCATCTCGCCGGCCTGTGGCAAAAGGACGGCACGCTCAAAAAGATCAAAGCATTTTTGCTGGAAGATATGATCGGCGACGCCGACCTGAACATCGAGCACGACCAGAACTCAGCGCCCTGGCTGGAAGATCTGGTGTATCAGGCGGCCACCCGGTATGGCTATCAGTCTTACTTTTTCGGCCGCACCATCGCGGTGGATGACGACCATCGTCCCTTTGTGCAGCTCGGCGTGCCCTGCGCCGATTTGATTGACCTCGATTACGGCTACAACAACGTGTTTCACCACACCCCGCAAGACACGCTGGACAAGCTGAGCCCGAAAAGCCTGCAGATCGTCGGCGACGTGACGCTTGAAACCGTGCGCATGCTCGACGCAAGGTAGGATGTGGGAGTCCCGTCATTCCGGGAGCGCAGCGACGAGAAATCCCTACCTCTGCACAGGGCAGGGATGCCTCCACTTCGACGAGCCTGCGTCACATGGTGTGGTGCATGGGGTAGGCGGCGTTTTTCAAATTATTGTTGCAGGAAGAGTCCGAGTCCGGATAGCACTTGCGCACCTGCGGCGCCACCAGCGCCTGCTCCAGGGTGGGGTCGCTGAAGGTACTCACGATTTCATTCGTCCGCCTCGCGGCGGCGTGATCGCCGGTCTTTTCATAGGCCTCAGCCAGCAGCTTCAACGACAACGGATTATTCATGTCCTCTTCCAGCTGGCCCACCGCCTGCTGGTAGTTGTGCTCGGAAAAGAGAAAGGCGCCCGCCGCGCCGTGATAGGCAAGATCAATCATGTGGTCGCCGGAGCGGTCGGCCAGGGCCGCCAGGCGAAGAACGTCGAGGTGTGCGGGCCCGGTGCTGCCCATCTTCACTTCAATTTCCGCGCGCGCGCGCAACAGCTGCGCCAGCTCCTGATTGAGCTCGATGGGCGTGGCGTTCCAGCCCTCTCGTAGCGCGACCTGCGCCCGTTCGAGATTTTCCAGCGCCCGCTTCGGGTTCGGCTGATACATCGCCATCTGCCGATAAGTGTCGGCTTCCACCTGGCTCAAACGGCGAGTGTGCGCCCAGTCCACAATGCCCTCGAAGGCGCGGTCGGCGCGTTTGTAATCGCCCTCGCGAACGTAGGTGGTCGCTTCCCGGCTCTTCCACAAAACGCGATGCAACTGCGGCAACTGAAACCTGCTGAAGCCAATTTCATATTCCTGCCGCGCCCGCGCCTGATTGCCCATCACCGAATAGGTGTCGGCAATTCCGAACTGCGAAGAGTAAAACTTCGGGTTGATGGCCAGCGCCGCGCGATAGTGCTGGATGGACTGATCGTAACGTCCCGCCAGCCGAAGAATTTCAGCGTAGGAATCCAGCGGGTTCGGGTCTTTGGGCATGGCGGCGACGTACTGGTCCATGAGCGCGAACGCTTTATCGAACTGGCGCACATAGGCGTAGTTGTACGCCATGTTGTTCATCAGTCCGGGCGAATTGGTGATGCCGGAGCGCTCATAGACATCGAGCGCGCGCTGATACTGGTTCTGCGTCATCAGCCACCACGTCGTCATCCATACCACGCACTTGTCGTGCGGATAGCGGTTGAGCACGTCGTTCATCTTGGGGATCGCGGCAATCAGCTTGTGGTCGCTGGCGGCCTGGTACCACTCGATCACGTCCTGCTCGGGCGCGCTGGCCGAACTTCTGGTGGCGTAGGCCTTTTTTTGTTCGTGCACCTGCTCGCTGGGATCGAGGCTGATCTGCGCCAGGAACTCATGCGCCATGGCGAAGTTCGGATCCATCTTGATCGCCTTGCGCAGAATCTGGTTCGCCTGTTCCTGCTCCACCCGGTCGAGGTAAAGATCGAGCGCCTGGTTCACCAGAATGCGGGCTTCGGCGGATTTTGTGGTGAGCGGGAATACGCCGCTTGTCGCGTTGACCGGCGAAGCATCCGGCGAACTCTGCGCTGGCGCGAAAGCAAACGCCGCCAGCAGCAAAGCAAAAACAAAACAGAATGCGCGCTTCTTTCCGACTGTTACCTGCCACAGGTTCGTGTTTTTCGCCGTCTTCCCTCTTGCGCTCATGCTAGTTTCCCCTCAGCAGATAGCCGGGTTGCACCGGCAGCCTGTCGTCAATCTTCAGGACCTTCACGTCGCTGGTGATGGAGTAGAGGTCCACAATTCCGATGGCGCCGTGGGTGGAAGAAACGAAATGAAGCACGGCATCATCGGACTCCGCCAGCATGATCTGACCGCGATGCGATTGCAGGAATGCGTTGGCCTGCTCGGCGCTCATGTTGAAGACTTTGCGAACCACGAGCTGCATTCCCGGCGAGGACGGATCGCGCAGTACCAGCACGATCGGCGTGCCGTTGGGCCAGTTATGCGTGCGAAGGTTGAAAATCTTGATCAGTTCGCCGGAAGTGAGGTTCGAGGCCGGGTTCGTTTTCTCTGCAACCACCGCCAGCTGCGCTGCTTGCGCAATGCCTGACAACGCCACCAGCGACAACACGGCGAAGAGAAGGCGCTTGAGTGCCACAGTGACGTGATTGTAGGGTGGGTTGCGCCGGGCCTGCAGATAACCAACGTAACCGCATTTTTGCCCGGCTGCGGGTCTTTCCCTTTTTTCGCTTTTCATTTCTAATCTGGGGCGCTGTGAAGAAACCGAGCCCGGGACGCCCGCCATGGAGAAGGCAGTGGAAGGGGGCGCAGCCGCATTCAAAGCCGCGGGTGCCGGCAGCCTGCACACCGCGGCCGGCGCCGGGTTTCGGGGTTTCGGGCGATTGGGCGAGCGGCAAGCGCGGGCGGGAAAAGTAGGCGAGGGCGGCGGCGCAGGGTTTGCCATCACCATTGTGCGCTGTCAATCGTCTTGTCATTCCGAGCGACTTCAGTCCCGCCCGGAATGAGGCCTGGAGCACCCAGCAAATCTCAACGAGACTTCGTTTGAACCATCTTCTCTTCTGGATTTTCTTCAACGTCTTCGTCGCGGTGATGCTGGCCATTGATTTGGGCTGGCTGCACCGGCCCGGGCACGTCATTCGCTTTGGCGAAGCGCTGGCGTGGAGCGTGATGTGGATCGCCCTGGCCGCGGCTTTCGCGGTCCTGCTGTTTTTCTGGCAGGGGCGGGTCCCGGCGGTGGAATTCGTCACCGGCTATGTGCTCGAGCTCGCGCTCAGCGTGGACAATCTTTTCGTTTTTCTTCTGCTTTTCCGCTACTTCCGCGTGCCCGCCGGCGAGCAGCACCGCGTTTTGTTCTGGGGAATTCTTGGCGCGCTGCTGATGCGCGGCGTGTTCATTGTGGCGGGCATTGGCCTGATCCGCAAACTGCACTGGATCATCTATCTCTTCGGCGCGCTGCTGGTCTTCAGCGGAGTGAAACTGCTGCGCCAGAAAGACGAAGCGGTCCATCCGGAACGAAACTGGGTGCTGCGGGTTTTTCGCCGCTGGGTCCCGGTGACGCCGGATTACGCGGGCGAGCGCTTCTTCGTGCGCACGCCGCAATTGAGCGCGACTCCGCTCCTGATTGCGCTGCTGGTGGTCGAGACGACGGACGTGCTTTTCGCCGTGGATTCCATTCCGGCAGTGCTGGCCATTACGCTCAACGCGTTCATCGTTTACACCTCGAATGTGTTTGCGATTCTGGGCCTGCGCAGCATGTACTTTGCGCTGGCAGGCATGATGGAGATGTTCGAATACCTGCATTACGGGCTGTCGCTGGTGCTGATTTTTGTCGGCGGAAAGATGCTGCTTTCCGAGTATTACAAGATCCGCACGGAGGTCGCACTGGCAACCGTGGCGGGAATTCTGCTGGTTTCGATTGTGGCTTCAGTCTGGCGCCGAGGGGCAGCGAATGGGCGGACGGAGTGAGTCAAAAGCAGATTTTCTTCGACTCCGCTCCGGGCAGGCTCTGGTCGCTGCGCTACTCGCAATGCCAATGACAACGACTCTGCGCACGTGATCGCTTAAGGCAAAGCCGCCTTCGAGAAGTACTTCAGCATCGTGGTGACGGCAGACTTCGGCATGGCGCTGCCGGAGTGGCAATAGTAGTAGCTCGGCCTGGCATCGCGCGTTCCATCTTTCACGCGGTAAAGATAGGCGCAGCTGTAAACACTCTGCGCCGAAGCCGCGTTCGCTCCCATCTGCTCCAGCTGGTCGGAAGGACGGTTGTTGCCTCCCGGGGTTTGCGTGGCGGCGTTGGGCCCGAAGCTGGTGTCAGCGGAAACGGTCGCCTGCTGGTATTGCACCCGCGCCAGGGAATCATCGGCGTGGGTGGCGCCGGGAAGCCCGATCAGGCCGACCGCCAGAACGTAGGCCGGCTTTTGCTGATCGGCGCAGAAGCCCGGTATTTTTTTCGGGCCATCCTTCGCGAACCATTTTTCGAGTTCCTTCCAGTCGGCGGCGGCGAGCGGCTGCAGATCGTACGGCGTGACCGCGTCGAAGAAATTGTGCGACTTCGCTTTCTGCGACGACGCAGCGACCAGCTGCTGCTGCCGGCGCGAAATTTCTTCCGCGCTGGGACGCTCGTCCCAGGACATGACCTTCGACGGAAAATTCCAGTTGCGGAGCTGCTGGAAGTTCGCATCGGCGAACAGCGCCGGATTGGCCGGCGCGACCGGCCCTCCCAACAACCGCAACAGGCCGGAGTCGAGCGGCTGAAGCGCAAAGGCGGTTTTGCAGGATTGGTTGCTGACGGCGCTGCATTCAGGAGCGAGGCTTAGCGCCAGAATGATGCTGCAGAAGAAGAAAATCACACGGGCCATGAAGCTCCTCCGCGAGAACACTGATCAGGCAAAGCGAAGCGAATCTCCCTGAATCACGGAATGCTTGCGGAACTTGGCGTCGTTGTGGGCCGGAAAATCGGTGCGGTAATGCGCTCCCCGGCTTTCTTCGCGGCCCAGAGCGGCGCGCCCCACCAGCAGGCCGACCTGGCACAGATTTCGCGCTTCCCAGGCGCGCCGGGTCTGCGGATGCGCGGTTTGCGGGGTGATCTGCTCGAGCCGCTCGATGGCATGCTTCAAGCCGGCGCGGGTCCGCACAATGCCCACATCCTGCCACATCAAATCCTGAATTTCGCGCACCACGCTCTCCATTTCCGCATTCACCGGGCCGTTGGAATAGGCGGCGCGCTTGCCTTTTGCCTTTGCCGTTGATTGGCGAAGATCATCGCGCATTTTCTTCCCTGCGCGCGCGCCGAACACCAGCCCCTCGAGCAGCGAATTGCTGGCCAGGCGGTTGGCGCCGTGCACGCCGGTCGAAGCCGCCTCCCCCGCGGCGTACAAGCCGGCGACGGTGGTCTTCGCATTCAAATCCGTCCGAACCCCGCCCATGGAGTAATGGGCCGCGGGGCGAACCGGAATCAGGTCGGTGGTGATGTCAATGTTGTGCCGCAGGCAGGTGGCGTGAATGCGGGGAAAGCGCTGCTCGATGTGTTTGGCATCGAGATGTGTGAGATCGAGATACACGACGGCGTCTTTCATGCGGCTGACTTCGAGCTCGTGCACGATGGCGCGCGCCACCACGTCGCGCGGGGCAAGCTCGGCCATGGGGTGATACTTCGGCATGAAGCGCGCCATTTCGCTGTTGCGCAGATAGGCGCCCTCCCCGCGCAGGGCTTCGGAGAGCAGAAAGCGGGGAGCGTTCTTGAGATAAAGCGCGGTGGGATGAAACTGAATGAACTCCATGTCGCTGATTTCAGCGCCGGCGCGGAAAGCCATAGCGACGCCATCGCCGGTCGCGACATCGGGGTTAGTGGTGTTGCGATAAAGCTGGCCAAGGCCTCCCGTGGCCAGGAGAACGGCGGAGGCGTTGACATGGCCGCCGCCTTCAAGCTCCACGCCGCAGGCTCGGCCTTCGGCTATCAGAAGGCTGGTGGTGAATTCGAATTCGCAGACGGAAATGTGCGGCAGAGTCCGCGACTTGGCATAAAGGGCGCGCAGAATTTCACGTCCGGTGGAATCGCCGTGGGCATGCAGAATGCGATTGCGGCTGTGCGCGCCTTCGCGTCCGAACGTGAGCTTTGTGCCCTGCCGGTCAAATTCGGTTCCCCACTGAATCAATTCTTCGATCTGTTCGGGAGCGTCTTCTACCAGAACTCGAGCGGCCTCGGGATTGCAGAGGCCATCCCCGGCGTCGAGCGTGTCCTGCAAGTGGAGGCTGATCTCATCTTCATCGCTGAGCGCGGCGGCGATCCCGCCCTGCGCAAATTGCGTGGCGGAGTCGGTGACCTCGCGCTTCGCCAACACCACCACCCGCCCCGCCGGGGCAAGCTCGATGGCCGCCCGCAACCCGGCCACACCCGCGCCAATCACCAGGAAATCGGTTTGCGGCGGAGCCCCCTTCATAAACGGAGCATGTTACCACTTCGCTGCGCGAGCGGCCGGAATGTGTAGGCTATGATGGAATGCCGATGGTGGGATTACCGATGATGGAGTTTCGATGACGCGTATCATCATCGCAGCGCCGCTTCAGCCGTATGAGGCCGTGATTGAGAGCGGACTGCTGCACCAAGCGGGGGCCGCGCTGCTCGAAGTTCTGCCGGCCCGTCCGCACCTTTTTGTAGTTACAGTCGCTCCGGTGCGCCGGAAATGGGGAAAGAAACTGCTCGCGTCTTTTTTTTCGGCGGGATTTCAGTCCAGCTGGGTGGAGATGCGGGACGGCGAGCGGCACAAGCGGCTGGCGACGATCGAAGACCTGGCCGAAAAGCTGGTTGATCTTCGGGCCGATCGCAACGCCGCGATTGTGGCCTTCGGCGGCGGCGTGGTTGGAGATGTGGCCGGGCTGCTTGCCTCGCTCTACATGCGGGGCGTGGAGTTGGTGCAGATTCCAACCACGGTGCAGGCGCAGGTGGATGCTGCCATCGGCGGCAAAACCGGCGTCAACCTGCGCCGGGGGAAAAACCTGATTGGGACCTTTCATCAGCCGCGGCTGGTGCTGATTGATCCTGCGGTGCTTTCGACCTTGCCGGAGCGCGAATTTCGCGCCGGGCTCTATGAGTCGCTGAAGAGCGGCGTGATTGGCCGGCCGGAATTATTTCGCCGGCTGGAAACCACTTATCTGCGGACCCTGCGCGAAGATGCCTCAACGCTGGAGTGGGTGATCGCGGAATCGGTGAGGCTCAAAGCGGAGATCGTGTCGGCGGATGAACGGGAAAGCGGCCGGCGCCGCGTGCTCAACTTCGGGCATACGATTGGACATGCGCTGGAAGCGGCAACGGGTTATCGCTGGTTCCTGCACGGCGAGGCGGTGGCGTGGGGCATGATCGCCGCAGCCAAAATCGCGCACGCAACCGGCAAGCTTGACGCCGATGCGGCGCGCCGCATTACGGATGCCGTGCTGGCTTTCGGAAAACTGCCCAAAGTCAAGGCGCGCAGCCGCGAGATTCTGCGGCTCTTGCAGGCGGACAAGAAAACGCGCGATGGCGTGGTGCACTTCATTCTGCCGACCGGGATCGGGAAGGTCGAGATCGTAAATGATGTGCCGGCGCGCGTGGTGCTCGCCGCCGTGGATGAGATTCGAAGGATGTCGTCCCAGGCTTAGCCAGAAGCATGCCGCGCGCCGAAGTGCAGAGCGCCCGCCCGATGAGCCGGAATGTCTGACTCCTCCAAATCGCTGATCGTAGGCGCGGTGCCGGAGGGCGCCACCGACATGCAATCGGCGGCGCGCGCTGTGCGTGAGATGTTCAGCTCGATTGCACCGCGATACGATCTGCTGAACCATCTTCTCTCATTCAACGTGGACCGCCTGTGGTGGCGGCGCGCCGCCCGCAGTTTTGCGGAAACGCTCTCGCGGCCGAACGTTGGCGTTTTGGACCTTTGCTGCGGCACCGGCGACATGACTTTTGCCCTGCGGCGCGCGGCACATGCTTCGGCCAGAATTGTGGGAGCGGATTTTTCGCATCCCATGCTGCAGCGCGCAAGCGCTAAATCGGCCCGCGCGAAACTCTGCTGGGTGGAGGCCGACGCCCTGCGCCTGCCGGTTCCCGATGACAGCTTCGAGCTGGTGACTTCCGCCTTCGGGTTTCGCAACCTGGCGGACTATGACGCGGGCCTGCGGGAAATTGTGCGCGTGCTGCGGCAACAGGGCGAGTGCGGCATCCTGGATTTTGGCGAGCCCGGCGGCACGATGGGAAAGCTCTACCGAATTTATTTCAGGCACGTGCTGCCCAGGATCGGAACGCTGATCTCCGGGATCCGCGGCCCATACGCATATCTGCCGGCATCGGTCCAACGCTTTCCTGGTCCCGCTGAGATGCTCTCGCGCATGCGGCGCGCCGGTTTTCGCGAAGTTTCGTGGACTCCCTACACATTCGGCATCGCCGGGCTCTATCGCGGAACAAAATAGCGCCAGCCTAAGTCAAGCGGCCAAGCTAAGCCGGCCAGATCTGCAGCGAAGTTCGGGACAGAATCTGCTCCTGAATCTCCGGTCCTAAGGGTAGGGCGCGAAAGTCTTCCAGGTTCTTTTTGATTTCGGGCACGCCGGGACCGGGCCAATCGGTGCCGAAGAGCGTCTTGTCGGCGATTTCCGCCAGTCGCGGAAAATATCGCAGCAACTGCCTGGGTGGGATCCCGCTGATATCGAGGAAAACATTAGGATGGCGGCGCAGCAAAAAGAACGCCGTCTGCATCCATAATGGCCGCCCGCCGTGGGCGAGAAGAATCTTCAGCCGGGGAAAATCTACGGCGACATCGTCAATGAAAATGGGGTCGCCATACTTGTTGCGCGCGCCGGGAAAAATGGATGTGCCGGTGTGAAACATCACGGGGATGTCGTTGAGCTCGGCGGCGCGGTAGATGATTTCCAGCTCCTTTACGCCGACCAGATAGTCATTGGGATACAAAAGCTGATGCGGCGGGTGAATCTTGATCATGCGAATGCCAAGCCGCAGCAACTGTTCCACATCCGCCAGAACGTTGGCAGTGTGCCGGGGATGCAGGCTGCCGCAGGAAAGCAGCCGGCGGGGATTTTCTTTTGTGTAGTCTGCGATGAATTGATTCACCCCCGCGGTAAAGCCAATGACCTCCGGAGCTACGTAATTGATCAGCACAGCCCGCTCAATACCGGCCGCATCGAGGTGGCGGAGGAAGGCTTTTGGAGAGCGGCAGAACTCGCTAACTTGTTCAAAATGCGGATGCTTCTTCATCAGGGCGAGGGCGGGCGGTTTGAACATCTCCAAGGGCTGGATATGAATATGGCAGTCGGTGATCATGCCCGCGCCATCCACAGGCCGTAACTTCTAAGTTTCATCGAAATTTCACACCACACTAATACCCGAAGGAGCATCGAAGCAACCGTCGCTTTTCCAAAATCGAATCTAGGGGACGCCTTGACCACGCAATCTCAAACCGATACTTCGCTGGCAACTCAACTGGCCAAGCGTCGGTCGCCGTCTTCGAATGGCGCCGACTTCGCACCCGACAACGGTACGCATGCCAGAGGCGCGGGAAATCGCCACTTCACCCGCCTGGCGCGTTCCATTCACAACAGCGAGACCCTGCATTCGCTGGTGCTTTCCATGTTTCGCGGGCTGCAGCGTGTGGGCATCAGCGTGACTCCCAACCATTTTTATTTTCCGGTGCCGGATGTGGCAGAACTGGAGCGGACGCCGTGGCGCGACCATTCTATGCCCGTGGGGCTCGATCTGCGGATTGAACAACAGATTGAGTTTGTGCGCGAGCTGGCGGAGCGATATGGCGCGGAATGGAACTTCCCCACACAGGCCAGCGACCTGGCGACCTACCACTACAATAATGGCTTTTTTGAGATGGTGGACGCGGAGATTGCCTACAGCCTGGTGCGCAAATTCCAACCCTCTCGCATTATTGAAGTGGGCGGCGGCTACAGCACGCGGCTGCTGGCGTTGGCCCTGCGGAGGAATCTCGAGCGCGATGGTATCCGCGGCGAGCTGATCACGGTTGACCCCTACTGCGACCTGCCGACCGAGGGCACCGGGGAAATGTGGACGCTGATCCGCCAGCCGGTGCAGGAGGTGGATCTGGATCTTTTCCTCTCGCTCGGCGAAAACGACATTCTGTTTCTGGATTCCAGTCACGTGGTCAGCGTGGGCAGCGACGCGGTCCGCGAATATCTTGACATTGTGCCTCGGGTGCAGAAGGGCGTGATCGTGCACGCCCATGATATTTTTCTGCCTTCGGATTATCCGCGCGAGCCGGTGCTGCGGAACCTGTGCTTCTGGAGTGAGCAATACCTGCTGCAGTCGTTTCTCGCATTTAATCCAAATTTTGAGGTGTTGTGGGGAAGTAGCTCGATCCAAATCTGTTGCCCGCAGGTGCTGGAAGAGATTTTTCCCCGCTGGCGGGAGAGCTACCGCACCATGCCCAAGGACAAACGCCGGTTTGTGCCGACACCGGACGGGCAGCGCGTGTGGCCATCAAGTTTTTGGATAAGACGCGTGGGGTGAAGGGCGCGGTTTGGCTGAACGCTTACTGATGAGCGCCGATTATTCAGTACAGTGGCACCCTGGCATCCACCTGGCGCGACCACGCGTCAATGCCGCCGCGCATGGATTGGGCGTTCTCGAAGCCCTGTTGCCGCAGCCAGTTCGTCACGTTCAGCGACCGCACGCCGTGATGGCAATAGACCACGATCCGCTCATCCGGATCTAACTCCTGATGGGCACGGCTAGGCACCTCGCCCATGGGCATGAGCTTCGCGCCGGCGATCGTTGCGGTTTCGAACTCCCGTGGCTCGCGGACATCAAGCAGAGTGAACGTTTCGCCGCGATCGGCGAGGGATTTCACATCTTCGGGATTGATTTCGTAATCAAGCATTCAAGCACCCAGCAATCAGCATTTGGCACTTAGCCTTTGGTCGAACGGGATTTTGCACAGCGCCGCTGGCGGTGACGGCCAAATGCCAACGGCCAAGTGCCAAGGGCTGCCCTTCAATATCCATAATCTGTTGCCGCCGCATAGGCGTGCTGTTTCACGCCGAGCTCATCCACGCGGCAGGCGCCTAACTGATTCATATATGCCCGCCGGTCAGCCATGCCATACACCCAGCGCTCGAGCCAGGCTTCCGTGTCAGTCTTGGTTCTCGTCTGCTCGTGATAGTGGCGAAAGAAAGCATCGTCGCGCTTGTAGCAGCCCTGCACCGGGGAGGGATGCGCCCCATACCGGCACTCGACCACCGCATTCACCAGAAACCCCGGAATCACCGTGCGATTGGGATCGCTGGCAATTACCTCGGGCTCGACAATTTCCTCCGCCACGACGATCACGCGCTTGGCTGCGCGCACGCCCTCCATCATCACGCCGAAATTTCCCCAGCAATGCGCATTGCCCTCGCGATCGGCGCGCTGCACGTGAACAATCGTCACATCGGGAATGAGCGCCCGCACAGCCCACAGCGATTCCTTCGGCTCGAACGGCGAAAAAATCTGGTAGAAAAAATGATTGCCCCTGGCGACTTCACTGCCGAGCGCGGTGCGCGTGGGCAGAAAAGGCACACCCATGGCGCCGGCCTGCAGCGCCAGCGCGACGGTGAAATTGGTCATGTTGAAAACTTTCATGCCGTCCTGCTCGACGGCGCGGCGAAAGTTGTAGGCCGAGCCCATCATCACGTTGCCCACCCACGCGGCGATGACTTTTTCCACGCAACCCGCGCCGATGATCTGGTCGAACAGGATGTCGGAGATCGGCCCGATCAGCGTAAGCCCGCGCTTTTTCTGGCGGATGATCTCATGGCCTGCAGCAAACGGAATCATCTGCTCGAGTTGCAGGCCGAGCGCGACCGAGCCGCCATCAGGCACCAGTTCGGCAATGGCTTCCTGCATGGAGAGGAGTTTCGACATCTCACTTCCCTTTCCACGCCGGCTTGCGCTTCTCGAGAAACGCCGCGATGCCTTCCTGCGCGTCTTCCGTCTTCATCAGCTCTTCGAGATAAGTCTTTTCCGCTCGCGCCAGGCCTTTATCGAAGTGCATTGCGTCCCAGACGTAAGTCGCTTTTTTC
>Ga0335081_10009465_pt1 | contig 15693 bp, 15 predicted proteins | sample Lox_Sample_35_FD_206713 | JGI IMG/M metagenome (GOLD analysis project Ga0335081, IMG submission 206713) | Soil microbial communities from Loxahatchee National Wildlife Refuge, Florida, United States - Lox_Sample_3.5 | ecosystem: Environmental > Terrestrial > Soil > Wetlands | place: USA... | reverse complement strand
TCGGCTTGCAGACGGCGAGCTGCTCGGTGTGTCCTCGACCGATGCGCTCGAGCTCGGGATCGACATCGGCCTCCTCGACGCCGTGATCTGCGTCGGGTTTCCCGGCACAGTGGCCTCGCTGCGACAGCAGTGGGGGCGCGCCGGACGGCGCGGGCGCGGGATCGCCGTGCTCGTGGCGACCGAGGATGCCCTCGACCAGTACTTCATGCGCGAGCCGGACAAGCTGCTCGGGCGACGGGTCGAGGCGGCGATCCTCGACCACGAGAACCCCCGCGTCCTGAAGGGACACGTCCGGGCCGCCGCCTACGAGGCTCCGATCGACTCCGGCGACGCCGAGATCCTCGGCGAGGCGGCTCTCGCCGCCGCCGCAGCCGACCGCGAGCTGCGCTCGACGCCGAGGGGGTTCGTGTGGGCCGGGAGAGACACACCGGCGGCTCGCGTGTCGCTGCGCTCGGCCGGCCCGGACGTGTTCACGGTCGTCGACCTCTCCAGCGGATCCATTCTCGGCTTCGTCGAGCGATCCCGCGCGTACTCCACGGTGCACGAGGGCGCCGTGTACCTGCACCGAGGCGAGTCGTTCCTTGTCCGCGAGCTCGACGAGACGACGCTGAGAGCTGTCGTGGAGCCGTTCGGCGGCGACTGGTACACGCAGCCCAAGCGCGAGACCGAGACCGCCGTCCTCGGACCGCTGCGGACCGGGCGACGTCTCGGGCTCGAGCTCGTCTTCGGCGAGGTGGAGGTCACGGACCGTGTGGTCGGGTACGAGCGCAAGACGATCGCCTCACAGGAACGAATCGAGCTCGTCCCGCTCGCCTGCCCGCCGGCAACGTTCGCCACCGAGGCGATCTGGTTCTCTCCCGAGGCCGGCCAGCTCCGCGAGCTCGACGAGATGCCGAAGCTGCTCTCGGTTCTGCACGCAGCCGAGCACGCGCTGATCGCGATGCTGCCGCTCTGGGCGATGTGCGACCGCTGGGACATCGGCGGGCTCTCGACGAACCTCCACTCCGACACCGGACGCCCGACGGTGTTCGTCTACGACGGGCACCCCGGCGGCGTCGGCATCACCGAGCGAGGCTTCGAGCAGTTCGAAGGCTGGGTTGCCGACACGGCGCGCATGCTCGCCACCTGCCCGTGCTCGGACGGCTGCCCCTCGTGCGTCCAGAGCCCGAAGTGCGGGAACCTCAACGAGATGCTCGACAAGGCCGGAGCCCGCACGCTCCTCGAACGGCTGCTCGCAGCATGAGGGATCTCAGCAGTCGACGACGATCTTCAGGTGCAGCCGCGACGCCAGCGCTCGTGCGGCGCCGACCGTCATGTCTCCGCCCCGCTGCTCCAGCGGGCCGTGCGGATCGTTCGTGGCGAGGAAGAACGGCCCGATGCGGATGTGGTCGGCGTTGAATGCCTTGCACTGCCAGAGGCCATGCTTCGGCGCGGCCCTCTGAGCCGCAGTCGTGAACACCGGCACCCCGGCCGGAGGCCTGACGAGCTGGCACATCCAGCGAACCGCGGCTCCCTGGTCGGGGAAGCAGGCGATCCACACCTCGGTCGGCGCGAGCCGGGAGGCGCACGGGCCCTTCGTCGAGGCGCTGCATGGCCGGTAGACGGGCCGGGCAGTGCAGCTGAAGTCTCCCGCCAGCACGGGGGAGGCCACGCACGTCGCTGACTTCACGCCGGCAAGGCCGCCCGCGGCGAACAGGGTCGCGACGTGACGCGCGGCGAGCGCCGACTCGAGCGAGGAGGCGTTGGAGCTCGATCCGCCGCAGGCGGCGAGCGCGGCACAGCACGCTGCGAGCACCGAGCGCGACAGTACGCTCCGGCGGCTCACAGCCGGGCAAGTGCTTTCGAGAGCGACTGCCGCACGCTGAGGACGCCGGCAAAGAGGTCGCCGTGTCGTGCAACGCGGTCGAGCACGGATTCCATGGTAAAGAGGGCGGGGTCGATGTCGCTGCCGACCTCGCCCCACCGAAGCGGAGTCGAGACCGGAGCCCCGGGATGCGGGCGTACGGAGTAAACCGAGGCGATCGTCTTCCCCATCCCGTTCTGGTTTGCGTCGATCAGCACCCCTCTTCGCTTCGACTTGGCCCACTGGGTCGTCGCCAGCTGCGGGTAGGAGCGGGCAACCGTGCCCGCGATCAACTCGGCGAACGACCTCGTGTCCTCGTAGCTCGAGCGCCGCTCGATCGGCACGAGGATGTGGAAGCCCTTACCGCCGGAGGTCTTCGGAAACGACTCCAGGCCGAGGCCGTCGAGCAACTCCCGGACGAGGAGCGCAACCTCGATCGTCCGGGCGTAGGGAACCTCGGGAGTGGGATCGAGGTCGAATAGGACGAAGTCGGGCCGCTCCGGGCGATCGACCCGCGAGTACCACGGGTTCATGTCGATGCAGCCCATGTTCGCCATCCAGAGGAGTGAGAGCTCGTCGTTGACGACCGGGAAGTCGATCGTCCCGCCGCGGCTCGAGACGGAGGCTGCGAAGGTCGGGATCCAGGCGGGCATGTGCGACGGCGCATGCTTCTGGAAGAACGCCTTCCCGCCGGCGCCGTCCGGGTAGCGGCGCATGGTGAACGGCCGGCCGCGCAGGTGGGGGACGAGCACGGGCGCGACCTGCCGGTAGTAGTCGATCAGGTCGCCCTTCGTGATCCCCTCGTCGGGCCAGAAGAGCTTGTCGAGATTCGAGAGCGAGAGCTCCCGCCTACCTCTACGCACGACGCCGGTCGAAGGCCGCTCGCGCGTGACTTCGACCGCAGGCTTGTCGTCGCGCAGGCCCTTGTACGACGGCTGGCGCACGTGACCGTCGTGCGTCCACTCGCTGAACTCGACCTCGACGACGAGACGCGGCTCGACCCAGGTGACGTCCGCCTTCCGCACCCTCGGCAGCTTCGGCACCGTCTCGAACGGAGGGTCGGGGCGCTCCAGACGCCGCAGCGCCCGCATCAGGCGCTCGATCTCTCGCGCGTCGAACCCCGTCCCGACGTTGCCGGCATAGCGGAGCACACCTCCCTCGTTCACCGCGAGGACGAGCGAGCCGAAGCTCGAGGCGCGGCTTCCCGAGCCGCGCGTGTAACCGGCGACGACGAACTCCTGCCGACCGTGGGTCTTGATCTTGAGCCAGTCCCTGGTACGACGACCCTGCTCGTAACGGGAGCCGAGTCGTTTGGCCATCACCCCCTCGAGCCCTTGCGATTTCGCCGCCTCGAAGAGCGACTTTCCGTCGTCGAAGCTCTCCGAGACCAGCACCGTCTCGCTGCCCCGACCGAGGAGCTCTGCGAGCCGTTTCCGCCGTTCCTCGACCGGCAGGTCGACGAGCGGCTCGCCGTCGAGCTCGAGGCAGTCGAAGGCGTAGTACACGAGCCGGCCGGAGCCCTGCTGCATCGCCGAGAAGCTCGGGCGGCCGCGTTCGTCGAGCGCGCAGACCTCGCCGTCGAGGACGGCTCCGCGACTACCGACGAGTCGCGCGACCGCCGCCGCGACACCGGCGAAGCGGGAGGTCAGGTCGTTGGCCGACCGAGAGGTGAGCCGGCAGGAGCCGCCGCCGACGTAGGCGAGGGCGCGATAGCCGTCGAACTTGACCTCGTAGAGCCAGCTTCCGCTCGCGGGAGGCGCCTCGGCGAGCGTGGCGAGCATCGGCCGGTAGACGGCCTCCGGCATGCTCTCGTCTCGCTTGCGGATCAGCAGCCAGTTCGCCTCCTTCCCGTCCAGATGGGCCGGAACGAGCGTCCAGACGCCTCGAAGGCGCTGTCCGGCGAGCCGGACAGTCAGGCCGCCGTCCGGCTTCACCTCGATCAGCTCGTAGGTCCCTCGGTCCCAGATCTCGACCTTGCCCGCGCCGTACTGGCCGGCCGGGATCTCCCCCTCGAAGGAGCCGTACTCGAGCGGGTGGTCCTCGACATGGACCGCCAGCGCCCGCGTGCCAACCTCGAGCGGAACGCCCTTCGGGACGGCCCAGGAGGCGAGCACGCCGTCCCGTTCGAGCCGGAAGTCGTAGTGGAGGCTCCGCGCAGCGTGCTTCTGGACCACAAACAGGGGCTTGCCGCCGCCGGATGCACCCTCGAAGGGCTCCGGAGTCCTGGACCGATCGCGTTTTGCGTTGTACGCCTCGAGCTTCGACAAACCTGGCTCACTCCGTGTTCACGAATTGTCAATACACGGTTGAAAACCCTGTGGATGGTGTGGAGAAAGTGCCCGAATGCGGCGTCGTTGCAATGGATCAGGAGAAGACGCCCATGGCGCGGAACTTCGCCCGTCGGGCCCGGCGGCGGTCGGCGGCAGACGTCCCGTCGAGCTCCTCGAGCGCCCCGACAAGGGCCTTCTCGAGAGTCGCGGCCGCAGCGTCGGCGTTCTCCTGGGCGCCGCCGGCGGGCTCGCGGACGATCTCGTCGACGACCCCGAGCTGGTAGCAGTGGAAAGCGTCCGGCTTGAACGCCGCTGCCGCCTTCTTCTTCTCGTCCGGATCGCGCCAGAGGATCATCGCACAGCCTTCCGGTGTGATCACGGAGTAGATCGCGTTCTCCTGCATCAGCACCCGGTCTGCGACCGCGAGCGCGAGCGCGCCGCCGGAGCCGCCTTCACCGATGACGCAGGCCACCGTCGGCACGCCGAGCGCCAGCATTCGCGCCTGCGACCGGGCGATCGCCCCACCCTGCCCGTGCTGCTCGGCCGCGATCCCCGGGAAGGCCCCCGGCGTATCGATGAGCGACACGACTGGAAAACCGAATCGCTCGGCGATCTCCATCACGCGGTTGGCCTTGGCGTACCCCTCCGGGCTCGGCATCCCGTACTGCCGCTCGACGCGCTCCTTGATCTCCCGGCCCTTCTGATGCCCGACGAGGGCGATCGTGCGTCCGGCAAGCCTCCCGAGTCCGGCAACGATCGCGCCGTCGTCCATGCGCCCGCGATCTCCGTGCAGCTCGACCCAGTCCTCGACGATCCGGTCGACGTAGTCGAGGGTGTAGGGACGGTCGGGATGGCGTGCGAGCTCGACGAACGCCCACATCTCGTCCTCGGTCGCGTCGGCCCGCGAGATCGAGTCCAGCTGCTCCCTGAGCCGCTTCTCTTCACCCGAGACACCGGTCCGGTGAAGGAGCGGCAGCCCCTTCAACCTCCCGAGCCGCTCCCGCAGCCCCCGCTCGGCCTCACTGCTCAAAGAGCCTCAGAAGCCGCGCCAGATAGGGCCGCTGCTCGGAGCGCGGAACGATGGCATCGATCTGCCCGAAACGGAGGTTCTGCTCCGACCGGCCGAAATCGTCGCCGAGCTTCTCCTTCACGAGCTCCTGGACGACCCGCGGACCGGTGAACGCGAGTAGAGCTCCCGGCTCCGCGACCACCACGTCACCAAGCGAAGCGAAGCTCGCCATCGCACCGCCCGTCGTCGGGTCGGTGAGAACGCAGAAGAGCGGAAGCTGCGCTTCGTGGAGCTCGTCGATCGCCGAGATCACCTTGGGCAGCTGCATCAGCGACAGGATTCCCTCTTGCATGCGCGCGCCGCCGGAGCTGGTGACGAGAAGTACGGGCATCGAGGTACCGATCGCGGCGTCGCAGGCCCGCACGAACTTCTCGCCCACGGCGCTGCCCATCGAGCCGCCCATGAACGAGAAGTCCATGACCGCCATCTCGAGCGGGTGACCTTCGAGCGTGGCCGAGCCGACCACCATCGCGTCCGTGAGACCCGTATTCAGCTCGGCCTCCGCCAGGCGCTCGCGATAGGGCCGGAGGTCGAAGAACGACAGCGGATCGGCCGAGCGAACCTCGGCCGCGTCCTCGAGGAACGACCCGGGGTCGGCGAGCCACGCGATACGGGCGCGCGCCGGCATGCGGAAGTGGTGGGCGCACTGGCCGCACACGTAGAGGGTCGCTTCGAGCTCGTCGTCGCGGTAGTGCGACCCGCAGCCGGGACAGGTGTTCGGGTGCTTCTTGTCTGCCGCCCCGCCCTCCACCTGCTCGACCGTCACGTCGATCCTGGTCTCGCTCATGGACGAATGGATCTTAGACCGCGACCGGCGCGCTCGGGTTGCAGCCCGAGGACCGGTCAGCCCGGGATCAGATCGTCGAGGGTGTCCGGCAGCTCCGTCAGATCCGGGAGCTCCCGCGTCGGAGAGGTCACCGGGCGTTCCCGGAGGCGGTTGATCCAGATGTTCGGGATCCGGAGCTTGCTCGCGGGTCCGATGTCGTGGTAGTTGCTGGCGGCAACGTGCACGTGGCGGCGCGGGTCGACGAGTGTGCGGTCCCGGAACTCGAGCCAGTGCGTGAGCGCCGGCTTGAAGGAGTGGATCTCCGATGCGACGACTGTCTCGTCGAAGGGGACGCCGAGCGCCGCTTTCGAAGCCGTGATCAGGTCGGGGTCCGAGTTCGACAGGATCGCAAGACGCCAGCCCCGCTCGCGCGCCTCGGCGAGCGCATCTCGCACCTCCGGAAACGGCTGCCAGGACGTCAGAGAATCGGCAAGCCCGCCCTCCTCGCCCTCCGGCGCGCCGAGCCGCTTCATCGCCTCGGTCATCACCTCTCGGTAGGAGCGGCTCCCGTCGCGCTCGAGCTCGGCCTCCGCCGCGTGATAGGCCTCGAGCTTCGCCGCGATCTCGTCCTCGTCGTGACCGAACAGCCGCTCGAGCTCGACCTGGATCCCCCGGTTCCAGTCGATCAGCGTGCCGTAGCAGTCGAAGGTTGCCCAGCGGTCCTCTTCGCGCATGAAGCCCTAGGAGTTCTCGCCTTCCCACCTTCGCAGCACGATGGTCGCGTTGTGTCCGCCGAAGCCGAACGAGTTCGACACCGCGGTGTGGAGCCCGGGCACCTCGCGGGACTCGTTCGGGACGTAGTCGAGATCGCACTCCGGATCGGGATCCTCGAAGTTGATCGTGGGCGGCACCACGCGATCACGCAAGGCGAGAGTGGTGAAGATCGCCTCGATCGCGCCGGCGGCGCCGAAGCAGTGACCGGTCGCGCCCTTCGTCGACGACACAGGGGTGCGGCGTGCGTGGTCCTCGCCGAGCGCGACCTTGATCACCTTCGTCTCGGCCGCATCGCCTAGCGGAGTCGAGGTCGCATGAGCGTTGACGTAGCCCACGTCCGTCGGCTCGATCCCGGCATCGGCGAGCGCTGCTCGCATTGCGCGGGCAGGGCTGCGGCCGGTTGGATCGGGCTCGGTGATATGCGCCGCGTCGGCTGAAATGCCGTAGCCGATCAGCTCTGCGTAGATCCCGGCGCCGCGCGTCCTGGCCCGCTCGAGCTCCTCGAGCACGACTGCGCCGGCCGCCTCACCCATCACGAGCCCGTCGCGGCCGGCGTCGAAGGGCCTGGAGGCTGCGGCCGGATCGTCATTACGGCGCGAGAGCGCCCGCATCGCATCGAATCCGGCGACCCCGACCCGGGTCACCGGGGCCTCGCTGCCTCCCGCGATCATCGCGTCGGCACGGCCGAGGCGGATCGCGTCGAGTGCGTCGCCGATCGCCATGTTCGACGCGGCACAGGCCGTGCACTGGCTCATCAGCGGCCCCTTGGGGCCGAGCTCGATCGAGACCCAACCCGCGCCCATGTTGGGGATGATGCAGGGGATTGAGAACGGGCTGACGCGATCTGGGCCCCGCTCGAGCAGCACGTCGTAGCAGTCCTGGAACGACCCTAGACCCCCGATGCCCGTCGCGATCGAGGCGCCGATCCGCTCGGGGTCGGCCGCGATGTCGATCCCGGAGTCCTGCTCCGCCTGGCGCGCCGCCGCGAGGATCATCTGCGCGAAGCGGTCCATGCGCCGCGACGCCTTGTAGTCGATCCAGTCGGTCGGGTCGAAGTCCTTCAGCTCGCACGCGAAGTGCACCGGGTAGCCGTCGTGGTCGAACTGGGTGATCTCCCCCGCCCCGGATTCGCCCGCAACCAGGCGGCTCCAGCTCGTCTCGGCGTCGTTGCCGAGCGACGAGACCATGCCGATCCCGGTGACGACGACGCGTCTTCTTCCGTTGCCGTTCTCCACTACATCCCCAGTCCGCCGTCGACAAGCAGCACCTCGCCCGTGATGAACGAGGCCTCGTCCGAGCAGAGGAACCGTACCGCGCCGGCCACGTCCGCGGGATCGCCCAATCGCCCGAGCGGCGTGTTCGCCAGCATCAGCGCCTTGCCCTCTTCGGGGATCACGTCGGTGAGCCGCGTCTTCACGTACCCCGGAGCGACCACGTTCGCGCGAACACCGCGCGAGCCGAGCTCCCGGGCGAGCGACTTCGTGAAGCCGATGATCCCGGCCTTTGCGGCGCCGTAGTTGGTCTGACCGAAATTGCCGTGGAGACCGACGATCGAGCTGACGTTGACGATCGCTCCCGACCGCTTCCTCATCATCGGCCGGGTCACCGCGCGGCACGTGTAGAACACCGAGCTCAGGTTCGTCTGGATGACTGCGTTCCAGTCCTCGTCGGACATCCGCGCCAGGAGCCCGTCTCGCGTGAGACCCGCATTGTTCACGAGGATGTCGACGTCGCCGGACTCGTCGACGAGCCGTAGGGCGTCGCCGGCGCTCGACACGTCCGCGGACACCGCCCTGCCGCCGATCTCGGCGGCCACCTCCTCGGCCTCCCCGGCCCCCGACCGGTAGCCGACGACCACCTCGGCCCCCGCCCGGGCAAGCTCGACCGCGATCGCACGACCGATTCCCCGCGAGCCGCCGGTGACGAGCGCTGTTCTCCCTTCGAGGGAGCAGAACTCAGCCAAGCTCGTGTGCGGCTGCGTTCAGCGATTTCAGGTCGTTGACCGAGATCGCCTTCACGGAGCTGTCGATCCTCTTCAGTAAACCGCTGAGGACGTTCCCCGGGCCAACCTCGACGAACGTCGTGACGCCGCTGCCGACCAGCTCGCGGGCCGATTGCGTGAACCTGACCGGGGCCGTGAGCTGCTCGACGAGGAGCGTGCGCAACCGGGAGGCGTCCTCCAGCTTCGCGGTCACGGTCGAGACGAAGTGCGCTGTGGGGGCCTTGAAGTCGATCCGCTCGATCGCGGGTCGCAACCTCTCGGCGGCCAGTTCGACGAGCGGCGAGTGGAACGCCCCGGAGACCTTGAGCCGCACGGCTCGCCGCGCGCCTTCACGTTGCGCCTCCGAGCAGCACTCCTCCACCGCGTCGGTCTCGCCCGAGACGACGAGCTGCCCCGGGCAGTTGTAGTTGGCAGGCCATACGTTGTGGATCTTCTTGCAGAGAGCCTCGACCGCCTCGTCGGCAAGTCCGAGGATCGCCGCCATCGATCCCGGGCGCTCGCTGGCCGCAGCGGCCATCGCAAGGCCGCGCTCGCGGACGAGCCGGATCGCCTCGGGCACCTCGAGCGCTCCGGCGGAGCCGAGCGCCGAGAACTCGCCGACCGAGTGACCGACGACGAAGTCGGGCGAGATCCCGCGGGCGCGCAACGCCGCGTCGATCGCGAGGCTGGTGGCCACGAGGGCCGGCTGCTGGAGATCGGTGCGGGTGAGCTCCTCGGCCGTCCCGGCGAAGCACAGCTCGCGCAGGTCGAGGCCGGAGGCCTCGCTCCCCTCGTCGTACACGGCCATCGCCGCCGGCACCGCCTCGGCGATCTCGCGGCCCATGCCGAGCTCGAACGAGCCCTGCCCCGGGAACATGAATGCCAGCTTGTTCATGAGGTCGCTCCCATAGTCGCATGTGTCCAACGTATGACGGCGGAGCCCCAGGTCAACCCGGCTCCCATTCCCGTCATCAGAACGAGGCTTCCCGGGCGCAGGCGGCCGTCGCTTACCGCGTCGGCGAGCGCAAGCGGGATCGAGCCCGACGACGTGTTGCCGTATCTGTCCACGTTGACGACCACCTTCTGCTCGGGGAAGCCTAATCTGCGGACAGCGTGGTCGATGATCCGGACGTTCGCTTGATGAGGAACGTAGACGTCGACGTCGTCCACCGAGAGGCCGGAGGCCTCGAGAGCCGCCTCCGCCGAGCTGACGAGGACCCGCGTCGCGAACTTGAACACCTCGCGCCCGTTCATCTTCAGGTGGGGGCTCTCCTGGTTCGGCTTCGACCCGATTCCCGGCAATGTGAGCTCGAACCCCCCGGCGCCGTCGGCACCGAGCTCGAAGCCGAGAAACCCGGCTTCATCGACCGGCTCGAGGACGACCGCTCCGGCACCGTCGCCGAACAGGACGAGCGTCGAGCGGTCGGTCCAGTCGAGCACGCGTGAGAGCACGTCGCCGCCGATCACGAGAGCCCTTCGAGAGAGGCCCGAGGCGACCGAGGCATGAGCCTGCGCCAGCGCGTACATGAACCCCGTGCACCCGGCCGAGAGGTCGTAGGCCCCTGCGTCGGCGCATCCGAGCGCATCCGCGACGAGCGCAGCCGTGGCGGGGAAGGCCATGTCAGGAGTGACCGTGGCGACCACGACCAGATCGACGTCCCGAGCCCGAACACCGGCATCAGCCAGCGCTTCCCGTGCAGCGGGAAGCGCCAGGTCCGACATCACCTCCGTGTCGGTCGCCATACGCCGCTCGCGAATCCCCGTGCGGGTGCGGATCCACTCGTCGGACGTCTCGACGTACTGCGCGAGCTCGTCGTTCGTGACCACCCGCTCGGGGACGTGACAGCCGAGGCCGGTGATCGAGACGGACCGGCCGGCGGCGCGAGCCTTCACTCGCCCGCCCCGGTCCCGGAGGCGACCGCGAAGGTGAGCATTCCTCGCACGGCGAGCTCGCCTCCGACCGATGCCCGTACCTTGCCCTTGCCAACCGGGCCTCGCACCGACTCCACCTCGCACTCGAGCTCGAGCACGTCTCCGGGCCGGACGATCCGCTTGAACCGGACGTCGTCTATCCCCGCGAAGAGGACGAGCCGTCCTTCGTTCTCGGGCCGGGAGAGGACGGCGACCGCCCCGCACTGGGCCAGCGCCTCGACCATCTTCACCCCGGGCATGATCGGGTTCCCGGGGAAGTGTCCGGCGCAGTCCTCCTCGGTCACGGTCTTGCGGGCCGAGACCCGCTCGCCGGGCACGAGCTCGAGCACCTCGTCCACGAGCAGGAACGGGTGACGGTGCGGGATGATCTGCTCGATCTCCGACTTCCCCAGCGCCGAGCTCATAGGCCACTCTGCGGTTGGACGCTCATGCGGAAAGCTGCTCGCGCAGCGACGCACGGCCGCGGTGCGCGTAGCACTTGGCGGTTCCGACCGGGAGCCCGGTCGCCTGGGAGATCGCGCCGAACCCGACATCGAAGGCGTCCTTCAGCGCCACGACAGTGGCCTGAGCCGCCGGCAGCTCGGCCAGGCAGCGTCCGAGCTCACGTCGTGTCTCCGACGAGGTCAGCGCGCTCACGGGGTCGCCGTCACGTGCAGGCCGCTCGTCAACCAACAGGGGCTCGGTCCGGCGAACGGCCCGACCCTGGGCGAAGTCCTTGCACGTGTTGACGACGAGCCGGTGCAGCCAGGTGGAGAACTGCGACTCGCCCCGGAACTGCCGGATCCGTACCACGAGCTTGGCGAGCGACTCCTGCGAGGCGTCCCTCGCGTCTTCGGGATCGCGAAGCAGATGCAGCGCCAGCCGCTCCACCCGCGGCGCATGCCGCTCGCAGAGCGCCTCGAGCGCCCGGCGGTCACCGGACTTGGCGCGTGTCACGAGGATCGGATCGGAGAGACGCTCGTAGACGAGTGGGGCATCGTGGCGACCACGGCTGGTTGGACGGCCCTGCGCTTGGGGGGGTTGCACGGCGGGCCTACTCTAGTAGCCATGGCGCTCGTGCCAGAGATCGTGCTGCCGATGCTGCGGGGCAGCTTCGGCCGCGTCTACCTCCACGCGCTCGAGACTCCTTCGACCCAGGGAATGCCCTCCCGGGACGCATCTCACGGCACCGTTGCGGTCGCCGAGCACCAGACCGCGGGACGCGGGAGGCTCGGGCGCATCTGGGTCGACGAGCCCGGGGCCGGGCTCGCGCTCTCGGTCGTCCTGCGGCCGCCGCCTCCGGTCACACGCTGGCCCGAACTCACGCTCGTGGCCGCCCGGGCGGTCGCCGGGGCGGTCGGGCCCGAGGCGGAGATCAAGCCTCCGAACGACGTCCTCGTCGCTGGGAAAAAGGTGGCCGGGATCCTCGCCGAGGCCGGCGACCGCGTCGTGCTGGGCATCGGGGTCAACGTCGGAGAGGCCCCGTGGCCCGGAGCCGGCTACGTAGAGCGCGATCGCCTCGAGCTGCTGGTCGAGATCCTCGACCTCCTCGAGCAGGGCTACGAAGCGTGGCTTTCCGGCCAGGACCGCTTGTAATGCAAGTTGCAAACATCGGGGAGTCGCGGCTTGCAATTCAAACTCGCCCGCCGGGTTGCCGGGGGCGCCTACACTGATCGCACGGTGAAGCTGTCGCTGCTCTTGGCGGCATTGGTCGCGGCGGTGCTCGTCCCCGGCGCAGGCTCCTCGCCGGCCCCGGCGAAGCCGCGTGTGCTCGCGATCACCTTCAACCAGGAGATCGACCCGGTCACACAGGCGTGGCTGACCGACAAGCTCGATCAAGCGCAGAAGCACCACTACTCGGCGGCGGTGATCCTCCTCGACACACCGGGCGGGGACGAGGACTCGATGCGGAAGATCGTCCAGAAGGAGCTCAGCCTCAGCGCCTCCGGGACGCCGGTGATCGTGTACGTCTCGCCGAACGGAGCGAGGGCGGCGTCGGCAGGGGTCTGGCTGTCCCAGGCTGCAGACGTCCTCGCGATGGCACCCGAGACCAACATCGGCTCCTCGACGCCGATCTCCTCGACCGGAGCGAACCTCGGCAGCGACCTGCGGCGGAAGGTGATCAACGACGCGGCGGCGTCGCTGCGCGGGCTGGCCAAGACGCACGGACGCAACGCCGCCTGGGCGAACATGGCCGTTCGCAAGGCGTCGAACCTGACGGCGGTCGAGGCGCTGAAGCGAGGCGTGATCGACCTGATCTCTCCGAGCCTTCCGGCCTTGCTGAACACGATCGACGGGCGTACCACGATTCCGTTCCACCTGAAGCTCCACACCGCGGACGCGACGATCGACAGCACCAAGCCCGGCTTCATCACGCGGTTCCTCTCGACCCTGCTCAACCCGAACCTGGTCTCGCTGCTCTTCCTGGCGGGCATCGCCGGGATCGGCTTCGAGATCTTCCATCCGGGGGTCATCCTGCCCGGCGCGCTCGGAGCGGTCTCGATGGTCCTCGCCTTGTTCGGACTCTACGTCCTGCCACTGTCCTGGACCGGGCTCGGGCTGGTCCTGCTCGGCATCGTGCTGCTCCTGCTCGACGCGCACTACCCGACCCACGGAGCCCTCACCCTGTCCGGCCTCGTAGCCCTCGGGTTCGGCCTCGCGACGCTCTTCCAGGGCGGAGGCGGCGGGCCGCACACGTCGATACCTCTCGTCGTCTCGCTGACCGTGGTGATCGGCGGTGCCTGGGCCTGGGCGATCGCGAAGGCGGTGGCGGCACGCCGGCGGCCGGTATCGGTCGGGCCCCAGAAGATCGTCGGCAAGCAGGGAGTCGTGCGCGAGAACGGTCTCGTCTTCGTGCAGGGAGAGCTCTGGCGCGCCCGGGCCGCAGAACCGCTCAGGGCGGGCCAGCGCGTCGAGGTGGACGAGCTCGAGGGGCTGACCTTGCGCGTCCATCCGGTATGAGGCGCTATAGGATCGCGCTGTGACCGTCGCCGGGATCGCGCTAGCCGTCGTCCTGTTCGTGCTGGTCCTGTTCCTGATCGGCGCGCTCAAGGTCGCGCGCGAGTACGAGCGCGGAATCGTCTTCCGGCTCGGCCGCCTCTTCCCCGAGCCCAAAGGGCCGGGACTCTTCATCCTGATCCCGATCGTCGACAAGATGGTCAAGGTCGACCTGCGGACGATCACCCTCAACATCCCTCCGCAAGAGGTGATCACCAAGGACAACGTCCCGGTCCGCGTGAACGGCGTGGCCTACTTCCGCATCGTCGATCCGAAGGCGGCGATCGTCCAGGTCGAGAACTACATGGTCGCGACCTCGCAGATCGCCCAGACGACGCTGCGGTCCGTGCTCGGCCAGCACTCGCTCGACGAGCTGCTCTCGGAGCGAGAGAAGATCAACGTAATCCTGCAGGGCATCATCGACGAGCAGACCGCGCCGTGGGGGATCAAGGTCTCGATCGTCGAGCTGAAGGACGTCGAGATCCCTCAGGGGATGCAGCGCGCCATGGCGCGACAGGCCGAGGCCGAGCGCGAGCGGCGCGCCAAGGTGATCGCCGCCGAGGGCGAGTTCCAGGCCTCGGAGCGGTTGAAGGACGCCGCACTCGTGATCGAGGAGCATCCGATCGCCCTGCAGCTCCGCTATCTGCAGACGCTGCTCGAGCTGGGGTCGTCGGCGTCGACGACGATCGTCTTCCCCGCCCCGGTCGACATCATTTCGTCGTTCCTGCCGAAGCCGGTCGAGAAGACCTCGTAGCCCTCGAGGGGTGCGACTCGCGGAACCTGCGGGCCGCCGCGATCGCGGCGCCGAGATTCAGGCCCTTGTCCCGGCCCTGCTTGATCAGCATCACGGTCTCGATCGCGTCCATGTCGTAGATCCGCTGCTTTCGGCCCTTCGTCGGTATCTGGGCCTTGTTCGTCCAGTAGTCGAGCTGCATCTTCGAGATTCCGGCAAGACGGCAAACCTGGCTCAGGTAGAGCTCGATCCTGTCGATGCGCGCGGCCATGTCGACCGGTTCCAGCACGACCTCGCCGCGCTCGTATCCCGTCTCGCGATCTGCCATCTCGCGACCCTCCGCGGTCGGTACGGGGCCTTCGGGCGACTTATAACGGGTCTGTTGCCGAAAGTGAAGCGGCTACCGGCCCTACTCGGACGACGGATCGTCGTCGGAGACGACGTCCTCCCCGCTCTCCTCCTCCACAGGCTCCAGCACGCTCTCGGACTCACCCGTCGAGCCGACGGACGGCGTCTCGGGTCCGCCCTCGGGAGCGCTGTCGACTACGGGGGCAAGCGAGACGACCTTTTCGCCCTCGCGCAACCGCATCACGATCACGCCCTGGGTCGAGCGGCCGAGCCTCTTCACGTCCTCGACGGGCATCTTGATCACGGTCCCGCCGGTCGAGATGAGCATCACCTGGTAGCCGTCGCGGACGACCCTGGCTCCGGCGAGGTGCCCCCGAGCCTCTGTGAGCTTGACCGTCAGCACGCCCATCCCGCCGCGGCCCTTGCGCGGGTACTCGGAGACTCGCGTCCTCTTGCCGAAGCCGTTCTCGGTGACGACGAGCAGGTCGGAGTCGTCGCGGGCGATCTCGGCCGCGATCACCGCGTCCTCGCCGCGCAGCGCCATTCCGCGAACACCCTCGGTCGCCCGCCCCATCGCGCGAGCGTCGGCCTCCGAGAAGCGGATCGCCTGACCGTTGCGCGATACGAGCAGGATGTCGTCGCCGGTCGAGCAGTGGCGCACCGCGACCAGCTCGTCGCCCTCACGCATCTTGATCGCGATGATCCCATCGGCCTTCAGCGGCGTGTTGTACTCGGCGAGCGCCGTCTTCTTGACGACGCCGTTCTTCGTCGCGCACAGCAGGTACTCGGCCTCCTCGAAGTTACGCGTCTGGATGACCGCGCGAACCTGCTCGTCCTGGCGGAACGGCAGCAGGTTCACGATCGCCCGTCCCTTGGACTGCCGCGAACCGAGCGGCAACTCGTGGACCTTCAGGCGGTAGACCTTGCCGACGGAGGTGAAGAAGAGGATGTAATCGTGGGTCGAGGCGACGAAGAGATGCTCGATGTAGTCGTCGTCCTTC
>Ga0335081_10009464_pt1 | contig 15693 bp, 10 predicted proteins | sample Lox_Sample_35_FD_206713 | JGI IMG/M metagenome (GOLD analysis project Ga0335081, IMG submission 206713) | Soil microbial communities from Loxahatchee National Wildlife Refuge, Florida, United States - Lox_Sample_3.5 | ecosystem: Environmental > Terrestrial > Soil > Wetlands | place: USA... | reverse complement strand
CCGGTGCCGACGCGCCTGGGCATCGCGAGGTCGGTCGGCGCGACGAGCGCCTGAACCTCGAGCAGCAGAGGGCGCGTCCCCTCGAGGGTGCAGGTGACTGCGGCGCCGACCTCGCCCGCCTCGGAGCGACCGAACAGCTCGGACGGCTCGGGGACGCCGACGAGGCCCGCACCCGTCATCTCGAACACCCCGATCTCGTTCGTCGAGCCGAACCGGTTCTTGACCGCGCGCAGCACACGGTGAGCGCGGTAGCGGTCGCCCTCGAACTGCAGGACGCAGTCGACCAGATGCTCGAGCACGCGCGGGCCGGCCACGGCACCGTCCTTCGTCACGTGGCCGACGAGGAACACGGCGACCCCGTTCTCCTTCGCCACGCGCAGAAGCCGCGAGGCAGCCTCGCGGACCTGCGAGACCGAGCCCGGCGCCGATCCGACCTCCTGCGACCAGAGCGTCTGGACGGAGTCGACGACGCAGACGCCCGGGCGCTCCCGCGCGAGCGTCTCACAGACGTGCTCGAGCTCCGTCTCGGCGAGGATCTCGACGCCGTCGCAGCCGCCGAGCCGGGCGGCCCGCAGCTTCACCTGCGCGACGGACTCCTCGCCCGTGACGAGCAGCGCGCGGCGCTCGGAGGCCATCGCCCCGAGAGCGCTGAGCAGGAGCGTCGACTTCCCGACGCCCGGCTCTCCGCCCACGAGCACGAGCGACGCCGGCACCAGGCCGCCGCCGAGCACGCGATCGAGCTCGGGCACGCCGGTCGCGATGCGCTCGGTCTCCTCCACGACGACGTCGACGAGGCGGAGCGGCGGCCGCCGGGCCGGCTCGGAGGCGTGGGCACGCCCCCGCTGTCCACGCGCAGGAAGCGCCTCGGCCACCATCGTGCCGAACTCGCCGCAGCCCGGGCAGCGCCCGAGCCAGCGGCTCGAAGCGGTGCCGCACTCGGTGCACGCGTGCTGGACAGCCGCCGCCCTCGCCACGCCGGTGACCGTAGCGCGGGCGCCCGACGGCACCCGTGCCGGCTCCGCAACGATCGATCCACGGCTCTCGGCCCTCCGGGTCATCGCCGCGTCGACCAGTACATTCACGGCGTGTCCCGCCCCAGGCTTCGTTCGCAGAGCGAGGTGGTCGAACGCTCGCGCGCGCTTCAGGGAGAGGTGGAGGCCGGCCTGCGGCACGTCGCCGGCGGGTCGTCCGACCCGGCGGCCGCAACCGCCGTGTGGCGCGGGGAGGCGCTCGGGACGCTGCTCTGGTCGCTCGAGCTGATCGAGCTGCCGCCGTACGATCGCCCCTTCGAGACGGCTGCCGTCGTGCGCGCCGGTCTCACCGGCGCACGGCTGCGCGACGCACAGGACGTCGACGCCGAGCGGCAGTCCGCCCGGCTCTGGCACTGGCGCGCACGGACGACCGTCCTTCAGGCGGCAGGCGAGGTCGAGCTGCCGCCGCCCTACGCGACCTTCGACCAGCTGATCGCCGCTACCGCGATGCGCGGCTTCGAGCAGGAGCTGCTGCCGGCGCCGATGCGCGGCGACTTCCCGGCGTACGGAAAGGTCTACCGCCACCTCTCCCCGGAGCAGCTCCACGAGGCCGACGCGATCGCGGCCGAGCGCCACCACGCGCTCAACTGGCTGTGCGGGCTCGGGGAGAGCTGGGACGACGTCCCGCTCGACACCTGATAGCGGATTCTCTATTGTCTTCCGCGATGGATCGCCTCGAGCGCTACGCCGAGCTGATCGTCCGGGTCGGTGCGAACGTCCAGCCGGGGCAGACGCTGTTCGTCATGTGCCTCGTCGAGCACGCAGAGCTCGCTCGCGCGCTCGCGCGCGAGGGGTACGAGGCGGGTGCGCGGTACGTCGACGTCCGTTACGGCGACCAGCACGTGCGTCGGTCGATGATCGAGCACGCGAGCGACGAGGTCCTCACCGAGACGCCCGAGTGGCTGCTCGTGCAGGCCGACGCGATCGGCGACAACTCGGCGCTCGTGATGATCGCGGGCGACCCCGAGCCCAATCTGCTCGCCGATCTCGACCAGGGCCGGGTCGGCCGGGCCATGCCGCGGGCGCTGCTCGAGGCGCTGCACAAGGCGCAGTCCGAGCGCACGGTCAGCTGGACGATCGCGGCCTTCCCGAACGAGGGCTGGGCGAAGCAGGTCTTCGGCGAGCCGGACGTCGAGCGTCTGTGGGACGCGATTGCACAGACCGTCCGGCTCGACGAGCCCGACCCGGTCGGTGCCTGGCACCGGCACGTCGCGAGCCTCCGCGAGCGGAGCCGCCGGCTCGACGAGCTCGATCTCGACCGCCTGCACTTCAGCGGCCCCGGCACCGACCTGACCGTCGGTCTGCTTCCCGGCGTCCGGTGGACGGGCGGCGGGACGACCACGGTGACCGGTGTCGACCACATTCCGAACATGCCGACGGAAGAGGTCTTCACCGCTCCCGACTGGCGGCGCACCACGGGGTCCGTCCGCTCGACACGACCGCTCGATCTCGGCGGGACGGTCGTCCACGATCTCGAGATGACGTTCGAGGACGGCCTGGTGACGGACGTCCGCGCGAGCAGCGGCGCCGACGCCGTCCGCAGCCAGATGGCGTTCGACGAGTTCGCCAACCGGCTCGGGGAGGTCGCGCTCGTCGACGGCACCTCACGCGTCGGGCAGACCGGCCTGACGTTCTCCAACACCCTGTTCGACGAGAACGCCGCCTGTCACATCGCGTACGGGACGGCGGTGCTGTTCGGCGCCGACGAGCTCGAAGGGCTCGAGCCGGACGAGCTTCGCGCCCGGGGAGCGAACGTCTCGAACATCCACACCGACTTCATGATCGGAGGCCCCGAGGTCGACGTCGACGGGATCACGAGCGACGGGCGGACGGTTCCGATCCTGCGGGAGGACATCTGGCAGTTGACGAACTAGCCGGTCTCGAGCGGTACGCCTCGGTCGCGGTGCGCGTCGGCTCGAACGTCCGTGCCGGGCAGAACGTGCTCATCTCCAGCCACGTCGCGCATGCACCGCTCGCACGCGCGCTCGCACGGCAGTCGTATGCCGCCGGCGCCCGGTACGTCGACGTCCAGTACGGCGACCCGCACGTGCGGCGCGCCATGATCGAGCTCGGCCCCGACGAGACGCTCGACTATTCACCGCCGTGGCAGATCGAGCGCGTCGAGGCGATGGCGGGCAACGCGATGATCGCGACCACGGGCGACCCCGAGCCCCGGCTGCTCGCCGACCTCGATCCGGAGCGCGTCGGCCAGGCGAAGCCGATCGAGCTGCGAAAGCGGCACCTGGAGATCGTGAGCGCGAGCACGTGCAACTGGACGGGCGTGGCCTTCCCGAGCGAGGGCTGGGCGAACCAGGTCTTCGGCAAACCGGACGTCGAGCGGCTCTGGGAGGCGATCGGCTTCTGCACGCGCCTCGACGAGGACGATCCCGTCGCGGCCTGGCGCGAGCACATGGACCGCCTCGAGCGCCGCGGCGCCGCGTTGAACGCACTCGGGCTTGACCGCCTGACCTACCGCGGTCCGGGCACCGACCTCGAGATCGGACTGCTCGAACGCTCGCACTTCGGGTCGGCGCTCTTCAGGACGGTCGACGGGCACCCGTACGTCGCGAACATGCCGACGGAAGAGGTCTTCACGACGCCCGACGCGCGCCGCGCCGAAGGCGTGGTCACGTCGACCAAGCCGCTCGCCGTTGGGGGCGACGTGGTCGAAGGGCTCCAGGTGACCTTCGAGGGCGGCCGGATCGTCGACGTGCAGGCGAAGCACGGCGCCGAGCTGATCCGTGCGGACGTCGGCGTCGACGAGAACGCCGCGCGACTCGGCGAGGTGGCGCTCGTCGACGGCACGTCCCGCGTCGGGCAGTCGGGCCTCGTCTACTTCAACACGCTGTTCGACGAGAACGCGACCTGCCACATCGCGTACGGTGCGGCGGTGTTCGCCGGGCACGAAGGCACGGAGCCGCACGAGGGGATCAACGTCTCGAAGACACACACCGATTTCATGATCGGCGGCCCGGCCGTCGACGTCGACGGGGTGACCCGCGAAGGACGCGTCGTGCCGCTGCTGCGAGACGACGTCTGGCAGCTGCCCGAGTGACGACTCCGCGCGAGGAGCGATATGCCGAGCTGGTCGTCCGCGCCGGTGCGAACGTCCAGCCGGGCCAGCTGGTCGACGTTCTAGCGGGCCTCGAGCACGCCCCGTTCGTGCGGGAGGTCGCGCGGTCGGCCTACCGTGCGGGCGCGCGCTACGTCGACGTTCGCTACGTCGACTCGCACATCCGCCGCGCGTTGGTGGAATCCACCGCACCGGACGACGTCCTGTCGTGGACGCCGCCCTGGCTCCTCACCCGCGAGCGGGCGTTCGGCGAGGAGCACGCCGCCGTCGTCGCGCTCGTCGGCGACGCCGAGCCGAAGCTGCTCGCCGACCTCCCCGGCGAGCGCGTCGGCAAGGCGAGAACGCTCGAGCTGTCGAAGGAGTCGTCCCGCCAGGTCACGGAGCGGCTCTGCAACTGGACCGTCGCCGGCGTCCCCAACGAAGGCTGGGCGACCCAGGTGTTCGGCGAGCCGGACGTCGAGCGGCTGTGGGACGTCGTCGCGCACTGCGTGCGGCTCGACGAAGCGGACCCCGTCGCCGCGTGGCGCGAGCACATGACCCGGCTCGACCGCCGGGCGGCCGCGCTGAACGAGCTCTCCGTCGACGCGATCCGGTTCCACGGGCCCGGCACCGACCTCACGGTCGGCCTGCTGCCGCAGTCGCGGTGGCTCGGAGTCGCAACCAAGACGGTCGACGACATCGTCTACGTCGCGAACATGCCGACGGAGGAGGTCTACACGACACCCGATGCCCGCCGGACCGAGGGGGTCGTCACCTCGACGAGGCCGTTATCGGTGGACGGCGCGATCGTCATGGGGCTCCGGCTGCGGTTCAGCGGCGGCCGCATCATCGAGGTCGATGCCGACCACGGCGCCGAGGTGATCCGCGGGCAGCTGGAGAGCGACGAGAATGCCGGCGCGCTGGGCGAGCTCGCCCTCGTCGACGGCGAGTCCCGGGTCGGCCGGACGGGACTGACGTTCTACGAGACGCTGTACGACGAGAACGCGACCTGCCACCTCGCTTTCGGCGATGCGTACGCGGAGGCCGTCGAGGGCGGCCTGATGGACGGCGTCAACGTCTCGTCGGTGCACACGGACTTCATGATCGGCGGCCCCGAGGTGTCGGTCGATGCGATCACGCGGACGGGCGTCGTCGTGCCGCTCCTGCGCCAGGAGGAGTGGCAGCTCCCCCCGGGCTGAGGGGCTATAGCTCAACCGAGGGATTGCCGATACGGGAGCTGTGGACGCATCGGCAATCTCGTCCCGGCTGATCGGGACCCTCCTCGTCGAGAAAGGGCTGATCACCGAGGCACAGCTCGAGCTTGCGCTCGACGAGCAGCAGACGACCGGCGCGCGGCTGGGCGAGATCCTGATGTCGCAATTCGGCGTGACGCGCGCCGATCTCGAGAGCGCGCTCACCGCCCAGCGGGCCGAGAACCAGTCGCTCGGCGCGCCCGAGGACAGCGAGGCCAACGCCGCCGTGCGCGAGCTCGCCCGCATGCTGGACGAGTGGGGCCGCGTCGATCAGGCTCCGCCTTCCGCGTCGCCGGAGCCGCCGAAGCGGCCGATCGGCGAGATCTTCGTGGAGAAGGGCTTCATCTCGAGCAGCCAGCTCGTGGACGCCCTCGAGGAGCAGAAGCTGAGCGGACGGAAGCTCGGCGAGATCCTCGTCTCCCAGGGCAAGCTGTCGCGCCTGCGGCTGTGGGATGCGCTGGAGGACCAGGCGGCGAGCTTCGAAGAGCCGAAGCAGGAGACCCCCGGCCTGACGAGGCCGTCGCTGCGGGTCGTCTCCGACGCCCTCACCGGCCACGTCCCGGAGCACGAAGCCCGCGAGCCGGTCGAGCCGGTCGAAATGTGGGAGCCGCCGAAACCCCCGGCCGTCGGGGCCCGGAGCGAGCCTCCGGCCGACGAGAGCGTCAACGGGCTGCGTGCGGAGCTCGATTCGCTGGCCGCGCGGGTCGACGCATTGCCGACGCCCACCGACGAGTGGCGCGATGCCGTCTCCCAGCTCGGGGGGCGGCTCGACGCGCTGGCCGACGGCTCGGGCGAGTCCCGGACCGAGCTCGAGCGCCTGGCCGCGCAGCTCGAGGAGGAGCGGGAGGCGGAGCGCCGGCTCGACGCGCAGGTCAACGAGCTCGCCCAGCGTCTCGACAGCTTCGCCGGCGAGCTCTCGGTCCGACTCGATCAGGTGAGCGAGACCGTCACCACCGCCGCCGGACGCGACCAGACCGACGCGCTCCGCCACGACCTCGATGAGCTGCGTGCCGCGCTCGACGCCCTTCCTGCCCCCGGCGGCGACGTCGACGAGCTCAGCGGCCGGCTCACGACGCTCGACCACAACGTCAGCGCGCGCCTCCAGCACGTCAGCGACCAGCTCGCGACAGCCGCGACCCGCGACCAGGCCGACCGGCTCCGCCGCGAGCTCGACGACCTCCGCGCCGCACTCGACGCCCTCCCCGCACCCACCGACGAGGTCAACAGCCTCGCCCGCCGCGTCGATCACCTCTCCGAAAGCTTCTCGACCCGCCTCCAGCAGCTCAGCGACACGATCGGCGCCCTTCCCGCCCCCGGCGGCGACATCGACGAGCTCACCGGCCGGCTCACCACGCTCGACCACAACGTCAGCGCGCGCCTCCAGCACGTCACCGAGCAGCTGGCCGCCGCCGCCACCCGCGAGCAGGCGGAGCGGCTCCGCCGCGAGCTCGACGACCTCCGCGCCGCACTCGACGCCCTCCCCGCACCCACCGACGAGGTCAACAGCCTCGCCCGCCGCGTCGATCACCTCTCCGAGAGCTTCTCAACCCGCCTCCAGCAGCTCGGCGACACCATCGACCACGCCGCCAGCCGCGACCAGACCGACGCGCTCCGCCACGAGCTCGACGGGCTTCGTACCGCGCTCGAGTCCCTCCCGCAGCCCACTGACGAGTGGCGCGACGCCGTCGGCTCCGTCTCAGCCCGCCTCGACGAGCTCGCCTTCGGTGCAGCCGAGGTGCGAGGTGCGCTCGACCACGCACACGGCCGCATCGACGCCGGCGACGACAACGGCCGCCGCCTCGACGAGCGCCTGGATGCTGTCGCGAACGCCGCCGACGACCTGGCGGCCCGTGTCGACCAGCTGTCGCACAGCCTGGTCGACGCGACGACGCGCGAGCAGACGGACGCCCTCCGGGGCGAGCTGGGCGAGCTCCGCCACCGGCTCGACTCGATCCCGGCTCCCAGCGACGAGTGGCGCGAGGCGATCGCCGCGCTCGCCGTCCAGATCGATACGGCCCAGTCGTCCGAGGAGTGGCGTGACGCCGTCGCGGCGCTCGCGGTGCGGCTCGACGAGGTCGCGGCGCCGACGGAGGAGCTGCGGGCCGAGATCGGCGCGCTCTCCGACCGCCTGCGCGGGCGCGTCGAGCGCCTGGAGCGCGATCTCGCGGCCACGGCGAGCTCCGAGACCCTGGAGTCGGTCTCGCATCACGTCGACGAGGTCGGTCACGGGCTCGAGCACCAGACGCACCGCCTCGACCAGATCGCGCGGCGGCTCGACGAGCTCGCGCCGCTCCACCGGGTCGACGAGCTTGCGAACTCCACAACCGAGACGGCGTCGGCGCATGGCGCTGCGCTCGACGCGATCCGCGAAGAGCTGTCGTCGCACGCGCGGAAGGTCCAGGAGCTCGTCGAGAAGCGCCGCGCCGACAAGACCGCGTTTCGCGAGCGCCTCGACGCCGTCGAGGCAGCCGTGTCCGAGGGCCCCGACCTCGCGGCGGCGCTCGAGCCGCTGCAGGCGCATGTCGCGGAGCTCGATCACCGCCTCTCCGAGCTCGCGTCGCAGCAGGCGGCCGAGCGCCGCGCAGAGCTCGACGGCCTGCGCGAGGAGCTCCTCCGCGCAGCCGCCGACGGCTCCTCGGCCCACGGCGAGGTACTCGACACGCTCCGCCACGAGCTGACCGCAGCGGTCGCCGAATGGCGCCGAGACGTCGACTCGCTGCGTGCCGAGCTGCACGAGAGTGCCGCGGGCGCAACCCATGCCAACGGCGAGGCGCTCGACGCGCTCCGCGAAGAGCTCACGGCGCAGTCGCACCGCGTGCACGAGACGGCCGCCGCCCATCGCGAGGCGGCAGAGACGCTCGGCCGGAGGCTCGACGAGCTCGGCGCATCCGTGGGCGAGCTCGACCTCGAATCGCTCCGCAACGAAGTCGCAGCCCAGGCGCGCCGCGCCGACGACGCCCTCGCCGCCCGCCGCGAGGAGACGGAGGCACTCGGGCGGCGGCTCGACGAGCTCGGCGCATCCGTCGACGAGCTCGACCTCGAATCGCTCCGCAACGAAGTCGCAGCCCAGGCGCGCCGCGCCGACGACGCCCTCGCCGCCCGCCGCGAGGAGACGGAGGCACTCGGGCGGCGGCTCGACGAGCTCGGCGCATCCGTCGACGAGCTCGACCTCGAATCGCTCCGCAACGAGCTCGCAGCCCAGGCGCGCCGCGCCGACGACGCAGCCACCGCCCGCCGCGCGGAGGTCGAGGCGCTCACCGGCCGGGTCGACGACCTCCGGTTGTCCGTCGAGGAGCACGCGGCCGGCCACGATGCCGAGCGCCGCGCCGAGCTCGAGAGTCTGCGCGACGACGTCTACCGGCGCATCGAGCAGGTCGCCGCCACGAGGGCCGGCCGGGCCGAGCTCGACGCGCTCCGCACGCAGCTCGAACAGGAGATCTCCGATCTGCTCGAACGGCAGGGTCAGGACGGCGCCGCCGCCGAGGCGACCGGACAGGCGATCCGCGACGGCCTCGCCGAGCTCGCACGCCGCCTGACGTCGTCCGAGCAGGCGTACTTCGAGAGCGGCCGCACGCTGCGGCGCTCGATCGAGAACCTCGGGCTCGCGATCACCGACGCGGACTGGCACCTCCGCACCGGCGCCGCCGACGAGCCCGGCGAGGAAGCGACCTCCTACGTCGCCTTCGTCCCGGCCGGGGACGCCTACCGCCTGGTCGAGTGCGAAGGCGCGCCGCCGTACCTGGGCCAGATCGTCGAGATCGAGGGCTTCGAGGACGCGATGCTGCGCGTGTCGCGCCTCGGCCGCTCACCGCTTCCGTTCGACGGCAGGCCCTGCGCCTACCTCGAGCGGCTCTCTCCCGCGACCGCCTAGCGAGGCACCGGTCCTTCGTGGCTCAGTCTGCTGTGAGGTCCTCGGGCGCGGGCGGGGCGTCCGGGGCCGCGCTGACGCCGATCACCTCGGGCGGTGACGGCGGGACGACCGTGATGTCCGCCTCCTCGTCGTTCTTGCGGGCGACGAGGATCGTCGAGCCCGGCTCGAGCTGGCGCCCGAGCACGAAGTCGGCGAGCGGATCCTCGATGTAGCGCTGGATCGCGCGCCGCAGCGGGCGGGCGCCCATCGTCGGATCCCAGCCCTTCTCGACGAGCAGGTCCTTCGCCTCGTCCGTCAGCTCGATCGTCACCTCGTGCTCCGCCATCTGCACGCGCAGGCGGTTCATCAGCAGGTCGACGATCTGGAGGATCTCCTCCTTCGTCAGCTTCGGGAACACGATGATCTCGTCGATGCGGTTCAGAAGCTCGGGGCGGAAGACCTTCTTCAGGTCGCCCATCACCCGCGTCTTCATGTCGTCGTAGGAGATCCCCTCCTCGTTCGAGAGGGTGAACCCGAGCGAGACGTTCTTGGAGATCGACGCCGAGCCGATGTTCGAGGTCATGATCACGATCACGTTCCGGAAGTCGACCTTGCGCCCCTGCGAGTCCGTCAGCTTCCCGTCCTCCAGGATCTGCAGGAGGATGTTGAACACGTCCGGGTGCGCCTTCTCGATCTCGTCGAACAGGACGACCGAGTACGGCTTCCGGCGCACGGCCTCCGTCAGCTGGCCGCCCTCGTCGTAACCGATGTATCCGGGCGGCGATCCGACCAGCCGGGACACGGCATGCTTCTCCATGTACTCCGACATGTCGATCTGGATCATCGCGTCCTCGTCGCCGAACAGGAACTCGGCCAGCGTGCGCGCAAGCTCCGTCTTCCCGACGCCCGAGGGGCCGAGGAAGATGAACGAGCCGGTCGGCCGCTTCGGGTCCTTGATCCCGGCGCGGGCACGTCGGATCGACTTCGAGACCGCGACGATCGCCGCATCCTGGCCGATCACGCGCTTGTGCAGCTCCTCCTCCATGCGGACGAGCCGCTGCGACTCCGCCTCGGTCAGCTTGAAGACGGGGATCCCCGTCCACATCGAGACGATGTCGGCGATCTCGTCCTCGCCGATCGAAGGCTGCTCCGTCTGCTCGGAGTCGCGCCACTGGTCTTCCAGCTCCCGCTTCTTCTGCGTGAGCTTGCGCTCCTTGTCGCGCAGGGACGCCGCCTTCTCGAACTCCTGGTTCTCGATCGAGTCTTCCTTGTCCTTGCGGACCTTCTCGATCTCGTCCTCGAGCTCGCGGTAGCGCGGCGGTGCAGTCATCGTCTTGATCCGCATCCGCGAAGCCGCCTCGTCGATCAGGTCGATCGCCTTGTCCGGCAGATGGCGGTCCTGGATGTAGCGGTCGGCGAGCGTCGCCGCTGCATCGAGCGCCTCGTCCGTGATCTTGCACCGATGGTGCGCCTCGTAGCGGTCACGCAGGCCGCGCAGGATCTGCACGGTGTCGTCGGTCGACGGCTCGTCGACGCGGATCTGCTGGAAGCGGCGCTCGAGCGCAGCGTCGCGCTCGAGGTACTTGCGATACTCGTCCAGCGTCGTCGCGCCGATCGTCTGCAGCTCGCCGCGTGCCAGCGCCGGCTTCAGGATCGACGCTGCGTCGATCGCGCCCTCTGCGGCTCCCGCGCCGACGAGGTTGTGCAGCTCGTCGATGAACAGGATGATGTCGCCGCGCTGGGTGATCTCCTTCATCACCTTCTTCAGGCGCTCCTCGAACTCGCCACGGTACTCCGAGCCGGCCACGAGCGCGGCCAGGTCCAGGGTGTAGATCTGCTTGTTCTTCAGCAGGTCCGGCACCTGACCCGAGGAGATCCGCGACGCGAGGCCCTCCACGACCGCGGTCTTGCCGACGCCCGGCTCGCCGATCAGCACCGGGTTGTTCTTGGTCCGGCGCGACAGGATCTGCATCACGCGCTCGATCTCCGTCTGCCGGCCGACAACCGGGTCGAGCTTGCCCTCGGACGCCTGCTTGGTCAGGTTGCGGCCGAACTGGTCGAGCAGCTTCGAGCTCTTGCCCTTCTCGCTCGTCGCGCCCGACGTGCCGCCCTGACGGCGGCCGGGGCCGGAGAGCATGCGAATGATCTCGTTGCGGATCTTCTCCGCGTCCGCGTCGAAGTCGAGCAGGATCCTCGCCGCGACGCCCTCGTTCTCGCGTACGAGGCCGAGCAGGATGTGCTCGGTGCCGATGTAGTTGTGCCCGAGCGAGAGCGCCTCGCGCAGCGCGAGCTCGAGGACCTTCTTGGCCCGCGGTGTGAACGGGATCTGGCCGGTGGTCACCTCGTCGCCCTGCCCGACGATGCGGGCCACCTGGGCGCGAACCTCCTCCACCGTGATGTCGAGCGACTCGAGCACACGCGCCGCGAGACCTTCTTCCTCGCGCAGCAGACCGAGCAGGATGTGCTCGGTACCGATGTAGTTGTGCTTGAGCGCGCGCGCCTCGTCCTGCGCGAGTACGACGACCTGGCGAGCACGCTCGGTGAACCGTTCGAACACTCAGATTCCTCTCTTTCGCCGCCTGTTTACGGCAGCGCCGTCGGATCGTGGGCTTTCCGAGGGCCTCATCGTACTCGCCCCTCCGGGTGTGCGGTCGAGGCCAGGATTTCGCCGTCGTACGTCAGTGCCGCTCGCGCTGCGCCGGGAAGAGGATCACGTCGCGGATCGACTCCTTCTGCGCGAGCACCATCACGAGCCGGTCGATGCCGATGCCGAGCCCCCCGGTGGGCGGCATCCCGTACGAGAGCGCCTCGACGTAGTCCGGATCGCCCTGCTCGGCCTCCACGTTGCCGCCGGCGCCCTCCTCGGCCTGCATCGCGAAACGCTCGTCCTGCTCCGCCGCGTCGTTGAGCTCCGAGAACGCGTTCCCGAGCTCCATCCCGCCGACGTAGAACTCGAACCGCTCGGTGATCCTGGGGTCGTCGTCGGTCAGCCGCGCGAACGGCGAGAGCTCGATCGGGTAGTCGAAGAGGATCGTCGGTGAGATCAGGCTCGGCTCGACGTACGCGGTGATCGCCTTGTCGACGAGCTGTGCCCACGTGCTGTCCTGCGACACCTCGATACCGCGCGAGCCCAGGCGCTCCTTCAGATCGTCGAAGTCGCGGGTCCAGAGGCCGGCGGCCTCGAGCTGGTCGACGAGCCTGACGCGCTTCCACGGCGCCTTGAGATCGACGTCGTGCCCCTTGAACGTGACGCGCGTCGTGCCGATCGTCTCCGTTGCGACGTACTCGACGAGCCGCTCCATCCGGTTCATCGTGTCCCGGTAGTCGGCGTACGCCTCGTACCATTCGAGCTGCGTGAACTCGGGGTTGTGCTTGTAGCTCACGCCCTCGTTGCGGAAGTCCTTCCCGAGCTCGTAGACCTTCTCGAGACCGCCCACGATCAGCCGCTTCAGGTAGAGCTCGGTCGCGATCCGCAGGTAGAGATCCTGGTCGAGCACGTTGGAGTGAGTCACGAACGGCTCGGCGAACCCGCCGCCGTAGCGCGGCTGCAGCACCGGCGTCTCGACCTCGATGAATCCCTCGGAGTCGAGGAAGCGGCGAACCGCGGTGACGATCCGCGCGCGCAGCATGAAGTCGGCCCGAACGTCCTCGTTCATCAGCAGATCCAGGTAGCGCCGCCGGTAGCGCTGCTCGACGTCGGTCAGCCCATGGAAGGTGTCGGGGAGCGGCGCACGGATCGGGCTGAGCAGCACGAGCTCGTCGACGATCAGCGACGCCTCCCCGCGCCGGCTCTTCGTCGGGTGGCCGGTGACGCCGACCACATCTCCGAGGTGGACGTCGACCTCGCCGGTGCGGGCGAGCGGACAGATCAGCTGGATGCGCCCCGAGCGGTCGACGAGGTCGAGGAATACGAGCTTGCCCATGTCGCGGCGCGCGAGCACGCGCCCCGCGAGCCGGCGCGCCTCGGGCGCCTCGTCGCCCGGACCGAGCCGCTCGGCCTCGACGCGAACCGGCGCGATCTCGTCGCGATCCGGGAAGCGCTTCGGCGGCTGCGTCATGGGCGCTTGACCATAGCCCAGGCGCGCGGCCCGCCCTTCGGAGTCTCACTCTCGCGCACGACCTCGAACCCGTGCCCCGCATAGAACGAGAGGTTCGCCTCGTTGTTCGTCAGCAGGACGACGGGGAGCCTCTGGCGCGCACCACCCTCGATGCCCGGCCCGAGCAGTGCGCCACCGATGCCCTGGCGCTGCGCATCGGGGTCGACGCCGATGCCCGCGAGGTACCAGTGCGCACCCCCCGCTGCCTCGGTGCGCAGCGCCTCGACCGCGCGGCCGTACGCGAGGAACGAACCGGTCGCACGCCCGAGCCGAATCGGCGTCGAGACGAGCGCACGCAGGGTGGCCGCCACGCGGACGGTCGGACGGCCGGGCGGGAGCCAGCGCGCAGCCCCGCGAACCTGCTCCGCGGTCGCCCAGACGTCCGCTGCCGTCACGTCGAAGCCGGCGCGAAACAGCGGCTGCAGGAGACGGCGGCGGCGGTCGGGCTCGGGGATCAGCCAGACCCACGCCGGGTCGTCGAAGAACGCACGGGCCAGCACCGCGCTCGCCGCGGCGTACCCCTCGGGCCCGAGCCGGACGATCTCCACGCCCGGCGACCCTAGTGCATGCTCGGGCGTGAAGCCTCAGGCGGCCTTGATCTCGAGGATCTTGAACTTGAGCGCGCCGCGCGGTGCCGAGACCTCGACTACGTCGCCCTTCTTGTGCCCGATGATCGCCTTCCCCACCGGCGACTCGTTGGACAGCTTGTTCTCGGCCGGGTTCGCCTCGGTCGAGCCGACGATGTGGTACTCGAACGTCTTGTTCGCCTGCATGTCGCGCAGCCGCACCTTCGAGCCGACCGAGACTGCGTCCTTGGAGATCTCCTTCTTCGTGATCACCCGGGCCGAGAGCAGCCGCTCCTCGAGCTGGGCGATCTTGTGCTCGAGCATCGCCTGCTCGTTCTTGGCGTCGTCGTACTCGGCGTTCTCGGCGATGTCCCCGAACTCGCGGGCGACACGAATGCGCTCGGCGACCTCCCGGCGTCGCTCGCCGCGGAGATAGTCGATCTCCCCCTTCAGCTTCTCGTAGCCCTCGGGAGTAAGGATGACTTCTTTCAAGTGGCCTCCAGACCCGTCGGAAAAACGGGCGCGAATGGTAGCCATGACGCCGGGAGAGGCGCAAATGGCCCGGGCTACCATTCACGAACCGTGAATATCGACCTCCGGGAGCACTGGTGGATCGGCCCCGTCGAGATCCCGGGGCGCCTGGTCCTGGCCCCGATGGCAGGGGTCAGCGTGCAGGCCTTTCGCCGCCAGGGGCGCCGGTTCGGGGCCGGTCTGGTCTGCTCGGAGATGGTCTCGGTGGCCGGGATCCAGCACGGGAACGAGCGGACGCTGGGCTACCTGCGGGTCGGGCGGGACGAGCGCCCGCTGGCCATCCAGATCTTCGGGTCCGACCCGGGGGCGATGGCCGAGGCGGCCCGGATGGTCGAGGCCGCGGGGGCCGACCTGGTCGACGTCAACTTCGGCTGCCCGGTCAAGAAGGTGACCAAGACGGGGGCCGGGGCGTCGCTCCTCGACGACCCCGATCATGCGTGCCGGCTCGTCGAGGCGGTCGCCGGTGCGGTGTCGCTGCCGGTCTCGGTGAAGATGCGGCGCGGGGTCGCCAACGGCTCGCGGACGTGCCTCGAGGTCGGTCCGCGGCTCGTCTCCGCCGGAGCGTCGTCCCTGACGCTGCACCCCCGCTCGGCGCGGCAGATGTACACCGGAACGGCCGACCACTCGCTCACCGCCGAGCTCGTGTCGCTCGTCGACGTCCCGGTGATCGCCTCCGGCGACATCACCTCGCGAGCGCGGGCGCAGTCGGTGCTCGCGACGACCGGCGCGGCGGCAGTCATGGTCGGGCGCGCCGCCCAGGGCAACCCGTGGGTGCTCGCGCACATCATGGGCGACGACGCCGAGCCGTCCCGTGAGGAGGTCGTCGCGGAGCTCGTCCTCTTCATGCGGGAGACGGTGCGGGAGCTGGGCGAGAAGCGCGCCTTCGGCTTCCTGAAGAAGTTCTACGGGTGGTACCTCGGCCACGGCCGCTTCCCGCGGCCATTCAAGCAGGAGCTGGTCACGCTGCCGTCGCTGGAGGAGGTGGAGCGCCGCCTCTTCGCGGCGGCTCCGGGCGCGCGGCTCGTGCTCGAGCGGCTGCTGCGCGACCTCCCGGACCCGGACGACGAGGTCGTCCTCGACTCGCTCCCGATCTCCCTGTACGGCGGCGGTTGACCGGTGGGGAAAACCCGCGGCCGACCGACACGCTTAAGGCGCGAGCCGGAGACCAATGAGTGGGCGGGGATCGGTGCCTGGCACCGACCACGCCAGCAGGCAAGCCAAAACGAACCCCAAACCGCTGACGGCTGGCACCGGGTCTACGGGCGGTTGCGCATCCAGACGAGGCGCAGCCCCTCGAGCGTCAGCTCCGGGTC
>Ga0335081_10009463_pt1 | contig 15693 bp, 15 predicted proteins | sample Lox_Sample_35_FD_206713 | JGI IMG/M metagenome (GOLD analysis project Ga0335081, IMG submission 206713) | Soil microbial communities from Loxahatchee National Wildlife Refuge, Florida, United States - Lox_Sample_3.5 | ecosystem: Environmental > Terrestrial > Soil > Wetlands | place: USA... | reverse complement strand
CATTTTGAATGGAGTCTCACGAACGGTCCTCATGGAGCCTGGCGTCCCAGTGGCGCTCAGGCGGCGATTGATCTCGCGCCCACTAGCGATCATGGAGGCTGTGCCGAATCGCCGGCATGGGTCGTAGCCGCCGCGCCCGGTCTCATCGTCCGCTCTGAAAATGGAGAAGTAGTGGAAGACTTGGATGGCGATGGATACGAACAAACCGGCTGGGATTTGGTCTATCTTCATATCGCGGCGGCCGCCAGCGTTCCGGTTGGAACGTGGGTCAACCGCAATGATCACATCGGACATCCAGCTTGTGTAGGCGGCTATGAAACCGGCACCCATCTGCATTTCGTGCGTAAATACAACGGAGAGTGGATTCCAGCCGGCGGCCCGATTCCATTTGTGTTGAGCGGATGGACGGTCCATGCCGGGAGTCAGCCTTGCAGTGACGGTTTCTGTTCCGGCACCATGACGCAAAACGGACAAACAATTACCGCGAATCCGTTCGGAGAATCTAAATCCATTATCTTCCGCGATCCGAATGATTAGATCCATTACATCGTATTTAATCCTGGGGATTCTTTTATCATTAACTGCCTGCGGTCCATCAAGCATAGTACAACCTACGCCGCAGCTTTCTGGACATAGTGCGGCTTCCATTATAGATAATCCTACCGCCATCCCGACGCGCCCTTTTTATAAGCCCGGCCAATTGGTAGATTACATTGCTCAAACGGGCGATACGGTTCCGGCTTTAGCCTCGCGCTTCAATACAACGATCCAAGAGATCATGACAGCCAATCCGATTATTCCCTCTGACGCGACCACCATGCCGCCCGGCTTTCCGATGAAAATTCCAATATATTATCGTGAATTATGGGGAACATCATTTAAGACCATCCCGGACAATGCTTTTGTCAACGGGCCAACGCTGATCGGTTTCAACACATCTGCTTTCGTCGCATCCCATTCAGGCTGGCTCAAAGATTATATTGGCTATGTTGCCAGTGAAGGAGGATATCGTACTGGTGCGGAAATTGTAGATTTTGTAGCCAGAAACTACAGCGTCAGTCCGCGGCTGTTGCTGGCGCTTCTCGAATATCAAGCCGGCGCGCTGAGTCAACCTAAGGAACCAAAAAGTCAGTATATTCTTGACTTCAATGTGCTTTATTCAGAAACGGTTTATTATCAACTCATCATCGCCGCGCAGACGCTTAATAATGGATACTATGGGTGGCGTGCGGGAAATCTGATCGAGTTCGAACGGCCCGATAAAACCATCGTCCGCCCTGACCCGTGGCTGAATGCAGGATCGGTCGGAATCCAATATTATTTTGCGCAACTCTACTCGGGGTCCAATTATGATCGTGCGGTTGGACCGAACGGCTTGGCAAAAACTTTTAAGAACTTATTTGGGGATCCATGGGCAAACAATTCTGTTCTAATTCCAGGAAGTCTCAAACAACCTAATCTGCTCTTGCCGTTTGCCCGCAATCAGATCTGGACTTATACTGGCGGCCCGCACACGGGATGGGGTTCCGGGGAACCCTATTCTGCAGTTGACTTTGCACCTCCATCCGAGTTTCATGGTTGTTTTACTGTTGACCCTCAGAATTATGCGATTGCCGCGGCAGATGGATTAGTAGTTCGTTCCGACATCAACGGTCTGGCTCTTGATTTGGACGGTGATGGAGATGAACGCACCGGCTGGGTTATTTTTTATTTGCATTTGGATCCTGCCTCGGTCACGCCAGCCGGTAAAGAATTGGATGCGGGTGATTTTATCGGCTACCCTTCTTGTAAAGGCGGCGAAGTGACCGGCACACATGTTCACATCGCGCGAAAATATAACGGGGAATGGATTCTAGCGGATGGCCCGCTGGCATTTAACCTCGAAGGGTGGATCACTCACGCGGGTGCGGTAGCGTATCAGGGTACCTTGACGCGCAATGGCGTCACTGTGACTGCCTGTCAATGTTCTGATTTCCACAGCCAAATCAAATCAGGAACAGGACCATAAAGAATCACGGCGCCTTTAAGTGCGCCGTGATTCTTTATTAATTCTTATATTTTCCTTCTTTGACCAATTTATCGTCTTCATAAATTGAATAAGTTAAAGCAATCGGGAATGAATCTTTGAGCATAGCGTGAACCGAACAATATTTGGTTACCGATAGTTCAATCGCGCGACGAACCGAATCTTCGTCCACGGCATGACCGCGCACAACGTATTCAAGAACAGCTTTTGTGAAACGCTTGGGATGATCTGCGGCGCGTTCCGCACTGACCTTAACTTCAAAGCCTGCCACGTCCATTTTCTTTTTGACGAGTATCGAAATCACATCCATGGCAGTACAACCCGCCAACGCAATAGCAACCATTTCCATCGGGCCGACTCCGGTCTCAGGGCTTGAACGACTGTCCAACTTCACCGGGAATCCGCTATCCGCCATCCCTATAAATTGCAGTTCTTTTTGCCAAGTTACTTTTGCTTTCATATCATCACTCCTTGATGAGAGGTGTAACATATGTCTCGAGATTTTGTTCGCTGATCGCACCCACCCATTCTAATCGGATTTCGCTGTTGCGATCAATCACATAAGAACTCGGCAGGTTCATCGTTTTGAAAGCATGGTCGGTCGCCTGATAAGTCGGATCAAGCCATATCGGAAAATTTAAGCTGTACTTTCGCACAAAAGACATCACATCCGCGGCCGGGTCGCCATCTTCCACTGCAATAACGGTAAAGCCATTGTTTTGATAATTCTTGTAAAAGTCTTGAAGTTCAGGCATCTCGGCTTGACAAGGCGGACACCACGTTGCCCATAAATTGACCAACAAAACCCGCCCGCGATAATCAGACAAAGAATGCCGCACACCCTGAATATCGGTGAGAGTCAAAGCGGGCACGGCTATCTGGACTTTAGCCGGGATTGCCGAAAAATCTGTCGGCGATTCAGCATTGATATTATTTTGAGCTGACAATATTAGCGCGTACATGGCGAAGCCGGTCACGATCAAACCGAGGCCAAGTACCGTTAAACCAATGATTCGAGAAGTGTGATGCGGCATTTTCACTATTCAAGTTCTTGAGACGAATTGGTCCTAAATTCCATTACCCGCAGTATAACTCATCCATGAACGCGTCATACCCAAAAAAGGATGAATGTCTATGCATTGAGGAAGTTTGATACTATAAAACCACCCCAACTCCGAGATAAGATGCTTATAAATGTTGGATGCAGTAAAACAAATTCCGCTTTTGCAAGATCTAAGCGACGAACAATTGGAGTTGATCGCTCCATTGTTTGAAGTCTTCACCTGCCCAGCCAACCACGCCATCTTCGATCAGGATGAGCAAGCTAGATATTTATATCTTCTCATCAACGGAAGAGTGACGCTCCACTACAAACCCTATGACGGAGCGAGCATGATTCTAACCCGCCTTCATGCGGGAGATGCATTTGGCTGGTCATCGGTTGTAGGAGGCTCTGCTTACACTTCTGGGATATACAGCGAAACGGAAATCGAAGCCGTGCGAATACGCGGAAATGATCTGCGAAAATTGTGCCGCGACCATCCCGACTTGGGAAGCATCATTCTCAACCGGCTTGCGGACGCGGTTTCAGGCCGTTGGAAGGATTCCCGCGAACAAGTTCAAACTATCTTACATCGAAATCTAAATAGCAACAGGAAATTGAAATCAAAATAACTGCTAGAGGGCAATGTCAATAAAAGTCCATGCAATAGCATGGACTTTTATATTTATTTGGGCTGTGTGAATCTAAAGATCAGCACAAGCCCTATCAGGATTAATGCCGCGGGCCAAACATAATTGAGCGCACCTTCCGTTGGGGCATAACCCAATGCCACGCCCATCAAAAGCAAGATCACGCCCGGTATGTATGCCCATTGCATGGAAGCCAGAATCGCCACCAACAGGAAAGTCAAGCCAAGGCCGAGGAAGAAAAAGCCACCGGTCTCGCGTGCGCCATACATGGTAGTCAACAAGGCGGTGATTCCCAATGTGATCAACACACCGGCAGGGATGATTGCCCACCAGCGTTGACGGTCGCTAAGGTAAATTGCCAGGAAGCTCATTCCGAGAAAACCAAGAAATGATAAGCCTGACCATCCTCCAGGCAGAACTGCGGATATTCCAATGCCGAGCAGAGCAAAGCCCGGGATGAGTGCCCACCACTCGCCGCGTCGATCCAATGCAAAGCGATATAAAAAGTAAATGCCACCAGCGAGAAACACCACGCCCCAAAATATATCGATTGCTGAACTAAAGATATTGAAGCGCTGCAATAACATCAACACACCGAGAAGAACCAGTGCCCCGCCGATCAAGAGGCGAAAGTTAATCCGATTCATATTTGCTCCTAATTGACCGCGATCGAGGTTGCGCCGCCTTCAATATTAACCTCGGCGCGATACTTTGCCGTATCATAGTCAGCAGATTGATAGATCCGGCCTTCACGCGGCACAAAACGACTCTCATCAATTTTCAGTGCGCCCACACTTTTCAAACGCAGGCGCAATCCCACGCCTTGTGGAACATTCAATTCAATGCTAGCCGCGCCAGCTTCCAGGTCAGCGATCATATTCTCAACATGAATGGGCAAAGTTAAATTGATTCGGCTGGCTCCACCATCAAATGAAAGGTACTTCACTTGCAGATCGCGCAGATCAAGGTTCAGGCGGCTGGCTCCAGCATCGATATCGAGGGTCATAGGCAGATCCGGATTGAGACGGAATTGCCAGACGCCGCCTTCCGGCCCGATAAACGGCATAAAGCTTGGTCCCGCATCGATCTTGACTTCGAGTTTATCTCCATCTAAATGCGAGGAGTGATTCATCGCGACTCCGGAAATGCCGGTTAAAAAATCCTCTACATCGGCACCGGCCGACAATTCAATTTGTCCCGCGCCGTGATTCATTTCGAGCCGGGCTTCTTTGGCACCTTGCAACGGGATTGAAAATTTTTCGGCGTTGTTAAAATCAACGCGTGCCGCAAAACCGCCCAACAAAATCCATACACCGGTTGCGATGATCACGAGCGGCCAGAACCAACTAAACACGTCACCGATTAGATATCCGGCCGTGCGAAGAAAAAACAACAAGCCGAGGAGAACCAGCAAACTTCCCCAAAAAATTTCTCCGCGACGCATATTAAACTCCACGACTCGGGCGCATTAGCCCACGGCCGATCACATACAAACCCAACAAGATCAGCAATCCGGCCGCGCCGTAATTTCCAAGAATGTTGATTCGATTGAAGATCATGGCAAAGACCAGAAATAGAACTGCGCTGACGATGATAAGATTCATGCCGCGCCCAAAATTATGACGCAGGTCATCACCCAGCAAGCCGGCTAAAATATTTCCCACACCGACGAAGCCCGGAATCAGTGTCCACATGAAGTTCCAAGACTCCCAATCCTGACTCATGTTTTGATAATACAAAATGCCGCCAATCCCAGCCACGATTGCGGCGGGAATGGCCATGCGCGGCGCATCGGTCGCTAACCCGATAAGAAGCAGGATCACTCCTGCTCCGATCACATATAACGGCCAATCCCAATTCAGATCAGAAAACGGTTTCAAGATTGGCACTTGCCGCACGGCGATAAACCACGCGCCGAGCAGTACCAGCAAAATGCCAAGCGCAAGCTGAGTACGGTTTTGTCTGCTCATACTATTCTCCTCGTGAGATTCACAAATTCAGTGTATAACAAATTGAGACTTTCGCCAAGTCCGAAAAGATATACGTCGTCAAAGGGAATGCGTTTCAAAATTAGATAATTATTCTTCGCACAATTTTGACAGTGCGATCCACTCGCCTTTTTGTTTTGGATGCTCAGCGATGTCCAGTTTTCCGCTTTCAATCAATCGCGTCAGCGTGCGCGATGTCAATTCGGTTCCCCAGCCGAATAATTTACTCACATCCCGAGCTGGTGCCGCACCCACCGATTCAAAATAAAGTTCAAGCATCTTCGTTCTTGCTTGTGCCTCACTGATCACCCGCGCACGCTCAGGCAAATCGGGGTAGTGCCATGCCGTGATTTGATAGATAAAAGCATATTTCCATGCGCCGACTTCCGCGACGCCAACCGGTAAAATCTTGAAATCTTTTTGCAAATCTTCCAGAGCACGATTCCATTCCGACTCTTTTGCGCTGGTCATGCGCGCCGCTTTGCGAAGCGAAATGGAATCCAATGCGCCTTCTTTTAATAAAGTATCATAGATATTTTTCGCGGCTAGCGTCAAGCGACCTTCTTCATAGGCTACAAGATGATCTTCCTCCGGTGAACCGTAATTTTGAGAGAGCGCATAAAAATACGGGACAACATCCAGTGAGATCATTGTCGCTTTGCGGCGCAGGATTTTAGCGTAATACCAAATTCGTTTCGGAAGCGCCTTATCCTTCCAATCCCACGTGACGTGAGCGGGATCATCATGCGCGTCGGCAACCGGACGATCTCCGGCGACAGCCGTCCATAAACTTGGAAGATCAATACCTTTGATGGGCCAGAAATAAATGAAACCGCGCTCGTTGATAAATTTCAAAGCTTGGGGTTGAGATGAAAGCGGTTTTAACGGCGGCAAATGGAACGTCCGGGCACGATGCGCAGCGAGTCGTTTGAGGTTGATAGTGGACACGCGGAGATTGTAGTCCATGCGCGTTAAATCTGCAAACAGACGTATAATCTTGCGATGGCAAACTTGAAACCTGATGTTCGCATCTTTGAGAATCTGGATTTGTTAAGTCACGCTGCGGCTAAATTATTTATCGAAACTTGCAGGCAAGCAGTCATCGAGCGCGGATGTTTTCTTGTGGCATTAAGCGGCGGCAACACCCCAACTGAATTATATAAATTACTAGCTCAGTCACCATATCGAGAACAGATGGATTGGTCATACGTTCATACTTTTTGGGGCGACGAACGCTGCGTGCCAATTGAAGATATAGAAAATAGTTACCGGCAAGCAAAGGATGTCTTACTGAAACAAGTCGCGATTCCATTAGATAATATTCATCGTGTCGAATCCGATCTTGAGCCTGCTGAGGCCGCAAAAAACTATGCTCTCACCCTAAAGCAATTCGCCTCCCCTCCGCTCGATTGGCCGCGCTTTGATTTGACATTGCTTGGAATGGGCGAAGATGGACATACCGCGTCGCTCTTCCCAAGTTCGGAAGTAAATATATCCACACCAACAATGGCAGTCATCGCACAATATCAAGATCGGCCTGCCAACCGCGTCACATTGACTCCACTTGTATTCAACGCCGCGCGCCGAATCATCTTTCTCGTCAGCGGAGCAAGTAAGTCTCAAACTCTTGCGAACGTCTTGTATGGCGAATATCATCCTGAACAATTGCCCGCTCAACGCATCCACCCGACAGATGGAGAATTGATCTGGATGGTGGATCAGTTGGCAGCAAGCAAGTTATAACCTCACCCCCAACCCCTCTCCTCAAAGGAGAGGCGAGTCAAAGGAGCAACATGGAACTCGCAATGATCGGCTTAGGCAAGATGGGTTTGAACATGGCCACGCGTTTGGTGCGCGGCGGACATCGCGTGGTGGGATTTGCACGCAGCAGGGAATCAGTTCAGGCGGCAATCAAAAATGGCACCGAAGGCGCATATTCGTTGGAACAAGTTGTCACGATGCTTAAACCGCTGCGCGTGGTTTGGACGATGGTTCCCGCCGGTCAAATCACGGATGACACGATTCAAAAGTTATCGAATTTATTATCCAAAGGCGATGTAGTGATCGATGGTGGAAACTCAAATTATAAGGATTCGATTCGACATGCGGCTTTATTGGAATCGAAGGGAATCGAATTCCTAGATAGTGGCACCAGCGGTGGTGTTTGGGGAATCAGCGAAGGATATAGTCTGATGATCGGAGGCAAAGCCGAAGTCGCGGAAAAGATGCGTCCCATTTTCGAGACACTGGCCCCTGCGGCAGATAAAGGCTGGGGCCGCGTCGGCCCGCATGGCGCGGGACATTTCGTAAAAATGATCCACAATGGAATCGAATATGGCATGATGCAGGCTTTGGCCGAAGGCTTTAACATCATGAAGACAAAGAAAGAATTCGACTTGAACCTGGACGAGATTGCTGAAATCTGGAGATATGGAAGCGTGGTCCGCTCGTGGCTATTAGATTTGACGGCGCGTGCACTGAAGGATGATCCGGCTCTTTCAGATATCCAGCCATGGGTCGAAGATTCCGGCGAGGGCCGCTGGACAGTAGCCGAGGCAATTGACCATGATGTGCCCGCACCGATTATCACGCTGGCTTTGCAAATGCGCTTCGTCAGCCGCGACGATGAAAATTATTCGGCGAGATTACTGGCCGCCATGCGAAATCAATTTGGCGGACATGCCGTAAAGAAGGAAGGCTAATTCGCTGCAGAGACCACAGAGTTCTCAGAGAATTTAAAATCGCTGTGTTCTCCGTGCATACTGCCTGCACTTGGTACAGGTACAACTGTGGTGAAGAGGTTATCTATGAACAATGATCTTCCTACTTCCATTATCATTTTTGGCGCGTCCGGCGACCTGACTCAGCGCAAGTTGGTGCCATCACTTTTCAATTCCTGTATCAAAGGGCGCATGCCCAAACAATTCCGCATCGTCGGATACGGCAATACGGCTTTTACCGATGAACAATTCCGCGCTCACCTTAGCGACGGAATGAAACAATTTGCATCTTTTGAATATAGCGACGGGGAATGGAATGCCTTTGCACCCAATCTTGCTTATCAACCGGGCCGCTACACGGACCTCGCCGATTTCAAAAGATTGAGCGAGTTCATCGGCAAATGGGAAAATGGTTCTGGCAATCGTCTTTATTATATGGCGACGCCGCCGGGAATATTCCCCAGCATTATTGATTTGTTGGGTCTCACAGGGCAACTTCAAGAGAACGGCGGCTGGCGGCGCGTGGTCATCGAAAAGCCATTCGGCACAGACTTCAATTCGGCGCGGAGTCTAAATCTCCAAATCCATAAGGCGCTGAATGAGAATCAAATCTATCGCATTGACCATTATCTCGGCAAAGAAACGGTCCAAAATATATTGGTGACTCGCTTTGCGAATACAATCTTCGAACCCCTCTGGAATCGAAATTATATTGATCACGTTGAGATCACGGTCTCGGAACAAGTTGGCGTGGAACATCGCGCCGGCTATTACGATACCGTCGGCGTGGTGCGGGATATGTTCCAGAATCACCTGCTTCAACTGGTGTCTCTGGTCGCGATGGAACCGCCCGCCTCGTTTGACGCAAATGCATTACGCAACGAAAAAGTAAAAGTATTGAGTTCCATCCAACCCATCCGAGGAGAAATCGCAACAGCCAACACCGTGCTGGGACAATATAAAGGGTATCGCGAAGAGGAAGGTGTCAAGGCAAATTCGACCACTCCAACGTATGCCGCGCTCCGTTTGCAAATTGATAATTGGCGCTGGCAAGGTGTGCCATTTTATTTGCGATCTGGAAAGCGGCTGGCAGAAAAAACCTCACAGATTATTATTGAGTTCAAGGAGCCGCCGCACCTGCTTTTCCCCAATGAGCGCGGCGGAATGACGCCGAACATGCTGGTGTTATATCTCCAACCTGATGAAGGCATCCACTGGCGGTTCGAGGCAAAGGTTCCAGATACGGCCGCGGACATGCGCTCGGTGGATATGGAATTCCATTATGCAGATTCGTTTGGAAAGACTTCGATCCCTGAATCCTACGAACGCCTCCTGCTAGATGCGTTAGCGGGTGACGCCTCCTTGTTCACCCGCGCCGACGAAGTGGAGACCGCTTGGGGTCTGATCGATCCGATTATTGAATCATGGGACGCGCAAAAAATGCCGCCGTCAATCTATGAATCCGGTTCATGGGGTCCGGCCGAAGCTGATGAAATGATCGCCCTAGATGGACGCAGATGGTCGCGTTGAAATAGAACCTAAAAACAACTTCACACCGATTGCTACTTTTCAGAAATTCAAGGGTAAAATATTATAATGGTGACCCGGAACAGCGTGCCTGCGCCTAGTGGCTATATCCGGCTGTGCTTAGTATCGGTTAGACAATCAATAACTGAAAGTTAAGAATATATTCGCCACACATGGACATGTGGCTACATGGTTTGTTTGTATCCCTCTTATAATCAACGAACAGAAACGGAGTGGTTGGCGTGGCGCCCGATAAAAAGCAGGCTAAGAACGGTAGTGTCTTCATATCCTATTCACGGAAAGATAAAGTATTTGTCCGTAAGCTGGTGGCAGGCCTCGAAGCCAATAATGTCAGTGTTTGGGTGGACTGGGAAGGGATTCCACCCAGCGCGGATTGGATGTCGGAAATTGCAGGAGCCGTCCAAGGTTCCGATGCGTTCATCTGCGTGATCTCTCCCGACTGGCTCAATTCAAAAGTCTGCGGACAAGAATACAACATGGGACTGCAAAACAATAAAAAACTGATTCCGATCCTGTACCGCGAATCTGAAAAGCGCAAGAAGATGCCGGAAAAACTTTCGGCAACGAATTGGATCTACATGCGCCCAAAGCAGGATGAATTCAAGATCGGATTACCCAAAGTCGTCGCCGCAATCACGACTGACCTAAACTGGATCAAGGAACAGACGCGCCTGCTCCAACGCACGGTGGAGTGGGAAAACAAGAAACGCAACTCCAGTTTTCTTTTGCAAGGCGCCGATCTTGAAGAGGCTGAACGATGGATGAGCGAAGCCGCCACCAAACCCAACGAACAAATTCTGCCCCTCCAAGCCGATTACATTCACGCCAGCCGCAGGCAGGCAATCCGCCGTCAACGCAATTTGATCACCGGTGTATCGCTGGCATTCATGATAAGTGTTATGCTGGGAATCTTTGCATTATTCCAGCGTAACATTGCAATCTCTAATGAACAACTGGCAAATACCAATGAACTATTGGCAAAGGCTAACGCGATAACGGCTGTGGCAAATGAAAATGCCCGCGCAACACAGCAAGCCATTGCCCAAAGCAATGAAGTTCTAGCAAAAGCACAACGAAGCGCGGCGGAAGCCAAGCTTTATCAAGGTCAATCGGGAAAATTAGATCTTAGCACCTTGCTAGCCCTCGACTCTTGGCAAAAGTCACAATCGCCGCAGGCTGAAGATATCCTCCGGCAAAATATCAGCCTTATGCCGATTCTTGTTGCTCATGTGTCACAAAAGGATAAAATCGAGAGCTTGCAAGTCAGCCCGGATAACAAGACCTTTTTAACAGCCAGCGATGATACGACAGCCTGCGTTTGGAATCTTGATAACGTCAAACAACTTTATTGCGTTCAGCAAGACAAAGTGATCGAAGATGCAATCTATACCAAGGACGGTAAGTTCATTATCACTGGCGGCGATGATGGCAGTGTGCGCATCTGGAGCGCCGCTGATGGCTCTCTTGTAAAGCGCTTTGACTTTGGGGATATTATTTGGGCCTTGGATGTGAGTCCGGATAGCGACTGGCTGGCAGTTGGCAGAAATAACAATCTCGCTACAATCATCAACCTGCAGAACTTTGCACAAAAGCCATTGAACCTGAGGGAGCCTGGTCCGGTATACGCGATCAGTTTTTCGCCAGATGGAAAATGGGTCGGAATAGGCGGAGGCGGAGGCAAAGTGATGCTGTGGAGGTTTAATCAAGGATTTTTTTATTTAGGCCCCGAACATACCAACGATGTGTATGCCATCGCGTTCAGCCCGGATAGCCAATGGATTGTCTCGGGAGGCGCAGATAGCACAGCCCGAGTTGCCAGAGTCACATCCGGCGGACAACGGTATTTCGTTAAACAGGGAGATTGGGTCGAGGATGTTGCCTTCAGCCCGGATAGCACCTGGTTCGCAACCGCCTCAGATGATAATAACGTCTATACCTGGGACGCGGTCACCGGACAGCAAAAACTAGTTATGCAGCAAAACGGATTTGTACAACACGTTAAGATCAGCCCGGATGGCCAATGGATCGCCAGCACCGGATTCGACCATACGGTCCGCGTCTGGGATGCGGCCTCGGGCGCCCAAATCATGCAAGCCACAATTGATGGAAATGGGTCCGCGCTATCGTTCAGCAATGACGGAAAGCGCCTCTTGGCAGGAGACAGCGCCGGCAACATATTCGTTTGGGATGTTTCTTCCTTAGCCGCTCGGATCAACTACATCGTATTCCCCGAGCTGGTACACAATGCAAAGTTTGACCCCTCCGGTTCGTGGGTAGCCGTTAACACGGACGCTAAAACAGTTCAAACCTTTAGCATGGATCAGATTCTGCATTCCCATTCCGGCACGGTGGGAAAAACGGTGCTAGATGCAAAAGATCTGACTTACAGCCTGGCGATCAGTCCAGACTCGCAAGCAATTGCCGTGAACACAAAGAATCTAAATGAAGCTATTCTTGAGAATCTCCAATCCAATACAGTCTTTCAACTCAAACATAATAGCACGGTCAACGATGTCGTCATTTCAAACGAAAATAAGCTGGCCGCAACCGCGGGGGACGATTCTACTATTTCGATATGGGATGCCCAAAGCGGAAATAAGTTGTACGACCTGCAGGAAAAAGTAACGAATAACACGGGAGCAAACGTATCGGTGAGCGCAGTGGCATTCGATCCTGCATCAAATTGGCTGGCTTCGGCCGCAAAAAATCACGTCTCCATCTGGGATTTATCACAGCAAAAAGATATTGCCAAGCTGACACACTCCGGAGCAGTTACTCAATTGAAATTCAGCCGCGATGGAGCCTGGTTGGCAGGTGGCAACAACGATGGAATTATTTATCTTTGGAATATGACAGGAGCTGATTTGAACAAACCACCGGTCGAGTTGAGGCAAAACGGCGCAGTGCTGTCGTTGGATTTCAGCCCTGATAATCGCTGGCTGGCAACGGGGGGTTCGGAAAAGTTTGCGTACATTTGGGACCTGACCGATGATAGCGAAGTGGCGCGCCTTCCACACATTGATGCGATCAGTAGTGTTTCCTTCTCGAAAGATGGAAGCCTCTTGGCAACCGCTTCTAAGAAGGTCGTTGAAATTTGGAATTTCGCCTCGATCACAATGATTAACACAAAGGAATTAGAAACAAACGCCTGCGACCGAATCACGAGCAATGCCCTCACCCAAACCGAGTGGCAAACCTACTTCTTCGACGAACCCTATCACGCCATTTGTCCGGGTTTATCTTCCTCAAATTAATCAACTAGAGAACGAAATTGAATTTTTGGACTTCCTTCCAAGGAGATGTATTATGAACGATAATCCAAATCAAGAAACCACACCCATTCTAAAGGTGGCCTGGCAGCGATATTCGCAATACGACGCCTTCGCGGTCAAACGAAATCGTTCGCAACTTCGACTGCGGAGATGGGTCGCAATTATTGGAGTCTTGGCAACGCTGTTTGCAATTATCGTTCAAATCTACGGCTTCCGGTCCAACGATATTTTAAGTTGGGTCTTCAAGGTTCTTCTGATCATCTCGCCCATTTTAGGATCCATCCTGGCAGCTTTCAGCACCAAATTTTATGGCAATGGCGATTGGCTGACCTTGCGGGCCGGCGCGGAGGAAATCCTAAAAGAAATATATAATTTCCGCACCATACTCCATGACCACGCGGATCGGCGTGCCTATCTTGAAAACCGCCTGCAGGAAATCCAGCGGCAGGTCTACCGCGGCATGGGCGGAGAAGTCGTGATGCGGCCCTATACCGAAAACCTCCCACCTTATTATGATTCTGACAATCCGCATAGCGATCCGGGTTTCAAAGACCTGAACGGAGAGGAATACTTTAAGTATCGCGTTCAAAACCAGCTTATCTACCACACGAATAGAGTCAACAAATTCCAGCGCGAGCGGATCAGGCTTCAATGGTTTATTCTGGCGGCGGGCGGCGCGGGCGCGTTCCTGGCGGCGTTGGGCGGAGGATTCAGTTTGTGGGTCGCATTGACCGCCTCCACAACCACCGCCCTAATCGGCTGGCAGGAGCTTCGCAACTTGGACGCAAGCGTACGCAACTATAGCAAAGTCATCCTCGAGCTGACGATCACCTCCGACCATTGGAATAATCTCGAAACCGAAGAGCGAACCAACGCCGAGTATTACCAAATGGTTCAATCCACCGAAAGTATTCTTTGGAGTCAGAACATCGAATATATCAAATCCATGCAGGAAGCTTTGACTGGCACCAAAGAGAGCGAAGAAAATCTGATCGATCAGGTTCTAAAACAGTCTGTGGAAGAGGACGAGAGGCTCAAAGAGTCGCAAGATGATTCAGACCAAACGCTCCCGACTCATTCTGATCAATCTCTGACGCAGGCTCAACCCATCCCAAATGGGTAAGGAAGTAGGGTAAAACAAAATCAGCGGAAGCATTTGCTCCGCCGATTTATTTCTCTTGCTCTTCGACCAAGACCAACGCTTCTGAAATTTTTTCTTTTGGATAAGCCCAGATCTCACCTTTGACGCCGCGCGCCAGATAAAAGTCGCCAGCGCGAACGGTTTCAACGCCCTCCAGCGAATAGACCGTCACCATCCGGTTCTCATCGCCGTCGGTCAAATCAACCATCGGGACAAGGTGAGTCAAACCGCGTTTGATGCAGTAACCGGGTCGAGTGATGATGTAAGTCTCTTCAAAAATATCAGCCTTGATAGGCCACTTGTCATCTGGTTTATCGAGTTCGCTGACGAGAAAATCTCCCTTGCGCGCGATCAACTCTTCGCCCCACGGCGTTTTGATCACGATGGACTCGGGGCCGTTCGGTCCCGGTGAGTACGGTTCGACGCGCCGCTCCACTTTGCTGCGATAAGGTTTGAACTTTAATTCCTCGATGACGGGATCCCATGAAGTGAGGGTAAGCGGCCTGACCATTCGCAGGATTCTAACATAGCAAAAGCCGAAAACAAGAAAAATAATGGTATTAAAATATAACCGATCCTCACCTGACAAAGATTGGTAGATGTTTCAATGACCATGAGCTTCATAACCGAATTCGAATTACGACTTTCCAAGCAACAACGCAAAAGATTCAATCAACTCGATACACCTTTTGCGATTCAAGAATATTTGGACGACATGCCTTATATTGCCGAGGAGCGCAATCGTTCGCCGCTGAATGTGATGCAGGACGAACAATCTCATTGCCTCGACGGCGGATTCTTTGCGGCGCTGGCGTTATGGCGAATCGGATTTAAACCGCTTCTGATTGACCTCGTGCCTGCTCCCCACGCCGACGACGATCATGTGCTGGCAGTTTATCAAATCAATGGACGCTGGGGCGCGCTGGCAAAATCGAATTACATCAATCTCGGATTCCGTGAACCGGTTTATAAGACTCTGCGCGAACTAGTCATGAGTTATTTTGAGCATTTCCTGAGCATTCATCAGGAAAAGACTTTGCGCGGCTACACGCGTCCCTTCGATGCATCACGTTATGACCACCTGAATTGGTCATGGGATGAAGACGGAGCCAACCAGTTATATGACCGGCATTTCTACGGACGCAAATCCATCCCGCTGATCACGCCGCAGATGGCAAAGCACTTGTATCGCGTCCCGAACCGCGCCTATGCTTCCGAGACGATGTTTACTAATTTAAACGAATCTTTTGGGAATCGTTAGGAGTGATTTTCCTGTATAATCATCGAAGAAGCAATCACCATCTGC
>Ga0335081_10009462_pt1 | contig 15693 bp, 12 predicted proteins | sample Lox_Sample_35_FD_206713 | JGI IMG/M metagenome (GOLD analysis project Ga0335081, IMG submission 206713) | Soil microbial communities from Loxahatchee National Wildlife Refuge, Florida, United States - Lox_Sample_3.5 | ecosystem: Environmental > Terrestrial > Soil > Wetlands | place: USA... | reverse complement strand
TGCCTTTGCTAAGGAAGGGGCTGACGTTGTCGTCAACTATGCGAGTAAGGACCAGCCTGCGCAAGAAGTGGTTGAAATGATAAAGAAAATCGGGAGAAAAGCAGTTGCAGTAAAGGGGAATGTCGGAGCAAAGGCCGATGCAGAAAGAGTTATCAAAACTGCGATCGACAACTTTGGAAAGATCGATATCCTGGTGAACAATGCAGGCGTTTCAAAACCAAATATGCTCTATAAAATGACAGAGGAGCAATGGGACGAGGTAATCGACATCCAGCTCAAAGGACCTTTTCTGTGCATTCAGGCGGCTTCTAAGTATATGATGGAGCGAAAAAGCGGCAAGATCATCAATGTGACTTCCTCAGCCGGGTTATGGGGAACGAAGGGTCAGATCAACTACAGTTCGGCAAAGGGAGGCATCATTGCTCTGACCAAATCGGCCGCACGGGAACTGGCTGGTTATGGGGTTACGGTGAACGTAATCCAGCCGGGATACGTCAGTACGGAGATGACTGAGAAGATTCGGACAGACCCCAAGTTGAAAGAAATCTATTCGGGTAGGATTTTACTGGGTCGATTTGCGGAGCCAGAAGAGGTAGCCCAGACTTTCGTCTTCTTGGCATCGGACGATGCAAACTATATTACCGGCCAGCTTATCTGCGTCGATGGCGGCCTTGGGATGACCTAAGTAAATAAGAATTTCCGCCGGGGCTGGTTTTGTCAGCAAAGTGGCGCCGTAGGTGTGGAATTTTGAAATAGGGGGATGAAATCTAAATTCGGGGGAAAGGAGGGTACTCACCATCACTTAGCAAGAAGGTCTTGACTCAAACAAAGAAAGGGGTGAAATGAATGGCAACAATTCCTGACAAGATTGAAACTTGGCAAATGGTTCAACCCACGGCTAAAAACAAAGAAACCGGAGAAGTCACCCCAGGCAAGTTGGCGAAGACTTCTATTCCGGTGCCGACCTTGAAACCCGGGGAAGTATTGGTGAAAGTGGCAGGATGCGGTGTCTGCCATACGGACCTAGGCTATTTCTACGACGGCGTCCCGACGGTTCAAAAACCACCGTTGACTTTGGGACATGAGATCAGCGGGACAGTGGTTGCCGGCGATGAAAAATGGGTCGGGAAGGAAGTGATCGTTCCTGCAGTGATGCCCTGTCGACAATGTATGCTTTGCAAAACCGGGAGAGGAAATCGTTGTTTGGTCCAGAAGATGCCCGGAAACAGTTTAGGTGTCTATGGGGGATTTTCGAGCCATATCCCCGTGCCCTCGATTGACCTCTGCGAGGTGAGAAACCGGGGGAATATTCCGTTGGAACATTTGGCCGTTGTAGCCGATGCGGCCACCACGCCCTATCAAGCGTCGAAAAGGGCGGACCTTCAGCCCGGAGACAATGTCATCATCATCGGAGTTACGGGTGGGGTGGGCGTCTATATGGCTCAAACGGCCAAAGCCCTGGGGGCGAAAGCGGTCATCGGTATTGCGAGGAATCCACAGAAATTGCAGAGGGCGCTGAAATACGGGGCAGGCTTTGTCATCAGTTCCCAGGACAAGGCGATCAAGGATCTCCGGAACGAGTTCCGGGAGATCTGTAAAAAGAACGGGTTGGAGGCGGGCTTTGGTTGGAAAATCTTCGAAGTGACCGGAACGAAGGCAGGTCAAGAGATCGCCCTGGAACTTCTCTCCTTCACCGGCAAGTTAATTATCGTCGGGTTCGGGATGGCCAAAAACGAATACAGCATCTCCCGGCTGATGGCCTTTGATGCCGAGATGATCGGGACGTGGGGATGTCTACCAGAATACTATCCAATCGTCCTGGATATGGTGCTTTCGAAAAAAATTGACATCGGTCCTTTTGTCGAGACCAGGCCGATGAGCCAAATCCAGTCCGTATTCGACGAGGTCCATAAAGCAGGTTCACCGGAGAAAAGAATGGTTCTGACGCCGGATTTTTAGGAGGAACCGGCACTTTCTTGAATATTGAATCAAGATATATAGGCTAAGAAAAACAAATAAACGAGGAAGGGGGTATTTGTATGACAGTAAGTTGGATGCCGAGAGAGCATGAGATGAAGAATCACGATCGGTATGGCAAAGAGCACTGGGGGACAGAGGCCCCGTGTACGGTTTATGAAAAGAAGCCGGTGAAGGACGCGAAGGGCAATGTCGTTCAAGGACTCTATAATGCCTGGATCAGGCTCAACAATCCGAATCAGTACAACTCCTACACAACAGAAATGGTGAAAGGCGTCATCGCCGGTTTCGAAAATGCCTCCACGGACCGTTCTGTTGTCGCGGTCGTCTTTACCGGCACAGGACCCTTCGCCTTCTGTACCGGCGGCAACACGAAGGAGTACTCAGAGTATTACAGCATGCGACCCGAAGAGTACGGGGCTTACATGGAGCTCTTTAACAACATGGTCGACTCCATTCTAATGTGCAAGAAGCCTGTGATCTGCCGGGTGAACGGCATGAGGGTCGCCGGCGGCCAGGAGATCGGAACAGCGTGTGACATTACGATTGCCTCTGATTTGGCTATCTTCGGCCAAGCAGGCCCTCGCCACGGGTCAGCCCCGGTGGGCGGCGCTTCAGACTTCCTCCCATGGTACTTGACCATTGAAGACGCCATGTGGAACTGTATCAGCTGTGAGATGTGGTCTGCTTATAAGATGTTGCGAAAGGGCCTGATCTCCAAAGCAGTTCCAGTTTTGAAGGACGAGACGGGAAAGTGGTTGCGCAACCCGCAGATCATTACCGAATCCTACGTGAAGGACGGGGACATTGTCTATGGCGATTACAAGGCGGGTGACGAATTCAAACAGGCACGGGAACTGGTGAACAACAAGCTTAAGAATAACGAGTTTGATTTTGCGCTCTTGGATGCAGAAGTGGAACGGATTTGCTGGACCTTTGCCAATCTCTTCCCCGGCTGCTTGATCATGTCGATCGACGGTATTCGCAACAAGAAGAAATTCTTCTGGGATCAGTCAAAGAATATCAACAGACATTGGCTGGCTGCCAACATGATGGGCGAGGCCTACCTCGGGTTCGGCGCCTTTAACACGAAGAAGATTACGGGTACGGATACGATCAACTTTATTAAGTATCGCCAGGACATTGCCGAAGGGAAACTGGTGGATGACAAATTCTTCGAGGAAGTGTTGGGCAAACCCCAGAAGAAGTAACAACCGAACGGATCGCGTTAGACGGCTGTGAACGGATACCCTTTGGGCGGACAAGAATGACAAGCCCAAAGGGTATCTTTTTTAGACGGGGGAACACCGAGTTCGGCGTTCCCCCTGTTGCGATTGGCGCGTCACACAGAGCCATTCAAACATCACGAGAGAATGGAGGTGAATCAAATGGCGTTCAAACATATTCAAACGGGATTGAAGGACGGCGTGGCGACACTCACATTAAATCGCGCTCCTCTTAACTGGCTGAACATCGAAATTATGGAAGAGATCAACAGTTATCTCTCAAGCTTGAAGAGTGAAAAGGGTTTGAAGTTCCTTGTTGTCCAGGCCGCAGGCAAGGCCTTTTCTGTCGGTGTGGAAGTCGCAGACCACCTCGGCGATTTGGCGACAAAGATGATTCAAACATTCCATAACATGTTCAGGCTGATGGATGATTTGAAAGTTCCCTCTCTGGCAGTGGTCAATGGAGCTGCCCTGGGGGGGGGATGTGAGTTGGCGCTCTATTGCGACATGGTCCTTGTTACCGAAAAGGCAAAATTCGGGCAACCTGAGATACAGGTAGGTGTTTTTCCTCCCATTGCCGCTTTGATTCTTCCAAGGATCATGGGCCGGAAGAAGGCAATGGAACTGATCCTCGCGGGTGATACGATCAATGCCCAGGAGGCATACAGCCTTGGATTAGTGAATAAAGTCGTTCCGGAAGCTTCCCTCGCTCAGGAAGTCGAGACGTTCATCGGAAGATTTTCAAAATTGAGTGGAACCGTTTTGAAATTAACGAAGGAAGCAACTCTCGCCGGCCTCAATGATGATATGGGTCAGGGGCTCAAGGCGATTGAACAAATCTACCTCGACAAATTGATGAAGACCCACGATGCCATGGAAGGTCTCAAAGCTTTTTTGGAGAAACGAAAACCCGCCTGGAAAGACAATTAAGAGAGGGAGGCCTTTTGGGCCTCCCAGCTTCCCTTTCTGCTCGTAAATTGACTTCTTGCTCCAACGACAAACAGACAAACAGATTGACGGCCCTTGACCCATCTGTTAGAATTTCTCGTCTCTTTGGAATTTCTGGAAATTTAATCCCGAAGGGCGGAAAGACCTTTCTTGATCTGTGCAGGTGAGGAAATGAGGCTGAGAGGAAGGAAAGCGATTGTAACCGGGGCAGGGCAGGGGATTGGTCGAAGCGTTGCGCTGAAGATTGCCCAGGAGGGAGGGGAAGTTGTTGTTGCGGAGATGAATCAAGAGACAGGGGCTCGAACGGCGAAAGAGATTGAGGACCGTGGCGGGAAGGCAATGTTTGTTGATGTAAATGTGGCAGATCTAGCCTCGGTTCGAAACATGATGAGCCAGGTATTAGGCGCGTTGAAGAGGGTCGATATTCTCATCAATAACGCCGGATTTGACCGCGGGGCGACGCTTCTCAAAGTGAAAGAAGAGGATTGGGAAGCAGTGTTGGGGGTTCATCTGAAAGGGACCCTGAACTGTATCCAGAGAGTGGCTCCTCACATGATCGAGAATCGTTACGGTAAGATTGTAAATATCTCCTCCATTTATGGGAAGAGCGGAGGTATCGCGGCGATCAGTTACAGTGCTGCGAAGGCCGGGATCATCGGTCTTACGAAAAGCGTCGCCAGAGAACTCGGACGCTATCAGATCAACGTCAACGTGGTATTGCCAGGACTGATCTTAACTCCCACCATTGCTAAAATGGCTGAAAAATATAGGAATAAACTGATTGAGCATACGCCCCTGGGACGGATCGGTCAACCGGAGGAAGTCGCTAACGTCGTGGCTTTCTTGGCATCCGAAGAGGCAAGTTTTATGACCGGAGCAACCGTAGAGGTGTCCGGCGGATCAAATATGTGACACGCGAAGGAGCGGGGACCCATGAGTGATATCGAGCAAGCGCGAGAGGATTGGAGAAGAAAAGCCAGAGAAGTAGCTCAAAATACGGTGGCCCCCCGGGCTGCGGAAATCGATACCCAGGGTGAGTTTGCTTGGGATCTCGCCGAGGTGTATTCCAAATATGGTTTCCTGAGCCTCCTCATCCCCAAAGAATATGGAGGAATGGATACTGATGTTACCTCTTTCTGCCTGGTCGCTGAAGAGATCGCTCAGATCTGCGCCTCTTCAGCTCTCCTGGTCATCGTTCAGGCGGTCGGGACAATGCCGGTTGTTCTGGGGGGAACAAACGAGCTGAAGGGAAAAGTTTTGCCGAAATTGGCCCGAGAGAAAGGCCTGATCTGTTTCTGTTTGACTGAACCCGAATCGGGATCGGATGCGGCTTCCGTCCGAACGAAGGCTGTGTTGAAAGGAGACCATTATGTCATCAACGGCCGGAAATGCTTTATTACCAACGGCGGAGTCGCTGATTTCTACACGGTCTTTGCCACGACTCAGCCTGGAAAGAGAATAGAAGGCATAACCGGCTTTGTGGTGGACAAGGGAACGCCCGGCCTTTCGATTGGAAAAACTGAGGAAAAGATGGGTATTCGAGGCTCCAATACCACCGAAGTCATTTTAGAGGAGGTTAAAGTTCCGGTCGCCCATCGGATTGGGGATGAGGGAGTGGGTTGGTGGCAGATGATGAGGACACTGAATCGATCAAGACCAGCCATTGGAGCTCAGGCCGTGGGTTTAGCTCAAGGGGCCTTGGACTATCTCGTCCGATATGTTCAGGGAAAAGGCTGGGTTCCGGGAAGGCAGGGCAGCCTGGGAGTTGAATGGATGCTTGCAGATATGGCCGTGGAGATTGAGGCAGCTCGAGCTCTTGTGTATAAAGCGGCGAACATGATGGATGAAAAGGCGAAGGGCACTCCTGTGCAGATCTTCTCCGCCATGTCTAAATACTTCGCTTCGGATGTTGCGATGAAAGTGACGACCCAGGCCGTCCAGATCTTGCAATGTGAAGGTCTGACCAAGAACCATCCTGTTGAGAGAATGATGAGAGACGCCAAAGTCATCCAAATCTTCGAAGGAACAAATCAGATCCAGAGAATGGTCGTGGCCCACACCCTTCTGAAATCAAAATGAGTTTACACTTTCGGCTTAAGATTGGGGAAACCGAATGGCTCTTAATTTCCGAGATTCCCCAAGATTCGTCGACTGGCTTGCCCTAAGATTTTTGAATTCCTAAATCCCGCACCAAGGATGCTGGAACCTTCTGGATTAAGCTCTGAACTGGATGCGTGCGATACGGACGGGTCGTACAAAAAGAGGGAAACTGCTTCTTTTGCTCTCGCCCAGCTTATCCTTCCGTGTCCGGAGGGTACTGGCGTTCCTCCAGTCCGAACAGGGTGCCGGGGAACTTCAAAGAAGCGTGAGAAGCTATCGGCTGACTGTTTGAGTCGCTGAAGAATGAAGACGGAGGGGTGTGATGCTGACACCGAGCGAACGAGAAAGATATGATCGGCAAATCATGATCGCTGAGATTGGGCAGGAGGGACAAGAAAAGCTCAAAAAGTCACGCGTGATCATTGCGGGCGCCGGGGGACTCGGTTCTCCGGTCGCCCTTTACTTGACGGCTGCCGGGATAGGAACGATTCGGGTGGTCGATCATGACCGGGTGACCCTCAGTAATCTTAACAGGCAGATTTTGCATGGAGAGGGAGATATCGGCAGAAAGAAAGTCGATTCGGCAGCAACGAAACTGAGAAACTTGAACTCCACGGTGGAGATCCAAGCGATCGCGGAGACGATAACGGAAGACAATGTTTCAGAACTCGTGGAGGGTTGCGATGTTATTGTGGATGCCATGGACAACCTGCAGACTCGATACATCTTGAACCGCTGTGCGGTTGAGAAGGGGATTGCATTCGTCCATGGCGCGGTGAGTGGTTTTGAGGGAAGAGTCATGACCGTCATCCCAGGAGAAACAGCCTGCCTCCGGTGTATGTATCGAGGCCTGGTGTCACAAGAAAAGTTTCCCGTGATTGGGGTTGCTCCAGCGATCGTCGGCAGTATTCAGGCGACGGAGGTGATTAAGTATCTTGTAGGGATGGGTGGCTTGTTGACCAATCGGCTGTTGGTCTATGATGGATTGAAAGTTGTGTTCAATGAGTTTAGACTTAAAAAAAACCCCAATTGTGATCATTGTGGATCATTAGCGGGAAAGGAGTGAAGCATGGCCGTCAAGGTGCACATTCATACCACTCATCGCCAATTGACCAACGGTGCTGAGGTGGTTATTGTCGAAGGGAATAGTGTAGGAGAATGCTTGAACCAACTCATCCAGCAGTTCCCGGGAATGGAAAGAGCGTTGTTCGCCAAAAGGGATAAACTGCTCAACAACGTCGAGATTTATTTGAACCATGCCAGTGCGTACCCAAACGAACTTGCTAAGCCTGTTGAGGAGGGCGACGAAATTCACCTTGTGGTTATGCTTACCGGGGGATAAGAAAATTCTTTCAACGGGCGAAACTCGGCCTGACCAGGATTTGATATTTCCGCCACTGCGAGAACGACAGAAAACAAGGTGGGCGCATCGGACGGTGAACTGGCAGGGGTCCAACAGTCATTCTTGAACTAGGCCAAAATAGACGCATGATATGAGTGTCTGAAAAATGTCAACACAAGATTGGAGAGTGTAAAAAAAATCGACTCAAACCGTTTCTGTGTCTGAGCCGAAAATGGTCTAATATGAACTGTGCTTCAAGAAAGCAATTTCTGGAATGAGATTCTCCGCCAGATAAGACTGGCGCGTAGATATTAATAATACCAATTCTTGCCAAATCTTTGTTGCCAGTCCGATCTTTCGGGCGTTTCATTTCCATTCGACCCTTCAGCCTCATTGTTCGAAATTGTCGCTGTAGGGCTGTCAAAGAAGGCTCCGAATCTTTCTAACCTGTGCTTCCACCCTGATGTGACATCGCGCTTCAAGACAAGCTCTAAATACTGGACCATGACATCCTCCTTTGATTGATTTTCTGAAGTTCCTTTTAATAGGAAAATGCATCTTTAATGCCAAGTCTTTAAAAAATGTATAAGTATTAGAAATTATTATTATATTCTATTATTATTAAGCTTGGCGGAAAAGGCTGAAAAGTCAATTTGTGTCACCTTGCTGTAATTCTTCATCTCCCAACGACTCTTAAGAACATTTGTTGTTTTATAAGGCATTCTTCTGGGTTGGATTCACTCATTAAGCTCCAAAACGCAAATCCGGTTCACGATGGCCAAATCTTATTCGACATATCAGTTACTGAAACAAACGGTGACGGAGAGAGAGACTCGAATGGGAGATATTTTGACTGAATTCTCGGAGGGGTGTCGACCCGTTTGAAGACAAAAGTTTGCCTCATTTGACGATCTACCGGGCGCAGAATGGTTGAAGCATTGGTTGCAGTACGATTCAATCCACGGACTGGGGCAATAATCCTCCATATTTCTTTGCGCGCCTTTGAAAAGCCTCTTTCCCTCCTTGCATGAGGGTTTTTATGGTCTCCTGCATCGAGCGGTCGTCGATGGACGCCCGGTTGATGACATGGGCATGATTGTCTCTCACCTCCAGCGGGATCACAAGCTCGGCATCGCTTATCACGGGAATAGTAGGATCGTGGGTCGCAAATATCAGTTGATGCTGCGGACTCTCGGCGTTGAGCCCTTTTTGCTCCCTGAGAATTTGAAGGATCTCTTCATGTATCAATCGGTCGTCCAGGTAATCATCGGGCTGATCAATGACAAGAATCTGGCCACTCAGCCCGAGAAGAAGGAGCAAAACCTCCGTTGCCCCCCTGTTCACTGACAGATGTTCGAGAGAGCGGTATTGGCCATCGATCTTTATCTCCAATCGAAGAGCATCCTGGGGAATCAGTGTCTCCAGTTGGAGGAGTCGGGATTCTTCGGAGGTTAGCCAGTGGACCAAGCGGTCCGCGATCTCAGGGGTGAGGCCGAAGCGGGTCTGGACTTCTTTGCCTCCCGCCCGTACCGCATCTGCGAGGGCGATGCCGTCCGTGGCTTTTGGAAGAACAAGTTGATCGACCACTCCCTGAGCAATATTGGATCCTGTTAGAAGGAGTGCCAGCTGTTCTCTGTACCCGTCTTTTTGGCCCTTGAATTCCACCTGAAGGTGCACCCGACCGTTCAGAGACCCCGCAATGGCATCGGCTCTTTCCTTCCGCAATCCGTTCTGCTTGGACCTGCAATCTTCAAGCTGCTGACGAAGTTCTCGGCGTTCTCGCGGGAGAGTTTTCAAACGGTCCTCGATTCCGTTAAACTCGCTCATAAGAGATAATAAGGACGCTCTTTCCTCCGTTAACCTGAGGAGGTGGTCTTGGTCCGGAGGCTTTTCTTTTGCGTCGCCTTCAGGTCGATGGTTCTCTGTCCCCGTAACACGAAGCTTCTCCTGGAGCCGCATATCCAGACGCGCCAGACCTTGTATCGCCTGTTCAAAAAGGGTTGTTTGATCATCCAGGACCACCTTCAAACTTTCCTCGAGGATGGAAAGAACTTTCGCAGCTTCTTGTAGGATGGGTGACGGTTTGTCTTCCGGGTCCGTCAGATTTCGATGAGTCGTTTCGAGCAACGCAAGAAGGGTAAGACGCCATCGGTCACAATCCGCCGAAGCGCCTCGGAGGGCATTCGTCGCATTCTTGATTCGTCCTCCCATGCTGGGAGCATCAACTCCTTCCTTCGGTCTTTCGGGAGCCTGGCCTTTGAGAGTTTCAATTTCGCGATCGATTCCTTTCATCCGTTGGGAATATTCTTCCCGCTTTGTCAGCCGTGCCTGCAGATCCTTGATTGCCGCGGTATTGGTGGTGAGTGCCTCTAGGGCCTTGTCCACAGCGTTTGCACACTTGCGAGCCTGCTCACCCGTTAGCTCATCCAGAAGTGCAAGTCGGCGGTCTTGACTTTCGGATACAGCATTCATCTCCCGTTGCCCGAAGACCGTGAGGCCGCCATCGGGGGTGAGGAGCTCAGAAGGGCTTGCTTTAAGCGGTTTTTCAGGGCTCACTTGGAAGGTGCGGGGTTCTTCGCCCCATCCTCGGACGATGCGATACTGACGGATTTTTCCCTCCCGAATCGGCCTGTCCAAGATCACTTCCACCTTGCCGTCGCTTCCCAAAGCTTGATGGACCAGTTCGTTGCGGGAAGATGGGTCGGAATAGGGGGAAATGGCGAAAGCATACCGGAGGCTTTCGACGATGGCAGATTTGCCCACACCTTTGCTACCAATGATGACGTTAAGGTCTTGGCTCCAGGATATATCCACATTCCCAAGGAAACCCGACCCTGTGATGGCGATGCTTCGGATCGTTGGATGGGTTGCCGAAGGAATCCCACCGATGGACAAACGGGTCTGCGGATCGTGAAGTGCCAGTCGCAAGGCGTTTAAGTTTATCGCACTGAGTTTTAGGTAGGTTGCCCGCAGGGTTCCATCCGCTCGGTTTTGTGTTCCAATCTCTTCTATTCGTTTTGGGTTGGAGAATTCGACCGAAGCGACCCGATCCCAGAAGTTTTCAGGCAAGGAGCCTGTGGATTGGAGTCTGTTCTTTTCTTTGTCCGGGCAGTATTCGATCGCGTCTGGCCCTATCTCCGCAAGGAGTTTGGCCGCAGCATCGGCAGTGAGGCTTTTGCAAAGGCCATTAGCTTGGTCGGGATGCGGAACGATCAATAAACAGTTGAACTGGCTCCGCAGGTTCTTAAGAGAATCTGTCAAATTCACTTTCAGGTCGATGTCTCGGTGAAAACCGCGGTTGTCAATCAAAAAAGTGCCTGGGGCTTTATCTAAGGATCGAAGGAAAGCGTTCAAGCCATTCAGGTCGGCATCCCCGGCGAAGATGGCCAGTATGTGGAGGCTATGTTTGTTCTGCCTGAAGGTCATCTCAACCCCGGGCAAAAGAGTGATGCCGCGGTTGCTTGCCTTTGCCGCAGTCACTTCAAACCATTCTATGTTGATTCCGTTGTAGTCTGTGATGGCAGCGACAGAAATCCCTTGAGTCGCAAGTTGTTCGATATAGGCGCCGGTGGCCCCTATCCCATCTTCACGCTTCGTCCCCTGAGGGGGCATAAAGGGCGGCACGCAAGGACTGTGCAAATGAAGATCGAGCCGGTGCCAAGTTGCTCCACCGTCCGGCATGTGCGATGATTCCGTCGGCTCCCCTTGAAGGGGAAGACGGCTTTGTTTTGGCGAATTCATAGGCCTCTGGCCGATAGGACGACTACCGGCAAAACGGAACCTCCAATTTCGGTAAAAGCCTCAGTGATATTCACTTCGTCAGAAATCGTTCCGCCTTCAATGCTTCCGTCGCTCTCCTCAATCCTTTTGTAAAGCCACTCGAATATGCCCTAGCAGATTGACGTAATTAAACGGTTTTAAGCAATAACGGCTGAAGCTACCGATCCTCTTTTGAAATTCCTCCAATTCTTTTTCGGTCACGCAGATAATCATCGGTGTTTTGATCGAGGCGAAGGCCAGCTTGAGTTGATAGAAGCCATCATAGTTATTTTCCTTGACGAGCGTCCCATCCAGAAAGATCGCATCGAGCTTTTCCTTCTTGGCCTCATCAGACCCCTCTTGGATGCTCGAAACCATGGTAACCTCGTAACCCATTTCAACCAATTTTACGAATTCGACAATCTCCGCCTCCTTCCCGATGACCAAGATCCTTTTTTGCAATCCTCTGGGCTGTTGCGGGTTTGCGGAGGATTCTAAAACCTTCTTCACCGTTTGCAGCAACATCTCCGGCTTGTAGGGTTTCTTAACATAGTATTGTGCTCCTAAGTTATACGCCCTGGCGACATCCTCCGGTCTATCTTTGGCAGTAAGGAAGATCACTGGGACAGACCTGGTTTTTGGAGAAAGCCTCAAGCGGGCATAGACGGAATAACCTCCGCCCGCAGGCATGACGATATCCAAGATGATCAAATCTGGATTCTCCGAATAGGCAAAGGTCAGCCCTTGCTGTGCGTCAAGGGCAGCAATGACCTCATATCCGCTGGCCTCCAAACGAGCTTTTACTAAGGTGACGGCATTTTGCATGTCGTCGATCAGCAAGATTTTCTTCTTATCCATCTTGTTCGCCGCTCTTGGCACTTTTTCGTCATTCTTCAAGCCTTCGCATTGCTATTGATCGGTAACTCCTCAAGGGCAATGTCCCCGGCCTGCGTTCCTGTTACTTTGCGTCCGAACCCGGGCCTTCTAGATGGGGCGGTATTCGCCTCTCCGCCCCTCTCGGAAAGGTTCCTACTTCCCTTTCTTTTCAAGGAGTTCCTTCATTTTTGTCAGCAGCACTTCCGCCTCAAATGGTTTCGATACATAGGCATCTGCACCCACTTCCTGACTCACCTTCTTGATCTCCTGCGGGGTCCTTCCGGAGGATATGATAATAGGAATTGAGTGGTATTTGGGATCGGCCTTAAGCGTTTGGCAGACCTTATACCCACTCATTTTAGGAAGCATCACGTCCAAGATGATCAGGCTCGGGTTTTCTTTTTGAGCCTTCTCCAAACCTGCCTGGCCGTCGGTTGCAGTGATGACTTCATAATGATGCGCCTCGAGCCTCATCCGGAGCATGTTAATGATGGGCGGTTGGTCTTCTATAATGAGTATTCTCTTTTTCGCTGATAACGTTTCCTTCTTGACGACGGGTTCGGCCGGGACCTCTTCTTTCGTCGGGTGAACAATCTCATTCCAGGATTTCTCAAAGATCTCCTCGACCGATTGGATCAAATCATTTACGTTTTGCTTTCCGGTCGACAGCAACTCTTTTTGTTTAGCATTCAGCGACCCGGGTATCTCTTCCAGCATCAAGGACAAGCTCTCTTTGACTACGGTCAAGGGGGTACGAATGACATGCGATATCATTCCCATCAGGTCATCCTTGATAATCTCCAACTCATTTCTCAGCTCGTCTTTCATGATCTCCAGTTCATTTTCAGGAGATTCCTCCTTAACGCTTTTGGGTTTCTCTTCCTTTGTGGAGGGGACCGACTCTAAGATCGCACTGAACCGAGAGGTGCTGAGGAACTCCCCGATCAGCTTGTTCAATTCATCCGCTGATTCTATCGCCGGCTTTAGGAAAGAGAAGCATTTATCGCAATTGGAGTTGCCGAGACCATCGAGAATCATACTCGCCCCCTCACGGACGACCATGAGCTGGCTGCGAAGGTCATGCCTTACAGACGAAAGATAGGCTTCAATTTTTTCCTGTCCGTTCATATCATTCACCTCTATGGGAGATCTCTTCAAGATTCTTTCTGCACGCCCTCAAAAGAAACTCTACTGTGAAATCCTCACAAAACCTCACCTGTTCATCCTTCGGTCTCTTCTCAAGCAACCGAATGGCGTTCTTGAATTCCCTCGCAGCTTCCTTAAACTTCTTCTGGTATGAATACATGTTTCCCAGGTTAAAATAAGCGAGAACGGAATCGGGATCGACGTAGATCACCCTTCTGAATTGGGTCTCCGCCTCGCTGAGATTACTACTTTTGTATGATAAAACGCCCAAAAGGTAATATGCCTCCACACTCAGATTATCTACCTCGATGATTTTTGCCAGGATATCCATCGCCTCTCTGTATTTCGCCTCATTCGCCAAGGTGGTTGCCCACGCGAGGTGGGTGTGTATCGGGTTTGGATCTTGCGAAATGCCATGACCGTGGGAGAAGAGGGCTGTCCGATCCTTGACTTCTTCCGTCTGAAAAGAGGTTTCTTTCAATTCGGATTCATCTTTTTCTTTCCCGCGAACAGGTGTTTCCAAAAACGCCTTGGGAGCCCCGGGCGTCTCTTGCCATGTGGACCTCCATCCCTCCATCGAAAGGTCTTTTTTCGAGGTCGTTTCTTGGCCGGACGTCCATCCATCCCTCCCACAAGTTGCAAATGCGGGGTCGCTCTCCGGTCCGAGGTGAGGTGCAGTGCGTGAGGCTAACCCGGTCTGGCGATTGTCTCTTCCGGCATCCTGCGCTTCGCTTGGCGACAGCGAAAAAGCTAAATCCCCGACGGTAATCTCTGGCAGAGCGATAAAGGGCTTCAGCACGTCTTCCTCAACCGGGCTCAACCTTTTCTTGTAGATGAATGTCTGGGGAAACTCAACCCTTTCGAACTTTTGCGTGATCTGCCATAAGGTCTCCGTATGTCCAAGAAAAAGATAGCCATTCCGGGCGAGGCAGTTGTGAAAATGATTAATGACGCGCTCGGTTGTCTGGCTGTCGAAATAAATCATGACATTCCTACAAAAAATAACGTCCGCATTTTGCATCCCTTCGTGGATGAATGGATCTTTGGCCAGATTATGGTACTCAAAATGGACGAACTCTCTCACATGAGGGCTTAGTCTGTAGGTTGATCCAACAGTTTTGAAATACTTGCCGAGGTATTCTTTCGGCAGATGGCTGATGTGTTTTTCGGCATAAACAGCCTCCTTGGCGCAACCGAGTCCAGTTCTATTTATGTCTGTCCCCAAAATGGACAGATCCCATTGTCCGTAAGAAGGGATCACCTCCATCATGGCTATGGCAATGGAATAGGTTTCATCGCCCCCAGAGCACCCGGCCGACCAGATACGGATGCGCTTGTCTCGCGAATGTTCCTTCTTCTCCATTATTTCCGGCAAGACGAATCTCATCAACACGTCAAACTGGGCCTTGTTTCTAAAGAAATAGGTTTCGCCGATCGTGATTAAATCGAGAAGCTCCCGTATTTCAACACGTCCCTCAGGATGGAATTTCAAAAGGTTATAATATTCCCTGTAGGAATCATAGCCTCGGTGCTGCAAACGCTGCCAGAGCGCAAGGTGCAAGGTCTGGTTTCTGCTTTCTTCGAAGTGAAGCCCGCTCGCCTCCCTGAGCAACTCCTGGAAAAGACAAAAATCACCTGCAGATAGGGGTAAAATATTTTTCATTTTTTTGGCGCGCCACCATTCGGCGATATCTTCGATCTGGTCTGAATCTTGGATGAAATCGGCCGCTTCACGGGTTTCCGGCCCGGAAGGCATGACCCTCATCCCTGCCTCACCATCCCGACAATTTCTTCTGCGATTCTATCTAGGGGAAGCACTTTGTCAACCACATTCATCTCGACAGCTGCCTGGGGCATGCCAAACACGACACAACTCTTTTCATTTTGGGCAAGGGTCCTACCGTGGAGTTGTTTTATGGCTTTCATTCCCATCGCCCCATCTCTGCCCATGCCGGTGAGGATGGCTGCTATCCCTCCTTTTCCGTACACCCTGGCAACAGATTCTAACAAGACGTCTCCTGAGGGCAGATGGCCTCCGCAGGCTGGTTCAGCGGAAAGTCTTATCTTTCCGCCCCGTTCTACCCTCATTTGAAAATTGTCGGGAGCAATGTAGGCTGCTCCGGCTCGTATCTCTTCCGAGTCTTCACCAATCTTAATCTTAATTTTGCATTCCTTAGCAAGCCAGTCCACCAAGCCGGCCAGAAAACCGTTGCTAATGTGCTGAACAATAACGATGCCGCAGGGAAAATCTTCGGGAAGCCTTTTGAGAATTGCGAGAAGTGCCTGTGGGCCCCCGGTGGAAGCTACAATCGCAACGAT
>Ga0335081_10009461_pt1 | contig 15694 bp, 15 predicted proteins | sample Lox_Sample_35_FD_206713 | JGI IMG/M metagenome (GOLD analysis project Ga0335081, IMG submission 206713) | Soil microbial communities from Loxahatchee National Wildlife Refuge, Florida, United States - Lox_Sample_3.5 | ecosystem: Environmental > Terrestrial > Soil > Wetlands | place: USA... | reverse complement strand
CGGAGTGAGCTACGCCGAGATCCTGGCCTCGGGCGGCGGCATCAACGCCACCGTAGCGGCCACGCGGGCCGCGACCGTCGACGAGCTGACCCGCACGACCCTGCGGCGTCTCGACTCGTTCCTCGCTCACGGCACGACGACCCTCGAGATCAAGAGCGGCTACGGTCTGACGACCGCCGACGAGGCGAAGATGCTCGACGCGGCGGCGGCGGGCCATCCGGCCCGCCGCCGCCTCACCGTGCTCGGCGCCCACTTCACGCCACCCGAGTTCGGCGGTCGCGACGACCGGTACATCGACCTCGTCTGCGAGGAGATGCTGCCCGCGCTGCGTGGCCGGGCCGACTTCGTCGACGTCTTCTGCGACGAGGGCGCCTTCACCGTGGCCCAGTCGCGCCGGGTGCTCGAGGTGGGGAAGACCCTCGGCTTCGGGCTCAAGATCCACGCCGACGAGCTTGCTCGCTCCGGCGGCAGCCTGCTGGCGGCGGAGCTCGGCTGCATCTCGGCCGACCACCTCGTGCACGCCGGCCCCGAGCAGATCGCGGCCCTGCGCGACGCCGGCGTGGTGGCCGTGCTGTTGCCGGGCACCAGCTTCACGCTGCACCAGTCCTACGCGCGGGCGCGCGAGATGCTCGAGGCGGGGCTGCAGATCGCTCTGGCAACCGACTTCAACCCCGGCACCTGCTACTGCGAGAACCTGCAGCAGATGATCGCCCTGGCCTGCCAGGAGATGCGCCTGACCCCGGCCCAGGCGCTGCGCGCCGCGACGGCCGGCGGCGCTGCCGCGCTCGGCCTGGGCGCCGAGGCCGGCAGCCTCCGGCCCGGCCTCTCGTGCGACCTGGTCGTCCTCGACGCGGTCAGCCGCCACGAGTTGCCCTACCACTTCGGCGTGAACCTGGCGGCGGTGGTCGTCGCGGGCGGTCGTGTCGTGGCTCGCGACGGCGCGCCCTGCTACTGAGAAGGAGACCTACGTGACGCTGATCGAGTGTGTGCCGAACTTCTCCGAGGGTCGCCGTCCCGAGGTCGTCGACGAGATCGTGGCGGCCGTCGCCGGCACGCCGGGGGTGACGCTGCTCGATCGCCAGAGCGACGGCCACCACAACCGCAGCGTGGTCACCTTCGTGGGCGACTCACCGGCCGCCCAGGAGGCCGCCTTTCGCGCGATCGCCACGGCGGCGCGGCTCATCGATCTGAACCACCACGAGGGTGCCCACCCGCGCTTCGGAGCCACCGACGTGATGCCCTTCGTGCCGATCCGGGCCGACGACATGCCGGCCTGCGTCGAGGCCGCCCACGCGCTCGGCGCGCGCGTCGGCGCCGAGCTCGCCATCCCGGTCTACTTCTACGAGGACGCGGCCCGCCGGCCCGAGCGGCGCAATCTGGCCGACGTGCGGCGCGGCGAGTTCGAGGGTCTGCGCGAGGTCATCGCACGCGATCCGCAGCGGGCGCCCGATGAGGGCCCCGTCGCCGTGCATCCGCGGGCCGGCGCCGTGGCGATCGGCGCCCGGCAGGCGCTCATCGCCTACAACGTCAACCTCGATTCGACCGACCTCGAGCTCGCCCGGCGCATCGCCGGCGAGATCCGCGAGCGCGACGGCGGGCTGCCCTGCCTGAAGGCGATGGGTCTCGCCCTCGACGACGGCGTGCAGGTCTCGATGAACCTCACCGACTATCGCCGCACGTCGCTGCTCGACGCCTTCGAGGCCGTGCGCAGCCGCGCCGTGGCGGCCGGCGCGGCCGTGCGCGAGAGCGAGGTAGTGGGTCTGCTGCCCGAAGACGCGGTGACCGCGCTCGCCCGCGAGGTGCTGCAGGCGCCGCTGCTCGGCCGCGCCCTGGTGCTCGACGCGAAGATCCTCGACGGGCTGCTGGCCGCGGACCAGGCGCGCGACGAAGTCCCGCCTGCCTGAGCGCCGACGACGCAGTCGCTCGGCGGACTAGCGTCTGAGGCCCGCCGGCCGGCACCCGCGGCAGGCCGGCTCCTTTTTCCGTCCGACCCCGTCTGTAGCATCTCGCTTGACACGAACAGGTGTTCCGGCCTAGAGTTCCGACACGAACACATGTTCGAGACAAGGGAGAGAGGCGTGACTGGTCTGACGGCACGACAGGAGCAGGTGCTTCGCTTCATCCGCGAGTTCACCCACGCCAACGGGTACCCGCCGACGGTGCGCGAGATCGGCAGCCAGCTCGAGCTGTCGTCGCCCTCCACGGTCCACGTGCACCTCGGCAATCTCGAGCGCCTCGGCTTCATCCGCCGCGATCCCAGCAAGCCGCGCGCGCTCGAGCTCGTCGATTCCCCGCGTCCGCCGCGGCCGCTGCCGCTCGTCGGTCAGGTCGCCGCCGGCATGCCCATCGTCGCCGAGCAGAACATCGAGGAGTACGTCGAGGTGCCGGCCATGCTGCGCCGCAGCGACGACGACTTCCTGCTGCGCGTCGAGGGCGACTCCATGATCGACGCCGGCATCCACAACGACGATCTGATCGTCGTGCACCGCCAGGCGACCGCCGACAACGGCGATATCGTGGTCGCCCTGGTCGGCGACGAGGCCACCACCAAGCGCTTCTTCCGCGAGGCCGGCCGCATCCGCCTACAGCCGGCCAACGACCTCTACGAGCCGATCGTGCTCGACGACGTCGAGCTCGTCGGGCGGGTCGTCGGGGTGCTGCGCAGGCTATGAGCGTCGTCGCCTTCGCCCAACCCGCCCAGACGCTGGCCGCCGCGGTCGACGAGCTCGTCGTGCTCGTGCGCAACCGGGCCGGCGGGTCGTGTGTCTGGTGCGGCTCGCCCGACCTCTGGGTCGACGAGCCGCGGGGGTGTGGTCACAGCGAGGGCGACTGTCTGGTCGTGACCTGCCGTGAGTGCGGCGCCGAGCTTCTCACCGAACGGCTTCCCCAGACGAGGGGCCGGTGCGCATGACCGACGCACCGAGCCGCACAGGCCATCGCGTCGGCCCCTCGCAGGCCGCCGTCCCAGCCACCCGGCAGGGGCCGGCCCAGGCGCGCAGACGGAACCCCCCCGAACGGCGGCGGCGTGCGGCCGCACGCCGCCGCCGTCTGCGCGGCCTCAGCCGGCTGGCGCTGCTGGTCCTGGTCCTCTTCGCCACCATCTGGGTCGGCGTGCACGTCGCCAACGCCACGAGCGACGCCTCCACCGTCACCGAGCATCACTACGTCGTACGCGCCGGCGATACCCTGTGGAACGTCGCCCGTCGCGTGTACCCGGGCAACGTCGACACGCGGCAGCTCGTCTTCGACATCGAGCAGCGCAACGGGCTCGCGAGCGCCGACATCCGCCCCGGCGAGACGCTGATCCTGCCCATCCTGCCGCAGTAGGCGGCGGCCGCCGGCGCCGAGCCGCGCTCGGGCGCGGGGCCTCTTCCTCTACAGCCAGTGGTGGCGCTTGAAATACGTGAAGAGTCCGAGCGAGCTGGCCGCCATCAGCGACAGGGCGTAAGGGTAGCCCAGATGCCAGTGCAGCTCGGGCATGCGCGCGAAGTTCATGCCGTAGATGCTGGCTATCACGGTCGGCAGGGCGATGATCGCCGCCCAGGCACTGACTTTCAGCACGACCTCGTTCAGGTTGTTCGAGACCACCGAGAGATGCGCCTCGAGCGCGGCCGAGATCAGGTCGTGCGCGGTGTCCAGGTCTTCCGACACGCGCACCACGTGGTCGTAGAGGTCGCGCACGTAGGCATCGAGGTCGGCGGCCAGCACCTCCTCGTCGCGGCGCAGCAGCACGTTCAGCACCTCGCGCACCGGCGAGACGGCGCGGCGGAACAAGATGACGTCTCGACGCGCCGTGAAGGCGTCTTCGAGGCCCGTGCCCGATCCGGCCTCCGGGCCGTAGACAAGGCGCTCCTCGAGTGCCTCCAGGCGATCCTGGATCTCGTCGACCGCCACGAAGTAGCCGTCGACCACATGGTCGAGGAGCGCATAGCCGAAGAAACCGCCCGCGAAGTTGCGGAGCTGCTCGCCGGCGTGGTCCAGACGGTCGCGCAGCGCCGCCAGGTCGTCGCCTTGCCAGTGGCGGATGGTGATGGCGAAGTCGCGCGAGATGTAGGCGATGATCTCGCGCAGGTCGATGCGGTCTGCGGCCAGCGACACGTCGTAGGCGACCAGTGCGAAGAACCCCTCGTACTGCTCGATCTTGGGCCGCTGGCGGGCATGCACCGCGTCCTCGATGGCCAGCGGATGCAGGCCGAAGTCGGCCTGCAGCGCGGCCATCTCGTCGTCGGTGGGGTCGACCAGATCGATCCAGATGAAGGTCGCCGGCTCGCGGCAGGCGCTGGCGGCTTGCTCGAACGACAGCGACTCGGCGACGCGCTGCCCGTCTCTGTACACGGTGACGGTCGGCTTCATGACACGGGACAGTTCGCCGCCGTCGCGGCCGACACCTGCCCCAGGGCACGAGGGTGCGATATACTGCGCCGCAGGCGCGGGACGTGGCGCAGCCTGGTAGCGCACCTGCTTTGGGAGCAGGGGGCCGGCGGTTCGAATCCGCCCGTCCCGACCAGGTGTCCCATGAGCGGGACCAGGCGCGCAACGGAGTCGCGCCTGCCTGAGCCGCTCGTGAGCGGAGCACATTATGAGCGGGACTAGGCGCGCAACGGAGTCGCGCCTGCCTGAGCCGCTCGTGAGCGGAGCACACTATGAGCGGGACTAGGCGCGCAACGGAGTCGCGCCTGCCTGAGCCGCTCGTGAGCGGAGCACACTATGAGCGGGACTAGGCGCGCAACGGAGTCGCGCCTGCCTGAGCCGCTCGTGAGCGGAGCACATTATGAGCGGGAGTAGCTCAGTTGGCTAGAGCATCAGCCTTCCAAGCTGAGGGTCGCGGGTTCGAGGCCCGTCTCCCGCTCCACCTCCTCCTACATCCTCACGCCGTGGCAAGCTGGCGCCCGTAGCTCAGCCGGATAGAGCGTCGGACTTCTAATCCGAGGGTCGCAGGTTCGAATCCTGCCGGGCGCGCCACTTCAGCCATCGACCGGGTTCGTCCGCCGAGCCCCGCGGGGTGATATCGTCTCTCCAGGAACGCCTGACCGGGCCCTGACGGCCGACGCACAGGGCGCGCTGGGCGCTGGCGCCGGACCGCCGCGAGGTAGGTGGCGGCCGCGAGACACGGAGGTGCAGCTTGGCCCGACTGCGGCGCGAAGGCACGGTACGGCCGGTCGCCCCGTTCGATTTCGATCAGGCGCTCGACTTCATCGCGACGTTCCCTCCCATGCACGGCGAGCAGGTGGTCTCGGAGAAGTCGCTCAAGCGCGCGGCCTGGGCCAGCCAGATGCCGGTCGCGTTCAAGCTCTTCTCGACCGGCACCGTCGAGGAGCCGGAGCTGCGCTACGAGTTCCACTCCGACGGTCCTCTGAGCGAGGCCGACACGGCTGCGCTCGTGCGCCGCATCGAGATCTACCTCAGCCTCGACGACGACCTGGGCCGTTTCTACGAGCTGATCGACGCCGATCCGCCGTTTGCGACCGTCAAGCGCGAGCTCTACGGCTACCACCAGGTCAAGTTCCTCACGCCTTTCGAGAATGCCTGCTGGACGATCCTCTCGCAGCGCAACATGCTGCGCATCGCGCAACACATGAAGCGGGTGATGATCCGGGAGTTCTCGGCGGGCGTCGAGTTCGAGGGCAGGCAGTACTGGCCCTTTCCCGGCGCCAGGGCGGTCGTACAGGCGAGCGTGGCCGACCTCACCCGGCTGCTCCGCAACAGCCGCCGCGCCGAGTACATCCACGGTGCCGCGGCCGCGTTCAGTGAGGTAGACGACGGCTTCCTTCGTGAGGGACCCTACGACGAGGTGTCCCGCTGGCTGACCGGCATCCCCGGCGTGGGCGCCTGGTCGGCCGCGTTCATCATGATCCGCAGCCTCGGGCGCATGGAGCGTATCCCCTACGGCGACAGCTCGCTCATGCGCATCGCGGGCCACATCTACGGCGACGGCCGGCCGCTGCCGGCCGAGAGACTGCAGGGCCTCGCCGATCGCTACGGCGACCTGCAAGGCTACTGGGCGCACTATCTGCGCGTCATGGGCCGGGTCGTCATGACTCCGTAGACGCCGCGCCGAGTCGTCGTCCTGCCAGGCAAAGGCGGGGACGAAAGGGGGAAACGGTGGCAAGGTTCAAGGTCGAGGTCGGCCACGGCATGGACGACTTCCAGGTCGAGGCCGACTCCTTCACCGACAACGACAATGGAGAGTTCATCGACTTCGTCGCCCGCAAGGCGTCGAACACGCCTCCATACCAGGTGCTGCGAGTGCGGGCCAGTCTGGTGATGAAGATCCAGAGGCTGCCCGAAGAGGCGTAGTCGGTCAACGCACGCGTACTCAGGCGCGGCAGACTCACAAGAGGCGCCTCGCGCCGACCGTCCAGTACGTGCCTCCGCAATCGACGCAGACCTTCGGGTCTTTGGCGTGACGCCGGCTCCAGGCCGGGTCGCCGGCGTCGAGCTCACGGCCGCACTGCTCGCAGACCAGTCTGGTGCCCGGTTTGCCGCTGCCGTCGTCCTCGACGGACTGCACGTGAAGGTGGTCGCAGCTCTCGGGCTCCGGGTCGCGGCCGGTGAGGCGCCGCAACGTCCGTCTGGCTACCCCTTCAGGCTTGGGGTCACGGGCTGAGCGTGTCTTGTTCGTGGAGTCGTTCATTGGAGTCCCCTCCTCCGTGCGCCGCGATGCGACGACGAAGCGCGAACACAAGCGCGGGATCGTCTCTTGGCTCAACGATGAGGGTCCACCGTGAGCACCCTGTCCCTGGTCGGTTACCGTTAGACCGGTTCCTCAAACGGGGGCGGCCGCACTCGCGCGCCGCACTCGCGGCGGCCGCGTCATGGGGTGTTGCGCTCCGCTCGATGGCGCCTTCTCGCTCGCCTGTGACGACCCGTGGGCGACGTGCTATTCTTACTCGCCGCTTTCTAGGGAGAGGTCCGCCACCGGTCGGCGGGCACCGTGGTGGGGGTAGCTCAGCTGGTAGAGCTCCAGGTTGTGGCCCTGGCGGTCGCGGGTTCGAATCCCGTCCCTCACCCCAGTCCGATCCCCTCGTCTGACAACGCCTGCGGGTGTGGCGGAACTGGTAGACGCGCTAGACTTAGGATCTGGTGGGCTCTGCCCGTGGAGGTTCAAGTCCTCTCACCCGCACCATTTGCTCCCTGGTCTCATTCGTCTGGCCCCAGAACGGGGTTCGCCGCTCGTGAGCCGAGGGCAAGAACCGCGAAGACAAAACGGAGACTGACATAGTGAAGACAGAGGTCAAGCCGGTTGCAGAGAACGAGGTCGAGCTCGCGGTCGAGGTGCCACGCGACGACGTCGAAGCCAAGATCGAGCGCACCATCTCGCGCCTGGCGCGCGAGACCAGCATCCCCGGCTTTCGCAAGGGCAAGGTGCCGCGCCAGATCGTCGTCAGCCGGCTCGGCGAGGACTACGTGCTCAGCCAGACCCTGAACGATTTCCTGCCCGAGTGGTACGAGAGCGCGGTCGACGAGGCCGACGTCGACCCCGTCTCCACGCCCGAGATCGACTTCGGCGACTTCACCGGCAAGGAGCCCTTCGCCTTCACCGCCAAGGTGCAGGTGCGCCCCGAGCCCACGCTCGGCGCCTACACCGGTCTCGAGGTCGAAAAGGACGAGGCCGAGATCACAGAGGCCCAGGTCGACGCTCAGCTCGCGATGCTCCAGGAGCGGTTCGCGAGCCTCAAGCCGGTCGAGGGTCGGGCGGCCGCCCGGGGCGACTTCGCCCAGATCGACTTCGCCGGCGCCACCGACGACGCGCCGCTCGAGGGCGCGCAGGCCGACGACTACATGCTCGAGATCGGCCAGGGCAACCTCATCCCCGGCTTCGAGGAGCACCTCGAGGGGCTGTCGGCCGGCGACACGACCACCTTCGATCTCACCTTCCCCGACGACTACCAGGCCGAAGACCTGCAGGGAAAAGCCGTCACCTTCACCGTTACCATGAAGGAGATCAAGGAGAAGGTGGTGCCCCCGCTCGACGACGACTTCGCCCAGCAGGCGAGCGAGTTCGACACCCTCGCCGCCCTGCGCGACGACGTGCGCACGCGCCTCGTCGCGGCGCGCGAGCAGATGGTCGAGCGCGAGTATCGCAACCGCGTGGTCGAGCAGGCCGTCGCCAACGCCTCGGTGACCGTGCCGCCGGCCATGATCGAGCGTCAGGCCCATGCGCTCTACCACGAGCTCGAATCAGCCGTCGGCGAGCGCGGCCTCGACATGGCGCAGTACCTCGAGGCCATCGGCAAGACCGAAGAAGAGACCGAGGCCGACCTGCGTCCCAGGGCCGAGGCCGAGGTCACCCGCGGTCTCGTGCTGGCGGCCATCCGCGACGCCGAGAAGATCGAAGTTTCCGACGACGAGCTTCGAGCGCGCATAATGGAGGACGCGGAGCTTCTGCAGCGCGATCCCAACCAGCTCGTGCTCGATGTCTACGCCTCCGGAAGGCAAAACATGCTGCGCGACGAATTGGTCATCGCCAAGACGGTCGACTTCCTCGTCGAGCACGCGACGGCGGTGGCCGTCAAGCCGGCCGCCGACGAGGCGGCCAGGGCGGCCGACGACGAATCGGCGGCGCCCGCGGCCAAGGCCAAGGGCACGACAGCAAGGCGGAGCGGCAAGGCCGCGGCGCCCAAGCAGCGCACCAAGAAGACGAACGACGAGTAGCCGATGACCCGGAAGGTCGCGCAGGCCGGGCACCGAAAGGAGACGAAGAAGTGAGTCCACTGGTCCCGATGGTGATCGAGCAGACGAGTCGCGGCGAGCGCGCCTTCGACATCTACTCGCGTCTCCTCAACGAGCGTGTCATCTTCCTCGGTACGCCCATCAACGACGACATCGCGAACCTCGTCGTGGCGCAGCTCATCCACCTCGAGTCCGACGACCCCGACAAGGACATCAGCATCTACATCAACAGTCCCGGGGGCTCGGTCTACTCAGGCCTTGCCATCTACGACACGATGCAGTTCATCAAGCCCGACGTCTCGACCATCTGCGTGGGCATCGGTATGAGCATGGGTGCCCTCATCCTGGCCGGCGGCGCCAAGGGCAAGCGCTTCGCCCTGCCCAACGCCAAGATCCTCATCCATCAGCTGATCGGCGGCTTCGAGGGCCAGGCGGCCGATATCGAGATCCACGCGCGCGAGGTCATCCAGGTGCGCAAGACGCTCGACGAGATCCTCGCCAAGCACTCCGGACAGACGGTCGAGAAGGTCTCCAAGGACACCGACCGCGACTATTTCATGACAGCCGACGAGGCCAAGGAGTACGGCATCATCGACGACGTCATCTCACATCGATAGGAGGTTGCGGAGTGGCGGGACCTATCGACAGCAACGACCAGCTGCTGTGCAGCTTCTGCGGCAAGTCGCAGCGCCAGGTCAAGAAGCTCATCGCCGGCCCGGGCGTGTACATCTGTGACGAGTGCATCGATCTCTGCAACGAGATCATCGACGAGGAGCTCGCCGTCCCGGCGACCCTCGACCTCGACACGCTGCCCAAGCCGCGCGACATCAACGACATCCTGAACGACTACGTGGTGGGCCAGGACGAAGCCAAGCGCATCCTCTCGGTCGCCGTCTACAACCACTACAAGCGTATCCAGGCGATGAGCGCGACCGACGGCGAGGTCGAGCTGCAGAAGTCGAACATCCTGCTGCTGGGGCCGACGGGCTGCGGCAAGACGCTGCTCGCCCAGACCCTCGCGCGCATCCTGAACGTGCCCTTCGCGATCGCCGACGCCACGGCGCTGACCGAGGCCGGCTACGTCGGCGAAGACGTCGAGAACATCCTGCTCAAGCTCATCCAGGCGGCCGACTTCGACGTCAAGAAGGCCGAGACCGGCATCATCTACATCGACGAGGTCGACAAGATCGCGCGCAAGGCCGACAACCCTTCGATCACCCGCGACGTCTCGGGCGAAGGCGTGCAGCAGGCCCTGCTCAAGATCCTCGAGGGCACCGTGGCCAGCGTGCCGCCGCAGGGCGGCCGCAAGCACCCCCACCAGGAGTTCCTCACGATCGACACGACCAACGTGCTGTTCATCTGCGGCGGGGCCTTCGCCGGCCTCGAAAAGATCATCGAGCACCGCGTCGGTCGCCAGGGTGTGGGCTTCATGGCCGACATCGTCACGGCCGAGCAGCGCGACGTGGGCAACATCTTCTCCAAGGTGCGTCCCGAAGACCTGCTGAGCTACGGCCTGATCCCCGAGTTCGTGGGGCGTCTGCCGGTCGTCTCGGCGGTCCATTACCTCGACAAGGACTCGCTCGTGCGCATCCTGACCGAGCCCAAGAACGCGCTCGTGCGCCAGTACCAGAAGTTCTTCAGCCTGGACGAGATCGAGCTCGTCTTCGCCGACGACGCCCTCATGTCGATCGCCGAGAAGGCCCAGGAGCGCCAGACCGGCGCGCGCGGCCTGCGCACGATCATCGAAGAGGCGCTGCTCAACGTCATGTTCGAGCTGCCCTCGCGCCACGATGTGCGCAAGTGCGTGATCACCAAGGAGACCATCGAGAAGGGCCTCGACCCGACCCTCGTGACCGAGGCCGACAACACGGCCCTGCAGCTCGGCGAGGAGTCCGCGTAAGGCAGACCCGCTCAATAAGCGACGCCACCGATGAGGGGGCGAGGGCGGCCCGCCGGCGGGCCGCCCTCGCCCCCTCTGGCGTGGCCCGTGCCCGACCGCGTCGTCAGGCACGAGGGCGGCCGGGTATACTGTCCCGGCGTGTCCGCCGGGCACGTACCGGGCGACGGCAGACCAGCGACCAGGCGAGACCAATGACCGACGAGACCAAAGACCTGCAGGCCACGACCAGGTTCGAGCCGGGGCCGGTCGAAGAGCGCCTGATGGCGGGCTGGCTGGGCGGGCACCTGTTCCACGCCGAGCCCGACCCGGCGCGGCGGCCCTACTCGATCGTCATCCCGCCGCCCAATGTCACCGGCAAGCTGCACATGGGCCATGCCTTGAACGACGCCGTGCAGGACGCCCTCACCCGCTATCACCGCATGCTCGGCGACAACGCCTGCTGGCTGCTGGGCACCGACCACGCCGGCATCGCCACCCAGAACGTGGTCGAGAAGCAGCTGCGGGCCCAGGGCCGCAGCAAGGAAGACGTCGGCCGCGACGAGTTCGTCAAGCTCGTCTGGGCCTGGCGCGAGGAGTTCGGCGGCACCATCGTCGAGCAGATGAAGCGCCTGGGGTGCGCCTGCGACTACGAGCGCGAGCGCTTCACCTTCGACGCCGCCTACGTGCGGGCCGTGGTCAAGGTCTTCGTGGCCCTGCACGCCAAGGGCTACATCTACAAGGACCACTACATCGTCAACTGGTGCCCGCGCTGCGGCACGGCGATCAGCGACCTCGAGGTCGAGTACGTCGACGAGGCGGGCCACCTCTACCACGTGCGCTACGCGCTCGCGGGCGGGCCGACGACTGGCAGGACTACCTGCACTCGCTCGATCACCATCGCCACGACGCGGCCCGAGACGATGCTGGGCGACACCGCGGTGGCGGTGAACCCGGCCGACGAACGCTACCGCGACATCGTCGGGCGCATCGCGCTGCTGCCCCTGCTGGGCCGCGAGCTGCCGGTGATCGCCGACGAGCGCGTCGATCCTACCTTCGGGACCGGCGCCCTCAAGATCACGCCGGCCCACGACCTGACCGACTTCGACATCGGCCGCGATCACAAGCTGCCGACCATCCAGGCGATCGGTCCCGACGGCCGCATCACCGCCGAGGGTGGGCCGTACGCCGGGCTCGACGTCGAGACGGCCCGCGAGCGCGTGATCGCCGACCTGCAGGCCGCCGGCGTGCTCGAGAAGGTCGAGGACTACAGCCACAGCGTGGCGACCTGTCACCGCTGCGGCACGCACATCGAGCCGCTCATCTCGCTGCAGTGGTTCATGCGCATGGATGAGCTCAAGGCGCCGGCCACCGAGGCGGTGCGCGACGGCCGCGTGCGCTTCGTGCCCGAGCGCTGGGGCCGTGTCTACGTCGACTGGATGGAGAAGCTGCGCCCCTGGTGCATCTCGCGCCAGCTCTGGTGGGGCCACCAGCTTCCTGTCTGGTACTGCGAGAGCGATGGCTGCAGCGAGACGATCGTCGCCGAGCAGGAGCCCACGAGCTGCCCGCGCTGCGGCGGCGCCCGCCTGCGCCGCGACACCGACGTGCTCGACACGTGGTTCAGCTCCGCCCTGTGGCCCTTCGCCACCTGGGGCTGGCCCGACGAGACGGCCGACCTCGCCTACTTCTATCCGACGAACCTGCTCAGCACGGCCCGCGAGATCATCTTCCTCTGGGTGGCGCGCATGGTCATGATGGGCCTCGAGTTCGTCGACGACGTGCCGTTCCGCGAGGTCTACATCCACTCGGTGATCCAGGCGCCCGACGGACGCCGCATGAGCAAGTCGCTGGGCACCGGCATCGATCCCGTCGAGATGATCGACAAGTACGGCGCCGACGCCACGCGCTTCGGGCTGCTGCTCATGTCGAGCAGCCAGGACGTGCGCTTCTCCGAAGAGAAGATCGCCATGGGGCGCAACTTCGCCAACAAGCTCTGGAACGCCGGCCGCCTGGTGCTGCTGGCCGCCGAAGGAGCCGCTCCGGCACGCTCCGACGGCGAGCTCGTCGACCGCTGGATCACGAGCCGGCTGGCGCGGGCCACGACCGTGGTGTCCGAAGCTCTCGAGGCCTGCGATTTCTCGGCGGCCGTCGACGAGCTGTACCACTTCGTCTGGGACGAGGTCTGCGACTGGTACCTCGAGCTCGTCAAGGCGCGCCTCTACAGCGACGATCCCGCGGTGCGGGCCGCCGCCGCCGGTCACGCCATGTTCGTGCTCGACGGCGTCGTGCGCCTGGCCCATCCGTTCCTGCCCTTCGTGAGCGAGGAGATCGCCACGCACTACGGCGCGGCGCCGCTGCTCGACAGGCCCTTCGCCGTGACCGGCGCCGGCGACGCGCGCCCCGACGACGAGGCCGCCCTCGCGCGGCTGCAGGCCGCCGTCCAGGCGCTGCGCATCTACCGCGCCGAGCAGCGCGTCGCCCCGGGGCAGGTGCTGCGCGCCGTCTTCGTGGCCGACGGCGACGACAGGGATGCGGACACGCTGTACGGCTCGTTCGGCGACGCCTTTCGTGCCCTGGCGCGCATCGAGCTCGCTCCGGCCGGCGGCGGGGTCGACGGCAAGAGCGGCGGGCTCGAGGGCGAGAGTGGCGGGGCCGCTCGCGAGCCCGGCGCCGAGACCGTCGTGCTGGCGCCGGGCGGGCGCTTCGAGATCGCCGCGCCCGACGTCGATCGCGGCGAGGAGCGCGAGCGGCTGCGGTCGCAGGTGGCCAAGCTCGAGGCCGAGGTCGCGCGCAGCGAGGCCAAGCTCGCCAACACCAGCTTCGTCGAGCGCGCGCCGCAGGCCGTGATCGACAAGGAGCGCGCCAAGCTCGCCGGGTATCGCGCCGACCGCGACGAGCTCGCCGCGCGCCTGCGCAGCCTCTCCTAGGGAGCGCGCGACCGTGCCCGGCGCCCACGGGCGGGCCGACGACTGGCAGGACTACCTGCACTCGCTGGCCGTGTTCGGCATGCGTCCGGGCCTGGAGCGCGTGGCCGCGCTGCTGGCCCGCCTCGGCGATCCGCAGCGCTCGTTTCGCGCGATCCACGTGGTCGGTACCAACGGCAAGTCGTCGACGACGCGCTACGCGGCCGCGATCCTGGGTGCGAGCGGGCTGCGCGCCGGCGCCTATCTCTCGCCGCACATCACCGGCTTCGAGGAACGTGTGCTGGTGGCCGGCCGGCCGGTGGCGGCGGCTCACCTGGGCGCGACCGTCGAGCGCGTTCGCGACGAGGCCGCGCGTCTGCCGGCCGAGCTCGGTCCGGTCACGCAGTTCGAAGTGCTCACCGTGGCCGCCTTCCTGGCGCTGGCCGAGGCCGGCGTCGAGGCGGCCGCCATCGAGGCCGGCCTGGGCGGCCGGCTCGACGCCACCAACGTGCTCGGCGCACCGGTCGTCGTCCTGACCACGATCGGTCTCGAGCACACCGAGGTGCTGGGCGACACGCGCGAGCTGATCTTCGCCGAGAAGGCGGCCGTGATCGGTCCGGGCGCAGCGGCCGTCTTTGGGCCCCTCGAGGGCCTCGAGACGGCGGCCGAGCAGGCCTGCGCGCGCGCCGGCGCGCGCGCCTGGCTGCTCGGCCGCGACCTCGCGGTCACCGGCGCGCCGGACGACTTCATCGTCCGGGTCGGTAGCGAGCGCTTCAGCGGCCTGGCCGTGCCGACCCCGGCCGACTACCAGACCGTGAACGCCGGACTGGCCGTGGCGGCCTGCCGTTTGCTGCTCGGCTCCCTCGACGCCGGCGCGGCCCGCCGCGCTTTGGCGGCCACGGCCGTTCCCGGCCGCTTGCAGGTCGCGGGCCATGCGCCGCTGCTGCTGGCCGACGGCGCCCACAACCCCGACGGCGTGCGGGCTCTCGCCGGGGCGCTCGAGACCGTCGAGCGCCGCGCGCCACGCGTCGGTGTGCTCGCCATCATGGCCGACAAGGACGTCGAGGAGATGCTGCAGGGGCTGCTGCCGCTGGTCGACGTGGTGGTCTGCACACAGGCCAGCGAGGCGCGCAGCCTGACGGCCGGCAAGCTTGCCGGCCTCGTGCGGGCGGTCGCTCCGGCGGCCGGCGGGCCGGAGGTCCGCATCGAGGGCGACCCGCATGCCGCCGTCGCGCTGGCTCGCGGCCTGGCGGGCCCCGCCGGCTCGATCCTGGTCGCCGGCTCGCTCTACCTTCTGGCCGACCTCGCCGACCTGCTCGCCGGCGGCGGGGCGGGGAGCGGTGGAGTATACTAGCGCGCGATCTGCCGACCCCAGGAGGCACAGGCCATGGCCCGCGGCTCGTCAAGCCTCATCGTGCGACTGCTCCTCTGGCTGCTCTTCCTGGCGGCCGCCGCGGTCGTCGCCTTCTTCGTGGGCTACCTCATCGGTCCGTACGTCGTGACCCACGTGCTCTAGGACGGCGCGGGCGGTTCTCGGTATGGCCGGCGCGCTCAGGTATGATACCGGCGCGGGGGCGTCGTGGGGTCGACGATCACCGGCCCGCCGACTCACCGGTCGGCGACCCCGCGTGAAGGGGCAAACGACCTTTGCAGCCGACGGCCGCGGCCCGAGCCGTCACTGGCGAAAGGAGAGCACGTGCTAAGCCGTCTCGTCGGCGCCTCCGATTCGAGCGATCCGTTCGGCTCGATCAAGAACTTCTTCCACTCGTCGACGTGGCACTTCCTGGTGCTCATGTTCTGGTTCTTCCTGGTCGTGGTCTGGCTCTCGTGCGCCTACTGGGTGTACAAGGACGCCCGCCGCCGCATCGACGACCGCATCGTGATCGTGGTCGCGGTGCTCACCGGTCTCGTCTTCGGACCCTTCGGGCTGTTCGTCTACGCCATCCTGCGGCCGCCCGAGTACCTCGAGGACACCCGCGAGCGCGAGCTCGAGCTGCGCATGCTCGAGCAGCGCCTCGAGGCCGACACGCGCTGCCCGTTCTGCAAGACGCCGGTCAAAGACGACTACCTCGTGTGCCCGCACTGCATGCGCCGCCTCCGCGAGGTCTGCTCGCACTGCCACCGGCCGGTCGAGCCGGGCTGGCGCATCTGCCCGTACTGCGAGAAGCAGATCCCCCAGGGCCAGGCGATAGGGCTCGAGACAGGCTGACGGTCCAACGGGCGGGCGGCCCCGCGGTCGCCC
>Ga0335081_10009460_pt1 | contig 15694 bp, 11 predicted proteins | sample Lox_Sample_35_FD_206713 | JGI IMG/M metagenome (GOLD analysis project Ga0335081, IMG submission 206713) | Soil microbial communities from Loxahatchee National Wildlife Refuge, Florida, United States - Lox_Sample_3.5 | ecosystem: Environmental > Terrestrial > Soil > Wetlands | place: USA... | reverse complement strand
GTGCGGGTCGTGTCGCTGGCCTGTGCACTGTGGAGCGCGGCGACCATGGCCTGCGGGCTCGCGGCCAACTATCCGCAGCTGGCGGCCGCGCGCATGGCGGTCGGGGTCGGCGAGGCCGGAGGCGTACCTCCCTCGTACGCCGTCATCTGCGACTACTTCGCCTCCGGACGACGCGGTACTGCTCTCAGCATCTATAACGTCGGACCGCCCCTCGGCCTTGCCTTGGGCGTCGCGTTCGGCGCCGCGATCGCCGCGCGCTACAACTGGCGCTCCGCATTCGTATCGCTCGGCGCCGTCGGCGTCGTCACGGCGCTCCTCGTCTGGGTGTGCGTGCGCGAGCCCGCGCGGGGCGCTCTCGATCTCACTCACGCTGCGAGCGGCGGTGCGGCCGCGAAGGCACCGTTCTGGCCGACCTGCCGGGCATTCTTCGCCAATCCCGTACTGCTGCGCGTATCGCTCGCGACCGGCGCGACGCAGATCGTCACTTACGCCACCCTCAATTTCACGACGCTGTTGCTCATGCGCGAGAAGGGCATGACACTCGGTGAGGTTGCGATCTACTACGCGCTCCTCGTCGGCATCGCCGTCAGTGCCGGGATGTACACCTCGGGCAGACTGATCGATCGCTACGCACCGCGCACCAAGAGTGCCTACGCCTACTTGCCGGCGGTGGCGCTGGCGCTCGCGCTCCCGTTCTTCCTGGGTTTCGTGTGGGCGCCGCGCTGGCAGCTCGCGCTCGCCTTCCTCGCGGTTCCGACCTTCCTCAACTACTTCTACCTCTCGCCGTCGGTGGCGCTCGTGCAGCAGGAGGTGCCCCCCAATCAGCGCGTACTGGCCGGGGCGCTGCTGTTGCTGGTGATGAACCTGATGGGTCTAGGAATAGGTCCGACCTACCTGGGTGCCGTGAGCGACTGGTTGCGCCCCGCTCATCCGGCTAATTCCCTGCAGCTGGCCTTCTACACCCTCGCGCCGTTCTACCTGCTCGCCGTGCTCAGTTTCCTGTGGCTGGCAAGCGCAGTGAAGCACGCGGCGCAAGCCAAAGGAGCCTCCTGATGCGTCTCACCCTCGCCGCCGCTCTTCTTGCGCTGTGCTCGTCGGGGCCGGTGAGCGCAGCCACCGTCATCGCTAAGACTCCTGATGGCATGCTGCAGGGCGAGGTCGTGAGGAAGCTGCATGTCTTCCGCGGCATCTCCTATGCGCAGGCGCCGGTGGGAGCACTGCGCTGGCGGCCGCCCGTGCCCGTACCGAAGTGGAGCGGCATACGGGAGGCTAGGAAGTTCGGGCCGGCGTGCGTACAGCCGAAGGTACGGCCAGGCAGCATCTATACCTGGGAGCTGCCGCCGACGAGCGAGGACTGCCTGTCGCTCAACGTCACGGCGCCCGCGGATGCGCGCGGCGCGCCGGTATTCTTTTGGATCCACGGCGGGGCACTCACCACGGGCGTCGGCAGCGATCCGCTCTACGATGCGAGCGAGCTCGCCGGCCGCGGCCTGGTCGTCGTCACCATCAACTACCGCATGGGTGTGCTCGGCTATCTCGCGCATCCGCAGTTGAGCGCCGAGTCGGCCGACAACGTCTCCGGGAACTATGGGCTCCTCGACCAGATCGCAGCGCTCACCTGGGTCAAGCGCAACATCGCCGCCTTCGGCGGCGATGCGTCGCAGGTGACGATCGCCGGTGAGTCGGCCGGGGGCTTGAGCGTCATGTACCTCATGGCCGCGCCATCGGCACGCGGGCTGTTTGCCCGCGCCATCGCCGAGAGCGCCTACATGATCTCCACGCCCGAGCTGCGCAGCCGCACCCACGGCGACCTCGCCCAGGAGGCGATCGGCACCTGGCTCGCAGACAAGCTCGGCGCGCGCGATATCGCGGCGCTGCGCGCCATGGATGCGACGCAAATCACCAACGCGGCCGCGGGCGCGGGATATCTGCCCTTCGGGAGCGTGGACGGCAAGGTGCTGCCGTGGCAGATCGTCGAGGCGTTTGATCGGGGTGAGCAGGCGCGGGTGCCGATCCTGGCGGGCTTCAACAGCGGCGAGATCCGCTCGCTGCGCTATCTCCTGCCGCCGCGGCCCGCGGACGCCGCTACTTACGAGCGCGAGATCCGCGCCCGCTATGCTGATCTCGCCACCGCCTTCCTCGAGCGCTACCCAGCCACCGACCTCGATCAGAGCATGCTCGCGACGACGCGCGATGCCATGTACGGCTGGACCGCCGAGCGTCTGGTCGCGAAGCAGACGGCGATCGCTATGCCTTCGTATCTGTATCTGTGGGATCACGCCTATCCCGCCGCCGACGAGCACGGGCTGCATGCCTTCCATGCGAGCGAGCTGCCCTACGTGTTCGGCACGGCCGACAAGACCCCGCCCGACTGGCCCAAGGTGCCCGCGACGACGGCCGAGCGCACGCTAGCGGCGGCGATGACCGATTACTGGGCCTCGTTCGCGCGCGAGGGCGCGCCGCGCGCGCAGGGGCAGGCGGATTGGCACCCCTATGGCCGCGAGCGCGCCTACCTGTGGGTCGCCGAGCAGCCCCGCTCGAGCACGCACGTGCTGCCCGGCATGTACGAGCTCGTCGAGCAAGTGGTGTGTCGTGAGCGCGCCCACGGCGGTATCCCCTGGAACTGGAATGTCGGACTCGCGCTGCCGCCGCTGCCTCCCACTGCGCATTGCCGATAGAATAGGATTCCCCGATCGAGTCCGCCCGGCGAGGCACATCCGCGCCGGGTGCATGAGGTTCGCAGTGGTTCCAAGTCCGAAGACACGTCGTCGTCCGCCGACGAAGGTGCAGCAGCGCGCGCAGATGACGGAGCAGATCCTCGACGCAGCGGAGTACCTCTTCTCCCAGCATGGCCTGTACGGCGTTACGTTGAAGGAGGTCGCCAAGCGCGTCGGCGTGCACCACACGCTCCTCAACTACTACTTCGTCGATAAGAAGACGCTGTTCGATGCGGTGTTCGCGCGGCGCGCAGTGGTCACGAGCACGCGGCGCATGGAGGCGTTGAATCGCTACGAGGCCGAGAACCGCGGGCGGCTCACGGTTGAGGGCGCGCTGCGGGCGTTCCTCGATACGGACCTCGATCTGTACATCCAGGGCGGGGAGAGCTGGAAGAACTACGGGGCGCTCGGTGCCCAGGTGGCCAACACGCCGGAGTGGGGTGCAGAGCTCATGGACCAGCAGTTCGACCCGGTCGTGCGACGCCTGATCGAGCTGCTGCGGCAGGCGCTGCCGGGCGCCTCCCACGAGGATATCTTCTGGGGCTACCACTTCGTTTCGGGAGCACTGATGCTCACGCTCGCCCGCACCGGGCGCATCGACAAGCTGTCCGCGGGCCGCTGCAAGTCGGAGGACTTCGCTGCTGTGAAGGAGCGCATGGCCTCGTTCATGGCGGCCGGATTCCTCGCGATCTGCAAGCAGCACAAGAGAAAGGACGCGAAGTGAGTCATTCCCTCGCGGGGCGCGTTGCCATCGTGACGGGCGCCGGCGGCGGGCTCGGCCGCGAGCATGCGCTGTTCCTGGCGCGCCGCGGCGCGCGCGTGGTCGTCAACGATCTGGTTCAGGCGCAGCTACGGCGCGGCGAAGATGGCGCTCGTCGGACTCATGCAGACGCTCGCGATCGAAGGCGAGAGAGGTCGCGAGCGCGCTGGCAAACGCCAGGTCGAAAGGCTGACGGCTCCTCTCCCCGGCGTCCGCGCCTAGATGATCGAGGCGCCGCCATCGACGACGAGCGTCTGGCCCGTGATGTGGCCGCCGGCGTCGGAGGCGAGTAGCAACGCAACTCCCATGAGATCGGTGTCGCCGCCGAGCTTCGCGAGCGGTGTCTGCTGCCGGATCTCCTCACCATGGCGCTCGAGGATCGCGCGCGTCATCTTGGAGGGAAAGTAGCCCGGGGCGAGGGCATTGACGCGAATGTTGTGCCGGCCCCATTCCGCAGCGAGCGCACGTGTCAGGCTGATGACCGCGCCCTTGGCCGCGTTGTAGGCGACGGTTCCCGGACGCTCCGGCAGGTGGCCGAGCAGCCCTTCGACGGAGGCCACGTTGATGACGGCTCCCTTGCCTTGCTTGAGGAATGTGCCGCGCGCCACGGCCTGGGTGAGCAGGAACAGTCCCGTGACGTTCAAGTTCATCACCTTGTTCCAGCCCTCGAGCGGGTAGTCCTCCGCGGGCGCACCCCAGGTCGCCCCGGCGTTGTTCACGAGCACATCAATGCGCCCGAAGCGCTCGAGGACGCGCTGCGTCAAGGCAGCGGCGGCTTCGGGAGTGCCGAGATCGGCCGCAAAGCCGACCGCCGTGCGCCCCGCCTGCGTGAGCGCAACGACGGCAGCATCGAGATCGGTCTGCGTGCGCGCCACGAGTGCGAGCGTGGCGCCGAACTCGGCGAGCGCAGTCGCGATCTGCAGCCCAAGACCGCGTGATCCCCCGGTAACGAGCGCCACTCTGCCCGTGAGATCGAACAGGCGGGCGAGGGTGCCGCTCGGCTCGTGCGCGGATGCCATTGCCGGCTGGGTCGACATCGGTGCTTCTCCTCTATCAGGCTCGGGCGCGGCGGATGAGGTGCGCGAAGTGCCGGGCGCTCGGCTTGAGCGTGCGCCGGAAGCTGTCGCGATCCACGGCCACGAGCCCAAAATGCTGCGCGTACCCGGACGTCCACTCGAAGTTGTCGAGCAGCGACCAGTAGATGTAGCTGCCGACGTGGATCCCATCCTCGAGGCAGCGCTCGATTTCGGTGAGACTCGCATCGAGCCAGGCGATGCGCCGCGCGTCGTTGTCAGTGCCGATCCCGCTCTCGGTGACGAAGATGGGCTTTGAGGTCTTGCGCGCGGCGAGTCGGATCATCTGGCCGAGCACTTGCGGATAGTACTCGTAGCCCGCCGCGGTGAGTTCCGCGCCAGCGGGCGCGGCCACGATGCCCTTCGAGTCGTAGCGAAAGCGCGTGTAGGCCTGCACGCCGATGAAGTCGCACCCGTTCACGGCATCCCACCAGCTGCCATAGAGCATCGTCTGCATCTGTGGCGCGATGCTGCCCTCGCCGACTGCCTCGATGGATTGGGTCGTCAAGGTAACGCCGACCGGAAAGTCACCGGGCCCCGCCTTGATCGCCTGGTAGGCCTGCGCCTGGGCTTCGAGCAGCTGGGCATCGATGCGATCCGGGTCCGCGAACAGGATCGAGGAGAACTGCGGCGCAGCGCTTGCGCGCGCCGCGGCGGCGATCATCGCCGTGCGCTTGGCGAGGTACTCGGGCGTCGCGCGGGTGCGCAGCATCTTGACGAGCAGATGGATGTTGGCCTCGTTGAATGGCGAGGCCATGCCGATGAGATCGCCCAACGAGTGCGTGGCGCGCGCGCAAAAGCGGGCGAACAGCTGGGCGCTGTCTCGCGCCTCCCAGCCGCCGCGCATCGCGAACCAGCGCGGCACGGTGAAGTGGTTGTAGGTGAGGATCGGCAGCAGGCCGTGCGCACGGCAGGAGGTCAGCACCCGTACGTAATGATCGAGCTCGGCCTGTGCGAAGCGCCCGGGCTCGGGCTCGATCCGCGCCCACTCGATGCCGAAGCGATAGCAGTTGAGGCCGAGCGCCCGCGCGATCGCGAAGTCCTGCGCGTAGCGGTGATAGCTGTCGCAGGCATCACCGGAGGGCTCCTTGTAGAGCGTCTCCGGCAGATTCTCGAGCAGCCAGCTGTCGGAATTCAGGTCATTGCCTTCGCTCTGGTGCGCGGAGATCGCCGCTCCCCACAGGAAGCCCTTAGGTAGTGCGCGCCGCGGTGCCGCGAGTGCCTTCGCAGGTGGGATCGCAGCCGCCACCAGTCCCGACAGCACCTCGCGGCGCGTGGTCATGCGGGCTCCGCGCTTGAGCCATGCTCGGCCCGCAGCCGCTGCCTGTCGATCTTCCCGGTCATCGCGAGCGGCATGGCGGCAAGCCGCACGATGGCATCGGGCAGCCACCAGCCGGGGACGCGCGGGCGCAGCACCTCGAGCAAGGCCGCATCGCTCAACTGCGCGCCCTTGCGCGGCTCGATGATGAGGATGGGGCGCTCGCCCCACTTGGCATCCGCCCGGCCGATCACCGCGACCAGAGCCACCTGCGGCAGCGCGCCGACGATGGCCTCGATCTCGGCCGGATTGATCCATTCACCCCCCGACTTGATGAGATCCTTCGCCCGCCCCGTGATACTGAGGTTACCCTGCGCGTCGATGCGTGCGAGGTCGCCGGTGTCGAACCAGCCGTCTGCATCGACCGCCGGAGCATCCTCCCCGAAGTAGCGTTGCACGACGCTCGCGCCGCGCACTCGCAGACGTCCTTCCTCACCGGACGGAAGCGGCGTGCCGTCGGCGGCACTCACCACGAGGTCGACGCCGATCGGCGGGCGGCCGGCCTGCGAGGCCCGGCGCACTGGCGCCGTTGCCGGCGTGACTGTGCCGATGGGCGATAGCTCCGTCATTCCCCAGCTCATCTGCACGGTCGCGCCGAGGCGTCTCTCCAGGCGATCCAGCAGTGCCTGCGGCACGGAGGAGCCGCCGACCATGATGCGCGCGAGCGAGGGGACTTCGTCGCCGGTCTGATCGAGATGGTCGACGAGCCCGAGCCACACCGTCGCGACGCCGGCCGACACGGTGACGCCCTCGGCATTGATAAGGCTTGCGAGGCTTGCGCCGTCCTGATGACGACCGGGCAGCACCAGCTTTGCACCTACGGCGGGACCCGCGAACGGCAGTCCCCACCCGTTGGCGTGGAACATCGGCACCGCGATCAGCACCGAGTCGGCGCACGTGAGACCGCTCACGTCCGCCTGCAACTGATGCAGCGTATGCAGGTAGCTCGAGCGATGTGTGTAGGTGACCCCCTTGGGCGCTCCGATCGTGCCGGAGGTGAAGCACAGGCCCGCGGGCGCGTTCTCGTCGAGCCCTCCCCAGGCGACGGGACGGCCGAGCTCGCGCAGCAGATCCGCGTACCGCCAGGTGGGGACGCGAGGGCAGACGGGGAAATCGGACTCTGCGCCCGGTTCCTCGAGCACGACGACGTGCGCGAGCGTCGGGCAGAGCGGAACCAGTCTGGCGGCGAGGGCCGCGAGGTCGGGACTGACCACGAGCACGCGGTCTTCGGCCTGCTCGATCATCCGCGCCAGGTGCGCAAGCGACAGTCGCGGGTTGAGCGTGTGGTAGACGATCCCGACGCCCAGGGCACCATACCAGCACTCGAGGTGAGCCTGGCTGTTCCATGCCATGACGGCGAGGTGCTCGCCAGGAGCAAGTCCGAGCGCGAGCAGCGCGCCCGACAGCTGCCGGCTGCGGTCCCGCAGCCCCGCGTAGCTGATGCGTGAGCGCGCGCCGGCGCTGCCGCCCGTCACAACCTCGGTGGCGCCGTGCCACCGAGCAGCGTGCTCGATGAAACGATCGAGCGTGAGCGCATACGGCTGCATTGCACCGACTCGCGAGGCGCTGCTCACGGGCTTGCCTTCAGGGGAAGGCGGCGAAGCCGATATCGAGCCGCCAACCGCGCCCCTCTCGCAGGCGCTCGGCGATGAGCTCGTCCGCGAAACCGAGCGCTGCGGGCAACAGATCTCGGCTCGCGGTGGGCTGCTCATCGATATCGAGATAGCCGTGATCGCGTACGCTGAAGCGCGGCCAATCCGGCTCATCGTGTGCGCGGGGTACGCCCTCGCGCACGAACGAGGTCCAGTAGTCGAGCATCGCCTCCGCGAGCCGCGACTCCGAGCTGGTGAGCGGCGGGCGCGGCCAGTTGGGCCCGAGCGCCGCGGAGGGACCAACCTGGCAAAAGACGTAGGGCAGCTCGCTCGCATGGAAGGCAGCGAGGTCGCGCGCCCGCTCGGCAGGCGTCGCATGTCGAAAGAAATAGAGATAGGCCGGCTGTCCCGCCGCCGCCTGACGCCGCACCAGATACTGCGCGGCAAAGCCGTACAGGCCGTCGCGCATCGAGGCCATGACGTCGGCTCTCGGGTCGGTCCCGGGGTAGATCGCGAGGAACTGCGCGGCCTTGGCGCCGAAGCGCCGCCGCACGTCCGCCTCGTACGCGGCCTGAGAGGCAGGCGCCTTGGGCATGAGAAACAGGAGCGAACGGATCTCGCCCTCATTGAAGCCAGCGAGCACCGGCACTCGTGCCTGCTCGCCGCGTGCGAACGTGTCGGCGAGCTGCCGCTTGAGCGCTACTCCATCGATGACGGGCTCGGGCTGCCAGCCGCTCGCCAGGCCGGCCTGGAACAGCGCCACCAGATCGGCTGCGCGCAGCTCCGCGGCGCTCGCTGCCTTGGAGAGGGCCGCGCCCGCCGCCTCGGCCGAAGGCAGACCGAACGCCTCCTCATGTAGTGCGCGATAGGAGGGCATGTAGCCGCTTTGCACAATCGCGCGGATGTAGAGGCCGCGCGCGAGCGGACTGGCGATGAGCGCAATGACCGAGAGTCCGCCGGCCGACTCGCCGGCGATCGTGACGCGATCCGGATCGCCGCCGAATGCGGCGATGTTATCGCGCACCCAGCGCAGCGCCTCGATCTGGTCGAGGAGTCCGTAGTTGCCGGATAAGTGTTGCGGCGACTCGGCGCTCAGTGCCGGATGCGCGAGGTAACCCAGGAGGCCAAGCCGATAGTTGATCGAGACGAAGATGATGCCGCGCTGCGCCATCTTGACGCCGTCGTATAGGGGCTCAGAGCTGCTGCCCCCGACGAGCGAGCCGCCATGAATCCACACCATGACCGGCAAGCGGTGCGCAGCGCTCGGCGCCCAGACGTTGAGCGTCAGGCAGTCCTCGCTGGTCGCCGCCATGGCGCCGTAGTAGAGGCCCGTCGGTGCCGACGGCGGTTGCAGGCAGGCGCGCCCGAACTCGCGCGCCTCGCGCACGCCCTCCCAGGAGGGTGCTGCAACCGGTGGCCGCCAGCGCAGCTCCCCGAGCGGCGCCTTCGCATACGGAATGCCCTTGTAGGCGATGACTCCCGAGCCCGCATCCGTGACTCCCCGCAGGAGGCCGGCGCGCACGCGCAGGGGCGGTGTCTCACCCGCGGCGCATGCTGAGCTCGCTCCCGCGAGGGCGAGGCACAAGCCGGAGAGAATCCTCGCGCGCGGGCCGCCCGTTCTCGACGGTGCAAGCGCGGGGCGGGTGTCGCGGCAAGCTTGGGGATGAAGGTGCACGACCGCGCGGCTGTGGCCGCATCTCAGGGGATTGGCCGCCGAAGAGTAAATACTAACTCACACGCGAGTCAATATTAAATTGCGTATGGAAGCCGGTGGTTGAGGCGGAAGGTCGTCTTGACTAAACGACTTGAAAGACGCGGATGAGCACGGCGTTACGCACCGCGGGGCGCGCGCCCAGTGTGCCAACGAACATCGCGCGGTTCATCCAGTCGTATTTGCCGGCCGGCGCTTCGAACTCGGGATGCGTGAACATGAAGAATGCTTCCCCGTTCGCCGCAGGTGCGGAGGGTGGACCGCCGCCGCCAACGCCCTTGTTGACGATGCGAATCAGCACACCATCGTCGGTTTTCATGTAGTAGGCCGCCTCGACCGATCCGGCGCCGTCGTTGCGCGACAGGTTCCAGTCCCACCCGCCGCTCAGCAGCTCGGCCCGTATCTTCGGTCCGCGCACGGTCCCGCCGGTGATCGGGATAATGCGGCGCTGTCCCTCCAGTGTCTTACCCATCTCCACCGCCGCAGACAATGTCGCGTTGCATTCGTAGACAAACTCAAATTTCGGCACGCGCGCGCCGGCGGGCAATGACGCGGGCGCTCGCTCCGCGGCGCGGGCAAGTCCGGACAGTCCGGCAGCGAGTCCCAGGGCGCAGGTGCTCAGAAAGGAACGACGGTCAGTCATGCAGCCTCCCGTTCAGACCAGTGAATATCAGGGGATATCCCGGAACTTCCGCAGGGTGCTCAGAAGCGCCGCGAGCTCGGAGCGTGTGAACAATGACTTGAAGCGCTCCTCATGCCGTGCAATGCGTATCTTCACGTTTGTCAGCAGGCTCTGTCCCGCCGGTGTGAGATAGAGTTCTTGCCGACGCCGATCGGAAGATGATCGCTTCCGCAGCAGCAGGCCACGCTCCTGGAGACGGTTGACAACCGACATCATCGTCGCGCGGTCCGTTCCAAGCGTCGTGGCGAGCGATACCTGAGATACCCCCGCGTTGGCATGAATGAGCCACAAGGTCGCAGTCTGCTTCTGGGTGAGATCCAGCTCCCCAACGCTGAGCATGTAGTGACGATGCATGGCGCCTTGCGCCCGACGCAGCCGGTAGCCGAGGAGCTCGTCGAGCCCGTCGAATGCCAGGTGCCCTGCCGCGGCACCCTCGTCAGCGTCTTCGATGTGCAGTAGGGCCTTGCGCGGCATTGCTCGTTCTCATCGGGCACGGGCGGTGTCGCAATGTAGCGGCTTGCCAATTCGCTGACAACGCAAATAGTATGTATCGCATACAAACGTGAAACTGAGCGTTGCTGAAGGCGATGGACCAGTACTGCGCGTGGCGGCGCGAGCAGGCGCCCAAAGCCGCGCGGTAGACGGATCCCGCCGTACAGAATCTGCGGGGCGACGATGATGCGATACGTGTGTTCAATCCGACGGGTTCTATCGGTGCTCTGCTGTGCAGCCGTGAGTACCGGCGTCGCGGCAGCGGGAGCTGCCGGGGTGGCCGAGTGCAGTCAGCTGGCACGCATGACTGGATGGCCCGATCCGACGACCCGTATAGAAGGTACGAGCTGGCGTGCGGCCGGCTTCGAACTGAAATCCATGACGGGGTCAGTGGTGCTGCCCGCGCACTGTGAAGTCACGGCGGTGATGCGAGAGCGCGTGGGTGTAGATGGACAACACTACGCCATCCGTTTCCGGCTGCGCTTGCCGGAAGACTGGAACCGGCGATTCTTCTTCCAGGGCGGGGGTGGCACGAACGGCGACATCGGGGATGCGACCGGCGGCATCGCACCGGGTGCACCGACGGCGCTCGCGCGGGGCTATGCGGTCGTCTCGCAGGACTCGGGACACGATAACGCACGCAACAGCCTGCCGGAGCGGGGTGGGCTCGTGGCGTTCGGATTCGATCCGCAGGCGCGTGCGGACTATGGTGGCGCTTCGCTCAAGCCGGTTGCGGATGCCTCGAAGGCCGTTGTGACGGCGTTCTATGGCTCAAAACCTGAACGATCCTACTTTGTTGGGTGCTCGAAGGGTGGCCAGGAAGGAATGGTGTTCGCGCAGCGCTATCCCGATGAATTCGACGGCATCGTCTCGGGGTCGCCGGGCTTTTCCCTTCCTCGAGCGGCGCTTGCTGAGGCGTGGGACACACAAGCGTTCGCGAGTCTGATCGGTTCGAATCAGTCGGGCTCGAGGCCTGAAGCGAGCCGGTTGCCCGCGACCTTCAGCAATGCGCAGTTCGCAAGACTCCGCGAAGCCGTGCTTGCCGCCTGTGATGGTGATGATGGCGTGAAGGACGGTATCACAGCGAACTGGAGCGCTTGTGACTGGCCCCGCGTCAAGGCCCGAATGTTGGAGCAGGTCTGCACTGACTCACCGGATTGCGTGAGCCGCCCGCAAGTGGATGTGATCGAGCGCGTCTACTCCGGGGCCAAGGACAGCAGGGGCCATGCGCTGTACGCGAGCTGGCCGCTCGATGCTGGCCTCGGCAGCGACGGATGGCGTGCCTGGAAGATCGGTCCTGCGGGTGGCACGTTTCCCGGTATCAATGTCGCAATGGGCGGACCCGCCCTTGCGGCGATCTTCACGACACCGCCGACCGCCATTCGTGCCATGGGTCCGGATCCATTCGACTATGTATTGCAGTTCAATTTCGATCGCGACACGGCGAAGCTTTACGCAGCCGATGCGACGTTCAGGCGCTCGGCGTGGGTTGACATCTCAGCGCGCTCGGCCGACATGAGTGCGTTTCGACGGCACGGGGCCCGCATGATTGTTTCACACGGGGTCTCGGATCCAGTCTTCTCCATTAATGACACTGTTCAGTGGTATCGCGAGCTCGATCACCTGAATGGGGGCAAGGCGGCAAGTTTCGTCCGTCTGTTCCCGGTCCCAGGCATGGCGCACTGTGCAGGCGGACCGGCAACGGATCAGTTCTCCGCGTTCGATGCGCTCGTCGACTGGGTCGAAAAGGGGACCGCACCGGAGACGATCCTGGCGAAAGCCGGTCCTGCGAGCCCCTGGCCCGGTCGGACGCGACCGCTGTGTGCTTATCCGAAAGTGGCACGTTATAAGGGCGCGGGCAGTATCGAGGACGCGGCTAGCTTTCGCTGCGAGTGAGCCCTTGCTTTGCACGACTCGGCAACGAGGTCCTTCACCGGCAGGAGAAACTGCTCTCCTCGTTCGCCGGGCCGCGGTCGTAGCGCGCAACCTTCGGGAAGGGGCACAGCGGTCGCGTGACGCCGGGAAAAGCCTTGCCGGAGGCGACGACGCGATCCGGCGCCCGGCCCTTCTCGACCCAGTCCTGGATGGCCGACAGCATGTCGAACTGGTCCGTCGACTGACCTCCGCCGCAGTGGGTCATGCCGGGAATGAGAAACAGCCGTGCCCACGCTTGTGGCCCGTGAGCATCGCGCGGCGTCAGGTGCTCATACCACTCGGTCAGCACGCCGGTCGACATCGCCTGATCCGAGAGGCCGTGGTACACGATCATCTTGCCTCCGTGTGCCGCAAAGCTCGTGTGCAGGGTGCCCACCGCATCGTTGATGGCGGCCGTTTCGAATGTGCGAGGGACATCGCGATCGAAATCGAACCGGAGTGGATCGAGCTCGGGCGCCGGTGGCGTGATGGCGAAGTTGCGCAGCGTATCCCGCCCCAGCGTAGCGTTCGCGGGAGGGTTGGCGCCCGTGCCCAGGTGCATCCCGCGCCAGGCAGACGCGGCGATACCTGTGTCGTAAGCGAAAGTGCCGTAAAGCTGCTCGCCGCGAGAGTTGCGCGCCCCGCCGAAGATCGCCTTCAGCGCGCCGGCCTGTGCATCGGTCAGGCATTGGCCGGTGGGTGGGGCGCCCGGCGCGCCGCAGACCATCGACCTTGGATTGAAGCGGCAAGCCTGAAAGTCATTGATCATGCCATCGCGAAGTCCATCCAGAGCGTCGCATTCCTTCAAGACGGCGTTGGAGACCGCTGCCAGTTGAGCATCGCTGAAAGCGCGCGACAGATCAGGCTTGCCGGCAGCGTCCTTCGGCGCGATGCGTGTCATGATTTGCAGACTCCACACCTGATTGATGGCAACTCTCGTCAAGTTGTAAGACCGATTACCTGCGACGACGCCATCGAACTCCAGCGGCAACCGTTGAGCCGCGAGCATTGCTTCGCGGCCTCCCGTAGAGCACCCCATGTAGTACGAGTAGTCGGGTTTCTTGCCGTAGAAGCGGGTGATGAGTGCTTTAGCCTGCTGCGTGACGCGCGCCACGGCCTGATAGGCGAAGTCGAGCTTGGCCTGCTGATCTACGCCAAAGCGCGAATCGATCGAGTTCTTGCCGCGGTGGCCACTGTCGGTCGATACGACAGCGAAGCCGCGCGACAGCGCAGACGGGAATTGTCCTACTGCACCGACGGCGGGCAGCAGAACGCCATTGAGACCACCTCCTCCCTGGAAGAAGAACCGGTGATTCCAGCTGGCGGGAAGCCTCAACTCGATACTGGTTCCGTAAGACATGTCTTCGATACCGGAGGGCCGGGCGTCCACGATCACGCGGAACAGGCAATGGTCAGGTGCCTCGACGCTGGCGCCCGCGGGTCCGGCCGGCAGACGCGATGCCGTAATCCATTCGACTGCTTCGACATTGAACCCCGGCGCCGCAAGGGAGCCGAGCATCGTGCAGGCATCGCGCAGCTCCGCATCGCCCGCGCGAGCCGCATGGCTGGATATCAAACACACAATGGAGCCGAGAGTGGCCATCCAACCGCGCAGTGAACCTGCGTCACGTCGTTGTGGTATGCGCATCGCGTCTCTCCGTTCGGTTGGTGTATCACTACCTCATCTTGCGTCGTATCAGGGGTCCAGACAACAGCAGGGGGAAACATGAAGACCGTAATACAAGCGATCGCGCTGAGCTTGCCGTTGTGCACGACGCTGGCTGCTGAGGCGCCGGCTGACCCGCGTGCGGCCATGGCGGAAATGTTCGCACGCCAGGCCGCGCTTCCCGATACACGGGGAACCGGCCAGTTCCCCGCAATGAAGGAAGAGGTTCCCTCGCTTCCCGACCATGTCGTCTATCGCCCAGCGAAGCTCGACGGACTCGGCGCAACCAGACTCGGGCTGTACATCTTTGGAAACGGCGGCTGCTCCAACGATGGTGCGAGCGCGCGGCTGCACTTGTTGGAAGTGGCGTCACACGGCTACCTGGCGATCGCACCTGGCCGGCTTCGAAGCGGTCCTGGCGCAACCGTGCAACGCCCCGCGACGCCGCCACAAGCACCGGGACCGCGACCCACGCAGGGGAGTACTCCGGCGAGTCTGCCGCCGCCCGCCACGAGCTCCGCTGACTTGATGTCGGCGCTCGAGTGGGCATTGAAGCAGAATCGGGACCCGCAGAGCCCGTACCACAATAGGATTGATCCGCAGGCCGTGGCCGTCTCCGGCTACAGCTGCGGCGGGCTGCAAGCCCTGGAGATCGCGAAGGATCCACGCATCAAGACCGTGGTCATCATGAACAGCGGGATCTTCAATCCCGGCACGGGTCCGGCGATCCCGGGCATGAACCAGAGCAAATCGCTGTTGGAGACTCTGCACACCCCAACGCTCTACATCCTGGGAGGCGAAACGGACATCGCGTACGCCAACGGCACCGACGATTTCAAGCGCATCGACAAGGTCCCCGTGTTCCTCGGAAACATCCTGAAAGTCGGACACGGCGGCACCTACTGGGAGCCCAATGGAGGCCGGGCGGCCGCCGCCGTCGTGGCATGGCTCGACTGGCAGCTGCGCAATGCACCGGAGGCGAAACGAACTTTCGTGGGCAAAGACTGCGGTCTGTGCAAGGACCCGGCCTGGACGGTGGAGAAGAAGAAGATCGAGTAGCCGAGCGCTCGCCGGACGATGGTGTGGTCGTGACGGCTGGCGGATCCAGCGCCTCGCGCTGGAACTTCAGAACACCCTGAGGTAGGGTCGTATTTGTCAGACAAATAGCAGGAGTCGTCATGGCTGACTCGGACTCGCACAACCGGATTACCACGACGCGCCGTGAGGCATTGCTGCTGACTGCCACGGCAGGTCTCGCCTCAGCCTTCGACCAACCGACCGTCGCGCTCGCAGCGACCCGGCCCAACCCGAACCAGCAGCCGGTTCGATGCAGCACCCCCAGGTCGGCGGTGGCCCATACCCAGTACGGGAAGGTGCGGGGCTACGAAGACGGAGGCGTGCTGACCTTCAAGGGCGTCCCCTACGGCCAAAATACGGCAGGAGAGAATCGCTGGCTGCCCTGCAAGCCGCCCGCCCCCTGGGATGATGAGCGGCCAACCCTGGTTTACGGCGCGAACTGTCCGCAAAACCTGCATGACTTCACTGCGGTGGAACAATCGTTCCTGCAGCAGTGGGTCGACGGTTACTTGAGCGAGGATATGCTCAAGCTGAACATCTGGACGCCGAGCCTCACCGGCAAGCGTGCTGTCATGTTCTACATTCACGGTGGCGGGTACAGCTTCGGCTCATCGTACGAACTTGCCTCGCATCACGGCGCGCAGATGGCCCGACACCACGACGTGGTGCAGGTCTCGGTGAACCATCGCCTC
>Ga0335081_10009459_pt1 | contig 15694 bp, 12 predicted proteins | sample Lox_Sample_35_FD_206713 | JGI IMG/M metagenome (GOLD analysis project Ga0335081, IMG submission 206713) | Soil microbial communities from Loxahatchee National Wildlife Refuge, Florida, United States - Lox_Sample_3.5 | ecosystem: Environmental > Terrestrial > Soil > Wetlands | place: USA... | reverse complement strand
GAGCCGTCCCAGCGTGACCCAGCTCTCGACATCCTTGGGGTCTTTCTCGGTGATTTTCTGGTACTGTTCGGTGGCCCGGCGCAGCATCTCCTGATTGATGCGCCCTTGCTGCGCATCGCCGATCATCCGCGTGTAGATCCGGCCCAGCATGCGGCGCGCGCCCAGGTTGTCGGGATTCTGCGCCAGCAGATCCTCCGCCTGCGTCACCGCATCGCGGAGCCTTCCGCTCTGAATATACAAATCGGTCAGCTCTTCGAGAATCATTCCCGCCGACGGATCCTGCTTCAGGGCGTCCAGGTAGTGCTGAATGGCTTTCGTTACGTAGTCGTTGCGTCCGCCCTCGCTGCCCGCCAACTCCGCATACAACCGGCCCATGGCGAAGTTGTAGTACGCGCCAGCCTTGTCGCTGGCCGGCGCCGGCGGATTGGCATTGGCGCGCGTCTGCGCCGGGGAAACGCCGGCCAAACCGGCCGCCAAGAGGAAGGCAATGGCTAAGCGAGTCATCGAATCTGCTTTCTTCCGACCATTTGGAAGCCCCTGGGGAGGTCGAAACTTACACGTCTCATTGTATAACGTTCGGCATGCGCTCTAGTGTTGGGAACCGGTACCATATCGGCGTGGAAATACCTGTTGTTCCGGACGCACCCCAGCTACCTTTGGTTGCTATTGCAGGGCCCACGGGTTCCGGAAAAAGTGAATTAGCTCTTGAGATTGCCGGCGCGTTTCGCGGGGAAATCGTCAATTGCGATTCGCTACAGATCTACCGGTATTTCGACATTGGGACGGCCAAGCTACCCGAGCCGGAGCGCCGCGGAATCCCGCACCATCTAATCGACGTCCGGAATCCCGACGAGCTCTTTACCGCCGGGGAGTACAGCCGCCTGGCCCGCGAGGTGCTCGCCGGCATCACCTCCCGGGGGCGTCTGCCGGTGGTCGTGGGTGGAACGGGTTTCTACCTGCGGGCGCTTTTCGACGGTCTGTTTGAAGGCCCGGCGCGCGACCAGCCCTTGCGTGACCGCCTCGCCGCCCGCGAACACCGGCGGCCTGGCAGCCTACACCGCTTGTTGACACGATTCGATCCCGAAGCCGCTTGCCGAATTCACGCCCATGACGTGCCCAAAGTGACGCGCGCGCTTGAAGTGTGTCTGATGACGCGCCGGCCGGTGAGCGAATTGTTTCGTAGCGGGCGCACATCCCTCAGCGGTTATCGTGCGCTCAAAATCGGATTGTCGCCGGATCGTGACGCGCTCTACGAACGTCTCGACCGGCGATGCCAACAAATGTTCGAAGGCGGACTGATCGAGGAAGTGCGGCGCATTCTCGCATTGGGTTTTCCCGAAACTTCCAAACCATTCGAATCGCATGGCTATAAGCAGGCCCTCCAACTGCTTCATTGTGAGTTAACCCCGAAAGAAGCACTGTTCTATGCGCAACGCAACACGCGGCGGTATGCCAAAAGGCAGATCACGTGGTTTCGCAGAGAGGCGGATTTGCACTGGCTAAAGGGTTTCGGCGAAGCGCCGGAGGTTCGCGAGGCAGCATTCCGTATGGTCCGCGAATTAACAACTAAAAACCAAAATTGCTAGGAACGTTTTTTCAGTTCGAGCGTATAACCCGATGTACTCGAGATCTCGAAAACGAAACACGGCAGACAAAATTTGGAGGACGAATTTCATGACAAAGAGACTGTTGCTCGTTTTCGCCATCGCCGGGCTTGCGGTGGCCAGCGCCAAGACGTATTCAGTTACCCTGTCGCTCCCCGCCGTGCTGGGGGACATGCAGCTTGCGCCAGGCGATTATAAGGTCGAAGTGGTGGATCAGAAAGCCATCATTACCAATGGCAAAATGCATGGAGAAGCGCCGGTCAAAGTGGAGACGGCCGACATGAAGTACAACTCGACAACCGTGCGGCTGAGCAATGACGGCGGCAAGATGCACGTGCAGGAAATCCACATCGGCGGCAGCACCACGAAGCTGGTTTTCTCGGAGTAAGGTTGAGCCGGCCACCGCTCCCTTTGGTCGCGGCTCAATAGCGCCAACGAGCCGCGACTGAAAGGAGCGGTTTTTTCGAGCTGCACGCTGGCGCGCTCCGCTACACTGGAAGTAATGTTGCGGCAACTGGCCGTACTGGTTTTCTTCTGTGGCGCGGTGCGCGCCGAAACAGTACTGGTTCTTCCGTTTTTCAATCACGCCTCCTCTGCCGGATTGGATTGGATCGGCGAAAGCATTTCGGAATCGCTCGACGACTCGCTGGTTTCCGAAGGACTGCTGGCGCTCGACCGTGAAGACCGTCTGGAAGTGTACCGGCGGCTTTCGCTGCGCCCGGGTGCCGAGTTGACGCATGCGTCGGTAATCAAACTTGGACAGGCGCTCGACGCCACCAACGTGGTGTACGGGTTTTACGAAGTGCTTCCCGCGGACGGGGCCAAGGACCATTCGCAGGGCTCCCTGCGCATCACGGCGCGCATTGTGGATCTGAAGCGGTTTCGCCAGGGACCGGAATTTTCGGAGGTGGGTGCGCTGGAGGATTTGGCCCGCCTCGAGCTGCATCTGGCGTGGCAGGCGCTCGAAGTTTTGAAGCCGAACGCGAGCGGCACCGAACAGCAGTTTCTAGAAAGGCGGCGGTCCGTTCGGATCGATGCCATCGAGAGTTACACGCGCGGCCTGCTGGCGCAGACCGCCGAGCAACGCCACCGCTTCTTCACCCAGGCGGCGCGTCTGGACGAGCACTACTCGCAGCCGTGTTTCCAGTTGGGCAAGGCGTCCTGGCTGAACAAGGAGTATCAGGTGGCGGCGGGCTGGCTGGTGCGCGTGGAATCCACCGATCCGCATTACATGGAAGCGCAGTTCCTATTGGGGCTGTGCCGTTACTACATTGGTGAATTCGCGGGCGCTGAACAATCCTTCCAGCTGGTAGCGGCTTCGGTGCCGCTCAATGAGGTCTACAACGACCTGGGCGCGGCGCAGGCGCGCTTGGGAAATTCGGCGGGCGCGGTTGCCAATTTCCAAAAGGCGATCGAGGGTGACAGCTCCGACCCCGACTACCATTTCAACGTCGGATACACGTTATGGAAGGCCGGGAAATTCGCCGATGCCGTTACCAATTTGCGCGCCGCTTTGCAGCGCAGCCCCCAGGATTCCGAAGCGACCACGCTGCTGGGCCGTGCCTTGCAGAAAGCGGGTCCGCGCCCCGGGGAATCGCGCTGGGAAGCGCGCGAGCGCATCAAGACCAACTACGAAGAAACCGCTTACCGGCAACTGCAAGCCGAACTCGGCGGCAAGAAATAATCACTGTTTAGTGGGTTCCGCCGGGGCCGTCGATCCCGCCGGCGGCTGCGCCGGTGCATCCCCCAGGATGGTTGCGGATTTGATGCTGTCCAGCTTGGGGTACTTCTTGTCGAGATACTCTTTCCCTTGCGTGTGGATTTTCTGCTGATCGGGCGACTCGCCATATCCGCTATAAAGTTTCTGCACGACCTCCATGCCCTCCACGACTCTGCCGATCGGTGCAAACCCTTGCATATCGAGGTCGTAATTGTTGCCCAGGTTGATGAAGAGCTGCGTGGTGCGCGTGTTCTTGCCGGCCGTGGCGAAAACGATGGTTCCTTTGCGGTTGGTCTGCTTCACCGGATCGTCGGGAAAGATGGCGCGCTGCCAAGCCGCCGCGACGTTGGGATTGGCGGGGATACCAAACTGCGCGACAAACCCGGAGACAATGCGGAAGAAGCTGGCATCGGTGAAGAAGCCGTTGGTCACCAGGTTGTAGAACCGGTCGGCGCCGCGCGGCGCCCAGGTTCGATCCACTTCGATGACGAAGTCACCTTTGGTGGTGGTGAAGCGCGCGCGATACAAATCGGGGGCCTTGGCTCGGAGAGACGCCGGGTTCATCAGCGAAGGAGCGGCGGGAGGAACAGCGGGGGCCGGCGCCTGGGCGGAGGCGGCGAGCGCGCAAGCGAGCAGAAGGAGTGGGGATTTCATAAGGGGCTATTGTACAGTAAGTGGGGCAGACGATCGATTTCTGTCGTCTGCCATACTCGCCGATCACGCTGATCTATGCCTTTGATCCGAATTGCAGCTTGAGACGATCGAGTCTTTGGCTGGTCCCGGCCAGCACGGAAGCGAGCCGGGTGCGTTCGATGGTATCGAGCTGCGCGCGCGAGAGCTCGCTGATTTCGGTCACGAGCTCCGCGGATCGACGCTCGACACGCCGCAAGCGTTCGTCGATCGAAAGCGCAGCAGCGGCTTTCATAGGGGGAGTTGCCTCACGCCGTAGTTCGGACACCGCAGCCGCAAGCTTCTCCGTATTCTCGGGCAGCAATGCGATGACTTGGCCGTCATGATGGATAGCTTGGTCCTTGATCGCCGGAGCAATCGCTCGATACTCATCGGGCGAGATGCCAGTTAATTGCGCGAGATCGAAATACTCCGGGCCGAATTCTTCCAGGTAGCCGATGAGACGGTTGGCATAGGTTTGGCTCATCCCCAGATGTTGCGTGCAAAACTGCTTCCAGTTCAGGCCAAGACTTCTGTACGATTTCTGGTTGCGGAGATCCCGCAGGCAGGCGGCATCAGCGGCGGAACAACGCGCCGCCACCAAACCGAACGCCTGGCGTCGTCCGAGTAGCGTACCGAGATCCAGGTCAGAGATGGGCTTTTCGTCAGATTCGCTCATGGATTTTTCACGCGCGCGGCAGTCGAAGCTGCCATATTTCCAAATTCATGCGGCAAGCAAATGAGTTACGGTGCCGTTGGCGTTTTCTGTTTGCCGCGCCTGTTCCAGCATGCCAGATCGGCTACGATAAACGGCTCTGAAGAAGCGCTCGAAGAGGCTGCAAACAGCGGACATGGAAGTGGATGGCGATTTTTCGAAAGGCGGTGACCGAGATGAGTTCAGGCTTTGCGGCGGGAATGGCGCCGGGGGACGGCCATGCGTGTCCGGAGGGAGTCCAGGTTGTTGCGAACGAGTTTTGTGTCGGGATGCTCTGCTCCCAGGATTCGCGCGAACCCTTCAAGGGCGCGCTCGTACAAGCGTTCGGCCTCCGTGTAGCGGCCCTGGCTCTCGTACAAATAGGCGAGATTATTCACCGAGAGCAGCGTGTCGGGATGGTCTGGTCCGAGCACTCGCTCGCGAGCCGCAAGCGCACGTTGGTATAAAGGCTCGGCCTCCGCGTAGCGCCCCTGGCTCTGATACAAATAGGCCAGATTATTCACCGACCTGAGCGTGTCCGGATGGTCTGGTCCGAGCAGCCGCTCGCGCGCCGCAAGCGCACGCTGGAATAAGGGCTCGGCCTCTGCGTAGCACCCCTGTTTTGAGTACAGGGAGGCCAGATTACCAACCGAGAGGAGGGTGTCGGGATGCTCTGGTCCGAGCAGCCGCTCGCGCGCCGCAAGCGCGCGCTGGTACAAAGGCTCGGCCTCCGCGTAGCGCCCCTGGCTTGAGTACAAAGAGGCCAGATTGTTCACCGAGAGAAGCGTGTCGGGATGGTCTGGTCCGAGCACCCGCTCGCGCGCCGCAAGCGCGCGCTGGTACAAGGGTTCGGCCTCCGCGTAGCGCCCCTGGCTCTCGTACAAAGACGCCAGATTGTTCACCAAGCGAAGCGTGTCGGGATGGTCTGGTCCGAGCACTCGCTCGCGAGCCGCAAGCGCATGGTGGTACAAGGGTTCGGCCTCCGTGTAGCGCCCCTGGCTCTCGTACAAATAGGCCAGATTGTTGACCGAGCGAAGCGTGCTGGGATGGTCAGGTCCCAGCACGCGCTCGACGATTCGCTTCGCTTCTTCATACAGTGGCTCCGCTTCGCCGTAGCGGCCTTGATCCATGTATAACCCTGCTAGCGAATCGAGAGCCGTGGACAAGTCCTTTTGCGATTCCGAAGTCGGATGGTCTTGGGCTCGGTGGCGCAATAGTTCTACCGCCTCCCGAAGAGCCGCCTCCGCGGCGTGCAGGCTCGACACTACATTGCGCGTTCGCGGCCGTGAAGGATCTTCCGGAACGCCGAAAACGGAGTCGCGATGAAGACGAGCCAGCTCCATCAGGACCCGCGCGCGCGTCCGGTCCGGCAAGCGGCCGTGCAGTTGCTTTTCGAGCAGTTGGATGCGGGATTCGATCAACTCGCTCGAAAGTGCGGGTATCGGGTGCTCTTCCGCCGCCACGGTAACCGGCGCCACGTCCCGTTCGAACTCGAAGCTTGCCGAATACCAGTCCGCTAGGTCCGGGGCGTTGATCAGGAACTGTGTAAACGCCGTGTCGCTCAGGAGCAGCAGGACCGGTCCAGGGAGCAACTCGGCGATTCGCTCGCGCTGGCGATTCAACAGCGATGCTAGTTCGCTCTCCGGATTACTAAGGGGCGAGTCCAGCCCATCTACGATGGAAATGGCACCTGCGGGCGAGCCCTCTTCGATCCGGCGCCAAATCTCGATCGGTTTCAAGCCGGTAAAGTCGAACCGGCGAAAGGGACGCTCGTGCTGCTGGCCGAAGTCTTCTGCCCACTGGATCAGTTCACTGCGAAGGGGAAACTGCGGGATGCGCACCAACGCCAGAGCGAAACGGTTCTTGTGTGCCAGCAGGAAGCGCTCGATCCGCGCTAACTCGGATGCGGAAAGGTTGATCATTCGGGGAGCGCCGTCGCCACTTTCCGGGCCGCCTCGATTGCCTCCTGCACCGGAGCGTAGCGATCGAGCAGCGGGTGGATGTCATACCAGCCTTCGCCGTTGTAAGAGAGCAGGCAAAGGTGATGCAGCAGGTACTGTGTCGTCTCGTCGGAAAGCGCCGTATGCTTCAGGTGTACTTCTGCGAGGGTTTTGAGGTCTTCCGGATTGCGCAGCAAGCGTTGGTACGTTTGCCCCACCTGCTGCAAAGCGCCTTTTGCGTCACTTGGTCCGATGCGTGCATCTGCACGCAGAAGCGCTTCTTCCAGCAGTCGCAAAAGGTCGCGCCAGCAGCCTCCCGAAGCCCGGATCAACTGACTGGTGGTCTCTTCATTTGCGAACAGGTCCTTTGGCACGCGCTTGTAGACGGCCTCTCGAATTCGCTCCGCAACTGTTTGGTCCAAATCCCGCGTGCGCTTTTGGAAGATCGGCAGCATCGGCAATAGCACCGTCGTAAAGGACTGATCGACCCGGTCTTCGATGGGGTGGTGCAGCAAAGAGGATTGAATCGTGAAGATGAGATGGCTATCCAGATCACGATACAAATCCGCGGCGCGCAAGAACGCGGTGTTAACGACTTCCGGTTCATACTTGTCGACGTTGTCGAGAATGACAACAAGCGGTTTTTCACCGCAACAGACCGCACTTACGGCGCGCAGCAGCGAATTGACGTTCTCGACTAACTGACTGTTGTAGCGCTCCAACGTTTCGCGGATTTCCGTTCGCTCGCTGCCTTCGCTGCTGCGGAGCACGGAGATCGCAGCGCTCAACTTACCCAGCTCAGTTTTGATCTTCAGGCCACCCTTCGCGAGTAATCCGGCTTCGCCTCCAGCTTCGGCTTCGACACCTCCGCCAATCTGCGCCTGCAGTCCCAGCTTTTTTGCGCTATTGATCTTCTCAGTGAATGTTTTCGTGACTTCCTGGAACCACCGCTGCACCACATCGAAGGCTTGTTTCAGGTCTGGATGATTGACGGTTTCGTGTCCAAAAGCGTCGTCGATCAGTTGAACAATTAGCCTAATCACATCGCTGAAGGATATCTCTTTGGGATCGAGATTCTGGTTGACCGAAGCCCAAAGGGTGAAATAACCCTTATCTTGCAGCTCAGCCTGCGCGCGATTTAGCTCGGTGCTCTTGCCCGAGCCGCGGTGCCCCGCAACCGCGACCTTCGCATAATCCTGTTTCGTGTCGGCAGCTTTCAATAAACGGAGAAGGCGCTGGCGAAGGGCGATGCCGCGGATATCGTCAAAATCGACGAAACGCAGGTCGCCCGGCTCTAACGCTTCGTTCGGATTGCAACTAGCAAGCGCTACGAGGATGGGGTCATCAGCCATTCCTGGCTATTGTAGCGTCTACGGCCCAGCCGCCTACGCTCCCGCGCCGCCGGCCTTCGCCACCTGCTGCAGCACGTACGGCAGAATTCCGCCGTAGCGGTAGTATTCGACCTCTTGCGGCGTGTCGACCCGGACATCCACCGTGAATTCCTTCTTCGAGCCGTCGTCGCCTACCGCGCGAACCGTCGCCTGACGCTTGCCGCCTCCGTTGAGCAGGGCGGATCGCACGCCGGTTACCTGGAACGTTTCCTTTCCGGTCAGGTTCAAACTGGCGGCGTTTTGGCCGGCTTGGAATTGCAACGGCAGCACGCCCATCCCCACTAGGTTGGTGCGGTGGATGCGCTCGAAGCTTTCGGCAATCACGGCCTTCACGCCCAGCAGCAGCACGCCCTTGGCCGCCCAGTCGCGCGACGATCCGGAACCGTACTCTTTGCCGGCGATGATCAGCAGCGGCACGCCTTCCTTCTGATACTGCACCGACGCGTCGTAGATGAACATCTGCTCGCCATCGGGCAGGTGCAGCGTGTAGCCGCCTTCGGTGCCGGGCGCGAGCTGGTTGCGCAAGCGGATGTTGGCCAGCGTGCCGCGCACCATCACTTCATGGTTGCCGCGGCGCGCGCCGTAGGAATTGAAGTCCTTGGGGTCGACGCCTTGCGCGATCAGGTATTGGCCCGCGGGGCTGTTCTTGGGAATGGAACCGGCCGGCGAGATGTGGTCGGTGGTAACGGAATCGCCCAGCAGCGCCAGCACGCGCAGGCCGTTCAGGTCGGTGACCGATTTTTGCGGGTCCACCATGTGCTCGAAGTACGGCGGCTTCTTGATGTAGGTGGAAAGTCCATCCCAATGGAAGATTTCGCCGGCGGGCACGGGCAGGTTGCGCCAGTTGGTGTCGCCGTCGAACGCCGCGGCGTATTCCTTCTGGAACATGTCGCGGCTCACGGCCGTACGGACCGTCTTCTGCACCTCCTCGTTGGAGGGCCAGATGTCGCGCAAGTAGACGGGCTTGCCGCTCTTGTCCTCGCCCAGCGGATCATTCTGCAGGTCGATATCGACGCGCCCGGCGATCGCGTACGCGACGACCAGGGGCGGAGAAGCCAGGTAATTCGCTTTCACCAGCGGATTGACGCGGCCTTCGAAATTGCGGTTGCCGCTCAATACCGCCGCCGCTACCAGATTTTCCTTCTGTACCGCCTGGGTCACTGGCTCGAGCAGCGGCCCGCTGTTGCCGATGCAGGTGGTGCAGCCGAAGCCCACCAGGTGAAACTTGAGTTGTTCGAGGTAAGACAGCAATCCGGCTTTCTGGTAGTAATCGATCACCACCTTCGATCCGGGCGCGAGGCTGGTCTTGACCCACGGCTTCACTTGCAGTCCGCGCTCGACGGCTTTCTTGGCCAGCAGTCCCGCGGCCAGCATCACGGAAGGGTTCGAGGTGTTGGTGCAACTGGTGATGGCGGCGATCACTACTGAGCCATCCTTCAGAGTGACGGACTGCCCGCCGATTTCGGCTTGGGCCGATCTCGGGGTTCCGTTGAAGGCCTCGGCAAAATTCTTCTTTACGGCGGGCAACTCGACGCGGTCCTGCGGACGCTTCGGCCCCGCCATGGACGGCGTCACGGTGGCGAGATCCAATTCGAGCGTGTCCGCGTAAACCGGGTCCGGTGTGGCATCCGTGCGGTACAGGCCTTGCTCTTTGGTGTATGCCTCCACCAGCGTGACCAACTCCGGGTCGCGGTTGGAGAATCTCAGATACTCGATGGTCTCGTGATCCACCGGGAAGAAGCCCATGGTGGCGCCGTATTCGGGAGCCATGTTGGCAACGGTTGCGCGGTCGGCCAGCGCGAGCGCGCTGAGGCCGGTGCCGTAGAACTCCACGAACTTGCCCACCACGCCCTTCTTGCGCAGGATTTGGGTGATGGTGAGGACCAGGTCGGTGGCGGTAGTGCCTTCGCGAAGGCGGCCGTGCAACTTGAAACCGACCACGGGCGGTAGCAGCATCGAAATCGGTTGGCCGAGCATGCACGCTTCGGCTTCGATGCCGCCGACGCCCCAGCCCAGCACGCCGAGGCCGTTGATCATGGTGGTGTGCGAATCGGTGCCGACTACGGAATCGGGATACGCTTGCCCATTGCCGCGGAAGACCACCGAGGCGAGGTATTCCAGGTTCACCTGGTGCACGATGCCGGTATCGGGCGGCACCACGCGGAAATTGCGGAAGGCGGTCTGGCCCCAGCGGAGCAGCATGTAGCGCTCTTTGTTGCGCTGGAATTCGAGCAGCGCATTCATCTGGAACGCGTCGCCCGATCCGAAACTATCCACCTGAACGGAATGGTCGATCACTAGGTCGGCGGGTAGCAGAGGATTGGCGCGATTGGGACTGGCGCCCATTTCGGCCAGGGCATCACGCATGGCGGCGAGGTCCACAACGCACGGCACGCCGGTGAAATCCTGGAGCAGGACGCGGGCCGGCATGAAGCTGATCTCTTTGGCATCGCCGCCATCGGCGGCGTGGGCGACGTAGTTTACGTCATCGGCAGTGACGCGTTTGCCGTCTTCATTCCGCAGCAGGTTTTCCAGTAGGATTTTGGTGGAGAAGGGCAGGCGCGCAACGCCGCCGACGCCCCTCTTTTCCAGCTGCGCAAGGCGAAAATATTCGTATTCCGTGTTGCCGACGCGCAGCTTCGCCGCTGCGCCGAAACTGTTGTTGGACATCAATTCGATTGTGGCACAGTGGGGCAATGTGGGGCCGGGCTTCTGCCCGGCGTCTGCGACCGACGGTGACGGCGCCGGCTAGAAAGCCGGCGGCGGGCTGGAAAGCCCGGCCCCCAAGCACAAGCTCAGGCTCGCAACGGCTGGCGCAATGTAAAAGTTACGCGAGTCTCAGGGGCCAGGTGGAGATTTCGTTTGCCGGTAATGAGGGCTCCGGTGGTTCCCGCGGCTGCTCCGGCGCCCACGCCGACCAGCGCGCCCACGCCGCCGGCTGCGATCGCTCCAATACTGGCGCCGGTTGCCGCGCCGCCACCGATGAGCGCGAGGTTGCGGTTCTTGTGGCGTTTTCCGGCGAAGGCGGGATCGGAAGTCACAATGCGGTACGTCCGTCCTCGCGACTCGATGGAATCGAGGCTCAAGCGCATCACCGCGCGGCCCTTCAGGCGCCCCGAAGGCTTCGATTCGACCACGTGGCCGCGGCAGAGCGCGCCGCGTTCAAAGATCACTTCGCCTTCGAACACGACCGGGGCGGCGAGATGCGCCACGAACGCCGATCCGGATTTATCCCGTCGCGTATCGAGCGATTGGCTGAGACGGACTTGCACGTGTGTGCCGGCGGGCACAATGGGCGCAGGTTCGGCGGCTTTGGCCGCGGTCCACACCCATCCGAATAGGGCCAACGTGATGATTTGCTTCCGCATTTCTCCTCCTGGAGAGTGAGAACGGGCACTTTGCGGGCCAAACCGCCTCGAGATCGTGGGGCAGGCCATCGCTTTTTGTGGCCTGCCTCCCGGAACCGGGTCTGCGCCACATACGCGACTTCAAACGCTGGGCCGGATCATCTGAAAACGTTCGCGCGTCCTCGTGTATTCGTTGCCGCCCATACGCCCGACGGCGTGTAATTCGTCGGGATCCACCCGGAAGTTCGGCGCAACCTCGCCATCAATGTGGAAGCGAAGCACCTCTCCGATGACCAGTGTGCCGCCCAAGGGGCGAGTGCTGATTTCGATAATCTGCACCGCGCGGCATTCCATGTTGACATGCGATTCGAGAACATAAGGCGCCTTCACCAGATCGCTGGCGGCGGGTGTCAGGCCCGAGACCTGGAATTCATCCACGCCATGCGGGTACTCGCCAGAGCAGAGATTCATGGCTTCGGCGATTTCTTCGCTCACGATGTTAATGACAAACTCGCCAGTGGCTTTCACGTTCGCCAGAGTGTCTTTCGAGGGAATCCGAAAGCCGTTCGAGAAACACACCGTGGGAGGCTCGGCGCAAATCACGTTGAAAAAGCTGAAGGGCGCCAGGTTGCGTTTTCCTTCGGCCGAGACTGTGGACACAAAAGCGATGGGGCGCGGCACCACCGACCCAATCAGCAATTTATAAACGACCTGGGCCGGCACTGAGGCCGGATCGAGAATGAGTTTTTCCTTTGTCATGAAGCGCGCGTTAATCCTTCCAATTGGTGGCCAGCCGTACCAGTGTTCGCACGGGGACGCCTGAGGGGCCTTTGGCCAGGTACGGTTTTGCATCATCCAGCCAGGCGGTGCCGGCGATATCCAGGTGGACCCATGGGGTCTCTTCCGCAAATTCTTTCAGAAACATGGCTGCGGTAATGGCGCCTCCCCAGCGTCCGCCCACGTTCGGCAGATCGGCGAACGGGCTCTTCAGGTAGTCCTTGTAATCGTCGTCGAGCGGCATGGGCCACATGCGCTCGCCTTCCGATTTGGCCGCGGCCAGCACGCGGTCGCGGAGGGCATCGTCGTTGGTGAAGAGTCCGACATGCAGATGGCCCAACGCCACCACGATCGCGCCCGTCAGGGTGGCCGCATCCACCAGGTGGGTGCATCCCTGCTTGCGCGCGTAGGTCAGGGCGTCGGCGAGGATCAGGCGACCTTCGGCATCGGTGTTGATCACTTCAATTGTTTTACCGGACATGGCCGTCACGATGTCACCGGGGCGCTGGGCGCGGCTACCCGGCATATTCTCCACAGAGGGGATAAATGCGGTCACGGGAATCGACGGCTTGAGCTGCGCCAGAGCCTGCATCGCGCCGATCATGGAGGCGCCGCCGGCCATGTCGTATTTCATCTTCTCCATGCCATCGGCAGGCTTGATGGAGATGCCGCCAGTGTCGAACGTCACACCTTTGCCCACCAGGCCCAGATGCGCGCTTCCTTGGGGTTTCTGGGGGCGGTAGCGAATCACCACCAGGGCCGGCGGCTCCGCGCTTCCTTGGGCCACACCGAGCAGGGCGCCCATGCCCAGTTTCTGCATTTGCGCCTGATCGAGCACTTCGCACTCGAGATGGTTTTCCGAAGCCATCTGCCGGGCAGCCTCGGCTACCTTCTGCGGGGTCAATCGATTGGCAGGCTCGTTGACCAGGCCGCGGGTGAAGTTTTGGGCTTCGGCAATGATCCGGCCGCGCTCCGCCGCGCGCTCAAAATCCGCCCCGCTTGTAGCCGTTACGACTGTAAAGGAATCCACTGTTTTCTTGTCGTTAGCTGTTTTGTAACGGTCGGGTTCGAATTGGCCCAGAAGTGACCCCTCCACCGCCGCGCAGATATACTCTTCGGTCGCCCATCCATCTTCGAGCACGAGCGCGATGGTTTTCACCGATTTGGATTGCAGATGGCGGACGGCCGCGCCGGTCAGCTTACGCAGCTCGGCGGAATCGAACTTTTCGGACTTTCCGGCACCAGCCAGCAAAACCCGCTGAGCCGCCACTCCGGGGGGGTGGTGAACCAAAGTTAACTCTAATGCTTTGCCGGAGATCTCACCGCTGTCGAACAAATCGCTGGCTCCAAAGCGCTGTTCCTTTTTTTCCTCAAAGACGAGTACGATCAAAGCTTCGGCGACGATTTGGTCGATGGGTTGCTGTTTGGTTGACGTTTGCATTACTAACGATTGTGCCGCAATCTGTCGATCTTTTGAACGGCTTCCAAATTTGGAATCCTTGGAGTCATTGGCGGCATCAGAGGCATCGTGAGATGTTAAGTTGTTGCAATGCGGTTTTTATGTGAGCAAATCTTGCGTCGTATAGTACAATGTTACGGGGGCTGACCTCAGAGGAATTTTCCAAAAGCCGTAACGAGGCAGCTCCTGGTTACGTCAAAACGATAGTGGACGGCGGCTCTCCAATTTGGGGGCCGATGAAGTAGAAATGGCCGATTCTCCGCAGCCCCTAAATCCCAACGAACCCGATGTGCATCTGGCACGTCTTCTCACCCCGGAAGGGGATCCGTGGTACCGCTCGCTTTACCAGAGCATTCAGGATCTGATCAACCCTCCCAAGCTTCCGCCTCTGGAACTGACCTCGAAGCCGGTCGCTGTGCGCGACATTTGGGGCCTGTACGGACGCCAGAAGAAATCCTGGATGATGTCGATGGGTTTTCAGACCGTCGTCGTCGTTTTGCTGTTTACGGTGTTTTCGATGAAGCCGGTTCAGCAAATGGTCAAAAACGCGACGGAGATTTTCGCGCCGGTCGACGTTTCTGAATTCAAGCCGAAGCCGAACAAGATGTCGGGCGGCGGCGGCGGCGGGGATCGCTCTCCGCTTCCGGCGAGCAAGGGCAAGCTGCCCAAAGCGGCTCTGAAGCAGTTTACGCCGCCGGTGGTGGTGCCGCAGAATCTGAATCCCAAGCTGACGATGGATCCATCGATCATCGCTCCTCCCGATGTTCCGTTGCCGCAGGTTGCCATGAATCAGTACGGCGATCCGTTGGCACACCTTGGGCCGCCCTCGAATGGGCCCGGTTCCGGCGCTGGCATTGGATCTGGCTCGGGTGGTGGCGTAGGCGCCGGCTCGGGCGGGGGCGTTGGCGCCGGCTCAGGCGGAGGGTTCGGCGGTGGCATCTTCAAAGTGGGAGGCGGTGTGTCGGCCCCCTCGCTGCTCTACAAGGTGGAGCCGGAGTACTCCGAAGAAGCCCGCAAGGCGAAGTATCAAGGCACGGTGGTTCTGTACGTGGAAGTCGATCCAAGCGGCAAAGCTGTAAACCCGAAAGTCGTCCGCAGCTTGGGCTTGGGCTTGGATGAGAAAGCCATTGAAGCCGTGCGAAAATGGAAGTTCAAACCGGGTTATAAGGACGGCCACCCTGTTACTGTGGCCGCCACGATTGAAGTCAATTTCCGTCTGCTGTAGCCATTCCTTCTCGGAATGATAAAGGGCGATCCGTTCCGCGCGGATCGCCTTTTGTCATTTGGGGGCCAGGGCTTCGGCCCTGGATAGCGCCGGGATAAAACCGGTATGGAGTAGCGAATGAAAGAGTCGTACAGGGAAGGCGTAGCGAACCACCCTGGCCCCGAGCCATGCGAGGGCAGCCGTAAGGCTGTACTTGAAGCGTTGGACAGGGGTATCTGTAGGCTGGGTATTGAGCTCCGAAATCATGCGGTGCGGGGAGCCGACGGCGTCAGAGCGTCCGGAAGGCAAAGGGCCGCGCGCGACATCGCGAGTGCGTGGCAGCCCCGCGGAGTCGAAGACCCATGCATGCAGAGAAACTCCATACGCGAGAACCGGGAGACCCCGTTGCCGCCCGTGGCTGAAGAGCGGCGGGCCGGAAGGAGAACGCGATGAGCGATAAGTCCTTCATGCACGACAGCGGGGAGTCGTACTGTGGCATAGTACCGGCGAAGCAGCCGAACAAACCGAGCCGGGCCAGCGGGCCAAGCGGGCTGGCGCGTGTGCGCGAAGCAGCGAAGCAGGATGGGAAGTTGAAGTTCACCGCCCTACTGCACCACGTAAGCATCGACCTGCTCCGGAAAAGTTACTACAGCCTGAAGAAAGAGGCGGCCCCGGGAGTGGATGGGATGACGTGGGAAGAATATGGAAAAGACCTGGAGGCGCGATTGAGCGACCTGCAGGGGCGAATCCATCGCGGGGCATATCATGCGCAGCCATCGCGAAGAGTCTGGATACCCAAAGCCGATGGGAGGCAACCACCATTGGGAATCGCGGCACTGGAAGATAAGATCACCCAGTACGCGGTAGGGACGGTCCTCAACCAGATCTG
>Ga0335081_10009458_pt1 | contig 15695 bp, 18 predicted proteins | sample Lox_Sample_35_FD_206713 | JGI IMG/M metagenome (GOLD analysis project Ga0335081, IMG submission 206713) | Soil microbial communities from Loxahatchee National Wildlife Refuge, Florida, United States - Lox_Sample_3.5 | ecosystem: Environmental > Terrestrial > Soil > Wetlands | place: USA... | reverse complement strand
CAAGTCGGTCGGCGCGATCTGCCGGCAGCTCAAGGACAAGGCGCGCAACGGCGGACGCGACCTCGCGATGATCCACGAGCATCTCGCGAGCGACGACCTCGTCGCCTATGGCTGGCATCCCGGCGAGGGCCGCGCGCCGGCGCCGGGAACCCAGCAGGAATTGGGCGAGATCATCCAGGCGTGGATCGACACCGGGGCGGAGTGTCCGTGAGCCGGCGCGGAGCGCTCAGCGCGCTCGTCCTTTCCGGCCTCACCCGCGTCGGCATCGTCCTCCTCGCCCTCGACCGCCGGGACCGCATAGGCGCCGCTCAGCCAGCGGTGCAGGTCGACATCGGCGCAGCGGCGCGAGCAGAACGGCCGGGTGCGCGGGTCGGCCGGCTTGCCGCAGATCGGACAGGGTTTGGCGGGCTGGTCGGGCATGGAGGGGATGTAGGCACGATTCGGTGCAAGCGGCAGAGCGGCACGTTCTTCACCGCTCCCCGGAGGGGAGAGGGTAAAAGAGAGCCATCACTCCGTGCCGCCGTTCACGCGGATGTGGGCCTCGGTGATGATCGGGCCCCATTTGTCCATCTCGGCCTGGAGATGGCGGGCGAGCTCCTCGGGGGTCGAGCCGACCGCCGTGGTGGCAATCTTGTCGAGCGCCTCGACGAAGTCGGGATCGTGCGCCACGCGCACCGCGTCGGCGCTGATCTTTGCCACGATCTCGCTTGGCGTCTTGGCCGGCGCGAACAGCGCGTACCACGACGACACCTCGAAGCCCGGCAGGCCGGATTCGGCGACGGTCGGCAAGTCGGGCGCCCACGGCTGGCGCTGCAGCGAGGTCACGGCGAGCCCGCGCAGCTTGCCGGCCTGCATCAGCGGCACCGCGGAGCTCGCGGTCGGAAACATCACGTCGATGCGGCCCGGAATGACGTCGTTGTAGGCGGGCCCGGCCCCGCGATAGGGGATGTGCGTCATATCGATATGCGCCATGCGCTTGAACAGCTCGCCGGCGAGATGCACCGACGTGCCGTTCGACGACGACGCAAAAGTGATGCGCCCCGGATTGGCCTTGGCGTGCGCGATGAACTCCTGCACGGTGTGCGCCGGCGACGACACCGGCACCACCATGATGTTGGGATAGGTGCACACCAGGCTCACCGGCGCGAAATCGGCGACCGGATCGTAGTCGAGCTTCTGGAACATGAACCGGTTGATGGCGTGGCCGAGCGAGGCGAAGAGCAGCGTGTAGCCGTCGGGCTCGGCGCGGGCGACCTGTTCGGCCGCGATGTTGCCGCCGGCGCCGCTGTGGTTCTCCACCACCACCGGCTGGCCCCACATGTCGCTCAGGCGGGCCGCGAGCAGCCGGCCGATCACGTCGGCACCGCCGGCCGGAGCGAACGGCACGACGAGGTAGACGGCGCGGGCCGGATAGATGATCGGCTGCGCGCCCGCCCGCAGCGTCCCCAGCGCCGGCGCCAGCGCCGCGGCGGCGGCGAGCTTGAGAGAGCGGCGGCGGTCGATCACGCGAAGGGCCCTAGGGTCAGCTTTTTCAAGGGATCGCTGCACCTTAGGAGCGAGGCGCGAGCGCCGCAAGGCGCGCGCCTGGGTTTTTGCGCAGGCCGGCTGCGCGGTGGGCGGGTGCCCGCATCCGAAATCGGGCCTGCCCGATTTCGGCACCAAAGCGTGATGGCTTTTCTTGGAATCGCCATCACGCTTTCGTTTATTGTCGGAGCATGATCTTTTCCGAAAACCGACATCCACTTTTCGGGATCATGCTCTATTGAGTGCGCAGAGGGAGCGCCGAGGCCGCTCCGTTCCTCACGCGCCGCGGCGCTTGGCGTCGGCCGCGCGCAATTCGGTCTTGAGGATCTTGCCGTAGTTGTTCTTCGGCAAGGCGTCGACGAACACGTAGTCCTTCGGCCGCTTGAAACGGGCGATGCGATCGAGGCAGAGCGCGTCGAGCGCGGTGGGGTCGGCGCCGCCGACCACGTAGGCGACCACGACCTCGCCCCATTCGCGATCGGGCCGGCCGATCACCGAGACCTCGCGCACGTCGCGATGGGCGAGCAGCACCTCCTCGACCTCGCGCGGATAGATGTTGGCGCCGCCCGAGATGATGAGATCGTTGGCGCGGTCCTTGAGCGTGAGATAGCCGGCGGCATCGAAGGCGCCGATGTCGCCCGTGTGCAGGAATCCGCCGCGCAGGGCGGCGGCGCTCGCCGCCGCGTTCTCCCAATAGCCGCGCATCACCACGTCGCTGCGGCACAGCACCTCGCCGGCCTCGCCCGCCGGCAGCGGCCGGTCGTCGGCGTCCGCCACCATCACCTCGACGCCGGAGAACGGCCGGCCGGCCGAGCCGAGGCGCGCGAGCCAGGCCGGGTGGTCGCGGTCGGCGATGTCCTGGCGCGACAGCGTCGTGATCGTCATCGGGCTTTCGCCGAGCCCGTAGATCTGGGCGAGGCATGGGCCGAAGCGATCGAGCGCGGCGCGTGCGTCCTCGACATACATGGGCGCGCCGCCCCACACGATGGTGCGGATGTCGGCGGTGTCGAGGTCGGCGCGATGCGCGACCAGGCGCTTGACCATGGTGGGCGCCGCGAACATGCCGGCGCGCCGCCAAGCGCCGAAGAGGCGAAAGATCTCGTCGGGCTCGAAGGCGCCCGATTCCGGCACCACGTTGACGGCGAGCCGCATCACGTGCGCCATGATGTAGAGGCCCGAGCCGTGGCTCATCGGCGCCGCGTGCAGGATGGCGTCGCCGGGCTCTACCGAATCGACCTCGGCCACGTAGGCCTCGCTCAGGCGTGCGAGATTGCGGTGGGTCAGCATGGCGCCCTTGGGGCGGCCGGTGGTGCCCGAGGTATAGAAGAGCCAGGCGAGGTCGTCGGGCGCGCGCGGAACGACGTCGATTGGATCGGCGGCGAGAAGGCGCGCATAGTCTGCGCCGCCGAGCGCGATCAGCCGCTCGAGGCTTTGCGGCGCATGCGGCGCGATCTCGGATTCCACGTTGGCGGAGGCAAGACACACGCGCGCGCCCGACTGGGCGATGATGTAGCCGAGCTCGGCGCCGTGCAGCTTGGCGTTGGCCGGCACCGCGACGAGGCCGGCGTGCCAGACGCCGTAGAGCGCATCGAGATAGTCGGGCGTATTCTTCGCCGCGATCACCACCCGCTCGCCGGGCGCGAGGGCGCATCGATCGCGCAGCGCGCCGGCGAGCCGCGCGGCGCGACCGGCGAAATCGCCATAGGTTCGGATCACGCGCGTGCCGTGGCCGACCGAGGGGCGGTCCGGATGGGCAAGGCCGGCGCGATGAAGCCACAGCGCGATGTTCATGGAGACGAGCGAATGGCGAGTGGCGAGTGGCGAATGGTGCTGGTCATGTCCGGCCCCCATTCGCGACTCGCCATTCGCTATTCGCCCCCTACACCCACGTTGATCCAGCCGAGCTGGACCGGGAATCCCTCGCCGGCCAGCAGCGAGACGGTCTCGTAGAGCGGCAGCCCGACCACGTTCGAGTAGGAGCCGACCATTTTGACGATGAACGTGCCGGCGAGGCCCTGCGCGGCGTAGCCGCCGGCCTTGCCGCGCCATTCGCCGGACGCCAGATAGGCCTCGATGTCCTGCGGCGAGAGCCGCTTGAAGCGCACCCGCGTCTCGACCAGGCGCTGGCGGAACGCCTCCTTGGGCGTGACCAGGCAGAGCGCCGTGTAGACGCGATGATTGCGCCCCGAGAGGTGGCGCAGGCATTGCGCCGCCTCGTCGAGCAGCTCGGCCTTGGGCAGGATGCGCCGGCCGACCGCGACCACCGTGTCGGCGGCGAGGATGTAGGCGCCCTTGAGCTCGTCGTCGAGCCGGATGGTGGCGAGCGCCGCCTCCGCCTTGGCGCGGGCGAGGCGGTTGGCGCAGGTGCGCGGCAGCTCGCCGCGGGTTGGCGTCTCGTCGATGTCGGCCGGGCGCAGCGCGTCGGGCTCGATCCCGGCCTGGTTGATCAGCGAGAGCCGGCGGGGCGAGCCGGACGCGAGCACGAATTTGGGACGGCCGAGCATCGATCCTGCGGGTGGCGGCGATTCAGGGGTAGGGCGCGGACCGTAGCGGATGACGGCGGAGACGACAACGCCAAACCTCGCGGTCGTCATGCCCCGCGAAAGCGGGGCATCCAGTACGCCGTGTCGCCGCGGTCAACGTGATGCCGTCATCGATGCGCCCGGGAGTCCTGGACCGCCCGCTTGCGCGGGCGATGACGGCAATCCCTCCACTCACTCGTTCCCGGCCGGCCGGAACGCGAAGCGCTCCTTGATCTTGGCCATCAGCATATCGCGCACGGCGCGGTAGGCATCGAGCCGCTGGTCGCGGCTGCCCTCGGTGTCGGTCGGATCGGGGGTGGGCCAGTATTCGACGTCGGCCGCGATGGTGCGGGTGAGCTCGAGCGCCTTGTGATGCGCCTCGGGCGACAGCGTCACGATCAGGTCGAAGTTGAGCCCTTCCCAGTCCTCCAGCTCCTCGAACGTCATCGGCCGGTGTTTCGAGATGTCGAGCCCGACCTCCTCCATGGCGGCGACCGCGAATGGATCGAGCTCCCCGGTGCGCACGCCGGCAGAGCCCACATAGGCGACGTGGCCGAACAGGTGCTTGAACAGCGCGGCCGCCATCGGCGAGCGAACGACGTTCTGCCCGCAGGCGAACAGCACCGACTGCGGCTGCGCGACGATCGGAGCTGCCATCGCGGCCTTACCCCTTGCCCTTCCAGTGCAGCACGGTGATCAGCGTGAACAGGTGGCGGGCGGTGTCGAAATCGACGCGGATCTTGTTCTTCAGGCGCTCGATCAGGAGCTCGGTACCCTCGTTGTGCAGCGCGCGCCGGCCCATGTCGATCGCCTCGATCTGGCTCGGGCTCGCGGTGCGGATCGCCTGGTAATAGCTGTCGCAGATGATGAAATAGTCCTTCACGATACGCTTGAGCGGGGTGAGCGACAGATGGTGGGTGACGACCGGCTGCGCGTCGGCGGTGCGCACCTCGAACACGAGCCGGTTGCTCACCACCGCGAGATGCAGCCAATAGGGCCCGCCGTCGTGCCCGACCGGCTCGAACGCGTTCTGCTCCAGCAGGTCGTAGATCGCGACCGCGCGCTCGTGCTCGACATCGGCGTTGGCGCGGCCGATCGAGCCCTCGTCGATGGTCACCTTGACGAGCCGCCGATTGTCGGCTGGAGCCTTTGCGCTCATTGCCGGTTGAGCCGGATCGCGACCGAACGCGCATGGGCGCCGAGGCCCTCGGCCTCGCCGAGCGCGATCGCGGCCGGGCCGAGCGCGGCGAGCTGATCCGGTCCGCACTGGAGCAGCGAGGTGCGCTTCATGAAATCGAGCACGCCGAGGCCGGAGGAGAAACGCGCCGAGCGCGCGGTCGGCAGCACGTGGTTCGAGCCCGCCACGTAGTCGCCGATCGCCTCGGGCGTATGCGCCCCGAGAAAGATCGCGCCGGTGTTGCGGATCTTGTCCGCGAGGCGCTCCGGCTCGCGCGTGACGATCTCGAGGTGCTCGGGCGCGACCGCATCGACCAGCGGCACCGCCGCCGCGAGGCTCGCGACCAGGATGATGGCGCCGAATTCGGTCCACGAGGCGCCGGCGACGGCCGCGCGGGGCAGCCCTTTCAGCTGCGCCGCGACCGCGGCCTCGACTTCGCGCGCGAGCGCGGGATCGTCGGTGATGAGGATCGACTGCGCCGCGGTGTCGTGCTCGGCCTGCGCCAAAAGGTCGGCCGCGATCCAGTCGGGGTTGGCGTCCTTGTCGGCGAGGATGAGGACCTCGGACGGCCCTGCGATCATGTCGATGCCGACCTTGCCGAAGACGAGGCGCTTGGCGGCCGCCACATAGGCGTTGCCGGGGCCGACGATCTTGTCGACCGGCGCGATGGTCGCGGTGCCGTAGGCGAGCGCCGCGATCGCCTGGGCGCCGCCGACGCGATAGATCTCGTCGACGCCGGCGAGCGACGCCGCCGCCAGCACCAGCGGGTTGAGCTTGCCGTCGGGCGCCGGCACCACCATGACGAGGCGGGCGACGCCCGCGACCTTGGCGGGCACCGCGTTCATCAGGACGGAGGACGGGTAGGCCGCGGTGCCGCCGGGCACGTAGAGGCCGGCCGCCGCGATCGCGCGCCAGCGGTAGCCGAGCGTCACGCCGAGCGCATCGGTGAACTGCTCGTCGGCCGGCACCTGGCGGCGGTGATAGGCCTCGATGCGCTCTCGCGCGAGCCGCAACGCATCGAGCGCGCGCGGCGCGCAGCTTGCCGCCGCGGCATCGATCTCGGCCTTGCCGACCCGCAGGCCGACGGCGTCGAGATCGACCCGATCGAATTTTTGGCTGAGCGCGATCAGTGCCTTGTCGCCGCGCGCCACCACGTCGGCAATGATCGCCTTGACGGCGTCCTCGACGTCCTGCGAGGCCTCGCGCTTGGCGGCCAGAAAAGCGGCGAAACGCTCGGCGAAATCGGCGTCCCGCGTGTCGAGGCGGATCGGCATGGCGGCCCCTTCGGTTCAGGGGTCAATGGCGCGCCGGAGGGATGGCGTCAACCCGTCAAAGCGAACGCCTACGCGGTCTTCATCGGCTGGAGCTCGTCCGCGTGCGCCGGGCAGCAGGCGGTGGCCCAGACCGGGCCGAGGTCGGCGAGCTCCGCCTCGAGGCACTCGACGTCGAGGCGCAGCGCGGCGCCGCCCGAGAACGTCAAGATCACCTGGCCGGCCGGCGCGTCGGTCGGCCTGAACTCGATCGCCAGGAGGTTGAGCACCGCGTCCTTATCGGCACAGGCGACGTTGCGCGCCTTGAAGGCGTTGACCCGCTCGAAGCGCAGCGCCGCGCGGCGCCGCCGGTACGGCGGCTCGGGACTTTGCGCGCTCTCCCAGTCGAACCGGTTGATCACGACGATCAGGCGCTTCTCCGACGGGCGCCACAGGATGTCGCCGATCCTGACGCAGGAGTCCTGGACATGGGTGGACACGACCTCGACGTCGTCGCCGTCCAACGCAACGAGCTTGAGCAAATCCATCGACGCGCCCCGGTTGCCTTGCCGCATCGCCTATCTGGGGAGGGGTGCGGCAGGGCGCAATGCTGGCGCGGCAAATTTTTGCCGGCAAGCGGCGCGGTCGCCCGCACGCAGCGGGGCGAAATTGCGGGGACGCGGTCGCGGATTCCGCTGCGCTCCGTCCGGCGGCAAATCCGGGCTACGCGGTCTCGACCGCGCGCATCGCCGGGCGCAACGCGAACGCAAACGGAACGGTCAGAAGCACCATCGCGGCGACGGTCGCGAGCGTCGGCACGACGCCGATGCGGTCGCCGACCACCCCGTACAGGACGGGGGCGGCGGCGCCCGCCCCGATGGTGCCGGTGTAGAAGATGCCGAACGCGCGGGCGCGTTTTTCCGGCGGCACCAGCGCCGGCACCGAGCCGTAGAGCACCGACGAGGTGCCGTTGAGCGCGATGCCGATCAGCGGCAGCAGCGCGTAGCAGACGACGAGCGGCAGCGGCAGCAGGGCGAGAATGCCGAGCGCGGTCAGGCCCTCGGTGAGCACGACGGTCGCAAACAGGCCGATGCGCGCCCCGATGAAGGCGCAGACGAGCTTGCCGCAGGCGCCGCCCGCGAACACGCAGGTGAGCGCAAGGCCGATGGCGGAGACGGTCGCGCCCTTGGCGCCGAGCAGGAACGGCAGAAAGGTGAGGAACGGCATGCGGGTCGCGCTGTCGAGCACGCCGATCGCGAGCAGCAGCGGAAACCCGCGGCGCGGCGCGCCGGGCGCCGCCGCAGTGTCGTCCGCCTGCGCGGCGCGGCCGCCCTCCTCTGGCCGGCGCGGCATCAGCGCGAGGATCGCGAGCGCCGCCGCGAGCCCGCAGGCGCCGAGCAGCGCGACCACCGGACGCCACGGCATCCGCGCGATCATCAGCGCCGCGCAGGCCGGCAGCGTCATCTTGCCGACATCGCCGGCGAAATTGTAGGTGCCGATCGCCCGGATGGCGCGGCGCGCGCCGTACGCGCGGGCGACCAGCGTCGAGGCGAGCGGGTGCTGGGTGCTGGCGCCGAGACCGCCGAGCGCCAGCGCGCCCGCCAGCATGACGAGACCGGCGCTCGCGCCGGCGGCCAGGTAGCCGCAGCCGGCAAGCGCGGTGCCGAGCGCGAGCACGCGCGCCGTGCCGAGCTTCTCGGCGAGAAGCCCCGACGGGATCTGCAAGGCGGCGAGCGTGCCGGAGAAGAGAGTGCGCAGGAGGCCGACCGCCGCGTAGGACAGGGCGAACTCGGCCTGCCAGATCGGCAGCAAGACGTAGACGAGATCGGTGTAGCCGTCGTGCAGCGCATGCGCGCCGCAGGCGACGCCGAGCGCGCGGCGCTCGTCCGGGCTCGGCGACGCGATCGCGGAGCCGCTCGCGCGCGGGCTCACGATCGTCCTCCGTCGCGCGTGTCGCGGCGCTGGACGAACTTCGCGCCGAAGAACGCGAGCACCAGCGCGCCGTCCTGGTTGGTGCCGGTGTTGCGCCCGACCACCAGGCCCCAGCCCGGCCGCGTCGTCTGCGCGCGCAACTCCGTCACCTCGCGCACGAAGCTGATCGTATCGCCCGCATAGACCGGCCGCGGCCAGCGCAGGTCGCGGATGCCGGGCGACGGCCCGGCCTGCGCCGGGGTCTCGCCGCCAGCGCGCAGCGCCTCGGCGTCGCGCTGCTCCGCCTCGACGAAGTGGCGCATGAAGACCGCCGCGGTGTGCCACCCGGAGGCGCACAGCGCGCCGAAATGCGTACGCGCCGCCGCCGCCTCGTCGACGTGAAAACGCTGCGGATCGTACCGGCGCGCGAACGCCTTGATCTCGTCGGCCGTGAAGGTGTGGCTGCCGAGATCGGCGCGCTCGCCGACCCGCATGTCCTCGAAATATCTCATCGCGCCCTCGGCCCCCTCATGGCGCCCTCACGGCGCTGCCGCGCGCGGCCCGTCGGCCGCCGAAGCGGGCGGCCGGCGGCCGAACATCAGGTGCGAGGTCAGCGTCATCACGCGCACGCCGTGGGCGTTGAGCGTGTCGAAGCGGGCATTGACGAAGCCCATCTCGGGGCGGCTCTTCGACGGCCGCGTGTCGAGCACCTCGACGCGCACGCGCAGCCGGTCGCCCGGCCGCACCGGCGCGAGCCATTTGACCTCCGGGCAGCCGGTCGCGCCCATCGATGAGGAGTCGAGCACCAGGCCGTCCGCCACCATTCGCATCATCATGGCGCAGGTGTGCCAGCCGGAGGCGCACAGCCCGCCCATCATGGTGGCGCACGCCGCCGCCTCGTCGAGATGCATGGGCTGGGGGTCGAACGCGGCCGCAAACGCCTTGATCTCCTCGGCGCTCACCTCGAGCGGGCCGCATTCGACCACCTGACCGGCGAAAAAGTCTTCCCAATGGAGTTTTGGCACGGACGACCTGCGGCGCATGGATGGCGCCGCATGCGTAGCGAGCGCAACGGGCGGGCGTCAATTGCCGGTAATGCATGCCCGCCGCCGGGCGGTCTTTGGATGGGCTTGGGCGCGCGGACATGATTTTGCCGCGGGGGTTGCGCAGTTGGCGCGCGGCGTAAACGATTTGGTTACCTTGCGTTACGTACGAGTGGGGAGCCTCACAGGGGCACAGGAGGGCGGTATGTTCGATTTTCGCGACCTATTTCAATGGGAACGTTTCATCACGCCATCGATCATCAAGATCTTCTACTGGCTCCTGGTCGCGATGGCGGTGCTCGGCGGCTTGCAGCTCATCTTCGGCGGATTGGGGCTGATGCTCATCAGTCCGATTGCCGGCATCCTCACGATGGTGGTCGGGGTTCTGATCGCCTTCATCGGCATCATCTTCGCCCGCATCGCGGCGGAGTTCGTGCTCATCGTCTTCCGCATCAACGAGCATCTCGGCGCGATCCGCAGCCAGGGCGAGCCGCAGTAGTTGTCCTTGCCGGCAAGACGGCCGCTTGCTCCATCCTCATCCTGAGGGCTCGGCCGCAGGCCGAGCGTCTCGAAGGATGGGCGGCCGTGCACCCCATGTGTGCTTGGCCCATGGTTCGAGACGCGCGGCCTGCGGCCGCGCTCCTCACCATGAGGCGGCGTTTTTGGCAGCCGCGGTCTCGGGCAACCGCGTAGAACGCTACGTCGCAAACCTGAAATGCATCACGTCGCCGTCGGCGACGACGTAGTCCTTGCCCTCGAGCCGCAGCCGCCCGGCATCGCGCGCGCCGGCCTCGCCGCCGAGCGCGACGTAATCGGCGTAGCTGATGGTCTCGGCGCGGATGAAGCCGCGCTCGAAATCGGTGTGGATCACGCCGGCCGCCTGCGGCGCACGCGCGCCGGCCGTCACGGTCCAGGCGCGCGCCTCCTTGGGACCGGCCGTGAAGAAGGTGACGAGGTGCAAAAGCGCGTAGCCGGCGCGGATCAGCCGGTCGAGCCCCGCCTCCTCGAGGCCCACCGCCGCGAGATATTCCGCCCGCTCCTCCACCGGCAGCACCGCGATCTCCGACTCGATCTTGGCCGAGATCACGACCGCGGCGGCACCCTCCTGCTTGGCCCGCGCTTCCACCTTGCCCGAATTCGCATTGCCGGTCGCGGCCGAGGCCTCGTCGACATTGCAGACGTAGAGCACGGGTTTGGCGGTCAGCAGACCGAGCATCGCGAAGGCACGCTCCTGCTCGGGCTTGCGCTCGATCAGGCGGGCCGGCTTGCCGTCGCGCAGCAAGGCGAGGCACCGGTTGACGAGGTCGAGCGCCTCGCGCGCCTCCTTGTCGCCCTGCTTCGCCTTCTTCTCCAGCCCATCGACGCGCTTCTCCAGGCTCTCGAGATCAGCGAGCATCAGCTCGGTCTCGACCGTCTCGATGTCGTCGATCGGATCGATCCGGCCCTCGACATGGGTCACGTCGCCGTCCTCGAAGCAGCGCACCACGTGGGCGATGGCATCGACCTCGCGGATATTGGCGAGGAACTGGTTGCCGAGCCCCTCCCCTTTCGAGGCGCCGCGCACCAGGCCGGCAATGTCGACGAAGGTGAGCCGCGTCGGCACGATCTGGGCGGATTTCGCCAGCATGGCGAGCTTGTCGAGGCGCGGATCGGGCACCGCCACCTCGCCGACGTTCGGCTCGATGGTGCAGAACGGATAGTTCGCCGCCTGCGCGGCCGCGGTCGCGGTCAGCGCATTGAAGAGCGTCGACTTGCCCACGTTGGGAAGTCCGACGATGCCGCACTTGAATCCCATCTCAGTTCTCAGTCGTCCAAATCGTCCGCCGGTTTCTTCGGCTCGAATCCCTTCGCCACCATGGCGAGATGCACCTTGTTCTGAAACGTGGCGTCGTCGCCGCGCGCCAAGAGTCCGGCATTGTCGGCGATCACCTGCGTCAGCGCCTCGACCCAGGGACGCTCGGCCTTGGCGAAATCGCTCAGCACATAGCGATAGACCAGGCTCTTGTCGCCCGGATGTCCGATACCGACGCGCACGCGGCGATAGTCGTTGCCGACGTGCGCCGTGATCGAGCGCAGGCCGTTGTGCCCGGCGATGCCGCCGCCCGCCTTCACGCGCACCTTGCCGGGCGGCAGGTCGAGCTCGTCGTGCACCACCGCGATGTCGGCGAGCGGCAGCTTGTAGAAGTGCGCCGCCTCGCCGACCGCGCGGCCGGACTCGTTCATGTAGGTGCCGGGCAGAAGGAGCAGCACGCGCTCGGCGCCGATCGAGCCTTCGGTGGCGACCCCCTGAAAGCGCCGCCGCCACGGAGGAAATCCGTGGCGGCGGGCGATCTCCTGCACCACCATGAAGCCGATGTTGTGCCGGTTGCCGACGTGCTCCGTGCCCGGATTGCCGAGCCCGACCACGAGGCGCATCGAGAGGCCTCCGTGCCGGCTTACTTCTTGTCGCCGCCTCCGCCGGCCGGCGCCGCGGCGCCTGCCGCGGGCGCCCCACCAGGCGCCGCTCCGGGCGCCGCTCCGGGCGCGCCCGCCGCGCCGGCTTCGGTCGCGGCTGCGGCAGCTGCGGCCGCCGCCGCGGCGGCTTCCGCCGCCGCCTTCATCTCTTCGGCGTAGCCCGACGGCGGCACGATGGTGACGAGGGTGGCGTCGCCGCGCACGATCGCCCGCACGCCGGGCGGCAGCGTCACGTCGCTCAGGTGCCGCGAATGGCTGATCTCGAGACCCGAAATGTCGACGTCGATCGCGTCGGGGATCGCGTCCGCCGAGCAGACCACCTCGAGATGGTGAGTCACGATGTTGACGGCGCCGCCGCGCTTCACGCCGGGCGACTGGTCGACGTTCTTCACATGCACCGGAATACGCACCCGGATGCTCGCGCCCTCGCCGAGGCGGAGAAAATCCACATGGATCGGATTGTCGCGCACCGGATCGACCTGGAAGTCGCGCGGGATGGTGCGGTGCTTCTTGCCGTCGATCTCGATGTTGCAGATGCTGGTGAGGAACTTGCCCGCATAGATGCGGTGCTTGAGCTCGTCATAGTCGAGCGCGATTGCGAGCGGGGGCTGGTTGTCGCCGTAGATCACGCCCGGCACCTTGCCGTCGCGACGCACGGCCCGGGCGGCCCCCTTGCCGGCCCGCGGACGCGCCGTCGCCTTCAATTCATTGACGGTCGCCATTGTCGATATCCTTCGCGTTTTTGCGCTGTTTGAAGTGGCCGCGGCATGCCTCCAGGGGTGTCGGGGCCGCGGACCGCGGGCTTATAGCCGCGCCGTCGCGCGCTGACAAGGAAGCAACGGCCCGCGGCACGCCGGCGCCGGCCGCCGAACACACGGTCAAGCCGTTGAAACGACTACATTGTCGGCGGAGGCGGGCCGCCAGGCGGCTCCTGCGGAGCGCTCGGCGGCTGGGTCATCGGCGGCCAAGCGGCCGCGGCGAGCTTGCCCTCGAGGGCGGCGATGCGCGCCTTGAGCGCCTCGTTCTCCTCGCGCGCGAGCTGCGCCATCTCTTTCACGGCCTCGAATTCCTCGCGCTGCACCACCTCGAGCTCGCGCAGGATGCGCTCGGCCTGGGTGCGAAAGAGCGTGTCGAACTCGCGTCGCACGCCGGAGGCGACGCCGGCCGCATCGTTCATCAGCCGCGCGATCTCGTCGAAAAAGCGGTTCTGGGTCTGGGTCATCAGGCTCTCCGCGCCGGTCAGGCCGCGCCCTCAGAATGGCGATCGGGGAGCGCCGCCGCAAGGCACCGATCTTTTTGGCGCCGAACTTTGCCGTCGAACGGTTAGCGCCGCACTGCCGCCCACCCTTGACGCCACCGGCCACTTCCCGCATCACCGCACCGGCGACCATTGCGCATTGGCTCCGGATTCATCTCATGCGGCTCGCGGTCCTGCCGTATCCCAAGCTCGACCCGGTGCTGATCAAGATCGGGCCGTTCTCGATCCGCTGGTATGCGCTCGCCTACATCTTCGGCATCCTGATCGGCTGGCTCTATGCGCGCAGGATGATCGTCAACGAGCGCCTGTGGGGCGGACCGGCGCCGTTCACCCTGCTCGACTTCGACGATTTCGTCCTGTGGGTCACGCTCGGCATCATTCTGGGCGGCCGCACCGGCTACGTGCTGTTCTACAATCTCGACGTCTACGTCGCGCACCCGCTCGAGATGTTCAAGCTGTGGGACGGCGGCATGTCGTTCCACGGCGGCTTCCTCGGCTGCGTCGCGGCGGTCGTGCTGTTCGCCCTCAAGCGCCACATCCCGTTCCTGTCGCTCGGCGACGTCACCTGCGCGGTCGGGCCGATCGGGCTTTTCCTCGGCCGGCTCGCCAATTTCGTCAACGGCGAGCTGTGGGGCCGGCCGACCGACGTGCCGTGGGCGATGGTGTTTCCGAACGGCGGCGACATCCCGCGCCATCCGAGCCAGCTCTACGAGGCGACGCTCGAGGGACTGGTCCTCTTTATTGTGCTCAACGTGCTGGTGCGGCGCGGCGCGCTCAAGCGGCCGGGCCTGATCATCGGCCTGTTCGCGATCGGCTATGCGATGATGCGCTCGTTCTGCGAGCTGTTTCGCGAGCCCGACAAGCAGCTCGGCTTCATCTGGCACGAGATGACCATGGGCATGCTGCTGTCGGTGCCGCTTTTCATCGCCGGCATCGGCTTCCTGGCTTACGCGCTGCGAACCAAGCCGCTCGGGAGCACCGGATGACCGGCGCGGACACGCTGGAAAGCGAGATCCGCCGGCTGATCATGATCGCCGGGCCGATGCCGGTGTCCGAATTCATGGGCCACTGCCTCGGCCATCCGAAATTCGGCTACTACGTCACGCACGATCCGATCGGCGCGGGCGGCGATTTCACCACCTCGCCGGAGATCAGCCAGATGTTCGGCGAGCTGCTCGGCCTGTGGTCCGCGGCGGTATGGCGCCAGATGGGCGCGCCGGCGAACGTGCGCCTGATCGAGCTCGGGCCGGGGCGCGGCACGATGATGCACGACATGCTGCGCGCCGCGCACGTCATGCCGGATTTCCGCAGGGCGCTCGCGGTCGACCTCGTGGAGACGAGCCCGGTGCTGCGGGCGCGCCAGCAGCAGACGCTCGGCAAAGTCGACGTCGCGGTCGCCTGGCACGATGCGCTCGCCGACGTGCCAGAGGGACCGGCGATCATCGTCGCCAACGAGTTCTTCGACGCGCTGCCGGTCAATCAGGCGGTCAGGCAGGCGGACGGCTGGCACGACCGCATCGTCAATATCGACGACCACGGCAATCTCGCATTTGCGCTGGCGGGCGAGACGCTGAAATTCTTCGAGCAGACCCTGCCGCCGCAGGTGCGCATGGCGGAGGTCGGCGCGATCTACGAATGGCGCGGCGACGGGCTGCCGCTCGAGATCGGCCGGCGCGTGGTGCATGGCGGCGGCGGCGCGCTGATCATCGACTACGGCCATGCCGAGAGCATGATCGGCGACACTTTTCAGGCGCTGCGCAGCCAGCGCCGGGCCGATCCGCTGCTCTCGCCCGGCCTCGCCGACCTGACCGCCCATGTCGATTTCCAGGCCTTGGGATCGTCGGCCGAAAGCATCGGCGCGCGCGTGCACGGGCCGGTCGACCAGGCGACGTTCCTGCGCCGGCTCGGCATCGAGCAGCGCGCCGCCAATCTCAAGAAGGTGGCGCCGCCCGAAAAGGCGGCGGCGGTCGACCTCGCGCTCGCGCGGTTGACCGCGGGCGGCGCGAGCGGCATGGGACATATGTTCAAGGCGCTCGGCATCTCGACGCCCGAGATCGCGGCGTTGCCCGGCTTCGAGGTGTGATGCTGCTGCAGGCCCCATCGCTGACGGCGCTCGACGGCGTCCGCCATGCCTTCTTCACCCGCGCGGGCGGCGTATCGCAGGGGATCTATGCCAGCCTCAACGGCGGCGTCGGCTCGAACGACGACCGCGCGCACGTCGCCGAGAACCGCGCCCGCATGGCGGCGGCGCTCGGCGTCGCGCCGGCCGCGCTGATGACGCCCTACCAGATCCATTCCGCCGACGTGGTGGTCGCCGAAGCGCCGTGGGATGCGGCGGCGCGGCCGCGCGCCGACGCGCTGGTGACGCGGGTTCCGGGGCTCGCGATCGGGGTATCGACCGCCGATTGCGGGCCGGTGCTGCTCGCCGACCCGACGGCGCGGGTGATCGGTGCGGCGCATGCGGGCTGGCGCGGCGCGCTCGCCGGCGTCACCGACGCGGCGATCGCCGCAATGGAGCGGCTCGGGGCCGGGCGCGCGCCCCACGGCGCCCCGCGC
>Ga0335081_10009457_pt1 | contig 15695 bp, 15 predicted proteins | sample Lox_Sample_35_FD_206713 | JGI IMG/M metagenome (GOLD analysis project Ga0335081, IMG submission 206713) | Soil microbial communities from Loxahatchee National Wildlife Refuge, Florida, United States - Lox_Sample_3.5 | ecosystem: Environmental > Terrestrial > Soil > Wetlands | place: USA... | reverse complement strand
CTCGGCGAGCCGGCGTTCGACGTGCTCGTCCAGCACGACCGGCTCGCTGTAGCGCTCGCCGCCGTGGACGATGCGGTGCGAGACCGCCTCGGCGCCGCGGAGCTCACCGGCGAGCGCGTCGCGCAGGCGATCGCGGTCGGCGCCGCGCGGCCCGGCGGGCAGCTCGCGCTCTCCCAGTACCCGATCGCGGCCGTCGAGCAGCGCGAGCTTGAGGCTGCTCGAGCCGGCGTTGACGGTCAGCACCCGCACCGGGGCGGCGCCTACGTCGCGCCGGGCGACCCCGGCCAGGTCCAATCGCGCAGCTCGGGCGGGTCGTCGCCGTGTTCGCGGGTGTAGGCGCGGTGGCGCAGGCGTTCGTCGACCATCCGCTGGCGCAGGTGCGCGTGGCGCTCGCCCAGGCCCGGCACGCGGTCGATCACGTCCATGACCAGGTGGAAGCGGTCGAGGTCGTTGAGCATGACCATGTCGAACGGGGTCGTGGTGGTGCCCTCCTCCTTGTAGCCGCGCACGTGAATGTTGGCGTGGTTGGTGCGCCGGTAGGTGAGCCGGTGGATCAACAGGGGATAGCCGTGGTAGGCGAACACAACGTGCTGGGAGGTGGTGAAGATGGCGTCGAACTCGCGGTCGGAGAGGCCGTGTGGGTGCTCGGTGTCGGGCTCCAGCCGGAACAGGTCGACGACGTTCACAACGCGTACCTTCAGCTCGGGCAGCTCGTGCATCAGGATCGCGGCGGCGGCGAGCGTCTCGAGCGTGGGCACGTCGCCCGCGCAGGCGAGCACCACATCGGGCTCCTGTCCCTCGTCGTTGCTGGCCCAGTCCCACACGCCGATCCCACGTGTGCAGTGGTCGATCGCGTCCTCCATCGACATGTAGTTGAGCGCCGGCTGCTTGCCGGCCACGATCACGTTGACGTACTGGCGGCTGCGCAGGCAGTGGTCGGCGACCGACAAGAGGCAGTTGGTGTCGGGCGGCAGGTAGACCCTCACGACCTCGGCCTTCTTGTTGACGACGTGGTCGATGAAGCCGGGGTCCTGGTGGGAGAAGCCGTTGTGGTCCTGGCGCCAGACGTGCGAGGAGAGCAGGTAGTTCAGCGACGCGAGCGGGGCCCGCCAGGGGATCGTGCGCGTCACCTTCAGCCACTTGGCGTGCTGGTTGAACATCGAGTCGACGATGTGGATGAAGGCCTCGTAGCAGTTGAACAGCCCGTGGCGGCCGGTCAGCACGTAGCCCTCCAGCCAGCCCTGGCAGAGGTGCTCCGAGAGCACCTCCATGACCCTGCCCTCCGGGGCCAGGTACTGGTCGCCGGGCTCGGTCTGCGCCTCCCACACGCGGTTGGTGGCCTCGAACACGGCGTCCAGTCGGTTGGACAGGGTCTCGTCGGGGCCCATCAGCCGGAAGCTCCGCGGGTTGCGCGCGATCACGTCGCGCAGGAAGCCGCCGAGCACGCGTGTGGCTTCGCTCATCTCGGTGCCGGGGTGCTCGACCGCGACGGCATGGTCGCGGAAGTCGGGCATCTCCAGCGGCTGCAACAGCCGCCCGCCGTTGGCGTGCGGGTTGGCCCCCATGCGCCGGTGCCCGCGGGGGGCGAGCGCGGCCAGCTCCTCGCGCAGCGTCCCGCGCCCGTCGAACAGCTCCTCGGCGCGGTAGGAGCGCATCCAACGCTCGAGCTCGGTCAGGTGCTCCGGCTTGGTCGCGAGTTCTCCCAACGGGATCTGATGCGATCGGAACGAGCCCTCCGCGGGCAGCCCGTCCACCTCCTTCGGCCCGGTCCAGCCCTTGGGCGTGCGCAGCACGATCATCGGCCAGCGCGGCCTGCCCTTCGCCCCCCCGGAGCGCGCCGCGCGCTGGATCTCGGCGATCTTGGCGGTGGCCTCGTCGAGCGCTGCAGCCATCTGCTGGTGCACCGGGTCGGGCTCGGAGCCCGTCACGAAGCGCGGCTCGTAGCCGTAGCCCTCGAGCAGAGCCGCCAGCTCGTCCTCGGGGATGCGGGCCAGGATCGTCGGGTTGGCGATCTTGAAGCCGTTGAGGTGCAGGACCGGCAGCACCGCCCCGTCGTGTGCCGGGTTCAGGAACTTGTTCGAATGCCAGCTGGCCGCCAGCGGGCCGGTCTCGGCCTCGCCGTCCCCGACCACGGCGCACACCAGCAGGTCGGGGTTGTCGAACGCGGCGCCGTGGGCATGGACGAGGGCGTAACCGAGCTCGCCCCCCTCGTGGATCGAGCCGGGCGTCTCCGGAGCCGCGTGGCTGGGCACGCCCCCCGGGAAGGAGAACTGCCGGAACAGGCGCCGCAGCCCCTCCTCGTCGCGGCCGACGCGGGGGTAGACCTCGCTGTAGGTCCCCTCCAGGTAGACGTTGGCGACCACGCCTGGGGCGCCGTGGCCGGGTCCCGTGACGAACATCGCGTTCAGGTCCCGCTCGCGGATGACGCGGTTCAGGTGGGCGTAGATCAGGTTCAGCCCCGGGGTCGTGCCCCAGTGGCCGAGCAGGCGGGGCTTGGTGTGCTCGAGCCGCAGCGGTTCGCGCAGCAGCGGGTTGTCGAGCAGGTAGATCTGTCCCACCGAGAGGTAGTTGGCCGCGCGCCAGTAGGCGTCGATCAGCCGCAGCTCCTCGTCCGTCAGCGGCCCCGCAGCCGGTGCGGGCCGGGGCGCCGCGGAGCCCCAGGCGTCGGCGGGGCCCGAGGAGTGGGCTCGAGGCCCGTCGGTGGTGGCTCTCGGTGACGTGGCGACGGACTCCGGGAGAGTTTCCTGATCAGTGTGGCGGGGCGGCCTGATCGGGGTGATACCGCATATAGGATGCTCGCGCACCCAGCCGAGGAGACCGACCAGTGTTTGAGAACGTGCTTGTAGGGGTCGACGGCAGTCCCTTTGGCCAGGACGCGGTCGCGCTCGCGGGACGGCTCCTGGCCGATGGCGGCCGTCTTACCCTCGTGCACGTCCACCAGGGCCGCCTGCACCCGCTGCACGCCATCACGCCCGGGCTCCTGGACGAGGAGAGCGCCGCCTCCGAGAAGCTGCTGCGCGAGGAGCGCGAGCGGGCCGGCGTCAGAGCCCAGGCGGTAAGCGCCATCGGGGCCTCGCCCGCGGGGGCCCTGCACGAGCAGGCCGAGGAACGGGACGCCGACCTGCTGGTCGTGGGCTCCTCTCACCGCAGCCCGTTCGGGCGGGTGATGCTCGGCGACGACGCCCGCCGGGCGCTCAACGGCGCTCCGTGCGCCGTGGCGATCGCCGCCAAGGGGTATGCGGAGGCGCCCGCGCCGCTGGCCCGCGTCGGGGTCGGCTACAACGAGAGCCCCGAGAGCCGGGCGGCGCTCGGGGCGGCGCGCTCGATCGCCGCGCAGACCGGCGCCAAGGTGCTCGCACTGGAAGTGATCTCGATCCCCACGTACGCCTACACGGGCATGATTCCCCCTTCGGTGGGAGACGCGATCGACACCGTCCTGGGCGAGGCCAACGACCGCATGCGGGCCCTGGAGGGGGTCGACGGCCGCGCCGCCTATGGCCTCACGGGCGAGGAGCTCGCGGCGTTCGGCGACGAGCTCGACCTGCTGGTGGTGGGGTCCCGCAGCTACGGCCCCGTCAAGCGGCTGGTGCTGGGAAGCACCTCCGACTACCTGGAGCGCCACGCCCGCTGCTCGCTGCTGGTCCTGCCCCGCTCGGCCGCGGAGGGCTCGTCATGAGCCGGTCTTCCGAGGGCGAGGAGGGCAGGCAGACGCCCGCCGAGGAGGGCGGGGGGACGGGCGCGACCGTGCGGATCGTGCTGGCCGACGATCACGCGGTGGTCCGCAGCGGCCTGAGGATGCTGCTCGACAGCGAGCCCGAGTTCGAAGTGGTGGCGGAGGCGAGCGACGTCGACAACGCCGCGCGTTACGTGCGGGGTCACCACCCGGACGTGCTCGTGCTCGACCTGAACATGCCCGGCGGCTCGAGCCTCGACGCGATCCCCCAGATCCGTAGCGAGTCGCCCGACACCCAGATCGTGGTCCTGACGATGCAGCAGGAGCCGGCCTTCGCCCGCCAGGCGCTCGGCGCGGGGGCGCTCGGGTACGTGCTCAAGGAGGCGGCGGACGAGGAGCTGGTGGAGGCCGTCCGCCGCGCGGCGGCGGGGGAGAGCTACCTGAACCCGCGGCTCGGTGCGCGGATCGCCGCCGAGCCGCCGCCCGGCCCCCCGGACGATCTGTCCGAGCGGGAGGTGGACGTCCTGCGCCTGATCGCCCTCGGCCATACGAACGCGGAGATCGCCGAACAGCTGTACCTGTCGGTCCGCACCGTGGAGACCCACCGCTCCCACATCCAGCAGAAGCTGGGCCGCTCCAGCAGGGCCGAGCTCGTCGGCTACGCGCTCGAGCGGGGTCTCATCGCGGGCTAGCGTCCCCGCCGCCGCCGCCGCCGCCGCCGCCGGCGGCGGCGGCGTAGTGCTCGCGCCAGATCAGCCGGTAGATAGGGATCCACCGCGGGATCCTGTTGATCACCGGGATGAAGGGGACGACGATGAAGGCCAGGCTGAGCACGCCCATCACGAGCATCACGAGGATGTCGGCGTTTTCGGAGGCCTTGAACGGTTCGACCTGGTACCACAGCGCATACAGCCACAGCCACGGCTGTCCGGGGTAGCTGCCCGTCTCGTTCATCAGCCCCCACTGCTCGCCGAGCAGATGCTGGGCCTGCGCGCGTTCTTCCAGCAGCCCACCGTCGGCCATCAACAGCAGGGGCTTGGTGTAGTCGGTTTGGAAGAACTGCCTGCTCGTCAGCAGACTGCCTTCGAGGCCGCCGCTCTGTGCCAGCGAGACGAGCCCTTCCATCATCGTCGGCACCGGGCCGCTCCCTGGCGCGGTGACGATCACCCTGCCGGTGCCGCGCTGTTCGGCGACCGTCCTCGGCAGCGGCTTTTCTTCTTCCTTGGCGGCTTCGTATTCTTCGAGCGGCTTCGCGTACGCCGTCGCCCAGGCCTTCTTGGTCTGTTCCGGAGCGGCCCGGTAGCGCGCGAGGGCGCTCGCCAGGGTGGGGTCGCCGGTGACCGTCCTCAGCGGTTCGATCACGTAGGCCTGCGCCGTATCGATCGGATGACTGACCCCGAGCCATTTCTGCGGCTTCAGGATCCACGCTTGCTGGCCTTCGCCGTTGTGGTTGTAGGGCGGGCCGTATTCGGCGGTGTCGCTGGTGCCGTTGAGCTCCTTGGCGGCCGTGGCGAGGAAGTTCACGGGCAGCGAGCGCGACCATTGGGCGACCGTGCTGGGCCTGTCGTCGGGCGAGGAGAAGAGGATCGTCAACAGCACCGCCAGCAGGCCGATCACCCCCGTTGCGATGCACAGCTCTTTGACGAGGTCGTACGGGTAGTAACCGCCCGCCCACGGTCTCGTGTCGTCGCGCGGCCGGCGCGGGCTCACGCGGTCGGCTCCGGCGAAGGCGACGGCTCGGGTGGGGGCTCCGGCGCCGCTGCGGGGCCAGAGCCGCCGGCGCGGGCGGGGAGCTTCTTGTCGAGCTCGATCGGGGGGACAACCCCGTGGCGGCGCACGAGCAGCACGTGCGCGGACACCAGCACGACAACCGCCACCGGCAGCAGCAGCACGTGGTAGCTGTACATCTGGCCGAAGTTGGTGAGGTTGAAGAAGGCTCCGATCCCGACCGAGTTCATCGCGTCCTTGGCCTGCGTGGAGATCCACTGGGCGTCGAAGTTCTGCTGCGAGACATAGCCCGTGAGAGCGGCCGGGATCGCCACCAGGAAGACGATCGCGCCGGTGATCCACACGCGCGCACGCCCGCCGCGCCAGGCGGCCATCCAGTACTTCCCCCACAGGTGCACGACCATCACGAAGAAGAACAGCTCCACCGACCACAGGTGGATGCTGTTGAAGAAGTGGCCGACGCTCGTGAAGTGCCACCACGCGGGGCCCTTCAGCGTGAGGATGCAACCCGACGCGATGACCACGATCAGCGACGCGATGCTGGCCACCCCGAACACGTAGATCCAGGAGGCGACGTACGTCGGCTGTCCGTCGGGGAGGAGCTTCTCCGGGGGCAGCGCCGCGACCGCGCGGCGGCGCAGTTTGACCGTCCAGGACCTGGGGTCGCCTTCGGTCGCCGCCCCGCTCGGCGGCGTTGCCGCGGGCGCGCTCACTTGGATGCTTCCCGCCGCTTCGCGGCGCCCGGGAACGGGAGCAGGATCGCGAGCGCGAACACGACCAGCATCAGCCCGATCACCACCACGTTCGCCACCGAGAGGTGGATGAAGTGCCAGTCCACCGTGTGAGCCGGGTGGTTGAGGTTGAAGGCCGCCCCGACGACCCTTGTGCTCGCTAGCCACGACATCGCGCGACGAGGCTATGGCGCCGCGGGGACGGGCCGCATCCGTACTTCCCCGGCGTGAGTGTGAGAGATTCCTCACGCGGGAGGCGGGGTCCGCGGAGCCTACGTGTGGCGCTAGGGTGGCGCCGATGCGCGCGATCCCGACAGCGCCCGTCGCGGCCGGCGCCCTGATCGCCGGCTACGCCGTCGCCGCCTCGAGCGGCTCGCGACCGGCCGGCGGGCTCGTGCTCGCGGCCGGGGGGCTGTGGTGCGTGCGCGAGTGGGACCGGCGCAACGGCAGGCGCACGGCGCTCGTGCTGGGCTCGGTCGGCACGGCTGCGTTCGTGCTCTCGCACGTGCTCGCGTCCCGGATCGGGGCGTGGCCCTCGGTGCTGTCGGTGGCGGCGGCGACGGCGCTGGCAGCGGGCCTGCTGTCAGACCGGCGTATGGCGGCTGCGCCCGCCTGATCCGCCGGCCGCGGGTGTGCCCGTGGTCCGATCTGGCGACCGGCGGGTAGCGGTCGAAGACTCTTGAATGCCGATTCGCCGTTTGGCGGTCGAGGTCGCTTGAATGCCGATTCGGCGCTCGGGTACGGTGGGGGCGCGATGGCCCAGGCCTCCGTGACGATCGCCGACACGCCCCTCGGGCCGCCGCCCCAGGACCTTCCACTGGAGCGGCCGGACTTCCAGATCGTCCCGCCCGCCGGACTGCCGATCGTGGCCGTCGTGATGGCCCTGCTGACGGAGCTCAAGAAGCCGCGGCCAAACCCCCAGGTCATCGAGCGCCGCTTGCGGCCCTTCATCTACAGCGCCGGCGCCACAGGGCTGATGCAGGTGGCGACCTTCGTGATCATGACCAAGCTGGCCACGGCATGAGCGAGCGCCGCCTGCCACCGGTGACGCAGGTCGGCATGCTCTCGCTGGCGCTGATCATCGCCTCCGGGATCTAGCTCGCCGCCCACATCCCCGAGCATGTCCCACTTGGACCCTCGATCGCGCTCGTGAGCGCGGCGGCGCTGGCCCTTGGCGGGATCCTGCTCGCGCTCTGGCGCGTGGCGGGCTTCCCCTGGGGGCGCTTCTTCGAGGTCGCCCGGTGGGCGCTGCTCGCCTACGCGGCGGTGGCCGGGATGATCGAGTACGTGTTCCTGCGCAACAGCACCAGTGGCGGACCGCTCGTGCTGTTGACGCTCTCGCTGGCGATCTTCGCGCTGGACGTCACGTTGCTGATCTCCTTCACGGTGGCCCGCTACGCGGACTAGTGAACGCCCGCCCGGCGCCCGCCTGTGCGCACCGTGATAATGCCGCGGATGCGCGCCATCCAGATCGTTCGTGAGACGGGACCCGACAGCGCCCTCGAGCTCGTGGAGCTGCCCGAGCCGGAGGCCTCCCACATGCTCACACCCGGCGAAGGGGTGGTGGTGGACGTGCACGCGGCGGGCGTGTCGTTCCCCGAGCTGCTGCAGACCAGGGGTCAGTACCAGCTCAAACCCGACCTTCCGTTCGTGCCGGGCAGCGAGGTGGGGGGCGTGGTGCGCAGCGCTCCGGCGGGAGCCGCCGTGAAGGAGGGGGACAGGGTCGCCGCCTTCTGCGCGCTCGGGGGCTTCGCCGAGACCGCCGTGGCGCCCGAGTTCTTCACCTTCGAGCTGCCCGAGGAGCTGGACTTCGCGCAGGGTGCGGCGCTGGTCCTCAACTATCACACCGCCTACTTCGCGCTCGTGATGCGGGGGCGGCTCAAACGCGGTGAGAGCGTGCTCGTGCACGGCGCCGCCGGCGGCGTGGGCACCGCTTCGCTGCAGGTCGCCAAGGCCTCGGGCGCGCACACGATCGCGCTGGTCTCCACCGAGGAGAAGGCGCGTGTCGCCGAACGGGCGGGAGCCGAGCGGACCCTGGTGATCGACGAGGGCTGGAAGGACGAGGTCAAGGAGATCTCCGGCGGCGGCGTGGACGTGGTGCTCGACCCGGTCGGCGGCGACCGCTTCACCGACAGCCTGCGCTCGCTGCGCGAGGACGGCCGACTGGTGGTGGTCGGCTTCACCGGCGGCTCGATCCCCGAGGTGCGTGTCAACCGCCTGCTGCTGAACAACACCGAGGTGGTAGGGGCGGGCTGGGGCGCCTACGTGATGGGCAAGCCCGAGCTCAACCGGCGTGTGGGGGCCGCGATCGGGGCGATGGTGTCCGCCGGCTACGTGCGCCCGCCGGTGGGCGCGCGGTTCCCCCTCGAGCAGGCGGCCGAGGCCCTGAAGCTGCTCGACGAGCGCCGTGCGACCGGGAAGGTCGTGCTCGACGTGCGCCCCGGCTAGGCGCCGGCGGCGCCCACCAGAGTTCGGCGGCGCCCACCAGAGTTCGGCGGCGCCCACAGATTCCGGCGACGCCCGAGGAGGGCTCCGGCGGCGCCCCGACCGGGCTCCGGCGGCGCGGGCTCCTGATAGCGTGGCCGCGCCCATGTGCCATCGCTCACAGCTCGCATGAGCAGCGGTCCATGAAGGCCATCGGGGCAGGCCTTCCGCGGACGGCCACCACGACGCAGATGTACGCGCTCGAAAAGCTGGGCTTCAGCCCCTGCTACCACATGCGCGACCTGCTAGCCGACCTCGGGGCGGGGCTGCCGCTGTGGGAGGAGGTGGCCGACGGCTCACCCGACTGGGAGCGGATCTTCGGCGAGGCGACCTCGACCTGCGACTGGCCCTCGGCGCGCTACTACCGCGAGCTGACCGACCACTACCCGGAATCGAAGGTGGTACTGAGTGTCCGCGACGGCGCGGGGTGGGCCGCCAGCATGCAGGAAACCGTGTGGGGCGTCTACCACGGGGACAGCGTCCTGCACCACCTCTGCCGCGCCCGCGCGGTGCTCGATCCGCTGTGGAACCGCTACATGGCGCTGATGACCCGCATGACCTGGGACGAGGGGGGCGCCCTCGCGGGCGACACCTCGACCGCCGCGGGCCTGGTGGCCGCGATGGAGCGCTGGAACGACACGGTCAAACGGACGGTGCCGCCCGAGCGCCTGCTGGCGTGGGACCCGCGCGACGGCTGGGAGCCGTTGTGTGAGTTCCTGGATGTTCCCGTGCCCGACGAGCCGCTGCCCCGGCTCAACGACACCGCCTCCTTCCGGGAGGGGATCATCGGCGGGGCCCTCGACGTGGTCAACGAGTGGTGGCAGACCCGCGAGCGCCCCGCGAGCGGGCTGCACGGCGCCGCGCTCTAGGACGCCAGCTAGCCCTTGACGGTTCCCGAGGTCCCGAGCACGTTGCCGCTGCCGTCGATCGCCTGCACCGCGAGGTACGGGGGCGGGTCCTGCACCGGGATCGCCGTCTCGAAGCCCGTCTTGGGGACCATCGAGACCGGTGCCAGCGTGCTCGGGGAGGCGCCGCCCAGCAGCCGCCAGCTGGCCGTGCGGGTGTCTCCGTTCCAGCTCACGTAGGCGGTCCCCGAGTTCGCCGAGGAGGCGGTCGCCGTGAGCGCCGGGCCGTGGGGAGGGGCGCCGGCCCAGGTGAACCGGTAGCTGCGATAGGACTGGTAGGAGCCGTGCCAATGGGCGTCGTAGATGAGCTGGTTGGACGAGTTGAATTCGGAGAAGTAGGGCTGGGCTCCCCAGCCGATGAACAGGTTGCCGTTGGGCAGCGGCTGGGCGTTGCCCTGGCTGCCCGATGACAGCGGCTGGGGGTGCACGAACTGGGCCAGCACCGACTCGGTGTCGGTCTTCGCGTTGATCGACAGCAGCAGCGCGCGCGACTGGTGGTGGACGACGGGCACCGCGCCGTTGTCGAACACGGTGATCTGCCCGTTGCCGAGCCAGCTGGCGTCGTGCTGGAAGGCGGTGGCGGCGCCGCTTGTCAACTTGACGGTCGAGTGCCGGCCGCCGATCCGGTTGATCAGCTGCCCGGTGAGGGTGTTCAGTTCGTATATCCCCCAGGTGTTGCGCGCCGAGATCAGCGTGCGCCCGTTGGTGAGTTCGTCGATCGAGTTCAGGTGGAAGTAGTCGAACGGCCATTCGGGGTCCGAGTGGGTGGGCGTCGAATACGATTCGCGCAGGCCGACGTGGTCGATGCTCGTCCATTCGCGGCGGACCAGTCCGGTGGCGATGTCGACTTCCTGGATGGCGGTGTTCGTGACCGCCCCGCGGTGGGGGCCGCCGAGCGAGGACAGGTCGCATTCGATCGGCTCGAAGACCGTGAACAGCGCCGTGCCGCGCCCCGTGACGTGGAAGTCGTGCAGGTCGGCCAGGTAGCCGTTGCCGCCGTGCACGCGCCCGATTTCGTGGTAGGAGCTGTTGACGATCACCTCTTCGCCCTGCCCGAAGCCCTGCGGCGTGACCATGCCCTGCCACCACGTCAGCACGCGGCTCGGCCCGTACTGCTGGACCTGGAGGTTGGTGGCGTCGAGCTGCCAGGGCAGCGGGTGGAACCACACGAGGTTGCCGGATTCGTCGAAGATCATCGGCCCCGACGCGCCGGGACCGGCGTAGGGGGCGCTGAACAGGTAACCCGGGGAGGTACCTTCGTTGTGGACGGTCACTTCCAGGACCGGGGGGGTCAGATCGGGGGCCGAGTGGAAGTGCTGCATCTCCTTGAGGTTTTCTTTGGGTTTCGTCGGGGCCGACCGCCACAGCCCCTCGTCGGGGTGGGAGACCACGAAGTGGAAGGCGAAGCTGTGGGGGGCCACACGGAGCCTGGCCTTCACCCACACCGTCTCGCCGGGGAAGAAGGGCCTGGCCGGGACGAAGCTCGCACCGTCGCCCTGGGAGTAGGAGCGCAGCGAGCCCGAGTGGGAGCCGCTGGAGGATCCGCTGACTTTGATCGCGGTGATCGCATGACGGGGCACGCCGACGATGCTGATCTGCGTCTCGGGAGAGGAGTCGTAGGAGTCGGGCAGCGGCGACACCGCGATGTGGCTGCCGGGGAGCACGTCGGAGACGTTGAAGCGCTGGGGCTCGCAACGGGGTACGGTCGGGGGGGCGCCGAACGCCGCCTGCTCGGCTTCGATGCGGTGCGATGCGATCGACAGCGTGGTGACGCTCGCGAGCACCACGAGCAGGGCCCCGAGCAGCAGGACCTTGTGTAGGAGCGACAGCGACACTCGCGGCCTGAAGCGGCGGCCGGAGGCCGGGTTAGGACGGGTCATCTGATCCCTTCGAGCGGCACCGTTAGGTGTTGACGCAGCAGCATCCTAGAAGTTGCGCGTCACGGAACCGCGGCCGGGCCGCGGCTAGAAGACGGGAGACTCCGAGTAGTCGCCGAAGACCTGCTGCAGGGCGGCCACGATCTCGCCCTCGCTGGCGCTCGCCCGGGCGCAGCCGATCAGCCCCTCCATCAGGTTGCGCGTCTCGTCGGCCGCATCGTCGCGGAGGCGGGACAGGGAGGTCTCCACCGCCTCGCCGTCGCGCGCCGCGCGCGCCGCCTGCAGCCGCCCGATCTGCTTGCGCTCGAGCGCGGGGTCGACGCGCATCGTGGGGATCTCCTCCTCCTCGGAGGCCTCGAAGCTGTTGACCCCCACCACGATCCGCTGCCCCGAGTCGATCTCCTGCTGCAGCTCGAACGCGGCGTTGGCGATCTCGCGCTGGGGGTAGTTGCGCTTGACCGCTTCCACCATCCCCCCGAGCTCGTCGATCTTGGCGAAGTACTCGTAGGCGCTGCGCTCCATCTCGTCGGTCAGGGCCTCGACGAAGTAGGACCCGCCGAGCGGGTCGACGGTGTTCGTGACGCCGGTCTCGTGGGCCAGCACCTGCTGGGTGCGCAGGGCCACGGTCACCGCCTCCTCGGTCGGCAGGGCGAGCGCCTCGTCGTAGGAGTTGGTGTGCAGCGACTGGGTGCCGCCGAGCACGGCCGCGAGCGCCTCCACGGCGGTGCGGACGATGTTGTTGAGCGGTTGCTGGGCCGTGAGGCTCACCCCGGCCGTCTGGCTGTGGAAGCGCATCTGCCAGGAGCGGGGGTCGCGGGCGCCGAAGGTGTCCCGCATCTCCCGGGCCCAGATGCGCCGTGCCGCCCGGTACTTGGCGATCTCCTCGAAGAAGTCGATCTGGGCGTTGAAGAAGAACGACAGCCGGGGCGCGAACTCGTCCACGTCGAGTCCCCGCGCGACGGCCTGCTCGACGTACGTGAGGCCGTCCTTGAGCGTGAAGGCGAGCTCCTGCTGGGCGTTCGAGCCGGCCTCGCGGATGTGGTAGCCGGAGATCGAGATCGGGTGCCAGCGCGGCATCCGGCGCGAGCACCACTCGATCATGTCCCCGCACAGGCGCATCGCGGGATCCACCGGGAAGCACCACTCCTTCTGGGCGATGTACTCCTTGAGGATGTCCGCCTGGATCGTCCCCGACAGCCGCTCGGGCGTGGTCGGGTGGGCGGGGTCGCTCTCGGCCGCCACCACGTAGAAGGCGAGCATGATCGCCGCCGGGGCGTTGATCGTCATCGACACGGACACCTCGCCGAGGTCGATCCCGGAGAACAGCGTCCGCATGTCCTCGAGGGTGTCCACCGCGACGCCCTCGCGCCCCACCTCGCCCAGCGAGCGGGGGTGATCGGAGTCGTGGCCCATCAGGGAGGGCATGTCGAACGCCGTCGACAGCCCCGTCTGGCCGTGGTCGAGCAGGTAGTGGAAGCGGGCGTTGGTCTCCTCGCTCGTCCCGAAGCCGGCGAACTGGCGCATCGTCCACAGCCGCCCCCGGTACATCGTGGCGTGGATCCCCCGCGTGAAGGGGTACTCCCCGGGGCGCCCGATCGGGTCCTCCGGCCCGCCGGCCCCGGCCGGCAGGTCGGCCTCGGTGTAGAGCTCCCGCACGGGCTCGCCGGACAGCGTGCGGAAGCGCTCCTCGCCCGAGCGGGAGTCGTCGTCCTGCCCGGACGCGGGTTTGGCGGTCACTGCCATGGCCGCGGTCAATGCTACCCCCAGCGCCGCGCGCCACCGGCGCTGCATTAGCCTCGCAACGAGAGACATGCCTGCAGCAGCCAACCGGATCGCACCGGGCGGGCTCGTGCGCGAGCTCTCGCGCGTGATCGGCTCCGAGCACGTGCTCGAGGTGCCGCCCGCGTCGGAGTACAACCGCGACCTCTCCCGCCGCCGCGGGGTCGAGGGGCGCGCGGACGCGGTCGCGCTGCCCGGCAGCCCCGAGGAGGTGCGGGCCGTGCTGGCATGGTGCTACGAGCACGATGTCCCGATCACGCCGCGCGGTGGAGGCACCGGCCTGACCGGCGGCGCGGCCCCGGTGCAGGGGGGCGTCGTGTGCTCGCTGGAGCGCCTGCGGCGGGTGCGCGAGCTCGACCCGGCCTTGTGGCGGATGTTCCCCGAGGCGGGTGTCCCGACCCGCGAGGTGCAGCGGCTGGCCCGCGAGCACGGCCTGCTCTTCGCCCCCGACCCGGGTGCCGCCGAGCAGTCGCAGATCGGGGGGAACGTGGCCACCAACGCCGGGGGCCCGCACGCCCTCAAGTACGGGGTGACCGGCTCGTGGGTGGCCGGGCTGGAGGTCGTGCTAGCGCCCGGGGAGCTCCTCGAGGTGGGGGGCTGGTCGGCCAAGGACGTGGCCGGTTACGACCTGGTCAGCCTGCTCGTCGGCTCGGAGGGCACGCTCGGGATCATCACCGCCGTGAGGCTGCGCCTGCTGCCGGCGCCCGCCGTGGCATTGCCGCTGGTGCTCTTCATGGACGGCCGCGAGGAGGGATGCGCCGCGGTCGCGCAGATCCTCGGGTCGGGCCTGCGGCCCTCGGTGCTCGACTTCCTCGAGGGTGAGGCGCTCACCCTGCTGGCCCCCTCCTACCCCGGGGGCGGCGGCGGCGGAGCCGTCCCCGCCGGGGCCCGCTTCGCGTTGATCGTGGAGGTCGACGGCAGCCGGGAGGAGGTGCGGGCCCAGCGCGGGGAGCTGCTCGCCGCGGTGGAGGGGCTCGTAGTCCATGTGGACGAGCCCCCGGACGCGGGCGCGCTGTGGCGCTGGCGGGACGGCGTCAACGGGGTGCTCACCGGGGTCCGCGGGGCGAAGGTCAGCGAGGACGTGGTGTTCCCCCGGGAGCGGCTCGCAGAGGGGCTCGAGCGGTTCGAGCGGATAGCCGCCGCGCACGGCCTTCGCTCGTGCTCGTTCGGCCACGCCGGGGACGGAAACGTCCACGCCACCGTGCTCGTCGACCCCTCCCGGGTGCAGGAGCTCGACGCCGCGGACGCCGTCGGCGAGGAGCTGTTCGGGCTCGTGGTGGAGCTCGGCGGGTCGATCGCCGGGGAGCACGGGGTGGGCTGGTCGAAGCGGGGTCGCCTAGAGTCCCAGTGGCCGCGGCGCGCGGTGGAGCTTCACGAACAGATCAAGGAGGCGTTCGATCCGAAGCGGCTCTTGAACCCGGGGAAGAAGCTGGCACGGTACCCTGCGCGCTCGCCGCTACACAAAGCGAGAAAGGAAGGCAGATGAACAAGTCGCAGTTGATCGAGGCCGTCGCGGCCGACAGCGGGCTGACCAAGGCCGACTCCGCGCGCGCCGTCGAGTCGCTGATCGGCACCGTCACCAAGTCGCTGAAAAAAGGCGATGAGGTGAGCATCACGGGGTTCGGGAAGTTCTCCGTCGTCAAAAGGGCGGCCCGCCAGGGCGTCAACCCGCGCACGGGGGAACGGGTGAAAATCAAAGCCTCCAAGGCGCCGAAGTTCTCCGCAGGCGCATCGCTCAAGCAGGCTGTGGGCGGCAGGAAATAGCTTGACCCTCCCGCTCACCTGACGGCTCGCGGCGGGATGGCGCTCGTCAGCGAGCTGGATCTCCCCACCTTCGACGTCACGGAGCCGTCGATGAGGGGCGAGCGCTTCCACGAGGCGATGGGCGAGCTGCGCGAGCAGGGCTGGCTCGCACAAGGCCCGTTCGGCTATCTCGTGCTCGACCGCGAGTCGGCCGAGTACTTCCTACGCACGAGGGCGGCGATCTTCCCCGGCATGAAGATCGCCGAGATCTTCGGCGTCACGCAGGGACCGTTGTACGAGCAGATGGAGCACAACATCCTGCAGGTCAACGGGGCGGACCACTCGAGGCTGCGGGGGCTGGTGAACCCGGCGCTCTCGCCGCGGGCGGTGGAGCGCTACCGCCCGGCGATGCGCTCCTTCCTGGAGGGCCTGCTGGAGGAATCGGTGGCCCGTGGAGCCGACGGGCCGGGCGTGCGCTGCGAGTTCGTGGAGGCCTTCGCCAAGCCCTACCCGTCGCAGGTGATCGCCGAGGTCATGGGGGCTCCACTCGAGGATGCCCCGAGGCTCCACCACTGGTCCAACTGGATCCAGCGCCAGTTCGACGCCGTGAGCATGGCGACCGAGGTCGAGCTGATCGAGCAGGCGGTGGAGGAGTTCTACGCGTACGCCCGGGCTCTGCTCGGCGCCCGGCGCCAGACGCCGGGCGAAGATCTGATCTCCAAGCTGATCGCCGCCGAGCAGGAGGGAGACCGGCTGTCGGAGAGCGAGTGCATCA
>Ga0335081_10009456_pt1 | contig 15695 bp, 13 predicted proteins | sample Lox_Sample_35_FD_206713 | JGI IMG/M metagenome (GOLD analysis project Ga0335081, IMG submission 206713) | Soil microbial communities from Loxahatchee National Wildlife Refuge, Florida, United States - Lox_Sample_3.5 | ecosystem: Environmental > Terrestrial > Soil > Wetlands | place: USA... | reverse complement strand
GCAAGGTCTCGGGGCCTCCGAAGCCCGGGCCTCCCCAACCCTTGAGAACGTTGCCCTCCATGTCGAATTCGATCACCCCAGGTCCCACAACGCAGCAATCGGCGCGCGGAGGCGTTGTCGAAGCCGCCATCTCATCCGGCCGGATGGCCCGCGAACGGTTCAGCACCCAAATGTGGTCGTGGCTGTCCACCGTCAGCGTGGGAACCTGTTGCATGATCCATTTGTGCGGCAAAGGCTTGGGCCAATAAGGGTCCACCTTGTACATGGCTTTTTCTTGGGCCTGCGCACCCGCCGCAAAGGCCAAAACCCACACCAAGCACAAACTGATCGCTGCAACCGCTACCCTGCTACATCTGGAAATATGCACGGAAAGCCTCCCCTTCTCTCGCTCGACCGCACCCCGGCGGGATGGCACGCCGCAGTCTATTCTTCGCCACAGGGGATATCAACGCCGATTTGCGTAATCGGTCTACCCCGAGGATTTTCCTGGTCGTGTTGCGAGAACTTTGAAACTAGGAATGTTGCGTCGGGCCGAAGTCTCGCTGCGGTTCTGCGATGCGAGCCATGGGCGCTCCGATCGTTCCGCCGCCAACCGGCCCCGCCGCGGGTACCACTTCGGGCGCGACGCGCCGTCCCTTGCCAAATGTGCGCGTCGACCACCCTTTGGCTTGTTCCAAATAGATGTAAATGACGGGCGTCAGAAACAGCGTCACCACCTGCGAAAACATCAGCCCGCCGACCACCGACAAGCCCAACGAACGCCGCGTCTCCGCGCCCGCTCCGATTCCCATGGCGATCGGCAAGGTGCCCATCAACGCCGCCATCGTCGTCATCATAATGGGACGGAATCGCACCAGACAGCCCTGATAGATGGCCTCCGCGGCGTCCTTGTTCTCGTTGCGCTGCATCTCCAGGGCGAAGTCGATCATCATGATGGCGTTCTTCTTCACGATACCGATCAGCATCACCACGCCCACGAAGCCGTATAAGTTCAAATCCATGTCCCACAGCGGCGAGATCCAGCCCTTCTGCGCCGCGATGTGGAAGAGTTCGAGCGTGAGCAATGCGCCGAACCCCGCCGAGGGCAAACCGGAAAGAATGGTGACCGGATGAATGAAGCTTTCGTACAGGATTCCCAAGACGATGTAGATGACTAAGATCGCCATCAGCAGCAGCATTCCCAATCCCGACAATGAGGATTGGAACGCCTGCGCGTTTCCTTGAAAGCTGGTGCTGATCGTTGCTGGCAGCGATTGCCTGGAAAGATCGTTGATCTCGTTCACGGCATCGCCGATCGAAGTCCCCGGCTTGAGGTTAAAAGACAGTGTCACCGCCGGGAGTTGTCCGAGGTGATTTACGGACAGCGGCCCAAACGTGTTGGTCAGCTTCGCGACCGCGCTCAGAGGCACAAGTTGCCCGCCCTTTGAACGCAGATACAGCGAAGAGAGGGCGTTGGCGTCGCGCTGATACTGCGGTTCCAGCTCCAGAATTACGCGATATTGATTGTTCGGCGCAAAGATCGTGGAAACCTGGCGGAATCCATAGGCGGAGTACAACGCGTCCTCGATCTGATTGGCCGTCACGCCGAGCGCCGAGGACTTATCGCGATCGATCACCACGTTGATCTGCGGGTTCTTGATCTGCAGATCGCTGCCCACGTCCTCCAGCCCCGGCAACTTCTGCATCTTCGAAAGGAAATCCTGCGAGGCGCTGAAGAGTTCTGTCGTGTTCGCCGCCTGCATCGTGAATTGGTAGAGCGCCTTGCTCTGTATGCCCCCGATGCGGATCGGCGGATCGTTGCGCAGGAACACCGTCATTCCCGGCACCGCCGCAAGTTTCGGGCGAAGCTCCTGAATCACCTGATCCACTTGCGGCCGCTGGGAGCGCGGCTTCAAATAGATGTTGAGACTGCCCTGGTTCAGGCTTCTGCCGCCCGTGCCGATTTGCGAGAGCACGTAGAGCACGGAAGGATCGTCTTGCACAATCTTGGCAATCTGCGTTTGGTGCTCGAGCATGGAATCGTAAGACGCGCCCTCCACGGCTTCGGTCGTCCCGTTGATCTGCGCGATATCCGAGCTGGGCAGGAAACCTTTCGGAATGATGATCGCCAGGTAAGCCGTGGCCACCAAAAGCACCAGGGAAATCGCCATCGTCGCGAGTTTGTGGCGCAAGACGATCTTCAGGCCGTGATCGTACCAGTCGGTCATTCCCTGCTGGATACGCTCGAAGAAGTTGAACAGGCTGCCGTGCTTTTCATGTCCGCCTTGGTGCGGCAGCAAAAAACGGCTGCACAACATGGGCGTCAGGGTCAGCGACACAAAACCGGACACTAGAATCGCCGACATGATCGTTACGGCAAATTCATGCAGCAGCCGCCCCAGCACTCCCCCCATGAACAGCACCGGGATGAAAACCGCGGCAAGCGACAGGGTCATGGACACGATCGTGAAGCCGATCTCGTTGGATCCGTTCAGCGCCGCTTGCAAAACTCCTTCGCCCTTCTCCAGGTGGCGGACGATATTTTCGAGCACGACAATGGCATCGTCCACCACAAAACCCACCGACAACGTGAGCGCCATCATGGAAAAGTTATCGAGGGAATAGCCGCACAGGTACATCACCGCGAAAGTTCCCACAATTGAGAACGGCAGGGCCAGGCTGGGAATCAACGTCGCTGAAATCTTGCGGAGAAACAGGAAAATGACCATCACCACCAGAATCAGCGCCAGCTCCAGGGTGAACTTCACGTCCTGCACCGAATCTCGAATGGTGATGGAGCGGTCGAAGAGCACGAAAAGATTGACGGCCGGGGGCAATTGCGCCTGCAAAGTGGGCAACATCGCCTTGACGTTATCCACCACCTGCACGGCGTTGGTGCCCGGCTGTCGGTAGACGGGCAGCTGAATGCCTCGGATCCCGTTAAACCAGGCCGCCGTCTTGTCGTTCTCCACGCCGTCTATGACGCGGCCGATATCCGCGATGCGCACAGGCGAACCGTTTCGATAGGCCACGATCAGTTGGGCGTAATCGGGCGCCGTAAAAAGCTGCCCGGTGGCCTCCACGTTGACCGCCTGGTGAGGTCCCCATAAGGTGCCGGTCGGCAGATTGACGTTGCCCTCTGTAAGCGACTGCTCGACTTCGTCAATTCCGATTTGCCGCGTGGCCAGGGCTCGCGGGTCCGCCTGCACCCGCACCGCATACTTTTGGCCGCCAAACACCTGCACCTGCGCCACCCCGTTGACCGTGGAGATGCTTTGCGCGATCAGCGTCTCAGCGTATTCGTCCACGGTCGAAAGCGGCAAGGTCGGCGAAGTCAGCACCAGAAAGAGCACGGGAAAATCGGCCGGATTCACTTTGCTGAAGGAAGGCGGAGCCGGCAGGTTCTGGGGAAGACTTCGAGAAGCCTGTGTGATCGCGGCTTGCACGTCTTGCGCCGCCCCGTCGATATCCCGGCTCAGGACGAACTGCATCGTGATGCTCGTCCTGCCCAGGAAATTTTGTGAAGACATCGAATCCAGGCCGGCGATCGTCGAGAACTGCTTCTCCAGAGGCAGGGCAACGGCCGCGGCCATGGTGTCCGGGTTTGCCCCCGGCAGGTTAACTCCCACCTGGATCGTCGGATAATCCACGTTTGGCAAATCGCTTACCGGCAACGCCCGGTATCCTGCGATTCCCACGACCAGAATTCCAAACATCACCAGAACCGTTGCGACCGGTCGCCGAATGAACAGCTCTGGTATGCTCATGTCCTAGTCCTTTTTTTTGGCCCGATGTGCAATCAGGACAGATTCAGTCCCGTACGGTCGAATCGTTCAAATTGTTCTTCACCTGTACCCTGACGCCAGGTGTCAGGCGCACTTGGCCGTCGGTCACCACTGTGTCACCCACCTTGAGCCCTTTGTCGACTACGGCTTCTCCTGCAACCGTCCGGCTCGTCACCACCGGTCTGGGTTCGACCGTGTTGTCGTCCTTGAGCACGTAGACGAACGAACCGTTCTGTCCCGCCGTAATCGCTTGCACCGGCACCACGGTCGCGTTCGATTGCTCTGCAAGCGTAATCAACGTATTGACATACAATCCCGGCCACAGCACATTTCGCGAATTCTCAAACGTCGCTCCCAGGTGAATGGTTCCGGTTGTCTGGTCGACAATATTGTCGACGAAGTTGAGCGTTCCGATTTCGGGTGCACCCGCGCTATTCGGCACGGTAGCCTGCACACGAAGCTGCCCCTGCGCCATATATTTCTTGATGTCGTTCAGATATTCCTGAGGCACGGTAAAGATCACGTGGATCGGCGAGAGCTGCTTGATCACCACAATCGGCGTGTCCGCCACCTTCACCAGATTTCCCGGTTTGATCAATATCACGCCCGTGCGCCCATCGATCGGTGAATAAATCTTGCAGTACTCCACGTTCAATTGCGCGGTCTTGAGCGCCGCTTCGTCCGCGGCTACTGTGGCCTCCGCCGCGTCGGCCGCGCTCTTAGAGGTATCCGCATCCGAGGGGGCCACCACTCCATCGGCGAGCAGCTTCGAGAGACGTTCCGCCTGAACCCGGCTGTTTGCCGCGACGGCCTTGTCTCGCTTGAGCGTCGCCTGCACCTGGGCCAATGCAGCTTCATAGGGCCGCGGATCGATCGTAAACAACAACTCGCCCTTATGAACGAAATCGCCCTCGTGGAAATGGACTTCCAGAAGCTCGCCGGACACTTGCGCTTCCACGGAAACGGAAACGGCGTCGACGTTCCCAATCGCCGTGAGTTGCACGGGCATCGCTTTTTGGCTGACTTTCGCTACCACAACCGGAATCGCCGCCGCGGGTGCCACCGGCGCTGCAGCCTGCTGCTTCGAGCAGCCGGCGACGATTACAATCAGCCCCAGGAATGCGCACGCGCGTGCCCAACCAAAATCCCGAAGGAATGTCGATCTGCTGACCACGTCATGATGGCGTTCCATAATTAACCTGTTTGACGCGAGTTGCGAATGGGCCTCGGCACACCCAGCGGCGACACTTCACAGACACCTGCGTGATATCCAGCAGGTACGCCACTGGTATACCGCGATCGACCGAAAGCTTCTCGGCGATGTTGAGCCGATTTTACAGTGCGGCGGCACTGATAACAACAGATTTGCGTGAGCTACCCCCGGTCTCGCGAGGTAGGCAAACCCATTGCCATAGGGGCTTGTCTTGTGGCTTCCGATTCGACGTTCATCCGCTCAGACGCGGTTGGGATGAGCCAGAAATCCGGCGCGGGTTCGGTAAATTCTATGCCTACTTCGGTGCGGCCCGCGTAGCAGAGACCCACGCGTCTTACCCTGCCACGCCTTTCCGCCCAATTCTCCGGATTCTGGATGATCAGCATCTGCCCTACGGCCATCCTGGTTGCCAAGGGTACAAGCACTCCGTGGGCGTTCAATGAAAAGGAACAGGTATGCTCTTGCCACTTCCCCTCATGGCCGTCATATCCGTGCCGTTCTCCGCAGATGACCAGCGCCAAGCGAATCGGCAGACGAGTGCTTCTACGGCGCTCCAAATATGCGGCGCGGGCAGGCTGAAAGGACATACTGCGGTGCACCCTAGACCGAAGCCGCCTTTTGGGGGTTAAGGTTTGGTTAAAATCCTAAGAATGGTTCCGCGAGAAATCCGCTGGCCTCCGGCATTTTCAGTGTCCCGCTGGCCGCAGAACGCTCGTCATCTGCAGGCCCACGGCTCCAATACCCATGATCAAAGCGACAAAGACGATTAGACCTCCCAAAATGGGAATCTGCCCCAGAATTCCGATCACGAAAATCCCGCAGATTGCCGCGCCGATGCGCCAGCCCAGTTCTTCCAGACTTCCATGACGCAGCCGTTTCAGCAGCCAATCGCCCACTGCCGCCGCGGCCGCAACGTAGCCCACCAGCAGAAGCGCGAAATATGCTGCCATGGACAATAAGCCCAGCGGAGCGCCGACCAGAGTCACGATTAAGATCAGCGAACCGATCGGAATGCAAATCAGCATCGCGAATCCCAGCAAAGCGCTCGCGCCCGGGCGCCTTTCCACCATCCCGATCACATGGCCGAAGCCAGGAAGCAAAAAAAGCAGTATGGCCACGAGCAGCATCAGCCCCAGCGTCCAGATCCAGAACACCACTCGTGCCACTCCCCGCCCGACGCTGGGCATGCTGACGCTTACCGGAACTTGCTCGATCCCGCCCAACACCTGTGCGCCCACATCTTGCTTTAGCGCGCTGCGGCTTCGATAACGGAGCTTTCCGTTGATTCGCGCGTTCGGTCCCAGTTCGATCTGCCCTCCGGCGGCCTCCACGTCTCCACCAATCGGGCCGTCGATATAAAGATTTCCTCCCGCGGATTGGAGATAACCTCCGATCGATCCATTCACCCGCGCCTGCCCGGCGGCTATGCTCACGCCTCCTTCGATCCGCGACGATGGAGCAATCTCCACGTTCCCGCCGGCGAGACGTGCGTTCCGCGCAATGGTCCCGTTCACGTACACCTGGCCGCCGGCCGCATACGCGTTCTCGCTGACGGTGCCATCTAAACGCACTGTGCCGCCAGCCGCCGCCGCATCGCCTCCCACCTTCTCGCCGATCGTTACCTCCCGCCCCGCGGCCAGCAGGTCCCCTGCGACGGCTTTTATCACGTTAATCTCCTCGCCGGCGGCGAAGTGATCGGTTCCCAGATCGACCGTAACCAAGTCCGTTGCCTTGTTGTCTTGCGCCTGAACGGTGAAAGTGGTTAGCCCGAGAAGAACAAGAAGAAAACCGGCGAGGACGCGGGACATAGCCTCCCCCTTTCGGCATATGGCGCTTCTTCAGCGCCGGAATGTATCGGAGCGCGCTCTTCGCGAGCTACCCCGTCCGCCAAGGGAAAGCTACATCTTAGTCCCGTGTGGCAAGAGAACCGAAATCCCAAATCCGCCGGTGGCCGCCCGGCGGCCGCCGTTCCACGAAGCGCTTAGCGCGAGGTGCTCCTCCTCATCCGGAAAACAAGGATCGCGAATACACCCACGGCCAAAACTCCCGATACGATTCGAATCAGAGTCACGTTGTCCATATAGCCTCCTTAGTTAATTGTTGTCTTTGAGTGGAATCTTGCATTCCGAGTCGCGAAACCGTCCATCGCCGAAACAACCATCAGAGCACCGTCCCGAAGCTCTTCACCAGCGTGAGCACCGCGGGCGCGATGGTCACCACGAAAATGCTGGGCATGATGAAAAACACCAGCGGCAGGACCAGCTTGATCGTCGTCTTCGCCGCGTTCTCTTCCGCCTGCTGCCGCCTTTGCGACCGCAGCGAGTCGGAAAACATCGCCAGCGATTTGGAAATGGGCGTCCCGAACCGCTCCGTTTGCACCAGCATGTTCACAAACGAGCGCACGCTCTCCACGCCCACACGATCGGCCATTTTTCGCCAAGCGGCCACGCGCGGATTACCGGCACGCTGCTCGAGCGTAATCTGCAGCAACTCCTCGCTCAGCGCGGGATGGCTGATCCTGAGCTCCGACCCGACCTTTACGATGGCCTGGTCCAGACCCAGCCCCGCCTCCAAACAAATCGCCAGGAGGTCCAGCGCGTCCGGCAGGGAAAGCCGGATCTCCTCGCAGCGCCTTTGGATGGCCCGGGCCAGCCAAAACTCGGGAGCGAAAAATCCTACCGCCAGCGCGCAGATGAACCAGAAAACCACGCCCTGCTTTACGAGAACGGCCACCGCCACTCCGGCGATCGCCGGCAAGAGCAGCTTGGCTCCGATGAGGATATCGGCATAGTGCGGCCCTCGATAGCCCGCGCGCGCCAGCCGCCGGGCCACCTGAGGATCCACCTCTCGGCCCAGCAATCTACGGATGTATCCCAGCGGCTTGGCCAGAACCTCCAGCGTGACCCAACCGTCGCTCTGTGGAGCGATCGTGGGCGACAATACCGACTGCGCCACCTCCGCGAGCAAGGCGCTTTCCTTGGAGGGCCGGCTCAGCAGGAAGATCAGCGCGAAAAACGAGACCAGAAGCGCCAGCCCGAAAACGACAAGAAAGGGCAAGTTCATCGCTACACCTTGATATTTATGATCCTGCGGATCGTATAGACTCCCAGAACCATCAGCGCCAGAGCCGCATAGATCAGCCGCACGCCGATCGCGCTCGTCCAAAGCAGCCGCTCGTAGTCCCGGTTCACGAGGCTGATCAAGCCGAACACGAAGAAAGGCAGGCAGCAAAGAAACCACCCCGTCATTCTTCCTTGTGCCGTATAAACCCGGAGCTGGCCCTTCAGCCGCATGCGCTCCCGCATCACCGAAGCGGCCTTGTCCATGATCTCGGCGAGATTGCCGCCCGTCTCCTTCTGCAGAAGAATCGCCGTCGCCAGAAAACGAACATCGTCGGTGGGCACACGGCTTACCAGATTGAGCAGCGCTTCGCGAATGGCCAACCCCAGATTCTGCTCGTCGAAAACCGTGCGGAACTCCGACGCCAAGGGCTCGGAGGTCTCCTGCGACACGATCTCCACGGCCGAAATGATGGCGTGGCCCGCCCGCAGCGCCCGCGCCATCAGATCGATGGCCTCCGGAAGCTGCGCGTCGAATTTCTTGAAGCGCCCTTGGCGTTTCAGATAGAGGTAAAGATAGGGGAAGCCCCCCGCCGCCAGTCCCAACCCCAAATCGAGCCAGGCGGTTGGCGCCGCCAGCGTCGCGGCCCATCCCGCAAAACACGCCAGCACCAGCGAGCCGATGATCAGCGTCCCCACGCTCCAGCGGCTGCCCGCTTGCGTGATGAACAGCTGTAACCCCATGGCTCCCGGCAACCGCACCAGAATGCGATTCACCCAGGGAATGGCGCTCAGCGACTGCTGCTTCAGGATGTTCGTCCCGCTGGCATCCACGGTGTAAAGGTTCCCGATATCCCTCAACTGCCTCTGGATCTCGTTCTCCCGCTTGCTCGGCGCGAGCATCCACAGCAGCACCCCGAAACTGACGGCCAGCAGCACGATGAAGATCAGGACTGGCGACACGCATTCCCCCGCTAGACTCGCAGCACGTGCTCGAAAAGCGCGGCGGGCACGGCGATTCCGGACATCCTCAGTTTTTCCGCCAGCCGCGGACGTATCCCGGTTGCCGAAAACGCGCCGATCACATGGCCGGTCTCGGTGACCCCTTGCTTCTCGAAAACAAAAATGTCCTGCATGCTCACCACGTCCTCATCCATGCCCGTGATCTCGGTCAGATGCGTCACTCTGCGCGAGCCGTCGCTCAGGCGCGCGATCTGCACCACGAGGGAGATGGCCGAGGCGATCTGCTGGCGAATGGCCTTCTCCGGAACGTTCAGGTTGGCCATCAGCGCCATCGTCTCCAGCCGGGAAATCGCATCGCGCGGGCTGTTGGCGTGCACGGTGGTGAGCGATCCGTCGTGGCCGGTGTTCATGGCCTGCAGCATGTCCAGCGCCTCCTCGCCGCGCACCTCGCCCACGATGATTCTGTCCGGCCGCATGCGTAAGCTGTTGATGACCAACTGTCGCGCTTTTACGGCGCCGCTGCCCTCCACGTTGGCCGGGCGGCACTCCAAACGCACCACGTGGCGTTGTTGGAGCTGCAATTCCGCGGAGTCTTCAATGGTGACGATCCTCTCCCGCTCCGAAACATAACCCGAAAGCACATTCAGGAACGTAGTCTTCCCCGTCCCCGTCCCGCCGGAAATCAGGATGCTCAGCCGCGATTTCACCGCGCCTTTCAGCAAATCCAGCATGGGCTTGGTCAATGTCTGATTCGCCAGCAGGTCTTCCGCGGTCATGGGAATGTGCGCAAACCTCCGGATGGAAAGAATCGGGCCGTCGATCGCCAGAGGAGGAATAATCACGTTCACGCGCGAGCCGTCCGCCAGACGCGCGTCCACCATGGGCGAGGACTCATCCACCCGCCGCCCCACCGCGCCCACGATCTTTTCAATGATGTGCATCAAATGGGCGTTGTCTCTGAAACTTACGTCGGTCTCCTCGAGAATTCCGCCGCGTTCCACGTAGACCCGCCGGTAAGTGTTCACCAGAATGTCGTTCACCGTCGGATCTTGCAGCAGCGCTTCCAGCGGCCCGAGCCCGAATACTTCATCCAGCACCTCTCGCGCCAGGCCGTCGCGCTCCGCCCCAGTCATCGGGATGCTCAGATTGGCGACGATGTCCTGCACGATGCTCAGCACCTGACTGCGCATCCTCCCATCGCGAACCCCGGCCACCTTTTCCAGATCCACGCGGCTGAGCAGGTTCTGATGGACCGACGACTTCAGATCCTGGTACTCCCGGAGACTCAGCCCTGCCTTCGCGTTTTGCTCCGCCATCACAAGCCTTTCTTCCCCGGCCGTCTCCCGTTATCAGCGGTCCAGCAACGCCAGCAGCCCCTTGGCCGATTTCGCCGCGTTCGCCGCCGTTCCGTTCTTCTTGGCGATCTGCGCCGCGATCTGGTCCAGCTTCCGCGCCAGGTCCGAACTGGGAGACCTCGCGGACGGATCGCCGTCGGTAATGGAGTGAAGAACTTCGAAATATTGGTTCGGCAGCTTCCAGGAGATCTGCGCGTGAATGGCCTCTTCGATCTGTTCGTCCGTAATCGTGTTTTTCTTCGACCAGCGATTAATGACCACCCCGATTTTTCCCTCCGGCTGGCCGCTGCGCGCGAAGTATTCAAGAAGCCGGGCCAGGTTTCGCACCGCCGCGATCTCCGGGACTCCCAGCAGGTAGATCTCGTCCGCGCGGTAGATCGCCTGCCGGGTATCCTCGCTTACGCCGGGAGGACAATCGATCAGCACCACCTCATAGCTGCGCCGCAGAAAATCGATGCTCGCGCTGATGTTTTCGGGGTTCGCGCGCGAGGGAGAACGCGGCGATCCCGGTGCGGTCAGCAAGTCCAGGCCGCTGCGGTGATGTACCACGAAGCTTTGCAAGAGATCCGCATCCAGACGATCCGCGTTGGCGGCCAAATCGCGAAAAGAGTACTGAGATTTGAGCGTGCCCAGATATAGCTCGGCATCCCCGAACGCGGGGTGCAGGTCCACCAGGAGGGTTCGCCGCGAATAGAACTTCGCCAGAATCGCGCCTAGGTGCGTGGCCATCATGGTCACGCCCATTCCTCCCTTGGCCCCTACGAAAACCGCCATCCGCCCGGCCCCCTGGCTCTCCTTTCTGCGCCCCGCAATTCGGGCGATCGATTGCAGCAACTGCTCGGGCGCCATGGGCTTCAGCAGGTATTCGCTGCACCCGCTGCGCATGGCTTGGATAATCAGCTCCGGCTGCGAATCGCCGGAGACCGCGAAAATCGCGATCTCCGGAAAGCCGGCGTGGATCTTCTCGGCCGTCACTCTGGCGCGGTTGCGATTGCGGTCAAAGTCGACGAGACAGATGTCGCAGGGAGAGCCTCTTGTCCACTTCGCCGGCAACTCCCGGTCTTCCGCAAAATACTCGCCGAGCTCGTCTTGCAGCCGAACCAGCGGCGTGGAGACACTAAAATCGGTCAGTGCCTGTGCCGACTGCGTGTCCAGGCAGATCGTAGCCAGCCGCAAAGGTCCGCCCATGGGAAAATGGCCTGGCGGAAGCGGCTTGTCTGGCGTTAGGTCATCCATCGCGGCGCTTGCCTTTATGTGATCAGAACTTTTCCACCGTCCGCGCATTGCCGCGTATGATTTCTAGGCCGTCGGAGTCGGTCGCCACCGAAGTGGGCGCCGGAGCGGGCGCGGGAAGATTTGCGCTTTCGGATGGGGGCAGCGAAGGCGCTGCCTCTTTCTCCCGCGGCAGCGGCACCAATCGATTGAGCGACGTCGGCACGACCGATGTCTTGGCCTGGTCGGTGCCATTGCGCAGCACAAACTGAATCGTTCCCTGGGTGCTGGCCAGCAAAAGTTTTTGGGAGTCCTCCGGAGCCAGCAGCAGCGTCACCACGTTTACGGTTTGCGCCTTGCCCAGCGGGTCGGGTTCAATCTTCTCTCCCGCCGTCAACACTTCCACGTCCTGCAGAATGGTTTGCGTGATGGAGTCGGCATTCCCCGGAAGCGTGAACGTGGCCAGCACGTCCACTCGCGAGCCCGGATACAAAAAGCCCGCCACGCCCACCACTTCATTGGAACGTACCGAAGTGGCGCGCATTCCCGGCGGTATCCTGACCGATAAGCCTAAACCCGAGCCCTGCATGGCCAGGTTTCGCTCCAGAATCGGTTCCTTCGCTCCCACCGGATAGATCAGCGGGCGATTCAACACACCTTCCAGTTTGGAGAAATAGCCGGTGAGCGTCGTACCCGCCGGCCATGCTGCCAATTGCAGATCGTCCTTCGTCAGGACCACTCCCGCCGAAAGGTCCCGGCTCGCCACGACAATTTGCGTGATCTCCGGATGCCCGCCCGCGCTCCGCAACGTCCGGTACAAACCGATCGTTACCATCGCCGCCAAAGCGGCAGCGAGCCCCAAAGCCACGAGCACCCTTCTCAGGTCCGTAAGTCACCGCCAAGACGAGTCGCCATCGAGACCACACAGCATCCCCTCGTGATCGCGCAAGGGTACGGAACCGGCTTCGGGCCGCCCGAGCGCCCGGAAGATCGCGAGCGAGGCCGCCACAAGTTTCCGCCACTCTCTCCTCACGCCTCCGAATGGCGCGCTAGGAGATGTACTTGCCCAGGTACGTGCCCACCTTCGAAAAGGCGCTGTTAATCGAACTGGCAAGGTTGCTCATGCCTGATACCGCCGCGAAGGCGATCAGGGCCAATATCAATACGTACTCCACCAGGCCCTGGCCGGACTCTTCATTCCAAAGCCGGATCAAACAGACTGGAACCGTCACACGCGTCATCTTTTTCTGCTCCATCCAATTCTGCTCTATCCAACAGAATTGAGATTTGCCGTTGGTTTCTGCCCGCCAGGCAAATTGCACTTGAGGTTCCAATCGCCAGCCGGAAACGAAACATTTGAAACTGCTGGAATTAATCCTCGGGCCTCTCGTCTCGTGCTGAAACACAGGTTGAGGAAGTCGATTTTCGTGTCAGTTCTGAACTGGGCAATGCCCGATGTGGGAATGCGGCGCGCCAGCCGCCGCACTGTCGATTCGCAACCGCCAGCGCTCCAACCGTTTTCACCCCACCCCTGAGCCGGCGCGAAGTTGGCACCACGATTGCCTCTCTGTGTGGTGGGCAGGAGCTTCTATGAACCGCCGCGAAACAAAGGCGCGCCTTGGTGAGACCTCGAAAATGCCTCTCCCAGAATTTTCCCGCCCGATCGCCCAGCGCATCCTGGCTCTCGTTCACGACTCGGACCGCTCTTCATCGGGCCAAAGCCTGGTCGAAACCGCCCTTCTGCTGCCCGTCCTGCTGACGCTCGTGTTCAACGCGGTGAACTTTGGCTATTTTTTTCTGGTCGCCCTCAATATGGCAGCCGCTCCGCGCAGCGGGGTGGCCTACTCCATTCAGGGATCCTCCTCGCCTACCTCAGGCCTGCTGCCCAGCGCGGGCCCATCCACCACCGCGGCGACCGTCTCTTACCTGACCTATCAGGACATGACCGGCGCGATCTATTCTCCGGCCAGCACGCCCGTACAGGTGTGCTCGCAGGCCGTCGGATTGAATAACACCGGCGCCAGCACCCAGGCGGCAAAATGCACGGCCTTCGGAGGCACCTACACCTTCCCCGCCCCCGTCTCCGATCCCGAATCGCCCACCTTTGTGCTGAACCAGGTCGACGTCGCCTATACCTTCTCGCCCCTGATCAACGGCGCCGTCTTCAATCTCTTCGTCCTGGCCGCGCCGGTCTGCTCGTCGAGCAGCGGCTCAGTGAACTGCACGTTCCATCGCCAGGTGTTGATGCGAGCGATGAATTGAAACCCGTGAGAACCGCGCGCCATCTCCCCGCCGAAGCTGGCCAGGTCTTCGTTTTCGTCCTGCTGGCTCTGGGCGTTTTCCTGCTGGGCGCCATGGCTTTGGCGGTGGACTTCGGAAATCTCTGGTTTCACCGCCAGTCCGCTCAAAATGCCGCCGACGCGGCCTGCACCTCCGGCGCCATGGACATTCTGGTCGCCTCGCAAGGCGCCGCCACGGGAAAACAAGGATTCACCATCGGCACGGCTTTCGATTGCTCCACAACCACCGCGGCAACGCCATGCAAGTACGCCGCCTGGAACGGCTATAGCGGCGCGAATACCGTGCCCGGCAACCAGGTCCTGGTCAGCTTCCCCGCCTCCGACGCCAACGTCGCCAGCACCACGCCGCCGCTTCCGCCCGCCGCCATGGCCGCCTATCCCTTCATCCGTGTCGATGTGATCGACCACGTGCAGACTTTTTTTTGGGGCTTGCTCAGCGGAAACAGCACTCAGAATGTCCGCGCCTTCGCGGTGTGCGGCGCGCTGCTGCTTCGATCCTCCACCCCGATCCTTGTGCTGGATCCCGCCAATAAAACCACACTCGCCGTGCAGTCAACGGTCAAAGTCACGGCTTACGGAGGCCCTAACAAGAGCATTCAGGTCAATTCGAGCGGCGCCACAAGCGTCACCGTGGCGGGCGCCGCCTCGGTCGACGTCAGCAAGGGCGGTCCCAATCTGACGGGCGGCAGCATCGGCGTCGCGAGCGGCCCTGTCTCAGCGCCGGCAGGCATCACTTTCGGAACGACCGGTTCGTGGACGTATCCTTCGGCCGTGATGTCAGACACGTTTGCCACCTTATGCGCCCCGGGGCAAAGCGGCTGTCCGCAGGTGAATGGCGCATCCGCCCCCGCTGTTCCCGGCGCTCCGCAGATTCCCGCCGATGAATACGCGAGGGGATGCCGCTCCATCCCCTGCACGATGTCCTATCACGATGCCGGGCACGGATGCCCTGCATCGGGCGGATGCAGGTTATATACGGCGGGGTATTACGGAAGCGGTATCACAGTGGGGAGCAATATCGTCGCCATCTTCGATCCGGGGCTCTATTACATGGTGGGCGGCCTCACGCTGAACTCCAACTCCACGGTGCGGCCGAGCACAGCAGCCGGAGACGGAAGCGGCGGAACGATCTTCTATTTCTCGGGTAATAAGTCGATCTCCGTCAACGCCAACTCGGGAAAATCGACCACCGATGCGTTCACGGCCAGTTCCCTGAAGTGCGCCGGCACCTCGACCCTGCCGGGCAATCTGCCCGGAACGACGTCGATCCAGGGCAACATCCTGATGGCCCCATGCACCGGCTATTATGGTGATCCCCTCGGCTCAAACGACCCGCAAGGCATACAGCGGGGAATGCTTTTTTTTCAGGATCGCTCCGCGAGCGGCGTGGGCGCGACCTGGGGAGGCGTGGGCCAATACGCGCTCGCCGGCTCGGTCTACGTTCACCACTGCAATGCGTCGGGCACGGGAACGGCGTGCGGTGCTCCCACTACCTATTACGACGCCACGTTTACGCTCAGCGGCAACTCCTGCACGGGCACCTACGTCCTGGGGAGTATCGTCGTCGATAATCTCACGCTGGGCGGCTCGTCCTGCATCGTCATGGATCTGAATCCGAACGCCGCCTACTGGTTGATGAAAGCGAGTTTGATTCGTTAGTTTTCGGCGAAATGCCCGGCTCGCCGGGCGAGCGATTTCCAGGGCAGAAAATGGCTGCTGCGCATCACACCGCGTCCCTTCAGCGCCCCCTTCGATACGGCGCTTTGGCGACCACCCAACGCGCCACGAAATGGGAAAGAGCCGTCGCCTCGCGCCGTTTCTGGAGAAGC
>Ga0335081_10009455_pt1 | contig 15697 bp, 7 predicted proteins | sample Lox_Sample_35_FD_206713 | JGI IMG/M metagenome (GOLD analysis project Ga0335081, IMG submission 206713) | Soil microbial communities from Loxahatchee National Wildlife Refuge, Florida, United States - Lox_Sample_3.5 | ecosystem: Environmental > Terrestrial > Soil > Wetlands | place: USA: Florida... | reverse complement strand
GGCATCGCGTGGATTTCCATGCGTTGCGGACGACCTACATTACCCGTCTGCAACGCGCCGGTGTTTCGCCCCGTGAAGTGATGGAACTGGCGCGCCACAGCGATATGCGACTGACGATGAAAACCTATACGGACGTGGCGCAATTGCCATTGGCAGCGACAGTCCGCAAACTGCCTTCGATTGGAGACTCACAAATAGACTCACAAACTTTAGTCGCCGACCGTCCTGCCGTGTCATCTGCCGTCATCGGTTTGAAGTCCATCAAAGTAGGTAAAACCGTTGAAAACATTGATGAAAGTCGTTGTTTGACTCCCGCTGTCGCAACCTGTCACTCCAACCAGCTAAACGATGAAAATGGGGTTCGAATCCCCCTCTCTCCGCCAGTCCGATGCCAATGGACTTTCGGGCTTTTGTCCGCTCCAGCTACGCACAACCACTGAACATGTCTGTGAACTATGTATAAGGGATGTCAACGATTCACTATCGTTAAAAATGGTTTCGGCCCTGCCTCCAATCAGAATTTCACTTCGAGCGCAGCGAGCGAAACTTGCATCGCTAAAGATCTGGCGCGGGGAATGAGGCGCTGGCATGGGCAAGCGGAGCGTTGAATGCAATCCAGTCGCGTGGGGATTGGGGACAAGCCAGTCTGCAGCCATCACGGCTGCGCTTAAACACGGCATCATTCAGTGGTAAGTCCCTGTTCTGCAACGAAATCGAGTTTCTTCTGGATGTTGTTCCTGTTATGGCTTATCCCTCGAAAGAGGGATGTTTTTGGAAAAAGTTCTTGCTAAACTGCCCATAAGATATTAAAAGGCATGTAACTCTAAACTCAACTCTCAAAAAAATATGAAGCGAACCGGATTGATAACTTTTGGCGTAATCCTCCTCTCGCTGCAAGTAACGCATGCGCAGGTTGCGATTTACCGCGAGGTCTTTGGTAACACTAGTGGCAATACCAATGCCAATCTCAACACTGTCGGATGGCTTGGCGCCTGGGGCCCGACCGCCACAGACTCAAGCAACCCGAGCCCAAACAATTTCGGCATCTCCAGCCAACTCGGCGACCCCCAGACCCTCGACAACATCAATGCCGGTGGCTCTGCCCTCTCCACCGCCAATGGCTTGCTGTTCACCAGCGGTGCCGGCGCGTCCCTCAACAACTGGATTGCCTACACGACCGGTTACGCCGTGAACACGACCCTTACGCCGATCCAGGACATCTCCTTCTACGCCGGGAGTGCTGCCAACGGCGCCTATGGGGTCCCGGGGTTCCGCATTGCCGTCGAGATTGACGGCAATTGGTATGCTTCCGCCGCCGTGCTCGGCAACACGGTCGGCGTCGCTTCGGCCGCCAATTTCAACTCCCAGGCATTACAGGTAGTCTTTAACTGGACAACCGACGCGAGTGCGTGGGACTCGTTGAGCTTCGTCCCCGGTACCACTCTGGTGCTCGGCAGCGCTTTGACATCGCCCCTTCCCGGGGACAACGTCACCGCCTTCGGGCTGTATTCTGACCTGGAACCCGGTGGGGGCAACGCGACTCGCCGCTTTGATACATACGAAATCGACACCGTTCCCGAACCAGGCAGCGTCGTGTTGGCGCTATTCGGTGCCGGTATGCTGATCGGGTTCCGCCGTTCTCGCTGAACTGATCTGTTGACAAATCAGGTGTTTTTCCCGGGGCGAATCTTTGACGGTTCGCCCCATTTCGTTTCTCAGGGGGCTGAAGTCAGGAAGTTACAATAACCATTCCTTCGGATGGCTCGAAAAGGTGAGTCAGGTCAATTCCCGGTAATTTGTTTTGATTAAATCCGCTGGAGATACTCTCGAAAGAAGTCGTGTTGGGAGGAATCGCCAGAAAGCTCACATGACTTTCATCAACAGACAATCCGACGCCTGGTTGCCATGCGCCCGCTACGAGGTGGAGTAGTCCCATCCCTCGAAAGAGGGATGTCAGGACATTATAATGGCGTTAGATTAATTGGAGTAAATCATTACCGAACAATCTCAAATTCGTATGAAGATGCTATGCCGTCATTGCTATTCATGCGCGTTTTTTCATATGCGCCAGCTCGGAATTAAACCATCCAACTCCCTACACCCCATGAAAGACATCCAAGTCCACCAATCATTCGTCCGTCACACCGCCCGGTTCGGATCGGGCCTGACCAGTTTGTCCGTTGGTTTTGCCGTCCTTGCCGGTTGCCTGTTGACCGGTAATCTGGCGCAAGCGGCACCGGTCAATTTGTTATATTTTCCCTTAACCAACGGGCCGGGCAACACGTTCATGCCTAGTTCCACCAGTCTTGGTGGTGTGAGTGTTAATTTGGGCACGTATAACGCCACGGGCGGGGCTGTGGATTTTGGCGGTGCCCCCGGTTCAGGGGTCAATGGCACAGTCACCGGTGCCGCGGCCATGTGTCTTACCAACGGCGACGGGGGAACGCAGCCGGGTAACGCGGCGAATCCGCCTACCAGCGCCAGTGCCGCCAATTCTGCTGCTGATAATGGCACCACGGGCGATGCTAATCTCGCTTTTGGCAACGTCAACGACTTCCTGGTAACGTTTTGGTTTAAGCAACCGGTAAAGGCGCCGAGTGGCAGCGGGTTTGTCCTTCCTCGACTCTTTGTTCTTAGCACCGGCTCGGGCGCGGGTGCGAACGATGGCAGCGCCAATTCCATCGGCGTAAAGTTCCAACAGGAAAATCAATTCATTTTTTCCATTGGTAGCACCGCTCCCGGTGCGATGACCACAACGTTTGCCAGTGATTTTACAACGAATAAGTGGTATTTTGTTGCCTGGGTATATGACAAAACCAACATCTATCAGTTTACCGGCTCGGACACGGCAGCCGCCACGTTGCAGAACCAGGTTTCGGCTCCGGGGCTGGTCGAGACCTTCGCCAATCCCTCTACTCTCATCGTTGGCAATCGAAACTTTAAAGGCAGTCGTGGGTTCGACGGCTGGATGGAAGACTTCCGCTTCTACACCAACGTTGCCAGCGGCGGCAACAATGCCAGCCTTGTGGAAAGCATCCGGGCGTCAATCGCTCCCAAGATACCGACCATCACCGGCGCATATCCAGATGGCACGTCGCTCCTGCAAGCCACCAACACCTTTACGTTCACTGCCAATTCGGCCAGCGGATTCAACCTGACCAACATTGACTTGGTCGTTAACGGCGTGGATGTTTCGTCGAGTTGCACGATTACCCCCACCCTTCCCAGCCAAAGCGTGACCGTGAGTTATGCCGGTCTGCCGCAGCAGTCTCTTAACACCGCCGTAATGACCGCCGCTGACAGCCTCGGTCTGGTCGGCTCTTCCTCGGTGACGTTCGACACGTTCAGCGCCACCAACTTCATCGTCAAGGCGGAGGAGTTCGACCACGACTCCGGCCAGTTCATTGATAATCCGGACTACACCAGCTACGCGACCAACACCAGTTATTATGGATTGAACAGCGTCGAGGAAGTTGACACCCACAAAGGCCCGTCGACGGGGGATAATCAGGCCACCGATTACCGTTACGACGATGGATCGGGCACTCAAACGCAGACGCCGCTGGCCGCCGGCGAACTGCCGTCGCCGACGAGATTTGGCGGCAGCCTCGTGCCCAGTCACATGATCGGCAACTGGTCGAGCGGCGAGTGGCAGAACTACACCAAAACCTTCCCGGCGGGCAATTACAATGTCTATGCCCGCCTGACCACCTCCAGCGGTTCGACGATTAACTGGGACCAAGTCACCTCCGGGCAGGGCACCACCAGCCAGACGACCAGCCGTTTGGGCCAGTTCACCTACAGCGGCTCAGGCGCCTTTCAATGGGTGGAGTTGACGCAGAACGGCAGCCCGGCGGTGGTCAATCTGGGCGGCGTAAACACGGTGCGGGCAACGACCGGCGGCGGCGCCAACGCGGACTTCTACATGCTCGTGCCGGCCAACTCCAGTCTGCCCGTCATCAACAATGTGTATCCGGACGGCAATTATCTTTTCGAGAATACGAACAAGTTGGTTTTTACAGTCAGTTCAGCGGCGGCGAACATCAACACCGCCAACATTCACCTGACCTTGAACGGCACCAATTTCGACTCCAGCATCGTCTTCAGCGGTGGCCCTTCGACCTGGAACTGCAGTTACACCGGGTTGCAAGCGAATCAGACTTACGCCACGGTTATTAACGTGACCGATAACAACGGCGGCACCGCCAACGCCATGCTTAGTATTGACACTTGGAATCCGGTCCTGCAATTCGAGGCCGAAGACTTTGACTTTGACCCCGGCTTGAGCCCGGTTTATGATGGCACTGGTTTTCGTTTTATTGACAATCCGGTCCCGACCTCCGTGCCGACGGTGCTCGGCACCTATCAAATCACGGCGGCCGACAGCTATGTAGGCCAGACCGGTGATGAAGTAATTGATCAATCCGGCGTGGGCGCCGGCACCAGACCCTACCGGCCGGGAGACGTCGCTACTGCGGTCGTCGTTGACACCCCGCGGGCACAGTTCACCCATAACCAGGACTTCAACGTCGGTTTCCTGGGGCCTGGCATGTGGCAGCAATACACCAGGACATGGCCCGCCGGCACGTATAACCTTTATACCCGCGTGGCGTCCGGCGCAAATCTGGGCACGCTTTACTCGTCATGGTCCCAGGTCATCGCCGGATGGGGTACCACCAATCAGGTGACCCGGCACATCGGCTCGTTTGCCATTCCGTCAACCGGCGGCTATTCGTCTTATTTTTACACGCCATTGATTGACCGGTTCGGCAATTATGCGCAGTTGACCTTGGGCGGCACGAACACCTTCCGGGACACTCACCTGGTATTCAATCAGACTGAAACAGCAAACGGAGCTGTTTATGGACTCAACATCAACTTTTATATGTTGGTCGCCCCCAGGACGGACCTCCCGCGCGTTGATAATGTTTATCCAAACGGGTTCGCACTCATGCAACCAACCAACACCCTCTCCTTTGTTGCCAGCAGCCCGACTTACGGCTTGAACACCTCGGGTATCACTGTGACTTTGAACGGGAACAATATCACCCCGAGTCTGGTCTTCAGCGGCTCGTCCCCCAGCTATAACGTGAGTTATCCGGGCCTGCAGCCCAATACGGCTTACACTGCCGTCATTACCGTAACCGATTTAAACAACCAATCGCACACCACGACGGTGAATTTTGACACTTTCAGCCCCAACAATTTCACTTGGGAGGCGGAGGATTTTGACTTTGATCCCGCCCTAAGCCCCGTTTCAAACGGCAGCGGCCTTCGCTACATTGATAATGCGGCGCTCACTTCCGTTCCGGCGGCCAACAGTTATGTTGAGCAAGCGGGCGATCAGGGGATTGACTATTCTTCGCAGTTTTTCAACGTTCTCCCCATTCCCACAGTTTATCGGATAAACGATAGTATTCCGATTGAAGTCACCGGCGACACGCCCCGGCAGAAATATCTCGATGCACGACTACAGCAGGTTAATCCGTATATCCAGGACTACGACATCCTTAATCTGACCAATAACAGCATCAACACCGGATGGATTGACTACACCCGCACATTTCCCGCGGGTAATTTCCTGGTCTATGCCCGACTGTCGGCGGGCAATACCCTGACCAATTTCCAGTGCGCGCAAGTGGTCAGTGGCGCCGGCACTTCAATGCAGGTGTCCAACGTATTGGGCTACTTCCAAGCCGCCGGCAACGGCTACGCCACCTGGCAATACGCGCCGCTCGTCAATACCAATACCGGCGCACCAGTGATCCTTTCCCTCGGTGGCGTCGAAACGTTGCAAATGACGGGTGACTGGAACGAACACGTGAACTTTTTCATGCTCGTGCCCTTTGCGCCAGCCACAACAGCGTTAATCAGCGGACCCAACATCCAACTGTCATTCCCAACGCTGACTGGATTGACCTACACGGTTTCTTGGAAGAATAATCTGACGGATCCTGTTTGGACGCAGTTGGGAAGTTCAGTGCCGGGCAACGGCGCGATTCAATCGGTGACTGACAGCCTCAGTCATAGCCAGCGTTTTTACCGGTTGACGATTCAATAATTATCATTAAATTAGAAACGTAATTGAAAACATTTCACTTATTGCCGTCGCTCCCAGATCGTGGAGCGACGGCAGAGTGGTAGAAGCCAGATAAAAGTGAAGAAGATTCACGCAAACCTGTCATTGCGGAAAACACGGGACTCGGGCGTGTGCTGGATTCGTGGCGGTGGTGATCAACGCGGTTTCACATTGATCGAGTTACTGGTGGTCATTGCCATTATTGCCGTGCTCGCGGCCATTCTGTTGCCAGCTTTGGCCAGCGCCAAGGAACGGGCCAGACGAATCCAGTGCCTCGCCAATTTGAGGCAGATTGGTACTGTTACGATTGCCTACGCCGGCGACAACGGAGGGAGCGTTATCCACGCACGCCCTCAACCCGGCACTCAGACATTTGTGCAAAATGCCATAAACCCGCCGGACGCAGATGCGTTCAGTTCGTTGAGCGTGACGATAAACACGAACGGCCCGTCCATCTGGACCTGCCCCAATCGCCCCAGTCTTCCATTGTTCAGCACTACCTATAATCAATGGGATATCGGTTATCAATATTTCGGCGGGGGGACCAACTGGCAGAATCCGATAGGCGTTATGCCTTCTTTAAGCCCGATAAATCTCAACACCTCCAAACCGTGGTGGGTGATCGCGGCCGATGCCGTGGTTGAGTGCGAAAATGGCTGGGGTCAGCCAACCTCGATGTACGATGTCCAGGCTTATTCAGACCTGCCACCGCACCGGAAAGGGATTTCTGCGCTCTCTCCTGCAGGCGGCAATGAGGTTTTCGTGGACGGGTCGGCTCGATGGATAAAAATCAACCAAATGCGACTGTTGACGACCTGGGACCTCACCAACCGGAAATGGTATTTCTATCAGGACAGCCAGGACTTTACCGGCCAGCTGCAAAAAAAGTTGGATGCGTCTTACATGATACCGCAATAGCGCCGGGAGGCGCACCGTTTGGAGGGAATAACTTCGCCCTTGCTACAGCAAAGAAGCGCCGTCGGGCGCATGAAACCAAGGCGAAAATATGATATTGCGGCGTTTATCCGTGCGAACCGTTCCATTGCTTCTGAGGCCTGTTTTTGTCTGGTGCCGGGCGAGGAGTATCTCCATTTGCGGTCTTGGAGCAACCTATGGCGAGCGACACCTGGCGTGGAGGGACATTTTTGATGGCAGCGCGGCCGATAGAAACAATTGGACGTTTGACATCGGCAAAAGTGCCGGCGGTTGGGGAAACAACGATTTGGACCTTGGATTCTGACGATGAGCCCCTTGCGCCAAAATCAACCAGTTAGGTTCAGTCGTTTCATTTCGTTGGCCGGCCTGTTTGTCCTTGGTTTGGCTGCATCCTTGAATGCCCAGCCCTACACTCCTCCCACAAACCACCGAACGGATATCGTTTTGGATTCCGACTGGCGATTTATCCAGCAAAATGTTTCCGGCGCGCAAGCCACGAACTTCGATGATTCGTCCTGGACGAACGTGAATCTGCCCCACACGTGGGACATTTCCGATGGTCAGGATGGCCCCGGCACGACTTATTACCGTGGCATCGGCTGGTATCGAACTCATTGCACGGTGGATAACAGTTATGCGGGCCGCCATTTTTTCCTGAAATTCGACGGCGCGTTCTCGGTGGCGGACGTGTGGGTCAACGGGAATTATCTCGGCGAGCATCAGGGCGGTTTTGCGGCCTTCGTTTTTGACGCGACGCCTTACGTCAACGTCGGCGCCGACAATGTCATCGCCGTCGAGGTGAATAATTCCTTCAACGCCAATCTTCCCCCGCTGGATGCGGATTTCACATTCTGGGGCGGCATCTATCGCGATGTGCATTTGCTGGTGACGGATCCAGTGCAAGTATCGCCGTTGGATTATGGCTCGCCCGGCGTTTATCTTACTACCACCGGGGTCAGTTCCACTTCCGCCAATCTCCAGGTCACCACCGTGGTTTCCAATTCAACGACCGCCCCGCAAACGGTGACCGTTCGCGCCGTCGTGACGGACGCCGCCACGAACATCGTGACGGCGCTGACCAATTTGGTGACGCTCCAGGCTTCATCGGTCTCCAATGTGGTGGCGAGCGCGGTCATTGCAAATCCGCACCTGTGGAACGGCCTGACTGATCCGTATCTCTATCAGACCTTTGTAGAGGTGTGGAATGGCGCGAGTGTGGTGGACGTGGTCGGCCAGCCGCTCGGCTTTCGTTATTTCAGTGTGGACCCCACCAACGGATTTTGCCTCAATGGCCGGCATTATGACTTGCACGGGGTGAACATGCACCAGGACTGGCTCAACTGTGGTTGGGCGCTGACGAACGCGCAACGGGACACAAACTTCGTATTCCTCAAGGAGATCGGCGCCACGTTCCTGCGGCTCTCACATTATGAGCACAATGACTATACCTACCAACTGGCGGATCAAAACGGCATTTGCGTCTGGAGCGAAGTTCCGATTATTGATTACATCACCGCGTCGCCGGCATTTTACACCAATTCACTGCAACAACTGCGCGAAATGATCCGGCAAAGGTGCAATCATCCCTCGGTGATCTGCTGGAGTGCGTACAATGAAATTACGCTGGAGGCCGGTCCGCCGGTGACAAACCTCGTCAATCAGGAAGTCCAACTGATCGCGCAGGAAGACCCGACGCGTCCTTCGACTGCTGCCGCTAACACCAGCGATAGCGATCCTTCTACTCTCTACACCCAACTCATTGCCTTTAACAAGTATTACGGCTGGTATTCAAGTCCGCTCAACGGAATCGCCGCCTGGGCTGATAATATCCACGCCAATTATCCCAACCGGTGCGTTGGCGTGAGTGAATATGGCGCGGGGGCCAGCATTTACCAGCACAGCGAAAATCCGGTTTTCCCCGCCAACACCGCCACCAGCTTCCATCCCGAGGAATGGCAGAACATCGTTCATGAAACCAACTGGCAACTCATGGCCGCCCGCCCGTTTCTCTGGTGCAAGCTCGTCTGGAACGAATTTGACTTCGCCTCGGACGGACGGAATGAGGGCGACACGCCCGGACGCAATGACAAGGGATTGGTCACTTACGACCGCCTGGTGCGCAAGGACGCTTTCTACTTTTATAAAGCCAATTGGACGACCAATCCGATGGTTTATATTACGGGCCACACCTTCACCAACCGGCTGACCAATGCCATCACGGCCAAGGTTTATGCGAATTGCGATTCGGTCGAGCTCTTTGTGAATGGAATTTCACAAGGGGCCACGACTGGTACCAATTGCATATTCACGTGGCCGGTGATGTTGCAATCAGGCAGCAACACCGTGTCAGCCGTGGGCACCAAAGGCAACACCAACGTCACTGATGCTCTAATCTGGGTGGTGCCCGTCCTGCCGCCCAACGCCACGATAACCAACCCGGCGGTCCCGACAGTTTTTCTGACGGGCACGAACGTGACACTGCAACTGGGCGCCTCCGCCACCGATAATCAACTGAGTTTGCCGCCACCGCTGGCGACCAGTTGGATTCAAGTCTCCGGTCCGGGCACAATCACGTTTGGCAACATCAACGCCCTGAACACCACCGCGAATTTCAGCACGAACGGGGTCTATGTCCTGGCATTCCAGGCCACCAAGGGAATCACGACGACGAGCGCCGGGCTGACGGTTGTTGTCGGCAACATACCATACGGCCCGACCTTAAAGGTGCGTTTTGCCTTTGACGACGCCGGCCCCGGCGCGACCACGCCCAGTGACACCAGCGGCGGCGGCGTGAATGTCACCCTGCAAATGATCAATCAAAGCGGGGGAACTACGAATCTGCACGGGCCTGCCAATTCCGGTGTGGCCGGCGTGACCAATCCCAACCGGGCATTGAATCTCTCCATGAACCCCAACCAGGGGAGTTCGGGTGTCAGCGGGAATTTCGTTGCCGCCACCAACTCCGCCCTCGGATTTGGGAACGTCACCAACTTCGTGGTAACGATGTGGATGAAGCAATTGTACTACTTGCCCGCCAATATCGGTCCGCGCATGTTCATTTTGGGGAACAGCACCAACACCGATTGCGGCACGGCCAATTCCATCGGCATGAAGTTCCAGGACGCCGGCGATTTGTATTTTTTTGTCAACACCGTTCAGGCAACCGCGTCCTTTGGCTCGAACCTGCCCACGAACACGTGGATCTTTGTCGCGATGGCTTGCGACGGAACGAACATTACACTCTATGAAGGCATGGACGCGACCCCGGTGACACGAATCAGCACCACCGCGGCGGCCAATTTAACGGTTCCACTGGGCAACGCCGCTTCCGTGTTCCTGTGCAACCGCCTCGACCGCGCCCGTTGTTTCGCCGGCTGGTTCGATGACTTTCGCTTTTACCTCGGCGGCGCCGATTCGAGTTTCGTGGAAAGCGTGCGTCAATCAGCCGCCGGGCCGGCTGGTTTGTCGGCCACGCCCGGCAATAATCAAGTCGCATTGGTTTGGAACGCCCTGCCGGGCGCAGCCAGCTATAACATCAAACGTTCGACCGCGAGCGGCGGACCTTACACGACGATTTCGACGCCGGGAGCGGTGACCGGGGCATCCTATACGGATTCGACAGCAGTCAACGGAATGACTTATTACTATGTCGTTTCGGCGGCGACATTGATCAGTGAAGCGAGTGAAACAGCGAACTCCCCGGCCGAGGCCAGCGTGACACTTCCGTCGCCGCCGCCAGCGCCGGTGGCCAGTTACAACAGTCCAATGTACGCGGGCATGACGTTGTATCTCTCCGCCTCGACAATTGCCGGGGCGACTTACAGTTGGACAGGCCCCAATGGATTTACTTCGGCCAGCCAGAATCCGTCCATCATCAAGGCCGACCAAAGCGCAGCCGGGATGTATAGTGTGACCGCGACCGTCGGCGGTTTGACCTCGTCGCCGGGAACAGTAACCGTGACAATCAACCCGCCATTGGTTTTCTCTGTTCAAATGATGTCCGGCAGCCTCATCCTCGACTGGCCCAACGGCACGCTCCAATCCGCTACGAACATCCTGGGGCCATGGAACAACGTCATCGGAGCAACCTCGCCTTATACCAACACGCCGGCAGGCCCGCCGGGATTTTATAGAATTCAATTACAATAACAATTCGCAGCTCGCGGTCCGAAACCAACCATCATCAATCTCCCCGAGGCAGCCATGGATATTGACGCATCCACCCAGGAATTGACATTTGAGCGAGCCGGCTGCGCCGACCGGGTAATCGCCTCAATTAACGCGGGCCGTTTTTTGTGCTCGAAAAATAATCTGGACTTCAACGAGGCCAAAACCCGTAATTATGGGCATCGTCAACTATCATAAAATTTCTGCCCGTCGGCCCGAACGCGCAGGATTGCGGCTCGCGTGGGCGGGCGGGTGGTTTCTTTTCTTCGCGCTCATCTTTGTCAATCCGGTCGGGCGGGGGCAAGAGGCAGGCGGGCTTTTGACGAACGCCGCGGATGTCATTTCCTTGCCGGCGGAACAGGCTTCACGTTTCCTCAGGGTTTCGTTGACCGGCGTGGTCACGGCTGCCGACCCGGTTTTGAAGGGGCGTTTTTTCGTTCAGGATTCAACCGGCGGAGTGTTCGTGGACAACGTGAATGGTCGCCGTCCCGACCCCGGTGACGTGGTTGAAGTTTCGGGGATAACTTATGCCGGCGCTTTCGCTCCAACGGTGACCGGGCCCCGTGTGCGTAAGATCGGCACCGCGCCCTTGCCGCCGGCAAAACCTGTCTCCATTGAACAATTGATGTCGGGTTCCGAAGACAGCCAGCGAATCGAAATTACGGCGACAGTCCGGGATGCACGAACCGATGGTTCACGGCTGACGCTGGACCTGGTCACAGGCGGATACCGGTTTCGGGCCTATATGCCGGTGGCCCGCGATTTTCAACCTGAAAAACTGGTTGGCGCGCAAGTGCGGGTGCACGGCACGGCCGCTGAAGCGCACAACCGTTCGCTGCGGCAACTGGTGGCCGTGGAGGTTTACATTCCGAATCCGACGGATTTGGTGATCGAGGAATCCGAATCGCTCAATCCATTTGAAAGTCCCGCGATTCCGCTCGACAAACTCGCGCAATTCCGACGCGGCAATTCCCTTACGCAAAGGGTTCATGTTCGTGGTGCGGTTACCCTGCAGAAGCCGGGCGAGTATGTGTTTTTGGAAGACCGGACGTTTGGCCTGCGAGTTCAGAGCCGTCAGCCAACGGAGCTGGTCCCGGGAGAAGTCGTTGACGCAGTCGGTTTTTTGAGTTTTGAAAATTACCTTCCCGTTTTGCAGGACGCCGTTTTCCGGGATACCGGCGGAGCTCAAGTTCCAGTAAAGCCCCACCCTGTGACCATCGAAGAGTTGCGCAGCGGCCTTCACTATGCGGATTACATTTCGCTTTCGGGCAAATTGATTGAACTGACCGTCAATCGCGGGCGGCCCGGAACCACTCTTTCGGGAACGACGACCATGGTGCTGCAAACGAGCAATGTTACGTTCACCGCTACGGCCAATCGTTTGCCGGGACAGACGAAGCTTGAGGAAATTCCCATTGGCAGCATTTTGAAAGTGAGTGGGATTTGCCTTGCGCAAATTGACAGCGACGGCAAACTGGAATCCTTCCAAATCCTTATCGGGAGTCCAAAGGATGTGACGATCATCGAGAAGCCAGGCTGGTTGACGCCGCAGCGTCTCTGGATTGGGTTTGTGATTGTCTGCTCCCTGTTGTTGGTGATTGTGAGCTGGAGCGTCATGCTGTCGCGGAAAAATTCCGCCCTGAACGTCCTCGTGGCCGAACGCGAAAAAGCACAGCGGGCGTTGCAACAGGCCAACGACCAGCTCGAAGAACGCGTCAAGGAGCGAACGGCGCAACTGAAGTTTGAAATCACGGCCCGGAAGGAATCGGAAGTTCAGTTCAAGGCCGTCCTGACGGAGAGAACGCGCCTGGCGCAGGAACTTCACGATACGGTCGAGCAAACCCTCACGGGCATCGCCCTGCAGTTGGACGCAGCGGCGAAACTGCATGACCGCAGTCCTGAAAATTCGCGGCGCCATCTCGAACTGGCCCGCAGTCTGATGGCCAAAAGCCAGGTGGAAGTCCGCCAGTCGGTCTGGGATTTGCGCAGCCGGGAGCTGGAGCAATTTGATCTGGCGACCGCCCTGGCCGAAGGCGCCCGGCAGATCACTTCCGGAACAAATGTTCAGGTGCGTTTTGAAGCCAAGGGCGAGCCGCAACCCTTGCCGGAGGTCGTTGAAGAGAATCTTTTGCGCATTGGACAGGAGGCGCTCGCCAACATTATCAGGCATTCCGGCGCAACCCATGTGGATATCGAGCTGCAATACGGACGCCAGCAGGTCAGCTTGCGGGTCCAGGACGACGGGGTTGGTTTCGATCCCGAAAAGGCCGGGGGACCGGGCGAAGGGCACTTTGGCCTGCTCGGCATGTCCGAGCGCGCCAAACGGCTCGGTGGACGGTTCATCCTTTCCAGCAAACCGGAAGCAGGCACATCGGTTCGCGTTGAAATCCCTTTGAATTCGTCGCTGGAAATTCAGTCTCCATCGGCTGCCGGCAGCATCATGGCAACATGAAAAAATCGGAAAAGATTCGCATATTGATAGCTGACGACCATTACATTGTTCGGATGGGCCTGGTGGCGCTTGTAAACACGGAGCCGGATATGGAAGTGGTGGCGGAAGCCAGCGACGGTAATCAGGCGCTCGAACTCTTCGCCAAACATCATCCAGATCTCGCCTTGCTGGATTTGAGGATGCCAGGCAAGAGCGGGATACAGGCCACGATGGAGATCCGAAACAGATTTCCTTCGGCGCGAATTCTGGTGTTGAGCGCTTTTAATGGCGATGAAGATATTTACCGGGCGCTCCACGCCGGGGCGCAAGGATACGTGCTCAAAAACACCACGGGCGATAAACTCGTCCCCGCGTTGCGGGCCGTGGCGGCGGGACAGAATTGGATCCCCAAGGAAGTTGCCAGCCAGCTTGCCTCGCGGAAATCGTTGGAAGAACTAACGTCCCGCGAAGTGGAAGTGTTGAACAAGTTGGCCAAGGGGCTCGCCAACAAGGAAATCGCCGACACTTTGAACATCACCGAATACACGGTGAAGGACCATTTGAAAAGCATCCTGGCCAAACTTCGGGTGGCCGATCGGACGGAAGCCGTCACGATGGCGCTTCAACGGGGCATCATCCATTTGTGAAGCCGCAGGCGGCCTGTTCTTGGGCATGCTTGTGTCTTGAAGGGCCGCTTCGTCACCCCTCGAAAGAGGGATGAGCCGGTTTCCCGCGGTCTCTATACTATTCCTGTTCGGGTATCATCTGATGTCCACTCCGGCTCGGTTGAGGCTGAATGTGAACTGCAAATTTCCGCCAATAACGTTGAAATGAACCGAATATCTGTTAGTCGCCCTTTTACTGCCGCCGCCTCCTGGTTAAGGCGAGCGCCTCCGGTCTGGCTGCTGATTTCTTGCGCGGCGCTTTCGTCGGCAGCCCGGGGTTACACCCCTCCTGCCAATCACCGTGTGGATCAGATCGTGGATACCGATTGGCGGTTTATCCGGCAGGATGTTTCCGGCGCGCTGGCCCCGGGGTTCGATGATTCGTCCTGGGCAAATGTGAACCTGCCGCACACCTGGAACAATCGGGACGGACAAGACGGCGTAAAAAACTACTATCGTGGCGTGGGCTGGTACCGCAGGCATTACACGCCGGCCAAGAACCTCGCGGGCCGCCATTTCTTCCTGAAATTTGATGGGGCATTTTCTGTAACTGACGTGTACGTCAACGGGGACTTCGTCGGCGAACATCGGGGCGGATTCGCCGCCTTCGCCTTTGACGTGACTCCTTATCTCAACGTCGGGGTGGACAACGTGATTGCAGTGCGGGTCAATAACGCCGTGAACGCCGATATTCCACCGTTGTCGGCCGATTTCACTTTTTTTGGCGGATTGTATCGGGACGCTCACTTGCTGGTAACTGACCCGGTGCAAATCTCGCCGTTGGATTACGGCTCGCCGGGAATTTATTTGCGGACGACCGGGGTCAGTTCCAATTCGGCAAACCTCCAGGTGACCGCGGTTCTTTCCAATGCCACGGCGTCGGTACAAACCGTCACGGTTCGCACGGTTCTCACCGATGCAGCAACCAATATCGTGACGGTGCTCACCAATGTCGTGGTGCTTCAACCGGCGACGGCCACCAACCTTGTGGCCAATACCACAATCGCCACACCTCATTTGTGGAACGGCCTTTCCGACCCGTATTTATACCGGACCTTTACCGAAGTGTGGAAAGGCTCGAAGGCAGTTGACGTGGTCTCACAGCCGCTGGGCTTTCGCTGCTTCAGCGTGGACGCGAACCAGGGTTTTTTTCTGAATGGAAGACATTATGATCTTCATGGGGTGAGTATGCATCAGGACTGGCTGGACCGCGGCTGGGCCCTTACCGACGCGCAGCGGATCACGAATTTCACGCTGCTGAAAGAGATTGGCGCCACGGCCGTCCGCCTGTCACACTATGAGCAGGATGATTATATCTATCAACTGGCGGATCGAAACGGGATTGTTGTTTGGAGCGAGATTCCGCTGGTTAACCGCATCACCGAATCGCCCGCCTTCTACGCCAATGCCAAACAGCAA